>Ga0207668_10001142_pt1 | contig 15798 bp, 13 predicted proteins | sample KBSS43metaG_FD_184323 | JGI IMG/M metagenome (GOLD analysis project Ga0207668, IMG submission 184323) | Switchgrass rhizosphere microbial communities from Kellogg Biological Station, Michigan, USA - KBS S4-3 metaG (SPAdes) (version 2) | ecosystem: Host-associated > Plants > Roots > Rhizosphere... | reverse complement strand
CAGGTGGTCCGCCAAACCCTCCGCGAAGTCGACGGCGGCCGGTACCGCGTGCAGGCCTTTGGCGAAGCCGACGTGCTCGACGCATTGACCGACGCCGGCTTCGCCGTGGAACACGTCGAAGACGTACGGACGGGTCCGCCGGCCCGCACACGGGGACGAGCGGCACCCGGTGGCTATCTGTCGGTCGCGGAGGTCGACGAACGCGTCTACGAACTCGCCAGGAAGTATGCGGGCGCGGCCCGCCTCGTCGAGCTTCCGCACCGCACCTGGGAGGACCGCGAGTGTCGTGCGATCCGGATCGGCAGCAGCGATGCGAAAGCGCCGGCGATCCTGCTGCTCGGAGGTCTGCACGCGCGCGAGTGGGGTAGCCCCGACATCCTGGTGGGCTTCGCCGAGCGGTTGCTGTCGGCCTGGCACGACCACAAGGGGATAGCGATCGGCAGGCGGCGGTTCCTGGCGTCCGCCGTGGCGCGGCTCGTCGATGAAACCGCCGTGTACATCGTTCCCCAGGTGAATCCCGATGGGCGCCATCACAGTCTCACCGTCGACCCGCTGTGGCGGAAGAACCGCAGGCCCGCGCCATCGGAACGCGACGGCGACGAATCGTGCGTCGGAGTGGATCTCAACCGCAACTTCGACTTCATGTGGGACTACGCGACGGCCTTCAGTCCCGACGCGGCGGTGTCGTGCTCCACCCGCCCGTGCGACAAGGAGGTCTACATCGGTCCGGCCGCAACGTCCGAGCCGGAGACGCGCAACGTCGTATGGCTGCTCGACGAGCATCCGGAGATTTCCTACCTCGTCGACGTGCACAGCTACGGCGAGCTGATCATGTACAGCTGGGGTGATGACGAGAACCAAACCGATGATGCCTCAATGAATTTCACCAACGACCGGTGGAATCGCCGCCGCGGCGTCTTCGACGACGAGTATCGCGAGTACATGCCCACCGATGATCGTCGACTGCTCGTTCGGCTCGGGGAGGCGATGGCCACGGGCATCGAGGCGTCGCGGGGCCACCGCTACCGGGTGCAGCAGTCCGCGAACCTCTATCCGACGGCGGGCACGTCCGACGACTACGCCTACAGCCGCCACGTCGTCGACCCTGCGCTCACCAAAGTGCTTGCCTTCACCGTGGAATGGGGCTCCGAGGACAACCCGACGCCGTTCCACCCGCCCTATCCGGAAATGAAGAAGATCATCGCCGAGATGACGAGCGGGCTGCTCGCATTCTGCGGCGAAGCGGTTCGCATCAACGCCTCCCGCGCGCTCACGGCGGTGGGCTGACGATGAACGTCTGGCAATGCGCACACCCACACCAGGAGGTTTGACGATGACCATCACCGACGACGACACATTGCAGCAGCGCAAGGGTTATGACCCCAACTTCGTCGGGGAGCACGTCGATGCGCCCGCTGGCGTCGACCCCGACGACGCCGTGCTCGTGGACGGATCACCCGTAGTGAACTACACGCATTTCTCGTTGGAACTCAGCAAGAGTCGACGACTCTGCCGTTGGGTGGCGTGGAACATCGACGGAGCCACGCTGCGGGGCGATGGCAGCCCCGACCCGATCGGGCGCGAGGATCTCGCATTCACCACCGACGACCGCATCGACAAGAAGCTGCAGACCGGCAACGACGTCTACAAGAACAACCGGTTGGACCGCGGCCACGTCGCCCGTCGTGCCGACTTGTTGTGGGGCGAACACGATGAGGCCGTACAAGCCAACGCGGATTCCTTCTTCCTCACCAACATCACCCCGCAGATGGACAACTTCAATCAGTCCTCCCGCCATGGCGTGTGGGGGCGGCTCGAGAACGCGCTGCTCGAACACGTCGACGACGACAACTCGAAGGTCGCCGTGTTGAGTGGGCCCATCTTGTCCGAATCGGACCCGCAATATCGGGATGAGGTTCAGGTGCCGATCGAATTCTGGAAGGTGTTCATCTACCAACGCGACAACGAGATTCGGACGCGCGCGTTCATCCTCACCCAATCGTTGGACGGGTTGAAGACGCGCGACGCGTTCGCCGAGTTCGTGACCGTGGAGAAGACCGTCGAAGAGATTGCGGACAAGGCGAAGGTCCAGTTCGACCCCGTCCTGCTCGAGCTTCAGCATCGCGGGCGCCCCAAGACGCGCGCGCGTGCTGCGACGCGCGTCGTGAAACGCGAAGCCGAACTCGACTGGTGACAGCACATGAGGCGACGGTCACTCCACATTGGACTCAACAAGGTCGATCCCGCGCAGTACGGCGGTTGGGACGGTGCACTTTCGGGCTGTGTCAACGACGCGGACGCGATGCGAGACGTTGCCGTCGGGCGGGGCTTCACCCCGGAGTTGTTGATCGATGAGCACGCCACGATCACCGCGGTACGCGACCGGATCGACGCAGCGGCCGCTGAGTTGGACGCCGGTGACTTCTTCTTCCTGACCTACTCGGGCCACGGCGGACAGGTCGCCGATGTCACTGGAGACGAACGTGATTCGTTCGACGAGACGTGGTGTCTCTACGACACCGAACTCGTCGACGATTCGCTCTTCGGTGCACTCTGCACCTTCAAGCGCGGTGTGCGAGTCTTCGTGATGTCGGACAGCTGTCACAGTGAAACCGTCATCCGGGGGCCCCGGCCGCGGCCGCGCGTGGTGGAGCGGCCCGGCCACAAGGCGAAGTTGGCCCCGCTCGAGGCGACGTCTGCGGAGTTCGCCAAGAACCGCGACGTGTATGCGGCGCAGAGCACCTGGTGGGCGCCGCAGCCGTTGGTGCCGAAGGATGCCGATGCGAACGTGGTGCTGATCTCGGGATGCCAAGATCAGCAGGCGTCGATGGACGGTCCGGTCAACGGCGCGTTCACCACCGCGTTCCTGCAGGTGTGGACCAGCGAATACCGCAAGGGTTACCGGGACCTCAGGAACGACATCGTCGCCGCGGTAGACAACCCGGACCAGACCCCGGGCATCTTCTTCTACGGCGTCGACGTGGCGGGCATGCTGCCGCAGATCCCGTTGAGCGATGACGCCGCCCCGCCGGCCGGCCGTCCCGGATTCCGGAACATCTTCGGCAACGACCAACTGCCGCAAGTCAATTAACCAACAAACACAGGAGGGAATCATGAGTACACGCAAGTCACTTCACATCGGTTTGAACCGCGTCGACCCGGACCAGTACGGCGGCTGGGACGGCGCGTTGTCGGGGTGTATCAACGACGCCGACGCCATGAAGGCGATTGCCGAAAGCCGCGGCTTCACAGCCGAACAGCTGATCGACGAGCAGGCGACCATCGGCGCCGTGCGTGACAAGCTCAATGAGTATGCGGCTGAGCTGCAGGACGGGGACTTCTTCTTCCTCACCTACTCCGGCCACGGCGGGCAGGTCCCCGACGTGAACGGGGACGAAGACAAGGACCACTACGACGAGACGTGGTGCCTGTACGACACCGAACTCATCGACGACTCCCTCTACGGAGCGCTGTGCGCCTTCGCGAAGGGTGTCCGGATCTTCATCATGTCGGACAGCTGCCATAGCGAGACGGTCTCCCGCGCGCCGGGCCGGATGGGGCGTCGAGAAGACCGACGGGCGTACGTCGACAAGCAGGCGGGGCCAAAGTCGAAGCGGGCTCCGATCGAGTTCACCGAAGCCGAGTTCAACAAGAACGAGGCTCGCTACGCCGAGCAGCGGACCTGGTGGCCACCCAAGGCGGCGCCAGGCAACTCCCCCGCGAAGGTGGTGTTGATCTCCGGATGCAAGGACGAGCAGACGTCGATGGACGGACCCGGCAACGGTGCGTTCACCTACGCCTTCCTGAAGGTCTGGGAGGCGAACGGCGGCGACTACCCGAAGAGTTACGAGGACCTCCAGCTGGATGTGCTCGCCGCCATCGAGGACTCCGACCAGGAACCGCAGATCTTCTCATACGGCATCGGCGTCAAGGAGATGGTGAAGGAGAAGCCCTTCAGCGCTGAAAGTCAGGTTGCGGCAGTCTGATTCGGGCGACTAGCGCGGGACCAACAGCGACTCGAAGTCGGCGACGTCGCGGCCGTACCGGGCGGCATACTCCTCGGCGACTGCCTTCTTGAGCACGTCGACGTCCACGAGGTCGGCCCGGTTCGGCGGCGGCGCGCCTGACAGCACCTCGTAGTCCCAGACGATGGCGTCGATGGCGACGGGTTGCCGAAGCTGCTGTGTCCCAACCGCGTCCAGGAGTGCACTGGCGACGGCTGGGTACGGCGTGTATTCGGAGTTCGCGAGATAGGTTGCGAGTTCGGCGTTCCCGTCCGGCAATGTGGTGTCTATGCCGGCCGCGGCGAGTGTTCGGATGAGTGTGTCCTGATCGGTCGGTGGTGGTGTCACGACCTCGGAGGGGCCGCCCCCGGTGACGACTTCGGTGGTGGACGTCGTGGGCCCCGCAACCGGCGGCCCGGAGTCGGAGCGGTCAGAGGAATTGAGCAGGACCACCAGAATGGCGACGGCAGCGACGACCGCGGCAGCGACCCCGCCAATGATGGCCAGCAGCTTCTTATTTGACCCCGTCCGGGGTTGGACGCCGGCTGGCGGCGGCTGAGCGGGTGCCGCAGTGATCGTGAACAGCGTCGAGGTGTCGCCACGCACGTAGAGCACCGGCGTCACCCACTCCAACGAGCCGGGTGTGCTCAGCAGACCCACGCGTCCGCTGCCCATGGCGTCGCCGATGCTGCGGCCACTGGCCAGCGCGCTGTACAGCCCGCGGGCGAACTTGCTCGCGCCGGCGTCGCTGATCGAGAACTGCATCGCCGCAGCGGCGCTGATGCCCTGCCTCACCAGCGTCGCCGCGGTGCTCGAGAACAGATCCTGCGTGCCGCTTCTACCGGACTGGCACGAGTTCAACACAACCAGCCTTGGCGTTGGCCTGGCCTCGTTGAGCAGGTGCGCGAGGCGGTCGGCTTCCACCAGGTGTGTGCCGCCGTCCTCACCGACGAGCGCGATGACCCCTTGGTCGGTTCGACGGTCGTAGTCGCCGTGGCCGATGAAGTGCAGTACATGCCATGTGCCGGAGAGCAATTCGTCCTGCACCTGCTCCCAGCTGGCTTGCATGAGCCACTTGAGTTCGATCCGGCCATCGGCGATGGGTTCCGCGAGGGCCTTGGCTAGCTTCGTCCGCTCAGCCTCGACGTCCAAGGCCGTCATACCGTCCGGGGACGCCACCAACACCAGCACCTTGAGCGGCGCGACGAGCGCGAGTGGTTCGGCATCCGCCGACGGAATGTGGCGAATCAGCGGATCCGTGAGGCCGATGTATTCGTCGTTCTCCCTGTCGTACATCGACTCCCACGGGATGGCGGCAAGCCCCGGTACGTCCAGCCGGAGCACGACCTGTAGCAGCTCGCCACGCAAGTTGGCCGCGTTTACGCTTGCCCGATAGGTCTCACCCACTGGCCCGCTGAACAACGCGTCGAACAGTTCAGTACCTACTGTGCGCAGCCGCTGCTCTCCCGGCGAGAGAATCCTGCGGCCCGCCACGGCCGACGCCAACACCGCCGTCTCCAGGTCGTCACGGGAGGTGATGAACGCCCTGGCGTCCAATTGCATCGTCGTCGTCGCGTGCTCGTCCGAAGCCGGCCGCACTACGCGCACGGTGTAACTGCCCTCCGCCGCAGCGGCGGTCACCTCCAACTCAATCACGCTGGCCATGGCACCTCCAGTGTGAAACACGCGACGCCTAGCCCGGTGCGGATTCGCAATCCGCACCAGACCAGGCGATGGCGTCCCCTGCTACGCGGACACCTTCTTCTTGGTCGTCGCGCGCTTCGTTGGTGCCCGCTTCGTCGAGGACGGCGCCTTCTTCGCGGGCGCCTCCACGGCCGGGACGTCGTCGCTGGATGCCGCCGCCAACGGCGCCTCGATCGGCACGTCCGCGGTCAACGCGAGGAAGTCCACCAGCGACTTCCCGCCGAGTTGAGGCCATCCGTTGCCCCCGGGACCGCGAAGCACCGTCCAAATCTCCTCCAACAGAACGCGATCCGACCGCGGATTCTCGGGAGCGCGGAGACCGCAGGGATCGATTGCCACGGCAACGGCCGGCGGCACCAGCCGACGCCGGGCCTTGTCCCTGAACTCGCCACGCATGTCCTTGGCGACCTCGTCGCGGAACCAGTTCATGTCGACGTTCCCGGGATCCCACTTGCCCTGAATTCCGGCGTACTCCTTGTGCCCGATCACCTTGTCGGCGTCGACGCCGAGCCGCAGCGCAAGAGCCGCGCAGGTGTCGCGCATCGAGATGATCTGCGGGTCTGGCCACAGCTCGTTCTCGTCGAAACTGCCGCCGGGATGAATAGTCGGCCAGGCGCACTCGATGCCGATCATGTGCCAGTTGGCGTTGTTCGTCGGCAGCCACGGGTAGCTGCCCCGACCGGCGTGCCAGCAGACGCCGACGGCGACGATGGTCACCGTGCCGTCCGGTGCGATGTGCAGGTTCGCCAGCGGACCGTCGAGGTCCGGCCGGCCGTTGCGGATCGACTGGGCCGACTCACGCGCGTTGCCGGTGTGGTGCACCATGATTCCGCGAATGTCCAAGAAGTCACCGTGGCCGCTGTTCTGCCAGCCGTCGAGCGTCTTGAGTCGATCCCCCAACACCGGCCGCAGCGTCTCCTCCAGCCACGTCGGGTCGCCCCGGTGCGTCCCTCGGTGCGCGGCCGTCCGCGACCGGGCCGCCCGCACCGGACCCTGGGCGAGCCCGCGATTCAGCACCGTCCACGCCTCGTCCCACTTCTCCGCGTACCGGCTGCCGAACGCGCTCTGCTGGACGCGCTGCGCGAACTGGCCGGCCAGCGCGGGGTTGCCCTGGGCGCGGGAGTAGTCGTCGGCCAGCGCTGCCAAGAACATGTCGGCGCTGTCGGCCAGCGTCATCCGCTTGCGGTTGCCGTTGATGTCACCGAACAGTCCGCCCCAGCCCCACGGCCGCCCTGGTGCGCCCGGCCGCGACACCTGCTGCTGGAAGTAGCCCGACGACAAGCCGTCATCGGACTCACTGTCGTGCGGAAACTGCTCGGACTGGGGATCTTTGCGGTTGAAGGGGCACCACCACTGCCGCTCACCGTTGCGGTCGTTGGCACCCACTTCGGTCGAAATGGTCATCAGCGCGATCACGGTGGCGAGCTCGTCGAGCCCGCGCCGCAGCGACACCGCGTGCACCTCGCGCGCGATCTGCTCGCGCGTCCGCAGCGGCGTGTCGTTGAATCGGTTGAAATTCCTGGTACTACTCATGTGCACTGCACCCCCAATGAGAGCTCGCGGACCGGATGGTTACGCGAATGTCGATGTGGCATGAAATGGCGAACCGAAATGGACGCTATCGACGGAGCGCGCTCGCGACGTGAGTAGTCGACTACCTGTTTTGGAGGTTTGAGTCGCGGGCTAGATCTGTGAGTCGGGGAAGGCGATCACCGAGAGGAACCGGATCGGCAGCTCGATCAGGTCTACCGGTCCGTGCGCGCCCTCGCCGTCGAACTGCAACGAATCGCCGCCGTGTAGGCGGTACACCGACCGACTGTGGCTGTAGTCCATGACGCCCTCGAGCATGAAGATGAACTCCGTGCCGGGGTGTTGGAACAGCGGGTAGGTACTGCTCTTCTCCGACAGCGTGACGTGAAGGCATTCGAGCCGCTTGTGTTCGCCGCGCAGTGATCCGAGCAGCTGGTACTCATGGCCTTCCTTCGTGCCGTTGCGGACGATCCGCGCCCCAGTTCCCGACTTCACGAATGCGGCAGGCCGCTCGACCTCCGCCCCGCGGAACAGGCTGGTCACCGGGACGTCCAAACCCTTCGCCAGCAGCGCCAGCGTGGACAGGCTGCACGACGTCTGCGCGTTCTCGATCTTGCTGAGCATCGCCTTGGAGATGCCGACGCGCGTGGCCATGTCCGCGACGGTGAGCCCGTGCTGCTGCCGGAGCTGCCGCACGTTGCGGCCGATGGCGACCTCGATCTCGAGTTCCTCGACGGGTTCTCGCGGGTCGCGGTCACGGGCGGTGCCGGACAGGTTGCGCAGCAACGAGTCCTCTGTTGTGCGAAGCAGCGGAATGTCGCTCACGGCTTCCTGTCTAACGCATCTCGCCGGCACCGACATACGGATACGGCGTCTTGAGCGGCTGGCCCTCGGCGAAACGAGACAGCCGGAAGTCGGACTCCGGGATGCGCGGATCCGCGCTGCGGCCGTCGACGACGAGGTCGGCGACCAGCCGCCCGACCGCAGGCGCGATCTTGAAGCCGTGCCCGCTGAACCCGGCAGCGACGACGAGCCCGTCGACGTCGGCGCGGGAGATCACCGGATTCCAGTCGGGGGTGACGTCGTAGCATCCGGCGTAGCTGGTCGTGATGGCGGGGGCTGGGAAGCCGGGGAATCGGGTGCCGACGCGGTCGATGGTCAAGTCGATGAACGCGTCGCTCGCGCGGTTGGAGTATTCGTCGGGGTCGGCGTCCTCGACGTGGGAGAGGTCGCTGTTGCCGAAGAGCACAGTTCCATCGGGTTCGGGCCGGATGTATTGCAGCGACACGAGATCGGAGAAGACCGGGACGGGTCCGAGTTCGACGCCTGGGGAGATCATGACGAGTTGTTCGCGTACCACGCGGATGGGGACGTCGACGCCGTATGGCGCCAGGAACGGGCGGGTCCACACGCCGGTGGCGACGACGACGGTGCCCGCGGACACCACGCTGCCGTCCGAGCACCGCACGCCGGTCACTCGATCGCCGGTCATGACGAGCTCGGTGACTTCTGTGCCCTGACGAATTCGTACCCCCGCAGCGCGGGCCGCGATCGCGAAGGCCTGCGCCGTCTGATATGCGTCGCCGTACCCGCCGCGGGCCTCCCAGGCGAATGCGGCGAACGGCGACAGGTCGGCGAATGGCCACAGCCGAGCCACTTCGGCGTGGTCGACCTCCTCGGTCTGGACGCCGACCGCGCGCTGGGCCACCAGGCTCTTGCGCAACGAGTCGACGTTCGGTGCGCCGACGCCCACGACGTAACCCGTTGGACGGAACCCGATGTCGGATCCGAAGAGCTCCTCGGCCTTCTCGAACACCTCGAGGCCGACGGTCGCCATCGCAGCGAGCGAGCTGACGCCGTAGTGGCAGCGGACGATCCCGCTGGACTTGCCCGTCATGCCAGAGCCGACGGTATTGCGTTCCAGGACGACGACGTCGGTGACGCCGCGTTGGGCCAAAGCCCATGCGGTGGAGGCGCCTTCGATGCCGCCGCCGACGATCACGACGTCCGCGGTCTCGCTCATCGCGACCCCGGAATCCAGTCCGTCCCCGCCAGCGGCACGCGGGCCATCGCGGCCGCCTCGATGGTGACGGCGACGAGGTCCTCGGGTTCGAGGTGCTGCACGTGCGCCTTGCCGCACGCCCTGGCGATGGTCTGGGCCTCCATCGTGAGCACGCGCAGGTAGTTGGCGAGCCGGTGCCCGCCTGCGACGGGGTCGAACCGCGCGGCCAGTTCAGGATTCTGCGTGCTGATGCCGGCCGGATCGGTGCCATCTTGGAAGTCGTCGAAGAAACCTGCTGCGCTGCCGAGCTTTTCGTACTCGGCCTCGTAGCGGGGGTGGTTGTCGCCGAGGGCGATGAGGGCCGCCGTACCGATCGCCACCGCGTCGGCCCCGAGCGCGAGCGCCTTCGCGACGTCGGCGCCCGTGCGGATGCCGCCCGACACGATGAGTTGCACCTTGCGATGGACGCCGAGCTCCGCCAGCGCCTGCACCGCTTGGGGCACGGCGGCGAGCGTCGGTATCCCCACGTGCTCGATGAACACGTCCTGGGTGGCCGCCGTTCCGCCCTGCATGCCGTCGACCACCACGACGTCGGCGCCCGCGTGCACCGCGAGCTTGACGTCGTAGTACGTGCGGGTGGCGCCGACCTTCACGTAGATCGGCTTCTCCCAATCGGTGAGCTCGCGCAGCTCGTTGATCTTGATGGTGAGGTCGTCGGGGCCCGTCCAGTCCGGGTGCCTGCAGGCCGAGCGCTGGTCGATGCCCTCCGGCAGCGTGCGCATGCCCGCCACGCGAGGCGAGATCTTCTGGCCGAGCAACATTCCGCCGCCACCAGGCTTGGCACCCTGTCCCAGCACCACCTCGATCGCATCGGCCTTGCGCAGGTCGTCGGGGTTCATGCCGTAGCGCGACGGAAGGTATTGGTACACCAGGTGTTTGCTCTGGCCGCGCTCTTCCGGGGTCATGCCGCCGTCGCCCGTGGTGGTCGACGTGCCGACCTCGCTGGCGCCGCGCCCAAGGGCCTCCTTGGCCGGGCCGGACAGTGCGCCGAACGACATTCCGGCGATCGTGACGGGAATGTCGAGGTGCAGAGGGTGTTTCGCGTGCCGGTCGCCGAGTACGACGTCGGTGCCGCAGCGTTCCCGGTAGCCCTCCAGCGGATACCGAGACATCGACGCGCCGAGGAACAGCAGGTCGTCGAAGTGCGGCAGCGGCCGCTTGGCACCCCACCCACGGATGTCGTAGATGCCCGTCTCCGCGGCCCGCTGAATGCCCGCGATGGTGGCGCGGTCGAACGTGGCGGACTCGCGTAACCCCAGTCGCGCCCTTGCGTCATCGGTCAGCATCAGTAGCTCCCGGCATGGTCGACGTGGAAGTGGTAGAGGTTGCGGGCCGATCCGTAGCGTGTGTAGTCGCCGGTGTCGTCGTGCTCGAAGCCCGCTGCCTTCAGCAGCCGACCGAGCTCTTCGTGGTGTTCGGGCCGCATCGGCTTGGCCACGCAGTCGGCGCCGAGCGAGGCAGCCGTGCCGCGCAGGTAGATGCGGGCCTCGTAGACCGAGTCGCCGAGCGCGTCGCCCGTGTCGCCGCGTATCACCAGCCGTCCGGCCTGAGCCATGAACGCGCTCATGTGCCCGACGTCGCCCCCGACGACGATGTCGACACCCTTCATCGAAATACCGCACCGCGCAGCGGCATTGCCCTCGATGACCAGCAGTCCGCCATGCGCCGTGGCACCGGCCGACTGGGAGGCGTTGCCCTTGACCCACACGGTGCCGCTCATCATGTTCTCGGCCACACCGGTTCCCGCGTTGCCGTCGATGGTCACCTCGGCCTGCTGGTTCATGCCTGCGGCGTAGTAGCCGACGTGTCCTTCGACGGTCAGTTTGACTGGCGCATCGATGCCGACCGCAACGTTGTGTGCACCGGCCGGATGCGCGATGACGAACTCGCCTTCCAGGCCGGGGGCGTGCAGTGCGGCGTTGACGTCGCGCAGTGAGTCGGTGCGCAGGTCGAACGTGGTCACCTCGGTTACCGCGTCCATGCGTATACGACCTCCGGCTCCGGTTCCCAGATCGCGGCGTGTTCGACTCCTGGCAGACCGCTAAGGGCGCGGTACTCGCTGCCCATCGCCACCCAGTCGGCGGTCTCGGCGATGACGGCGGGTTTGCACGCGATCGCGTCGCGCACGACGGCGAACGAGTCGCGATTGGACACCAGCAGCGTGTAGAAGCCGTCGAACGTGGCGCAGAGGTCTTTCAGCGCGGTCTCGACGTCGCGGCCTTCGGCGAGCCGGGCCGCGACGAACCGCGCCCCCACCTCGGTGTCGTTCTCGCTATCGAATTGCACTCCCGCGGCCCGCAATTCACGCCGGATGGTGGCGTGGTTGGCGAACGATCCGTTGTGCACCAGGCACTGTTCGGGTCCGACGGCGTAGGGGTGGGCCCCCGACGGGGTGACGGCCGACTCGGTGGCCATGCGGGTGTGGCCGACGCCCTGCCAGCCCTGTGCACCCGCCAAGCCCCAGGACCGAGTCAGCGTGGCGGGGTCGCCGACACCCTTGAGCACGGCGAGGTCGGCGCCGAAGCCGGCGACCAACGCGTCGGGATGGGCCGTCTTGGCCGCGGCGAGCAGCGCCGCCGAATCGACGTCGGCGGTCAGCAGGTGGGTGTCGCCGAGCACGGTCACCTGCACCGGTGCGCCGAGCACGGAACTGACTGCCGCGCTGATGGATTCGGTGTCACCGTCGACCTCGAGCAGTGACACGCAACCACGTCCGGGTGGGGTCCACCCCGGGTCGCCGTACACCGCGACGCCCGCCGAGTCACTGCCGCGGTTCGACATCTCGCACAGCATGCCCGTCAGCAGTTCGCCCAACCGCGGGTACAGCGCTGGATTGCGTAGGTGAAGCCCGACGATGCCGCACATTAGAACGCCGTCAGGTACTGGTCGATCTCCCATGGGCTGACCGTGCTGTGGTAGGCGAAGAACTCGTCGCGCTTGAGTCCGCCGTAGTAGCTGGCGACACCGTCGCCGACACTATCGAGCACGCCGGATATCACTGAGTCGGAGGCTAATTCGTCGACGGCGTGCAGCAGCGTCGGCGGCAGCGCGGGTCGCCCGGCGCCGACGGCACCCACCGCGCCCGGGTCGAGGCTGCGCTTGATCCCGTCGATGCCTGCGCCCAGCGCCGCGGCGATGGCGAGGTACGGATTTGCCGATCCGTCGCCGCCGCGCAGTTCGACCCGCTGGTCGTCGGGCACCCGGACGTAGTGCGTGCGGTCGTTGCCGCCGTACGTCGGCGTCTTGGGTGCCCAGGACGCGCCGGAGGCCGTCGTCAATGCGCCGGTTCGCTTGTAGGAGTTGACCGTTGGCCCGACGATCGCCTGCAGCGCGCACGCATGCTCGAGGACTCCCGCGATGAAGGAGTAAGCGGTGGCCGAGAGGCCGAGCCCCCGGCTGTCGTCGCCGTCGGGAAAGACGGGGGCGCCACCACTGGTCAGCGACATGTGCAGGTGGAGCCCGCTGCCCGTGCGGTCGGCGAAGGGCTTCGGCATGAACGTCGCGATCATTCCGCGCTCGGCGGCGATCATCGACAGCAGATAGCGCAGCGTGACCACGCGGTCCGCGGTGGTCAGCGCTTCGGCGAACTGGAAGTTCTGCTCGAACTGGCCGTTGCCGTCCTCGTGATCGTTGGCGTAGTTCGACCAGCCGAGCTGGTTCATCGCCATCGAGACCGTCGTCAGGTGGTCATACATTCGGGTGACACCGCGCGCGTCGTAACACGGCTGCGCGGCAGTGTCGTCGGCGTCGGCGGTGGCGAGGGAGCCGTCGGCATTGCGCTTCAACAGGAAGTACTCGACCTCGGCGCCGACCCACGGCTCGTAGCCGGCGTCGGCGGCGCTCTGAATCAGCGACTTGAGGATGACGCGGGGTGCGTAGGGCCACGGCGCGCCCTCGACGTGCGGATCGCAATGCACGATCGCCAGCCCCTCCTTGATGAAGGGGATCGGGGTGAAGGAGGCGGGATCCGGGATCGCCATCAGGTCGGGGTCCTTGGGCTCCTGGCCCATGGCGCCGACGGCGTATCCGGCGAATCCGACGCCTTCGGTGGCGAGCAGGTCGACGGCCTCGACGGGCACCAGCTTGGCGCATGGCTTACCCCGGAGGTCGACGAAGAGGGCGAGGAGGAACCGGGTGTCTGCGTCCCTAGCGAGGTCCGCGAGTTCAGTGTCGGCCATCGAAATCCCGTCTCTTGTTAAGAATCACTGTATCAGGATAGGAAACAACATGCAGCGCGAGAAGCCCCGACCGCCGCAGGAAGATCCCGCGTCGGCCGGGGCTACCGCGTCAGGCAGATGCCATGTCGTACGAGGACTCGCGGTGGAACTTGGTGTCGATGCCCTCTTCTTCTTCCTCGGGCGAGATGCGGATGCCCATCGTCTTCTTGATGGCGAACGCGATCGCGAACGCGACCACGAACGAATAGACCATCACCGCGCCTGCGGCGATGGCCTGCTTCCACAGCTGGTCGAAACCGCCGCCGTAGAACAGGCCGTTGGTGGCATTGGGCATGCTCTCGCTGGCGAACAGGCCGATCAGCAGCGTGCCGACGACGCCGCCGACGAGGTGGACGCCGACTACGTCGAGCGAGTCGTCGTACCCGAACCGTTCCTTGAGGCCGACGGCGTAGACGCAGATCACGCCCGCGATGGCGCCCAGCGCGATTGCTCCGACGGGTGTGACGGCGCCACAAGCGGGGGTGATGGCGACCAGGCCGGTGATGGCACCCGACGCCGCGCCGACACCCGTGACGTGTCCGTCCTTGATCTTCTCGACGGCGATCCAGGCCAGGGTGGCCGCGCAGGTGGCGACGAACGTCGTGACCATCACGATGGACGCCGAGTTGCCCGCAGCCAGCGCCGAGCCGCCGTTGAACGCGTACCAACCGGACCACAGCAGGCCGGCGCCGAGCAGGGTCAGCGGCACGTTGTGCGGCTTGCGCAGCTGACCGAACATCGCGGACTTTCCGAGCACGATCGCGACCGCGAGGGCGGCAGCACCGGCGTTGATGTGCACCGCGGTACCACCGGCGAAGTCAATTGCCTTGAGTTGGTTGGCGATCCAGCCGCCGACCGAGTTCTCGGTGACGACTCCGTCGAACGCGAACACCCAGTGCGCGACGGGGAAGTACACCAGCACCGCCCACACGGAGGCGAACAGCATCCACGCGCCGAACTTCATCCGGTCGGCCACCGCGCCGGAGATGAGCGCAACGGTGATGGCGGCGAACAACGCCTGGAACAGCGCGAACAAACTGATCGGTAGACCCGAGATGGTCGTTTGCGACTCCAGCAGGTCCTTCATTCCGGCGAACTCGGTCACGCTTCCGAGGAAGCCGCCGTACGAGGTGCCGAACACCATCGAGAAGCCGAAGAGCACCCACAGCACACCGACGACGGCGACCGCGCCGAACGTCATCATCATCATGTTGGTCGAGCTCTTGACCGAAACCATGCCGCCGTAAAACAGCGCGAGTCCCGGAATCATCAGGGTGAGCCCGATGATGCAACACAGCATGAATGCCGTGGTGCCTGTGTCCACTACGTCCATTACTCACTTCTCCTGGGGAGTGAAGCGGCCTCCGATCGGGCCGATCACTGGCAGTAACCGATGTTTCTGTTACGTGGACGGGCACGCCACGTTGCGGGCACGTTAATAGTCGGTCCGGCGCGGTGTGCAAGCATCGGAGCATGTGGCGCAGGAGGCCGGTCGGCATCTCGGTGCTGGCGGTCGTGATCATCGCGGTCGTTTCGCTCGTCTGGACCTACTTCAGTGGACCGTCGACAGCCGACTGCGCGCCGGTGCGTGAACTGCTGGCGTTCAACAAGACTCAGACCGAACTGCTGAACTCGAAGACGCACGTGCCCGAGCAGGGCTCGCAAGAGCAAGCGACCGAGCCCAGCGAGCTCGACTACCGGAACTGGTCGGACGGCATCTCCGATCGGGCGGCCAAGGTCACTGCCCCAGACCTGGCCGATCAGGCGAAGGAGCTCGCACAGACCACCGACCGACTGGTCCGCGCGCGCATCGACTTCAACGCGCAATCCGCAGCCACCGCGCCGGGTGCTGCCCCGCCTCCCGCGGCGCTCGCGGTGTCGGGGCTCTACGACCAGTTCGAGGCCGAGCTCGGCCGGCTGTCCAAGGCCTGCGCCTAGAACTCCGCCGGCCTGCCCCAGCGGCCCGCGAAGGCAATCTGGTCGAGCGGCAGCCGCGCGCGCGGTCGAACGTGTCGTCGTCGCGGAACCCGACGACGAACCGGACCGGCTGGCGATCACCCCCGTGGCGCCCAACGCGCGGCCTCGAGCAGGGCCCCGACCTGCTCGCCGGTCAGGACGGCGTCGGGGTTGCAGCTGTTGGCTGGATGGTGTGTGTTGGTGAGCGGTGCCGAGCGGCAGTGCGTCGTGACGGTGCGGCGGCGTGTCGGTGGTGGCTGCCAGGATCAGGGAATCCGGTCGGGGACCCGATATCGATCCCGGTCGAGACCGCGGGGCTGCGTGC
>Ga0207668_10001141_pt1 | contig 15805 bp, 16 predicted proteins | sample KBSS43metaG_FD_184323 | JGI IMG/M metagenome (GOLD analysis project Ga0207668, IMG submission 184323) | Switchgrass rhizosphere microbial communities from Kellogg Biological Station, Michigan, USA - KBS S4-3 metaG (SPAdes) (version 2) | ecosystem: Host-associated > Plants > Roots > Rhizosphere... | reverse complement strand
CCGATCGTGTTGTCGAAGCCCGGCGGCGCGGGATTGGCGGTGATCGCATCGATCTCGCGCTGCTGCTCGGCAATCCCGGCCGCCAGCGCCGCCGGGAAGAGTGCGGGCGTGAGCTTGTCCCAGGGCGGCACCCCGCCATAGGGACCGGTCCATTTCGCAGTCAGCGAGAACGGAGCGGTGGCGGCGGGCGGTTCGGCAAGGGCGATCGGGGCGGTCATGGTGCTGGCTAAGATCGTGGCGAGGAGCAGGTTGCGCAAGGAAAGACTCCCTCAATCAGGCGAACGGGCGCCCCGACACAGCGGCCCGGGCGGCGGGGATGGACGGCGTTGTGGACGACATTGCGTCTCAAAACGAGACCCAGACATTAATGAAACGTAAAGAACGTTTGCCCGTTTCCGCCGCATGACCACACCCCAGCCCGTCCTCACCCAGCGCGTCGCCGATCTCCGCCGCGACGCCAGCCGTTGCATCGCGCTCGCCGTCCATGCGACCTCAAGCCCGATCCGCCGCGAAATGATCGACGAGGCGATCCGGCTGGTACAGCGCTCGCGGGGGATTCCGGCGGAGTGAGAAAAGGCACGGACTCCTCGCCGTCGGAAGAGGGAATGTTGGGGATCACATCAGGTCGGCGAGCTTTACCTTCACGCCCGTGTAGAAATACCGGCCGACCGCACTGACGGGGTAGAAGCTGGCGCCGAAGTCGGGCTTCTGGTCGAACAGGTTGTTGATGCCGCCGTAGATCGTGAAGCGCCTGTCCACGTCGTAGCTGGCATAGACCTCGTGCTCCCACCTCTCCTTGTACTTCAGGTATCTGGCAGGGACGTAATCGGGATTACCGGCCATGATCTCACGCGAGTAGCGATAGGTCTTGCTCCACCAGGATAAACCGTAGTTGAGGGTCAGCGCGCCCTTGGTCCAGGTGAGGTCGGCGGTCACCTGGAATTTCGGAGCGTTGATCGACTCGTTGGCGATGTTCTGATCCTCGACCGCATCGGCGCCCACGGTGGGCACGAAGCTGAGCGTGTCGAGATAGCTGCCGATCACCCGCAGATTGAAGTCGCCGACGGCGCGGGTGCGCAGCAGATAGTTGAAGTTGAGCTCTGCACCGGCGGTGTGGAAGGCGGCGACGTTCTCCGGCCGGACGCGGAAGCCGTTGATGAAGCCGGTGGTCGTGCTGCGGTCGACGAGCCCGCAATAGATGTTGGTGAGGGTCGGCTGGTCGACGCACAGGCCGGCCAGCTCCTGCGCCGTCGGCTGGCTGATCGCCTGCTTGAGCTTGATGTCGTACCAGTCGAGCGACATCGACAGGCCGGGGAGGAAGCGCGGCTCCAGAGTAACGCCCGCGGTCCAGGTTCTGGCCTTCTCCTCGCTGAGGTCGGGATTGCCCGAGGTGGTGCCGGGCAGGCTGATGTTCGCCTGCGGATCGTTCGACGGGTTGAAGCTCGCCGGGTCGATGTCGAGGCTCCGGAGGAGCGCGACGCAGTTCGCCTGGCGGAAGGACGAGCCGTTGTTGCGTTCCTGGATGTCGCAGGGGTCGGTGATGAACTCGAAGGTGGTGTTGGTCGCCCCGAACAGCTCGCCGATGTTGGGCGCGCGCACCGCCTGCGACAGGGTCGCGCGGAAGCGGATGTCGCGGATCGGTGCCCAGACGCCATCGAACTTCCATGTCGTCGTCTTGCCGACCGTTGTGTAGTCGGACAGGCGCAGCGCCGCGTCGAAGGTCAGCGTCTCGGCGAAGGGCACGTGCTTGAGCACGGGCACGTTGAGCTCGGCGAACGCCTCCTTGACTTCGAACGATCCGCGCTGGCGGGTCAATGCGCCGTAATAGGTGGTGCCGGCGAGGAATTCGGCCGACGGGTCGAAGAAGCTCTTCTCGCGCCGCCATTCGGCGCCGATGGCAAAGCCGACCGGACCGCCCGGCAACTCGAACAGCGCGCCGAAATCGCCGGTGAGCTGGGCGGTGGCGACATGCTGGACGACCTTGGAGCGCGACACGGTATCGAGCATCACCCAGTCGACCGCCTCGTTGCTGGGCGAGCCGTTGCCGAACAGGTTGAGCGGCTTGCACTCGCCGGGCCGGAAGGTCACCGGGCCGCCGCCGGCCGGGTAGTTGTAGGAGAACGGATCGACGAGCGAAGCGCCGGGCAGGTTGATGCGGCAGGTCGGCAGACCGGTTGCGGGATCGGTGACGACGTCGATCGCCGCGGCGAAGCGGTCGTTGTAGCGATTGTTGATGGTGGTGATGCGGCTCCGCGTCTGGCCGTAAACGTAGGAGACCTCGTAGCGGGCATGGTCGCTGACCTTCCCGTTGACGCCGATCACGCCGCGGATCGTCTCGCGCCGCGCATCCTCCGCCTGGGTGCCGAGGTCGAAATCATCTCGGGTCATCACCACGCCGTCGGGGAGGCCGGCGATCGACAGGTTCCCGGGCGTGATCGCATCGCGGATCGCGTCCGGCATGTACGGGTTCTCGGCCAGCTGCAGCAGATAGAAGTCAAAGAGCGGCTGCGATTCGGTGTGGCTCTTGTTGAGGACGTACTTGCCCTCGGCGAACAGGTTGAACGCGGGCGAGAATTCGTAATGGGCGAAGGCGTTGACACTGTGCCGCTTCACGCCCGGCAGCACGTCACCCTGATAGCCGTCGATCGGCGTTGACGACCCGCCCTGCGTATAGCCGCCCGAATTGGGGAGCAGGCGACCGCGATCATAGACCCGGCCGTCGCCGGTGAAGTCTGGTATGGGATCGAAATTGCCAGCGGCGTCGAAGGGGTTGATGTCGACCGCGCCGCCCGGCGAGCTATCGGCGTAGCGGAGGTCGCGCAGCGGGATGTTGTCCGGCACGCGCGGATCATCGATGAGATCGTCGGGATTCTGCACCAGCCGGCCGGCACGGGGATTGCGCAGATAGCGGCGCTTCAACTCGTCGAGACGATGCTCGCGGTTGTATTCATAGGCAATCGCGACATTGCCCTTGCCCTCGGCGAAGTTCTTGCCGGCGGTGACCGCCACGAACTGGTTGGCGCCGTCGCCATGCTGCGAGATGCCCGACTGCGCGCGCGCTGTCACGCCTTCGAAATCGTGCTTCATCACGAAGTTGACGACGCCAGAGACGCCGTCAGCACCATAGACTGCCGAGGCGCCGCCGGTGAGGACGTCGATCCGTTCGACCAGGTCGGTGGGGATGGTATTGATGTCGACCGCAGCCGAGCTGTCAAGCGCGCCGACATGACGGCGACCGTCGACCAGGACGAGGGTGCGGTTGGTGCCGAGATTGCGCAGGCTGAGCAGGTTGAGCCCGCTTTCGCCGAAATCGGCGTTGGACCCCGCGCTCATGTTGCCGGTCGTCGATCCTGCCAGCGCCGGGATCTGGGTAAGGTAGTCGGTAAGGTTGGTGCGACCCGATTGCTGGATCGCCGCCGCGGTGATCGCGACCACCGGATTGGGCAGATCGATCTCCGGCCGGGCGATGCGCGATCCGGTGACGACGATCGTCGCCCCGTCATCTGCCGTCGCGCTGGTATCGGCAGGGCTGGCGACGGCGGCGGCGGTCGCGTGATCGGCGGACTGGGCGAGAGCCGGTGGGGAGAGAAGCGCCGCGGAAAGCGTCGTCGACGCCAATATGGCGCCGCGCAGGCTGCGATAGATCATGTCATCCTCCCTGTTCGACGGGAGGCATAATCCGGACAGCGGAAGCAGCAAGCCCCGTGCGACGAGCGGCAAGAGGGTGCGACAGGCGAGATCAGCGCCACGCCCTGATCAGAACTGCGGAATGTCGTCGCGCAACGCCACGACACTCCGCAGGAACCGGATCAGTAGCGGTAGTGATCCGGCTTGAACGGACCTTCGACGGTGACGCCGATATAGCTCGCCTGCTTTTCGGTCAACTTGGTCAGCTTCACGCCCAGCTTCTCGAGGTGGAGCATCGCGACCTTCTCGTCGAGGTGCTTCGGCAGGACGAAGACGTCGTTGGCGTACTGGCCGGGCTTGGTGAACAGCTCGATCTGCGCCAGCACCTGGTTGGTGAAGGACGACGACATCACGAAGCTGGGATGGCCGGTGGCGCAGCCCAGGTTCACCAGACGCCCCTTGGCCAGCACGATGATCTGCTTGCCGTCGGGGAACTCGACGAGGTCGACCTGCGGCTTGATCTCGGTCCACTTGTAGTTGGACAGCGCGGCGATCTGGATCTCGCTGTCGAAATGGCCGATGTTGCAGACGATCGACATCGGCCGCATCGCCTTCATGTGCTCGGCGGTGATGACGTCGGCATTGCCGGTCGCGGTCACGAAGATGTCGGAGCGGGTTACCGCTTCCTCCATCGTCACCACTTCATAGCCCTCCATCGCCGCCTGCAGCGCGCAGATCGGGTCGATCTCGGTCACCAGCACGCGGGCGCCGCCGTTGCGCAGCGAGGCCGCCGAGCCCTTCCCGACATCGCCGAAGCCGCAGACGGTCGCGACCTTGCCGGCCAGCATCACGTCGGTGGCGCGACGGATGGCGTCGACCAGCGACTCCTTGCAGCCGTAGAGATTGTCGAACTTCGACTTGGTGACGCTGTCGTTGACGTTGATCGCCGGGAACGGCAGCTCGCCCTTCTTGGCGAGGTGGTACAGGCGGTGGACGCCGGTGGTGGTCTCCTCCGACACGCCCTTGATCGCGCGGACCGTCTCGGTGATGTAGCCGGGCTTAGCGGCGACGAACGCCTTGAGCGCGCGGTGGAACTCGACCTCTTCCTCGTTCTCCGGATCGGCGAGCGTGCCGCCGGCCTCCAGCTTGGCGCCGAGCAGCGCGAACATCGTCGCGTCGCCGCCGTCGTCGAGGATCATGTTGCAGGTGGTGCCGTCACCCCAGTCGAAGATCCGGCCGACATAGTCCCAATACTCGGCGAGCGTCTCGCCCTTGACGGCGAACACCGGAATGCCCGCAGCGGCGATGGCGGCGGCGGCATGATCCTGGGTCGAGAAGATGTTGCAGGTCGCCCAGCGCACCTCGGCGCCGAGCTCGACCAGCGTCTCGATCAGCACGGCGGTCTGGATGGTCATGTGCAGCGAGCCGGTGATGCGCGCGCCGGCGAGCGGCTTGGACGCGCCGAATTCCTTGCGGAGCGCCATGAGGCCCGGCATCTCGGTCTCGGCGATCTCGATCTCCTTGCGGCCCCAGCCGGCGAGCGAGATGTCGTGCACGAGGTAGTCGTTGAAGCTTTCGAGCGAAGCGGTGGCCACGGTGGGTCTCCTGAAATACGGGTGCCGCGCGCTTAGCCTGCGTACACGGGTCATGCAAATATAAAGATGTCTTTAATATGCTTGCCCCGGGAGTCCGGAACGGGTGCGAAAGCCCCTTTCAGGCATTCCCCGAAGAACAGGCCAGCAGCCGCGTATCGACCCCCGCGGTCGCGAAGGCCGCCGCCCAGCGCTTCTCCGGAGCGGTGGCGAAAGCGAGGTCGTCCGTACCCGGCACGGCAAACCAGCCGTGGCGCGTCATCTCCTCGTCAAGCTGCCCCTCGCCCCAGCCGGCATAGCCGAGCGCGGCGAGCCAGCGGCTCGGCCCGCTGCCCTCGGCGATCGCGCGCAGCACGTCGAGCGTGCCGGTCAGGCGCCACAGCCGGCCGGCGGCGATGGTATCGTCGCCGCTCCAGTCGGGGCTGTGCAGTACGAAGCCGCGCTGCGCCTCGACCGGGCCGCCCTGATAGATCGGCACGTTCGGTGCATAGCCCGGCTCGATGTCGAGCTGGGTCAGCAGATCGTGGAAGCCGATCGTCGGGATAGTCCGGCCGATGCCTATGCCGAGCGCGCCGTTCTCGTCATGGGCGACCATCGCGATGACCGCCCGGTCGAAGCGAGGATCGCCGATACCGGGCATGGCGAGGAGGATCTGGCCGGCATATCCGCGCGTCTGGTCCATTCCCCGCACTCTAGGCAGCGATTATCGCCTCGTCCATGCCGACCCTTGGCGCGGCCGCGCCCAACCCCTAATTGCGGCGGCGAACCGGCTTTAAGGAGAGACATATGGCGATCGCGATCGGGGAGACGCTGCCCGAGACGACCTTCATCCAGGCCAAGGAAAACGGCCCGGAGGCGGTGGACAGCGCAAGCTTTTTCAAGGGCCGCAAGGTCGCGCTGTTCTCGGTCCCCGGCGCCTTTACCCCGACCTGCTCGGCGCGCCACCTTCCGGGCTTCGTCGATCAGGCCGATGCGATCAAGGCCAAGGGCGTCGACGAGATCGCCTGCACCGCGGTCAACGACGCCTTCGTGATGGGCGCCTGGGCCAAGGGCGCCGGGGCTGACGGCAAGGTGACGATGCTTGCCGACGGCAATGGCGATTTCGTGAAGGCGCTTGGCCTCACCATGGACGGCTCGAAATTCGGCATGGGCACGCGGGGCCAGCGCTTCTCGATGATCGTCGACGACGGCGTGGTGACCGCCCTGAACGTCGAGGCACCGGGCGAGTTCAAGGTCAGCAGTGCCGATTACCTGCTCGGCCAGCTCTGACCCGCACCGTCACTCGGGTTCCGACAGGAACGCCGCGATCGCCCGCCCGAGCTCTGGGCGGGTGACCGCGCTCATGTGGTTGCCCGGCACCGTCGCCGCCCGTCCATGCGCGACGGCGGCGGCGAGTGCGGCGGCCGAGCCGTTGTCGTGGTCGTCCTCTCCCGACACGACCAGCAGCGGCTGCACGATCGCGCCGATCTGTTCGCGCGAGGAATCGACGAAACTGTCGAGCAGCGGCAGCAGCGCCTTGGGATCTCCCTTTGTGGTCTTGAGGAACGCCTCGGCCATGAATTCCGGCGAGCCGCGCTCGTGGGTGCCGATGCCGGCGAGTACCTTCTTGAAGAAGCCGGCGCGGTGGCCGGTATCGAGAAGCCCGGCCAGGCCCATGCCGGAGATGATCGCCCGGCGCGGCGCGGCACCGCGCACCAGCATCCGCGCGACGGTGCGCCCGCCCAGCGAATAGCCGCCGAGGTCGAAATCAGTAAGGCCGAGATGGTCAACGAGCGCGAAGCCGTCATCGGCCAGCACGTCGGGCGGATAGGCGACCGCATCGTGCGGGCAGGCGCTGTCGCCATGCGCGCGCAGGTCCGGCATGATCACGCGGAAGCCGCGTTCGACCAACAGCGCGGCATGGCCGTAGCGCACCCAATTGGTGTACGCGTCGGAGAACAGCCCGTGGATCAGGACGACCGGCCGCCCGTTGCCGTTTTCCGGTCCCAGTTCGTGCCAGGCCAGGCGAACGCCGTCCGCGGCGGTGAAGAATTGCGCAGGCGGCTTAGTCGGGTAACTTACCAAGGGCTTTCATCCAGCGATCGGCGACATTGGAGTTCTCCTCGGTGCGGGAGCCGGGGAGATGCGCGGTGTCCTGCCAGGCGGGCAGGATGCTTTCGGTAGACGAATTCGACACCGGCTTGAAGCGCGTCGGATCGTCGAAGGAGCCGAGCAGGAGGTCGATATTTTCATCGCCCTCGAGGAAAGCGAAGCCGAGCGGCGTGCCGCAATCGGCACAGAACGGCCGATGCGCGATCGGCGAGGAGCGGTACCATCTCGGCTCGGCCAGCCAGCGCAGGTCGCGTCGTGGCAGGTTGACGAAGCCAGCCGCCGCCCCGCCGGTCGCGCGCCGGCACATCCGGCAATGGCAGAGATAGGCCTCGTCGCTGGTGATCTCCGCCTCGTAGCGGACACGCCCGCACTGGCAGCCGCCGGTCATCAGGGTCATGCCGGTTCGGCGGGCCAAGTTAGCAAGCGAGTCGTGCTGCGCTTATCACTGGCTTCGACGGCCTTGTGAAACGCTTGATCGGCGGTGATCAATTGCCCGCCTTCGCGCGAACTGGCCGAGATCAAGCTTCCCCATAAGCCAAAACTAGAGTGCTTGATGGTCAAACTCAAGGCGCCCGCTGAGGATGAAGCCTATTGCCTCGATCTCCCGGCGATGAAGCGACCGCGCAGGTAAAAGAGCATCGTTCCGACTATCGCTCCCAGCGCCGCCATCGCCATGTCCTTCTGGCTGTCGAACGGATCGCCCTGCTGGCCATTGTATGCCTCCGCATCGGCCGGGCTCATCGTTACCGCCAAGGTCCATTCGAAGATCTCGTAACAGGCGCTGAAGGCGAACACGAACTCCGGCGCGATATAGGCGGCGCCGCGCGACGACAGGCCGAGATGGCGACGCGCGATCTCACGGACCGGGCCGATCGCGAGCAGGCCGAAACAGAAATGGACCAGCCGGTCGTAGTGGTTCCGCACGAAGACGAAGTGCGAGGAGAGGTCGGTGCCGGTGATCGCCCGCAGCCATGCGTCATAGGGGACGAAGGAATAGCTGTACTGCGCGCCGAGGGCGTGGAGCATGAAGAACGCGAAGATCGCCGCGGCGCTCGCATTGCCGAGCGGCCAATGCTGGAGCAGCGGCACCGCGGCAACGAGCAGCACCGCCGTCGGCAGGTGCTGAAGCACAGTGTTGCTCGGATAGATCGCGTACCAACCGGTGACCAGCATCGCGACGAACAGGATCCCGATCATCCATCGCTGGACGATCGGAACCGGCGTTTTCAATCAAGCCGCCTTCTTGAGGTGGCGGCGGCCGAGCAGTTCGGCGATCTGCACCGCGTTCAGCGCGGCGCCCTTGCGAAGGTTGTCGCTGACGCACCACAGGACGAGACCGTTGTCGACGGTCGGATCGTCGCGGACGCGGCTGACATAGGTCGCGAACTCACCGACGCACTCGACGGGGGTGACGTATCCGCCGTCCTCGCGCTTGTCGACGAGCATCACGCCCGGCGCTTCGCGCAGGATGCGCTGGGCGTCGGCGGCCGAGAGCTCGTTCTCGAACTCGATGTTGATGGCCTCGGAATGGCCGACGAACACCGGCACCCGGACGCAGGTGGCGACCACCTTCACCTTCGGGTCGAGGATCTTCTTGGTCTCGACGACCATCTTCCACTCTTCCTTGGTGAAGCCGTCGTCGAGGAAGCTGTCGATATGCGGGATCACGTTGAAGGCGATCTGCTTGGTGAACTTCTTCGGTTCAGCCGGATCGCCGACGAAGATGTTGCGCGACTGTTCGAACAGCTCGTCCATGCCCGCCTTGCCGGCACCGGACACCGACTGGTAGGTCGAGACGACCACCCGCTTGATCTTCGCGGCATCGTGGAGGGGCTTGAGCGCGACCACCATCTGCGCGGTCGAGCAGTTCGGGTTGGCGATGATGTTCTTGCGGCGATAGCCGTCGATCGCGTCCGGGTTCACCTCCGGCACGATCAGCGGCACGTCGGGATCCATACGGTAGAGCGACGAATTGTCGATCACCGTGCAGCCGGCGGCAGCCGCGATCGGCGCGTACTTCTTCGTCGCCTCGGAGCCGATCGCGAACAGCGCGATGTCCCAGCCCTTCCAGTCGAAATGTTCGATGTTCTGGACCTTGAGCATCTTGCCGGTCTCGCCGAACTCGATCTCGTCGCCCTGACTGCGCGCCGAGGCGAGCACCGCCAGCGCGTCGATCGGAAATTCCCGCTCGGCGAGGATGTTGAGCATCTCGCGACCGACATTGCCGGTCGCTCCTGCAACGACGACACGATAACCCATCGAACCACTCCGAATTTAAACGCGATGAAATCGGGCCGTCCGTTTAGGCCCGGACAAGGTTTTGTCTAGGGGATACGAGGGCGGCGGACGTCAACCCTCCGCCGCATTGTCCTCGGTCGCCTGCAACCGCCGCCGCGCCGCGACGAAGTCGACGATCGCCCGGCCGCTGGCGTTCAGCAGCGGATAGGTGCGCGATGTTGCCAGCCAGTCGGGCCGGTCGGCGCGGGTGCCGTAGAGCGTGTCGTAGCCGAGGTTGAACAGCAGGAAGGCGAGCGTCGCCGCGATCAGCCCCTTCACCGCGCCGAAGCCGAAGCCGAGCAGCCGGTCGATCGGGCCGAGCACCGACCGCTTGGCGCTGCCGCCGATCGCATTGGCGAGAACCTTGCCGCCAACCAGCACGACGATCGCGATCAGGCCGAAAGAGAGCACCGCGGCGCCGGCATGGGTGCCGACCGGCCCTTCGAGCAGTTGCGTCGCCGGATCATGCAACAGCTTGAGCGCGAAGATCACGGCGATCCAGGCGGCGAGCGACAGCACCTCGCTGGTAAAACCGCGCAGGCCGCCGAGCACGGCGAGGCCGCCGACGAGGAGGAGAACGGTGATGTCGAGCGCGGTCATCCGGCGTCGCGCTAGCCACGCCCCAGCAGATGGTCAACGAGCGCGGCCAAAGTCGTGAAGGCGGAGACGCGCATTCCCTTGCCCGATGCCTTGGCCGAGGCCGGCAGCAGGGCATGGCCGAAGCCGAGCTTGGCCGCCTCCTTCAGCCGCAATTCGGCATGGGCGACCGGGCGGATCTCGCCGGACAGCGAGACCTCGCCAAACGCCACCGCGTCGGTCGGCACCGGCCGCTCGGCGAGGGCCGAAACGAGCGCGGTCGCCACGGCGAGGTCGGCCGCGGGATCGGAGATGCGATACCCGCCTGCGACGTTGAGATAGACCTCGGCCGAGGAGAAGCTGAGCCCGCAGCGCGACTCGAGCACGGCGAGGATCATCGCCAGCCGCCCCGAATCCCAGCCGACCACGGCGCGACGCGGCGTCGCCCCGCTCGCGAGCCGCACGGTCAGCGCCTGGATCTCGACCAGCACCGGCCGCGTCCCCTCCAGCGCCGGGAAGACGGTGGCGCCGCTGACGCTCTCGTCGCGTGAGGTCAGGAACAGCGCCGAGGGATTGGCGACCTCGCCAAGCCCGCTTTCGGCCATGGCGAACACGCCGATCTCGTCGGTGCCGCCGAAGCGGTTCTTGATCGCGCGCAGGATGCGGTACTGGTGGCTGCGCTCGCCTTCGAAGGCGAGCACGGTGTCGACCATGTGCTCCAGCACGCGGGGCCCTGCGATCGACCCGTCCTTGGTGACATGGCCGACCAGCACCAGGGCGGTGCCCCGCTCCTTGGCGAAGCGGATCAGCTCCTGTGCCGAGGCACGGACCTGGCTGACCGTGCCGGGGGCACCCTCGATCAGGTCGGAATGCATCGTCTGGATCGAGTCGATGACGAGGAAGTCGGGCGCGGCGCCCTTCTCCAGCGTGGTCAGGATGTCGCGGACCGAGGTCGCTGCGGCGAGCCTGACCGGCGCGGTACCGAGGCCGAGCCGGCGCGCGCGCAGCCGCACCTGATCGGCCGCCTCCTCGCCCGAGACATAGGCCACGCTCAGCCCGCGCAAGGCGAGGCTCGCCGCGGTCTGGAGCAGCAGGGTCGACTTGCCGATGCCGGGATCGCCGCCGATCAAGGTCGCCGAGCCCGCGACGAAGCCGCCGCCCAGCGCCCGGTCGAACTCGGCGATGCCGCTCGGGACCCGCGCCGGCAGCTCGACCTCGGCATCGAGCGCGACCAGCGTCATCGCCTGCCCGCCCGTGCGGAGATGATGCTTCTGCGCGAAGGGGGTGAGGAGCACGCCTGATTCTTCGACGAGCGTGTTCCACTCGCCGCAATCCGCGCACTGGCCCTGCCAGCGCGTCGCGACTCCGCCACAGGCCTGACAGACATAACGCTTCTGAGTCTTGGCCAAACCTGCCCCCGACACCGAACGAAACAGGAACGTATCATGGCGGGGCAGATCGTGCAATCGACCGACGTTGAAGCATGGCAGACCGGCCGGCAGCGCCCGCGCGATTAGGAACCCCTCACCTTCCCACCCTCTCCCGCCGGGCGAGGAGTTCGCGGCACCTTGTCGGGCAGCGGAAACAGTTTCAGGAACCGCGCGATCACCGCGGCGTCGCCCCTCGCCTCCAGGACCCCCGTCGCCGCTAGTGTCTCCAGCGGCACCGCGCCATAGACCGCCGCGGCCAGCCCCGGCGGCGTCCCCGCGAACGTCACGTCCGTCGCATCGGCATCGCCGCGCACGATCTCGATGCCGGTCCGGTCGAGCGTCCCGACATAGCTCTCCGCCCCGAAGCGGAAGCCGATCCGCGCGCTCAGGTCGCCGACCCGCGCAATGTCCAGCATCGTCCGGAACGACAGCATCAGCGAGACCGCGCTGATCGGCAGGGTCGGGTCGTGCGCCGGGGAGCGCGCCGCCCAGCGGCCGAGCACCTGCATGATCGGCTCCGCCTCGTAGCCCCATTCGGTCAGCTCGTAGACCCAGGTCGAGGCGGGCGGCGGCAGCCGGCGGCGCACCAGCACACCCTCGGCCTCCAGTCCTTCCAGCCGCTGGGTGAGGACGTTCGCGCTGATCCCGGGCAGGTCGGCGCGCAGCGCGTTGAATCTTTTCGGGCCGAGCATGAGCTCGCGCATCACCAGCAGTGCCCAGCGCTCGCCGATCAGATCGAGGGCATGAGCCATGCCGCAGGCATCCTCGTAGCTTCGCCGGGCTTTATCGACCTTAGTTATATTTTGTGACTTCATGGTTGCTATATATAATCTGTAAGCGCATCAAACTCAAACGCTGAGTCGCCAGCCGAGGAGAGAGCCGATGGCCCGCATGATCTTCGTGAACATTCCCGTGACCGATCTCACCCGCTCGATCACCTTCTACGAAGCGGTCGGCTTTCAGCGCGACGACCGCTTTTGCGACGACGATGCGCAGATGATGGTACTGTCCGACACCATCTCGGTGATGCTGCTCACCCACGCGCGGTTCAATTCGTTCACGCCGAAGACCATCGCCGATACCCGCACGACGGCGCAGGCCCTGTTCTGCGTGTCTGCCGGCAGTCGCGCGGCGGTGACGGCCATGGTCGACCAGGCAGTCGCCGCCGGCGGCACGCCCGATCCCACGCCCGAGCAGGACGTGGATGGCTTCATGTTCGGTCGCAGCTTCGAGGATCCGGACGGTCACATCTGGGAGGTGATGTGGATGGATGTCGCCGCCGCCAAGGCCGCGATGGCGCCTCAGGCGGAGATCGCGTGATGCACGAGCTTTCGATCAGCCGCCTCATCGCCGCCTCGCCCGCAACCGTCTGGAAGGTCTATACCGAGCGGACGACCGAATGGTTCGCGCCCAAGCCCTACGAGACGCCTGTCGTCGACTGGGACCTGCGGCCCGGCGGATCGGCCAGCCTCGTGATGCGCAGCCCCGAGGGCCAGGACATGCCGATGCAAGGCGTGTTCCTGGAGGTCGTGCCGGGCGAGCGGCTTGTCTCGACCGATGCCTTCGCGCCCGGCTGAGTACCGCAGGGCCCGTTCATGGTTACGATCATCACCTTCGCGGCCGAAGGAGAAGGCACGCGTTACACTGCGAGCGCCCGCCACTGGAGCGAGGAGGCCCTGAAGCAGCACGAGGCGATGGGCTTCACCACCGGCTGGGGTAAGGTCGCCGATCAGCTCGCCGCGCTAGCCGAGGCGGTCTGAGTTCGAACCATAGCCAAGGAGAGAGACGATGACCTATGTCGACGGATTCGTGATCCCGGTCCCCTTCGAGAAGAAGGAAGCATATCGCAAGATGGCGGCCGATGCCGCCGTCATCTTCAAGGAATACGGGATGCTGCACGTCGTCGAATGCTGGGGCGACGACGTTCCCAACGGCAAGCTGACAGACTTCCGGCGCGCGGTCGCCGCCGAGGATGGCGAGAACGTCGTTTTCTCCTGGGTGGTCTGGCCATCGAAGGAGATCCGCGACGCCGCCCAGAAGAAGATGATCGAGGATCCGCGAATGCAGCCGCCGGAGGACATGCCCTTCGACGGCAAGCGCATGATCTACGGCGGCTTTGTGCCCATCCTCGATTCGCGGGAGGACTGACCGATGGAGAAGATTGTCCCCTGTCTGTGGTACGACCACGATGCCGAGGAAGCCGCGAACTTCTATGTCGGCCTGCTGCCCGACAGCCGCGTCGACGCCATCCACCGCTCGCCCGCCGATAATCTCAGTGGCCCGGCCGGCGCCGTCCTCCTCGTCGAATTCACGCTCGCCGGACGGCCGTACCAGGGCCTCAACGGCGGGCCGATCTTCTCCTTCACCGAGGCGGTGTCCTTCGTCATCCACTGCGCCGACCAGGCCGAGGTCGACCGTCTCTGGGACGCGCTGATCGCAAATGGCGGCAAGGCCTCGCAATGCGGCTGGCTGAAAGACCGCTGGGGTTTGTCCTGGCAGATCGTGCCGGTCGCGCTGGGCAGGATGATGAGCAGTCCCGACAAGGCGGCCTCGAAACGGGCGATGGAGGCCATGCTCAAGATGCAGAAGCTCGACATCGCGGCGCTGGAGCGGGCGTTCGCTGGCGAGGTTGCTTAGTCGCCGCGCCGCCTGAAGGCGCCAACGCCCCCTACGTCAAACGACCCATCCCCCTGTTCCGGTCCGTCACCTAGCCTCCCCTCGCCTCGAAAATACCCGGACAAGGCGATGCGCCGCCGGGGGCCAGCTTCGCCCGCAGGCGCCAGCAGAATGCGCCGCGGCCGAACGATGAGGCGGGAGGGAGTTCTGGGCCGGCGCAAGCGAGCAAAGGGGAATGACGTGACACGAACCGACCGCCTGAAACTGGCCTTCCTTACGGCCACCGCGATCACCGGCGTCGGCTTCGGGGCACCCGCCTTCGCACAGGACCAGCTTGCCGCCGCCGACATGCCCGAGGCGGCCGATGGCAACGAGATCATCGTTACCGCCACCCGGCGCGCTGTCTCGCTTCAGGATGTACCGATCAATATCACCGCCGTTACGCCGCAGCAGTTGCAGAAGCAGCGTATCGACGACGTCCGCGACCTTCAGTCGTTCACCCCGGGCATCACCATCACCGACACCGGTCCGCGCGGCGCCGGAACGATCATCATGCGTGGTCTTTCCGCCGATGATTCCACCACCCAGGCCAACAATTCCGACGATGCGATCGGCACCTATCTGGGTGAAATCCCGCTCTATCTGGACTTCAAGCTGATCGACCTGCAGCGCGTCGAGACGTTGATCGGACCGCAGGGCACGCTCTACGGCCTGGGTACGCTCGCCGGCGCGATCCGCTATATCCCCGAGCGGCCCGATGCGACCAAGTTCAGCGGCTACATTCACGGCCGTGCCTATGACGTCGCGCACGGTAAGGGTATCGGCAAGACCGTCGACGGCGCGATCAACATCCCGCTGGTGAAAGACGTCCTCGCCTTTCGTTCGGCCACCGGTTACTTCTACGATCCCGGCTTCATCGACTATCCGTTTCTGCTGAAGACCCCGGGCGTCTCGCTGCCGCAGCCCGGGCCGGCCGACAATCCGCTCGGCAGTCAGGCCGACCAGGACGCGAATTTCGCCGGCAAGAGGGACGTCAATTTCGAGAAGACGTTCACCTCGCGCAACCAGGTCGGCCTCTATGCCGACTGGTTCAAGGCCTACATCACTTATGTCTACCAGCGCACCAAGACCGACGGCCGCCAGGCCAATGGCGCGGGGGTGCTTGGCGAGGGCAAGTATGAGGGGCCCTGGCGCTATCTCGAGCCATCGGATCGCAAGTCGCAGCTCGTCAGCCTGGAAGTCGAGGCGGAAATCGGTGACTTCGCGCAGCTCGTCTCGGCGACCGCCTATACGGAGCTTAAGAGAAAGAGCTCGGTCGACGTGACCGACCTTCTGCTCGACCTCGACTATGACTACGAGCTCTTCCCCGCCTTCTCGGGCTATACCCGTCAGCGCGACCGGACCCGGCAGTTCGATCAGGAACTGCGCCTGGTGTCGACGCATGGCGGGCCGTTCAACTGGGTAATCGGCGGCTTCTACAACCGTCAGAAGACCGATCGCACCTATCGCGAGATCGTGCCGGGATTCTCCGAATTCACCCAGTCTCCCGAAGGCCGGGAAACCTACCGCGACTACTATCCGTATCTGAAGCCGGAT
>Ga0207668_10001136_pt1 | contig 15864 bp, 16 predicted proteins | sample KBSS43metaG_FD_184323 | JGI IMG/M metagenome (GOLD analysis project Ga0207668, IMG submission 184323) | Switchgrass rhizosphere microbial communities from Kellogg Biological Station, Michigan, USA - KBS S4-3 metaG (SPAdes) (version 2) | ecosystem: Host-associated > Plants > Roots > Rhizosphere... | reverse complement strand
TCGTAGTGGCTCTCCGGACCCATGGGGTTGCTGTACTGGTCGGGCTTCCAGGCGCCGTCGATCTCCTCGACGAGCCGGTTGGACACGCTGTAGTAGCTGTCGGGGTCGTCGGGCGCCACCGCGGTCGGGCACACCACGACGTCGGCGCCGTACGCGCGCAACACATTCCGCTTGTCCTCGCTGACCTTGTCCGGGCAGACGAAGATGCACTTGTAGCCACGCTGCTGCGCGACGAGCGCCAACCCGACACCGGTGTTGCCCGACGTCGGCTCGACGATGGTCCCGCCCGGCTTGAGCTCGCCGCTGACCTCGGCCGCGTCGATCATCTTGACGGCGATGCGGTCCTTACTGCTCCCGCCGGGATTGAGGTACTCGATCTTCGCCGCCACGAGGCCGGCCCCTTCGGGCACAACGGAGTTCAGCCGTACCAGAGGTGTATTGCCGATGAGCTCACTGATGTGCCCTGCGATCCGCATGCCTACATGTTGTCAGGCCGCGGGTTCACGATCCAGGCAGGCCTACCAGGTGGCTTCGCGGATGTACTCACCGATCTGCCGCAGCGAACGAGTCGACTCCTTCACCGCGGGCGATGCCAGCTGGAATACGTGCATCTGCCCGGGCCAGACGCGCACCTCGACCGGCACGCCCGCGGCGGCCAGCATGTGCGCGGCCTTTCGCGCATCGTTGAGCAGAACCTCGGATCCGGAGACGTGGATGAGCGTGCGCGGCAGTCCCGGCTCGATGTGATCGAGCGGTTCGTAGACCTCTTCACCGCGACGCTTGGCGGCGGCCTCGACCAGTTCCGTCAGCGCTTCGAACGCCTTTGGCGGGAACATCGCGTCCGAGCGCATGTTCGGATGTTGCGCACGCCCGTCGTTGTCGATCTCGAACAGCGGGGACATCGTCACCACGGCCGCGGGCAGTTCGCCCTCGGCCTGCACCCGTTCGGCGAGCGCCAGCGACAGGTACCCGCCGGCGGAGTCGCCCGCCAGCACGATCTGCTCGGGGTCGTACCCCGACAGACGCAGCCACTCGTAGGCGTCGTAGCAGTCGTCCATCGCCTGTTCGATCGAGAACTTCGGGATCATGCGGTAGTTCACGACGAGCACCGGGCTGTCGGCGAACTTCGACAGCGCGGTCACCAACCGGCCGTGCGAATTGGTTCCGCAGGTGAGGAACGCGCCGCCGTGCATGTAGAGCACGACACTGCGCTTGCCGTCGGCCGGCAGCACGCCCGCGGCACGCACCAGCTGCGCGGTGCAGTTGGGCAACGCGATAGTCGCGCGAACGGTTCCTGGGGCGGGCCGCAGCACCCGGCACGCGAAGTCGACCAGCCCCCACGGCCACGGCAGACGCGGCGCATAGCTACCGATGGTCAGAGTTGGCTTGATCGTGAGCATCGCGGCCAGGGCAAACAAACGACCGGCAATGCTTGCGCCGTCTTCGACTACCTCGACCGGGGCACCGTCGCTCACCGGGAATCGTCGTGGCTTGTGCCCTCTAGCTGGGCTTATACCGTGCAGAGACGCCGTCTGTACCTTGCTGGGTGCCGTCATCGCCACCACTTCCTACGCCGTTGCAGTGCCTGGTGCCTGCTACTTCCTTAGGCAACCCAGGTAACTTAGCTTGACACCTACGAATTGTTCAACAAACAAAGAATCCGGTTTCGTACCGGACTTGATACCGCAATGTGATCGCCTCTGGCATGCCGCCACGCGGATGGCAGCCCGATTCGGCCCTAAACTGTTTCGCGTGGGCATACGTGCACCGCGTAGGTCGATCATTGCGATTGCCGCCGCGGCCGCTGTCGCATCGACTGGTTCCGCCGTACTCGGAGCCCGTAACCTGCTGAACGTGCAGGCAGACAAGGCCCGCCGCGTCATCCCCAAATCCTGGGACGTCCCACCCCGCGCCGATGGCGTCTACTCCCCTGCTGGGGGTCCCGTCGAGAAGTGGCACCGCGGGGTGCCGTTCGACCTTCACCTGATGGTGTTCGGCGACTCGACGGCGACCGGCTACGGGTGCGTCGAGGCCGAGGAGGTCCCCGGCGTGCTCATCGCACGTGAGCTCGCGAAGGTTTCGGGAAAGCGGATTCGGCTGAGCACCAAGGCCATCGTCGGCGCCACGTCCAAGGGGCTGTCGGGTCAGATCGACGCGATGTTCGTCGCGGGGCCGCCGCCGGACGCCGCAGTCGTCATGATCGGCGCCAACGACATCACCGCGGTCAACGGTCTTTCAGCATCGGCGCGGCGGCTGGGCGCGGCGGTCCGGCGGTTGTGCGCCAGCGGTGCGGTCGTCGTGGTGGGCACCTGCCCCGACTTCGGCGTCATCACCGCCATTCCGCAGCCCCTTCGCCTGGTGGCGCGCACGCGTGGGCTGCGCCTGGCCCGGCTGCAGGCCTCCGCCGTGCGCGGCGCGGGCGGTGTCGCGGTGCCGTTCTCGGACCTGCTCGCACCCGAGTTCCTCAAGGCGCCGGAGGTGCTGTTCTCGTCGGACATGTTCCACCCGTCGGCGGCCGGCTACTCGTTGGCAGCAAGCCAGCTGCTGCCCGCGCTGTGTAATGCGTTGGGCGTGTTGACGACTCCGGCCGAGGAGCCACCTGCGCTGCGCTCGCGTTCACTCGACGCGGGCGCGCTGCTGGGTCGCGTCGGTCAGCTCAGCCGGCTGTGGCGACGGACCACGGGCGTACCCGCGCCGATCGTCGCACCCGCGACGAGCTAGGTTCTCGGGTAGTTACTTTCGATCGCCGGCGTAGAACGCCGAATTCGCACCTAGGAGGCAGCCATGCCCGAAGCCGTCATCGTCGCTACCGCTCGCTCGCCAATCGGACGTGCGGTCAAGGGATCTCTGGCCACCATGCGTCCGGACGACCTGGCCGCGCAGATGGTCCGCGCCGCGCTCGACAAGGTGCCGTCGCTGGACCCCAAGGACATCGACGACCTGATGATGGGCTGCGCCCAGCCCGCCGGTGAGGCCGGTTACAACATCGCGCGCGCCGTGGCCGTTGAGCTCGGATACGACTTCCTGCCCGGCACCACGGTCAACCGCTACTGTTCGTCGTCACTGCAGACCACGCGGATGGCGTTCCACGCGATCAAGGCCGGCGAGGGCGACGTGTTCATCTCGGCGGGCGTCGAGACGGTGTCGCGGTTCGGCGTCGGTGCGGCCGACGGTGCACCCAACAGCAAGAACGCCCTGTTCGACGAGGCGCAGGAGCGCACCACCGCGCAGTCTGCCGGCGCCGACGAATGGCACGACCCGCGCGACGACGGCAAGATCCCCGACGTCTACATCGCGATGGGTCAGACGGCCGAGAACGTCGCGCTGTTCACCGGCATCAGCCGTGAGGACCAGGACCACTGGGGCGTCCGTTCGCAGAACCGCGCCGAGGACGCCATCAAGAGCGGCTTCTTCGAGCGCGAGATCGTGCCGGTGAAGTTGCCTGATGGAACCACCGTCACGACCGACGACGGCCCCCGCGCGGGCACCACCTACGAGAAGATCAGCCAGCTCAACCCGGTGTTCCGGCCCAACGGCACCATCACTGCGGGCAATGCCTGCCCGCTGAACGACGGCGCCGCCGCGGTCGTCATCATGAGCGACACCAAGGCCAAGGAGTTGGGGCTGACCCCGCTGGCGCGCATCGTGTCGACTGGGGTGTCGGGGCTGTCGCCGGAGATCATGGGCCTCGGCCCGATCGAGGCGATCAAGAAGGCGCTGGCCAAGGCGGGCAAGCAGATCTCCGACATCGACCTGGTCGAGATCAACGAGGCGTTCGCGGTTCAGGTGCTCGGCTCGGCACGCGCGCTCGGCATCGACGAGGACAAGCTCAACGTCTCCGGCGGCGCGATCGCGCTGGGACATCCGTTCGGCATGACCGGCGCCCGGATCACGGCGACGCTGCTGAACAACCTCACGACGTACGACAAGACGTTCGGCATCGAGTCGATGTGCGTCGGCGGCGGCCAGGGCATGGCGATGGTGCTGGAGCGGCTCTCCTAGTTCTTGTTCGTTGAGATAGCGCTGGCGGCGCCAAAGTGCGAGAACACGTCGCCGTGAGCGCTATGTCAACGCCCACGCCCGGGCCACTCGGGCCAGCACCTCGCGGTCAGTCATGCCCGCGACGACGCGAATGTGCTTCCACCGCAACCGCGCAAGGTACTCCAAGCGCACGATGTCCTTGCGAATACGTGGCAGTTCGCGATGATCGTCGCCGTCATACTCGACGGCGATCAGCTTGTCCTCCCAACCCATGTCGAGGCGGTAGCGCGGATACCCGTCCGGCCCAAGCACCGGGATCTGAGTCTGCGGTCGCGGATAGCCTGCGTCGATCAACAACAGCCGCAACCACGTCTCCTTCGGCGACTCAGCGCCGGCGTCGACGAGGTCTAGGACTGGTCCGACCCGCCGCAGCCCCTTGACGTGCTCGTGCCGCAGGGCCAACGCCTGCACGTCGTCGACTTTGAAAGTGCGTGGCCCTGGCCAATGCGTCGAGTCGCGCCACAGCTTGCCCGACAGTGCCCCTGCGCGCCAGGTCGAATGCCGTGCGGTCGGCTGTCGTCGTGGGCATTCCGCCGACGATTGCAACCTCGCCTTCGAGCAGCGTGTCCCTGCGCGTCAGTACGCCAGCCGGTGTCCGATTGTTGTTCCAGTTCAGTTCAATCGGCGTGTCGACGTCCACCCACTTCGCGCCCAGCGCCGCGGACGCTGCCAGACCCGAGACCACCCCCTCGCGCCTAGACCAAAGCCACGCTGCGGTAGTGCGTTCGGGCAGCGTCAGAGCGCCCCGCCGCGGGCCGTAGACGTCGGGTAGCACTCGGCGATAGTGCCGGCGCAATTCGTATGTCGTGGCGTCGCCGTTCGCGATCGCTTCGCTGCCGAGGAAGATCCGCTCCACGGGTGGACCGTGTCACGTCGGGGTCCGGCCGGGCTCAATCCATCCACAGGCGAACCCCTCGGCGTTGAGATAGCGCTGAACGCGCGAAAGTGCGAGTAACAACGTCTCGGCGGAGCCCCAACGCAGCACCTGGGCAAAACGAAAGCCCGGCACACCGTGCCGGGCTTTCGGGGAGCGGCCGCTAGTCGCTGTTGAAGTAGCTGAGCAGCCGCAGGATTTCGAGGTACAGCCAGACGAGCGTGACCGTCAGGCCGAGCGCGATACCCCACGCCGCCTTCGAAGGAACACCCGCGCGGATCATCTGATCGGCGGAGTCGAAGTCGGTGAGGAAGAAGAACGCCGCAAGCCCGATCATCAAGAGCGAGAAGATGATCGCGATGGGTCCGCCGTCGCGCAGCGGGCCCGCGCCGTCGGTGAACAGCCCGACGACCAGGTTCACGAGCATGAGCACGACCGCGCCGATGCCGGCCGCTGCGATCCAGCGGGTGAGCTTCGGCGTCACCCGGATGGCCCCGGTCTTGTACACGACGAGCATGCCGAAGAACACGCCCAAGGTTCCGACGACCGCCTGGCTGATCAACGCACCGGCACTGATGCCGGACACCATCAGGTTGGCGACCACGAACGAGAACGCGCCGACCACCATGCCCTCGAGCACGGCGTAGCTCAGCACGATCGCCGGGTTGTCCTGCTTGCGTCCGAAGATGGCGAAGAGCATCAGTCCCATGCCGCCGAGCAGGCCGACCAACAGGAGCGGCATGGCGAGCGCCAGGTTCATCGACACCAGGTAGTACGACACGACCGCGGAGACGGTCAGCACGGCCAGCGTGATGCCCGTCTTGGTGACGACGTCGTCGATGGTCAGCGGCTGCGTGACACCCGACTGCTGGTCGGTGTACGGCTGGGCCGCGTACGGGTCGGCGTGTACCGCCTGCGCACCGTAGCCGGCGGCTCCGGTACCGAACTGCGCGTATCCACCCTGCGTCTTCGGCAGGGACTTGAATACCGGGTTGCTGCTCTCGCGCACCGTCGGATCCTCTCCTAATGCTGTGGTCCGCGCATTGCGAACACTGACTCAACGTGCGGCGATGAGGCTTGGTTCCCGACCCAACCGCCGAACCTGTGAACTTCTTGGGAAAGGTTACCCGGCGTGCATGGCGAACGGGCGACGATCTACATTGCTGTCGTGGCAGAAAACGAGGATGTCCTAGTAAATGTCGAGCACGGCGTCGGCCACGTGACGCTGAACAGACCCAAGGCCATCAACTCGCTCACCGACGCCATGGTGGCCGGGCTGGCCAAGGCCCTAGCCGACTGGGAGCACGACGATTCCGTCCACACCGTGCTGGTGACCGGCGCCGGAGAGCGGGGGCTATGCGCGGGCGGCGACGTCGTCGCGATCTACCACGACGCGCAGGTCGGCGGCGCCAAGACCCGCGCCTTCTGGCACGACGAGTACGTGCTGAACGCCCACATCGCGCGCTACCCCAAGCCGTACGTGGCGGTGATGGACGGCATCGTCATGGGCGGCGGCGTCGGAATCAGCGCGCACGGGAGCACCCGCGTCGTCACCGATACGACCAAGGTGGGCATGCCCGAAGTCGGCATCGGGTTCATCCCCGACGTCGGCGGCACCTATCTGCTGTCGCGCGCACCTGGCCTGCTCGGCCTGCACGCCGCGCTCACCGGCGCTCCGTTCACCGGCGCCGACGCCATCGCGATGGGATTCGCCGACCACTTCGTGCCGCACGACGCGCTCGGTGCCTTCACGGCGGCGGTGCTCGCCGACGGGCCCGACGCCGCACTGGCCGCCCACGCCGTCGAGCCGCCCGCGAGTCCGCTGCTCGCGCAACGGCACTGGATCGACGAGTGCTTCGCCGGCGAGACGGTGTCCGACATCCTCGCCGCACTGCGCGGACACGATGCGGGACCGGCCAACGACGCCGCCAACCTGATCGCCAGCCGCTCACCCATCGCGTTGGCCGTCACGCTGCAGGCCGTCCGCCGCGCCAGCAAGCTAGACACCCTGGAAGACGTTCTGCGCCAAGAATTTCGGACGTCGTGCGCGGCGCTGCGTTCGCACGACCTAGTCGAGGGCATCCGCGCGCTGCTCATCGACAAGGACCGCAACCTCAAGTGGTCGCCAGCCAGCCTGACACTGTGCGACGCTTCCGAGGTCGACGCGTACTTCGCCCCCGCCGATCCCGACCTGACCTTCGGAGAATAGGAGCAGTCATGAGCTACGAGACCATCCTCGTCACCACCGAGGGCCGCGTCGGCCTCATCACCTTGAACCGGCCAAAGGCCCTCAACGCGCTCAACAGCCAGGTGATGGACGAAGTCACCACCGCAGCAGCAGAATTCGACGCCAACCCCGACATCGGCGCGATCATCCTGACGGGCAACGAGAAGGCGTTCGCGGCCGGTGCCGACATCAAGGAGATGGCCGACCTGTCGTTCGCCGACGTGTTCGCCTCCGACTTCTTCGCGCCGTGGGCCAAGTTCGCGGCCACCCGCACCCCCACCATCGCCGCGGTGGCCGGCTACGCACTCGGCGGCGGGTGCGAGCTGGCGATGATGTGCGACGTGCTGATCGCCGCCGACACGGCCAAGTTCGGTCAACCCGAGATCAAGCTCGGCGTGCTGCCCGGCATGGGCGGCTCGCAGCGGCTCACCCGCGCCATCGGCAAGGCGAAGGCGATGGACCTGATCCTCACCGGCCGCACCATCGACGCCGCGGAAGCCGATCGCAGCGGCCTGGTGTCGCGGGTGGTGCCCGCCGACACGCTGCTCGACGAGGCCAGGGCCGTCGCGACCACCATTGCGGGCATGTCGCTTTCGGCCGTCAGGATGGCCAAGGAAGCCGTCAACCGGGCGTTCGAATCCACCTTGGCCGAAGGCCTGCTCTACGAACGCAGGCTTTTCCACTCGGCCTTCGCCACCGACGACCAGACCGAGGGCATGGCCGCGTTCACCGAGAAGCGCCCACCAAACTTTCGGCACCGTTAATCTTCCTGGGGTGACCGGCACTTCAGACGCTCCAGCGAAGGCCTCCGAGGAATCGGAGGAGCCGTCGACGACAGAGCCACCCGCCGCCAAGGCCGAGGGCGAGCGCGAAGTCGCGACCCCCGCGAAACCCGCGTGGTGGCTTCGCCACTACACGTTCTTCGGGACGGCTCTCGGGCTCGTGTTCATCTGGCTGTCGTTGACGCCGTCGCTGCTGCCGCGCGGACCGCTCTTCCAGGGCATCGTCAGCGGCTCCGCTGGGGCGATCGGCTACGGGCTCGGCGTTTTCGGCGTGTGGTTGGTGCGCTACATGCGGTCTAAGGAGACCAGCCCGCCCGCGCCGCGGTGGGCGTGGTTGACGCTTGCGGTGGTCGCCGTCATCGGTCAGATCCTGGCGATCGTCTACTTCCACCACTGGCAGGACGACGTCCGCGACTTCATGGGCGTGCCCCGGCTGGGCTTCTGGGCGCACCCGCAGACCGCGCTGCTGGCGTTGGTGTTCCTGTTCGCGTTCGTCGAAATCGGCCAGCTGGTAGGCAAATTGGTGCGGTACCTGGTCCGGCTGCTGGACCGCGTCGCCCCGCCCCGGGTGTCGGCAGTGGTGGTCGTCAGCCTTTTGCTCATCGTCACCGTCGCCTTGCTCAACGGTGTCGTGGTGCGGGTCGGCATGGACGTGCTGAACAAGTCGTTCGCGTCGGTCAACGACGAACTCGATCCCGACAACCCCGATCCCACCAGCACGTTGCGCTCGGGGGGTCCGCAGTCGCTGGTGTCGTGGGAGTCGCTCGGACATCAGGGCCGCGTCTTCGTCGCGGGCGGTCCCACCGTCGACGAGCTCGGAGAGTTCAACGGCGCCAAGGCAATCGAGCCGATCCGCGCCTACGCGGGCCTCAACTCCGGCGATGACATCAAGGAAACCGCCAGACTCGCCGCCCAGGAACTCGTCCGGACGGGCGGGCTCGATCGCAAGGTGGTCGCCGTGGCCACCACGACGGGTACCGGCTGGATCAACGCGGCCGAGGCGTCGGCGCTGGAATACATGTACAACGGCGACACCGCGATCGTGTCGATGCAGTACTCGTATCTGCCCAGCTGGCTTTCGTTCCTGGTCGACAAGGAGAACGCGCGCCAAGCCGGGCAGGCGCTGTTCGAAGCGGTCGACGAACTGGTGCGGGAACGGCCGGAGGGCCAGCGCCCGAAGCTGGTGGTGTTCGGCGAGAGCCTCGGCTCGTTCGGCGGTGAGACGCCGTTCCTGTCGCTCAACAACCTGATCGCCCGCACCGACGGGGCACTGTTTTCCGGGCCGACGTTCAACAACACCATCTGGACCGACCTGACGAACAACCGCGACGAAGGCTCGCCGGAGTGGCTGCCGATCTACGACAAGGGCGAGTACGTCCGCTTCACCGCGGAACCGCAGAACCTCGGTCGGCCCGACGATCCGTGGGGCCACCCGCGGGTGGTCTACATGCAGCACGCGTCGGACCCCATCGCCTGGTGGAACCCGGATCTGCTGTTCTCCAAACCGGATTGGCTGCGTGAGCCGCGCGGCTACGACGTGTCGCCGCGTATGGAGTGGATCCCCGTCGTCACGTTCCTGCAGGTGTCCGCGGACATGGCGGTGGCCGTCGACGTTCCGGACGGGCATGGCCACGTCTACATCCGCGACGTCGCGAACGCGTGGGCTGCCATCCTCCAGCCGCCCGGGTGGACACCGGAGAAGACGGAGCGGCTGCGCCCGCTCCTGCTGCGCGGCTACTCGAGCTGACGGCTCAGTTCAGTTGCGCCAGTACGCCTGTGGCCTTCAGTGCGTGGTATCCGCCGACCACGTCGGTGGCACGATGAAGGCCGAGGTCCTGCAGCGCCGCCGCGGCCAGACTCGACGTGTAGCCCTCGGAGCACAGGATCACCCATTCGACGTCGTCGCCGATCGCCTCGGGTAGCTTCGCATCGCTGGTGGGGTCGCACCGCCACTCCAACACGTTGCGTTCGATGACGAGTGCGGCGGGGACGTCGCCCTCGCGCGCGCGTTGAGCGGCGGGCCTGATGTCGACGAGCAGCGCCCCACGGTCCAGTGCGACGGGCACGTCGCGGGCGTCGAGCCGAGTCAACCGGGTCCGGGCGCGGTCCAGCACCGCGTCGATGCGGCTCATCAGTCCCCCTCTGGTTTGTCCGTCAACTCGGTGCGGTTGCGGCGCAGCGTGTTCCGCTCGGTGACGTCGTAGTACGACATCGCCGTCAGCGGCGGCGAGTAGGCGTGCACGCTGAGCGTGGGACCACTCACCGTGACGCTATCGCGGGCCCACGTGACGTCGTGTACCCAACCCAGCGGGAACGCGGCCTGATCACCGGCGGCGAGCCGACGGCGACGCAACGCGGCTCCGTCCCAGCGGGTTTCGGAGAGCGCCCCTGACACCACCGTCAGCGCGCCGAGCGACCCACCGTGATCGTGCAGTTCGGTGGACCGGTCGGGCACCCAGCTGATGAGCCAGACGTCGAGTTCGTCGTCGCCGAGCAGCCGGGTGAACCACCGATCGTCGGTCGGGGGGCCGCCTGCTGGCAACAGGTGGTCGTAGCGGCCGGACAGCACGGCGTCGGCGGCGCGGTCGGTGGCGTTGAGCAGGTCGGGCAAACGCAATCGGGTGGGCGCGACCAAGGAAGGGGTGGCGAGGGACATGGGAGGGCAACTCCAAAGAGCCGGAGGGTCAGAGGGCGGGCATCAAGCCCGACAACACTCCTGACATACGGTCCGCTCCGGCACGGTGCCGAGTGTTGCATAGATTGGCGTCATGCGCCGCTACCCGATCCTCGCCGCCATCATGATCGGTTCCGCCGCCCTCGCCGGCTGCTCGTCGGGTTCGGACGGGACCCCGTCCACCACGTCGACGCCGTCGGATGCCACCACGCCGACCTCGACCCTCGAGACGCACACGGCGGCCCCCGGTGCCGTCGGACAGTCCCCCGGCGGCGTCACGACGGCCGTCGGGGCGCCCGCCGAGTCGACCGAGGAGGAGTACTTCCAGGCCTGCCATGCCGCGAAGACGTGGATGATCGCGCAGGGCGGCGACCCGAAGACTCAGTTCGAGCCGTATCTGGCCAGCTTGCAGTCGTCGGACCAGGCTGGCCCCGGCACGTTCGACACCGCATGGTCACAGCTGCCGCCAGGGCGCCAAGCCGCCGTGATCGTCGCCGCCGAAGCTGCGGCCAACGAGCTCTGCGGGTGACGCCCAGCTAAGCGACGCGTTTAAATCACGGCGGTCGGAAGTCAGTCGCCGAGCACCTCGGTGGGGCCGCGGCGGTCGAGCACGTAGGGCAGCGTGCCCATGCTGAGCACGACGGCGTTGCGCAATCGGCCGTCCAGAAACGCTGCGCCACCAGGCAATTAGCACATCTACATGTTGTGGCGTCAATCACAATGTCGGTTACACTGTGTCCCTCATCACTGCTCGAGAAGGACGCCAGATGCCCGGACACAACGACGGCCAGGTCGAACGCATCCGCACCGACCTGCCGCCTGCTGCGCACGGATCGATCAACGGCATGAAGGTGCTCATGGGCATCGTCCTGCTCCTGATCGCCATCGCCGCCATCTCCGGCGTCGCCGTGGCGCTGTCCAGCGGACAGCCGGGAGTCGCCTTCATCATCGGCCTCGTCACCGTGGCCTTCTTCTCCCGAGTGGGCTGCTAACCAAGCAGTGGACAATGGCCACCATGCGGGTGGCATTGGCGCTTGGTAGTGGCGGGGCCCGGGGCTACGCCCACATCGGCGTCATCAACGAGCTGCGCGACCGCGGCCACGAGATCGTCGGCATCGCGGGCTCGTCGATGGGAGCGTTGGTCGGCGGTCTCGAGGCCGCTGGCAAGCTCGACGAATACACCGAGTGGGCAAGCTCTTTGACGCAACGGGCCGTGCTCCGCCTGCTCGATCCATCGCTGACGGCGGCGGGCGTCCTGCGGGCCGAGAAGATCCTCGACAAAGTCCGCGACATCCTCGGCGAGGTGGCGATCGAGGACCTGCCGATCCCGTACACGTCGGTCAGCACCGACCTCATCTCCGGCAAGTCGGTGTGGCTTCAGCGCGGTCCGGTCGACGAGGCGATCCGCGCGTCCATCGCGATCCCAGGCGTGATCACCCCGCACGCGCACGACGGTCGACTGCTCGCCGACGGCGGCATCCTCGACCCGCTTCCCATGGCGCCGATCGCCGCGGTGAACGCCGACGTAACCATCGCCGTCAGCCTCAACGGCGACGACCCCTTCCACGGCGCGCGGACCGAATCCCGGCCCAGCGCCGAGTTGTGGAGCCGGATGTGGCGCAATACGACGGCGCTGCTCGACACGAGCGCGGCGCGCACGCTGCTCGACACGCCGACCGCGCGTTCGGTGCTGAGCCGGTTCAACGGGTCAGCTGACGACGGCACGGACGCCGACGCCGTGCGTGACGCGGACCCGATGCCGGTGCCCAAACTCGGCGGTTTCGAGGTGATGAACCGCGCCATCGACATCGCGCAGTCGGCACTGATGCGCCACACGCTCGCGGCGTATCCGCCCGATGTGTTGATCGAGGTACCGCGTACCGCTTGCCGCAGCCTCGAGTTCTACCGCGCCGCTGAGGTCATCGACATCGGACAGGAGCTGGCCGCGATCGCGCTCGACACGTTCGTCGACCGCGAATCAGAGCCCTAGACCTCAGACTCCTAGGAAGGCGGCCACGCGGGGCGCCTCGCGGCGGCCCTGCGCCCGTCCGGCGTGCGCCGACGGAACCCGACACGCCGGGTCCAGCGGGTTGCGGCCGAACGCGGCGAGCGCGTCGTCGTCGGCGAAGATGGCCAGGGTCGCGCCGGGGAAGGCCGCCACTTCGGCTGGCGTACCGCCCCCGAAGGGTGACGGCGTCGTCTCCCCGGACGGCACCAGCACGACGGCGGTGTCGCAGTCGCTGGCGGCCTCCATGTTGACGGTGCTTGCGACCCCCCCGTCCATGTAGCGGCGGCCGTCGATCGTGACCGGCGGCCACACGCCGGGGACGGCGCAACTGGCCGCCACCGCGTCCACCAATGCGACGTTCGCGTGCCCATCGAGTACCACCAGTTCGCCGGTCGCGGTGTCGACGGCCGTCAGCCGCAGCACCCGAGCGGGCCAGTCGTGGTTGGGCAGTCGGTGGGCGATCACGTCGCGGCGCACCGGCTCGGCGACGGTCGCGGTATTCAGTGCGACGGTGCCGATGCGTTGCAGCTTCTGTTCCTTCGTGAGGCCGGGGACTTCCATCGCGTCGACGAACAGCGCCGTGATGTCGTCGAGGTCGACACCGGAGTCGAGTTCGGCGGACGTGTCCGTGATCTGCCGGGCGAACAGGTCGTCGAGCGACGCCCCGCTGCCAAGCTGCGCGGCCACCGTCGCCCCCGCCGAGGTGCCCAGCAGAACGTCGGAGGCCAACAGCGCGCGGGCGGCGTCCGGTGCCTCGTCGGCGATGCCGCGCAGAATCCCCGTCTCCCATGCGATGCCCGCCAATCCCCCGCCCGCAAGCACCAGTCCGTTCACGGGAACCGAGTGTGCCAGGTGGCGCAGACCACAGAAACTTCGACTAGCTAAAGAACGACGATTCTCATAGGCTCGGCTCGGGCGGTGCGTCAATCGTGCATGGCCCGTAGCGGTTTCGCAGTACCTCAATCGACGGCGCAACCGACCGCTGGCTGCATCGCTTCCGTTGTCGAGTGCCCAGGTCGATCAGGAGGACGGCGTGCCGAACCTCGTCAAGGTGTTGCGCAGAACGCTGGCCACCACCGCGATCGCGGTGCTGTTGCCCGCTGTCGTCGGATTTCTGGCCTCGGCCCCCGCATCTGCGTTCTCCCGCGAGGGCCTGCCGATCGAGTACCTGCAGGTGCCCTCGGCGGCGATGGGACGCGACATCAAGGTCGAGTTCCAGGGCGGCGGACCGCACGCGGTGTACCTACTCGACGGCCTACGGGCGCAGGACGACTTCAACGGCTGGGACATCAACACCGCCGCGTTCGAGTGGTACTACCAGTCCGGGCTCTCGTTGGTGATGCCCGTCGGTGGCGAGTCGAGTTTCTACGCCGACTGGTATCAACCCGCCGTCGGCAACGGCACCACCCAGACCTACAAGTGGGAAACCTTCCTCACCGCGGAACTGCCGGCGTGGCTCACGGAGCACAAGAACGTCTCACCGAGCGGCAACGCGGTCGTGGGCCTGTCGATGGGCGGCGCGCCCGCCCTGATCTACGGGGCGTACCACCCCGACCGATTCGTCTACGCTGGCTCGCTTTCGGGGTTCACCAACCTCTCCCAGGGTTTCTGGCCGCAATTGGTGGGCCTCGCCATGAACGACGCAGGCGGCTTCAAGGCGTCGGACATGTGGGGCCCGCCCTCGGATCCCGCGTGGGCGCGCAACGATGCGGCGCTGCAGATTCCCAGGCTCGTCGCGAACAAGACTCGCATTTGGGTGTACTGCGGCGACGGCACGGCGGGCGACCTCGGCGCTGCGGGCAAGCCCGGCGGCGGCTTCCTGGAAACCTCGACATTGCAAAGCAACACGGCGTTCCGCGACCAGTACGTCGCCGCGGGCGGCGCGAACGGCGTATTCAACTTCCCGGCCGAGGGCACCCACGACTGGGCGTACTGGGGCCCGCAGTTGCAGCAGATGAAGCCCGACCTGCAGCGGGCGCTGGGCGCCAAACCGTAGGGTCGTCCCGTGCTCGGTCGAAGCGTGCTCGCATGTGTCGCGGCCACGGTGCTGCTCGTCGTGGGCGCTGCGCCGGCCGTCGCGGAGCCGCCTGCCCCACCGGTTCCGATCATCCCGCCGCCCGTGCAGCCCGCCAACGTCGGCGACCTCAAGACCGAGGCCGTCGGCTATTACGACAGCGGCGCCTACCTGACCGACCTGCAGCTGGCCGCGGTGCCCGCAGCCGCGTGGATCGACGAGGAGGCGCCCCGCGTGGACCGGCCCGCGGTGGTGTTCGACATCGACGAAACGGCTCTGTCGAACTGGGAAGCCATCAAGGCCAACGACTTCGGCCGCGTGATCGACGGCCCGTGCACCACGCTTCCGCAAGGCCCGTGCGGCTGGCGGGCGTGGGACCTTCGGGCGGAGTCGACGGTGCTCACGCCGACCATGGACGTCTTCACCGCGGCCCGGGATCGTGGTGCGGCGATCTTCTTCATCACCGGTCGCGACGAGTCACAGCGCACAGCCACCGAACGCAACCTGCGCGACGTCGGATACGACGGTTACGCGGGCCTCGTCATGGAACCCGTTGGCGCGCACTACGCTTCGGCGGCGGACTTCAAGGCGCCGCAACGCGCCGACATCGAGGCCAGGGGTTACACCATCATCGCGAACATCGGCGATCAGCCGTCGGATCTGGCGGGCGGATTCTCCGAGCGGACGTTCCTGCTGCCGAACCCGTTCTATCGGATTCCGTGAGCCATCAGCCCACCAACTGGTCCGACAACGTTTCGAGTGACCGACGCGCATAGCCCAGCCACAGCCTGCCGAACACGGGCAGCAGCGGGGCGGCGAACGCCGAGCGGGGATGGATCGTCCACTGCCAGGTGACCCTGCTGCCGGTGCCGGCGGGCTCGAAGGACCAGAGTCCGTCGACGTGGTCCACCAGTGGAGCGAGCGGCCCCTTGACGTCCGACAGGGTGTAGCCGAACGACTTCGGCTCGTCGTAGGAGGTGAGCTGCTCGAGCATGCTGCCCCCGCCGGTCAACGCGACCGTGCGAGTCTTGCCGACGGTGTCCCACTCGCCGGCCTGGCCGGTTACGGCCTTGATCGGTGGGATGGGGCCGTACCAGCGGTGGAAGAGCGTGGGCAGCGGGATCGGGACGGTGCCGCTGAACGCAGCCTCCTGGGTCACCGGAATCGCCCGTGATTGCTTGACCACCAACGGCTGCGCCATGATGGCGACGGTACCACCAAGTACCGCGACGTGCGACGAAGGA
>Ga0207668_10001135_pt1 | contig 15867 bp, 16 predicted proteins | sample KBSS43metaG_FD_184323 | JGI IMG/M metagenome (GOLD analysis project Ga0207668, IMG submission 184323) | Switchgrass rhizosphere microbial communities from Kellogg Biological Station, Michigan, USA - KBS S4-3 metaG (SPAdes) (version 2) | ecosystem: Host-associated > Plants > Roots > Rhizosphere... | reverse complement strand
GGGCTGCGGCCGGCGCGCTAGGCGGCACCCGTGGGCTGCGGCCGCGCTAGGCGGCGACTGCGGAGCGGCGTGCCTGCCGGGCCGGTGCCTGGTCGGCCGGAAGCAGCGGGCGGAGCGCGGCGGCGGCGGCCTCGGCCTGGGCGGCCTCGGCCCGCAGGCTCTGCCGGGTGCGGGCGGCCAGCTGGCAGTCGTGCCAGGCGGTCTGTTCGGCGTCGGCGGTCAGTTCGTAGCGGGCCCGCAGGTGGGCCACCGCGGCCCGGTGCACGGCCAGCTCCTGCTCGACCGGGTGCAGCCGCGGGTCCCAGCCGGCGCGCCCGGCCAGGGCGTCGGCCACGGCCGCGGTGGGCAGTTCGCCGCGGGCGGCCGCGGCGCGCACCGCCTGGTGCAGGAAGCGTTCGCGGGCGGCGTACTCGGTCGGGGTCTGCGGGGTCCACGGCGTGCCGAAGGCCGCCGCGCCGCGGGTACGCCGCAGCCGCTCCTCGGCAGCTGCCAGCGTGGTCCAGGCGGCCGCCCGCTGCTGCTCGGCCTGCTGCCAGCGGTCCTGCCAGAGCTCCGCGGCGTGTGCCGCCCGGCCGGCCGCGGCCCGCACCTCCTCGGCGTAGCGGACGGCCTGCACCGCCTCGTGCCGCCGGCGGCGGTGGCGCTCGTCGCGCTCCCGGAAAGCCTCGATCACCTCGAGCAGTGCCCGCCGCGGGCGGCGCACGCCGTGCGGGCTGCCCAGCACCAGCAGGGCCGGGAGGGTGAGCAGCGTCAGCGTCGCCCAGATCGCCAGGGGAGCCGGCTCGTTCAGCAGCATTTCGGCAACAACGTTCATGGTGGTGGTCCCGTCCGCTCGAAGAAGATCCGCTTGCCATCGGTGCGCCATGCGAAGGCGTGGGCCGGCTGCGCCGTACCCGAGGTGGTCAGGCGATGGCGGCGGGCGGAGCGCGGGACGAGGCGGCGCCGGCGGTGCGCTGCGCCGCGAGGACGCGGGTGAGGCCGGCGACGGGACTGCTGGACGCCGGCGCGGTGGCCGGGGCGTCCGGTGTGGTGATGGTGGCCGGGACGGCCGGGGTGTCTGGCGTGGACGCGGCGACCGAGCTCGTGACCGTCGGCGCCGGGCCGGACCCGGTCGCCTGCTCGCCGGTGGACGGCCCGCCGAGAAGGGCGAGGAACAGGGCGAACAGGGCAGGCAACGACCGCAGCACGCCGCGGAAGGAGTTCGTTGCCATGGCTCCACAGTAGTGCGCGACAGGGGCGGGCCGGTCGGGCGGCGCGCCGCATGATCACTGAATATGGGGACCGGCGCCCACGGGGGAGGCGCCGGTCCTTCCGCGGAGATTACACCGCTTGGCGGGGCTTTGTCACACGAGGGTGGCGGCTTCCTCTATTCAACCGCGTCGATTGGCATTGTTGCCCATCTCGGACCGTGCCGTCTCGGTGGACGCGCCGGATTCTGTTCCGGGACATCCGCATTTGACCCAGAATGTTCCCATGATCAAGTTTATCCTCGCGCTGCTGATCGGGGCCACGCCCGCCCCCGCGGACAAAACGGCGCTCCTGTCGGAGTGGACGCAGCCCACCGCCGCGAGCTTCCGGGCCTGGGCGGCCGCCCGCGTTGATCGGTCCGCCTGGCAGGCGTACGGCTTCGACTGGACCAGCGACGACTGCACCGGCGGCCTGGACCGTCCCGCCGGGTTCGACTTCCGGCCGGCGTGCCGGCGGCACGACTTCGGCTATCGCAACTACCGGGCGGCCGGCGCGCTGGCCGCGCACAAGGACCGGCTCGACCGCGCCCTGCTCGCGGATCTTTCCCGGACGTGCGGCCGGTATCGCCTGGTGGTCCGCCCGGTGTGCGGGGTGCTCGCCCTGACTTACTACATGGCAGTTCGCGCCGCATGACTATCCGTGTCGATCGAAGTACTCTGAGTGTCTAGTTGCCGCCGGGGAGGACGCAGTCATGACCGTGACCGCGGATGAAGCGGAACGATGGACGGCACCGGATGCCGTGGACCAGACCCCCTACCTGGTGATCGACGTGGCCACCGCCGCCGCGCAATATCACCGGATCGCCCGAGCCTTCGCCGGTGCGCAGGTCTACTACGCGGTGAAGGCCAACCCGGAAGCGCCCCTGCTGCGCGCCCTGGCCGCCGCCGGCTGCCGGTTCGACGTGGCCAGCCGCGCCGAGATCGACCTGTGCCTGGCCGCCGGTGCCGACCCGCGCACCCTGTCCTACGGGCACACCATCAAAAAGGCCGCGGACATCGCCTATGCGTACGCCCGTGGGGTGCGCACCTTCGCCTTCGACAGCGGCGGTGAACTGGAGAAGATCGCCGCGAACGCACCCGGCTCGACGGTCCTCTGCCGGTTGCTCGCGTCCAGCAAGGGCGCCCGGTGGCCGTTGAGCCGCAAGTTCGGCTGCGTGCCCGGGATGGCCGCCGACCTGCTGCGCCGTGCGGCCGCCCTGGGGCTGGACCCGATCGGCGTCTCCTTTCACGTCGGCTCGCAGCAGCTCGACCCGGACCGGTGGGAGCCGAGCATCGCCACCGCCGCCGACCTGTTCGCCCGGATGCGCGCCGAGGGCATCCTGCTGCGGGTGCTCAACGCGGGCGGTGGCTTCCCGGTCGACTACCGCACCCGGGTGGCCCCGATCGAGGCGTACGCGGCGGCGATCGACGCCGCCGTGACGCAGCACTTCGGCGCCCGCCGCCCGGCCCTGATGATCGAGCCGGGCCGGTACATCGCCGCCCCCGCCGGCGTGCTGCACGCCCAGGTGGTGCTGGTCTCGCGCAAGGCGTACGGCGAGGATCTGCGCTGGGTCTATCTCGACGTGGGCCGGTTCGGCGGGCTGGCCGAGACCGAGGACGAGGCCATCCAGTACCGGCTCGTGACCGACCGCGACGGCGCCCCGGCCGGGCCGGTCGTGCTGGCCGGGCCGACCTGCGACAGCGTGGACATCCTCTACCAGCGTGCGCCGTACGACCTGCCGCTCGACCTGCGGGCCGGCGACGAGGTACGGATCCTGGGCGCCGGCGCTTACACGGCCACCTACGCTTCGGTCGGGTTCAACGGGCTGCCGCCGCTGCGCACCGTCTGCCCGGGTTAGGCCGCCTGCGGATCGGCAGAGAGGGCTGCCGCGATCGAAGCGATCAGGTCGTCGGCCCGGAGCTTGTCCCCGCCGCGGCGAAGGTCACGAAGTGCAGGCCGGTGACCTCGCCGGCGGCCAGCCCGACCTCGGCGCGGCCCTGCGCGTACGCCCGGGCGATCGGCTCGCCCGCCGCGATCGCGTCGTAGAAGCCGCGGGCGAAGGCGATCGCGGCGTCGTCGGGCAGCGCGTCGACCGAGCCGGCCACGGCCCGGGTCACGTCGCGGAACGCCTCGGCGTCGGCACCGGTGAAGCAGGAGTTGAGCACCACGCACTCGAGGACGTCGACGGTGGCCGCGACCGCGTCGGCGAGCCGCTGCAAGCCGACCCCGGCGGCGCCGCCGAGGTCGTCCTCGAAGACCAGCCGCCCGTCGCGCAGGCCGTGGCCCGCGAAGTGCAGGATCCGCGGGCGGACCTCGCGGAGCGCGCCGATGATGTCGCGTACGCGCGTCGCGTACCGGATCTCGGCCCCGGCCTGTTGGAGTTGCCGGGCCTCCCGGTCGATGCGGATCTTGGAGCCGCGCATCGGGTCGCTGAACAGGGCGAGCACGGGGAACGGCCGGCCGCCGCCGAACTGGACGGCCAGCCGGGCGACGCCGGGGTTGCCCGGGTGGTCCTTGGCGACCTCGTTGATCAGGCGGGCGAGGCCGTCGACCAGGATGCCGCGCTCGAGGCGGAGCACGATCTCGATCCAGAACGTGTCGGCCGTGTGGAACGCCGGGATGCGCGCGGGCGGGTAACCGATCCGCAGCAGCAGCGAGCGCGCGGCCGGCCCCTCGTAATACAAATCTTGCAAGACCTCGACGACCGCTGCCGACACGTGCGCCCCTGTCGCGTGTGAAGTTCCCAGTTCACGAGCGTCAAATGAAGATCCGAATTGGATCGGGTCCAACTCTACCCATTAGCCTGGTACCTCGGAACCGACGTCACCGGTTATCTTGGAGGCCCGGTGCCCGGCTCCCAGCAGGGATGGTAGATGGCGGAAGAAGCCCGGCGGCTCGTCCCATCGCATGGCCTGAGCAGCACACCGGCGCCCGTTGTGATCAACGTGCCGGGCCGCGCGGGCACGGCCGGCGGCGGCGAACCGGATGAGCCGTGAGTCAGGTCGTGCATCAGGTCCGCTACCGCTGGTCGGAGGCGTCGCTGCTGGGCGAGCGCGGGATGGGCCCGGTGGAGTCGACCATGCCGGCGGGGTCGCTGGCCACCTGGGATGCCTTCCTGCGCGACCACGTGTGGGCGGCCGGGCCCGAGCCGGGGTTCACCTATGTCGCACACAACGGCGTCGGCGCGCTGATCCGCAAGGTCACCACGACCGGCTCCGGCCGGCCCGGCTCGTGCGCGCACGCGGTGCTCAGCCGGGGCCTGAGTGCCCGGGCCGCGCTCGGGCTCACCACCTGGTCCGAGTGGGACCGGCCGGGCCTCGCGGCACTGCACTGGCCGTCGTTGGAGCCGGCGGTCACCCAGGGCCTGCTCGGCGTGCGCGACCGGGCGATGGCCCGGCCGGCCGGCCGGCTCGCCGCGCTCTTCGCCCAGCTGCTCGGCACCGCCGGCGAGCCCTACACGGTGCTCGGTGAGGACGACCCGGTGGCCGTGGTGCTCGCCTTCGGCGATCTGTTAGGGCACACCCCGGCCTTCGCCACCGACGAGGCCGACGACAGCGGCGCGCACCTGCCGACCGCGGTCTTCCTGCGGCAGGCGCCGTTCGCCATCACCGTCGCGGCGCGCCGCCGGCTGGTCGCGAGCGGGCCGTCGCCCGATCCGGGCCTGCTCGCCTTCACCACCACGGTCGCCGGGGCGTACGTGGCCGAGGGGCCGGACGCGCTCGCCCGGATCCGCCCGGCCCGGCCGCCCGCCGACCTTGCCGAGGCGCAGGCGTGGGCACGGTCCGCGCAGTTCGCTCCCGGCGTGCTGGCCGACGTGACCCGGCTGCCCCGGCTCTCCGCGGAGCTGGCGGAGCGGCTCGACGACGCGGCCGTGCAGCGGGTGGCGACGGCGGCCAAGGCCGCGCCCGCCGGCGACCTCGCGCATGCCCTCGACCGCGCTCTCCCGCCGGCCGTGGCCGGCCCGGTCTTCCGGGTCGCCCTGACCCGGGCCCTGCCGGCCGCGGGTGAACAGATCCTGCTCGACCGGCTCGCCGAGCTCGGCCCGCTCGCCCCGCACCTGCTGACCGAGCACCTGCCGCTCGACCTGGACCGGCTCGCCCAGGTCAGCGAGCGGCTGCTCACCGCCGACGATCGGGCCGTCGTGCTCGCCGCGGCGACCGCCGCGCTGCCGGTGCCCGAGTTGGTCACCTGGATCGAGAAGCGGGCCGCCGACGACCCGCCCGCGGCGCTCGCCGCCTACATGACGTTGTGCCGGCGCGGGCCGGAGATGTCCGGAACCGATCTGGCGGCGCTGGTCGAGCACCAGGCGCTGGCCGGCGCCGTACGGCAGATCACCGAGTCGCCGCGGGAGGCCGCCCGGCAGGTGGCCGCCCTGCTCGGCGGCCTGCCGGCCGACGCGCTCAGCATGGCGTTCGCGGCCCGCCTCGCCGCCGGCGGCGATCCCGTGCTGCTGCACGCCCTGGACACCGTGGTCACCGATGCCGCCGTACGGGAGGCCCTGCACTGGCAGATCCGGGTCGCCTACTACCGCTCCCACCAGCTTCCCGAGCCGGTGCCGCCGGCCGGGGACGCCCCAGTCGAGTCCGGGCCCTGGTGGCAGCGGGCCATCCCGCGCCGCCGCCCGGCCGACCACAGAACCCTTTGAAAGCTAGCCGAATGCCTGTCCGGGCCCGAACATCCCACGGCCGCGCGTGATCCGGGCGGGGTGCGGACGTTCGGGCCGGGAATCATGGCCTAGTTGGTGAAGACCGCCGGGCTGCCGGCGACCGTGGTGTCCAGCACCGGGGCGTAGGTGGCGGTGAAGAAGCCGCTCGCCGGGCAGGTGATCGGGCCGGACGACTTGCTGAACTGCTGGTTGGTGAAGGCGATCGAGTTGTCCACGTTCGACGAGACGCCCGTGATGGAGCCCGAGGTCGCGACGTAGACGCAGGTGACCGAGCCGAGGATCGTGCCGAGCTTGAGCGTGGTCTGGATCGGCGCGGTCGCGGTGCCGGTGACGGTGACCTTGCCGGTGCCGCTCTCCACAGTGGTGTTGAACGGCGCGTTGTTGACGACGACGCTGTTCACCCGGGTGGCACCCAGGATGTTGGTGGTACACGAGCCGAAGGTCTGCGCGGTGGTGGACTCGGTGGCCACGCCCGGTGCCGGCGGGTTGGCCACGACCGTTGCGGTGAACGCGGACTCGGCGCACTTGACGCCGGTCGTGCCGCCGGAGGAGTTGGCGAAGTCGGCGGTGGTGCCGGCCTTGATGGTGGCCGACACAACGTCGCCGACCGCAACGTTGGTGCCACCGGCGCTTCCGGTGGTCAGGACGGCGACCTCATCGGCGGCGGCGTGGGCCGGCGTGCCGATCAGAGCGGCGGACAGGGCCGCGACGGCGGCGAGGACCCGGGTGGTACGCATGGCGGTTACTCCTCATTGGGGGGTGGAGGCTCAATCGATCGAAAAGTAGCGATTGAGGGCATTGGGTTTATAGGCCCATTCGTGCCGTAACGTCAAGGCCGCCGACCCGTAACATCGCGAGACTTGCGAGGCGCCCGCAGACGGCTTGACCTACACCGTACCGAGGGGTAACTTCGGCCGTCCGTATTGACACCAACTAATTTTCCCGCGCTCACGGGGTTGTTGTCCGCCAGCACCAATCAGGGGAGTAGTGCGTTGTCTACCACCAATAACAAGAGCGCCGCCGCAGGCGGCGGCAAGGTCCGTTGGAAGCGTTTCGGCGGCATGATGGCGATTACCGCGGCGATGACCGGCGGCCTGATCGCCCTCACCGCCAAGGGCGTGCTCGCCGCGAACTTCTCGATCTCCGGCATGGCGTTCACCGTCACCGCGACCGAGCTGAAGGGTCAGGGCTTCGAGCAGTTCGCGACGCTCGACGAGATGATCCCGGACAGCCCCAACCAGGGCGACACCGGTGGCCAGATGGTGGTGATCGTCTCGGCGATCGACACGGCCGAGCTGCACAACCTCTGCCAGAGCGTCTCGCTCGGCGGCATGTTCCTGAAGATCACCGCGGGTGCCAACAACAACCCGGTCCGCGCGCAGAGCCTGGTCGTCGACTCCGACCTGATCTCCGGTGACGCCAGCTTCAACAACATCAACGTCGGCCAGGACGCGAGCACGTTCGACAAGGTCCGCGACCGCACCAACGGCGGCACCGTCAAGGGCAACCCGGGCGTCTTCGGCCAGCAGGCCGACACGGTGAACATCAAGAACCTGCGGCAGAACAACTACGCCACCACGGCGTCGACGTTCACCCTGCCCGGCCTGAAGATGAGCTTCTCCAGCACCGGATGCTGACGATGACGCCTCCGGCGGCGGCCCCGGCGCAACCGCGCTCCGCGTTCTGGCAGTGGCGGCATGCCCGTCCGTTCTGGGGCGGTCTGCTGGTCACGCTGGCCGGCACCGAGATCCTGCTGACGGTGCAGGCCCCGCTGCCGGTCGTGGTGCACGTCGGCATGCAGGGCCTGGCCGGCTTCCTGGTGCCGATGGTGCTGCTGCTGTGCGGGATCCTGCTGCTGTTCAACCCGTCGCAGCGGTTGTTCTACTCGTTGATCGCGGCGGGCCTGAGCCTGGGCTCGTGGATCACGTCCAACCTCGGCGGCTTCATCGTGGGCCTGCTGCTCGGCCTGATCGGCAGCGCGCTGGCCTTCGCATGGTCCGAACCCGTGCCGGTCGCATCCGAGCCGGTCGCATCCGAGCCGGCCGCGGCCGACCCGGTGCAGGGCCAGCCGGTGCAGGACCAGCCGGTCGAGGAGGAGCCGACGGCGGCCATCTGGGAACCGAGGGAGCCCCGCGAGTCCTGAGGCGGCCGCCTCTTCAACAATGTGGCGCCCGATGCACGGTATTCAACCGTGCATCGGGCGCCATTTCTTTTGCTCGGCGTCTTTCCCGGATCCGGCGGGCCACGCCGTACCGGCAATTCCTCATTCGCGAAGGCCGAGCCGGCCCAGGCCGCGCCGCCGGTGTCCGCCACCATTCGGCACGCCCGTCGACGGCGCGGAAGCCCACCGGCCGCCGCGCCGTCCGTTGTTCCGACCGGGTCAGGGCAGCAGCGGCCGCACCCGCTGCGCACCCCGGCGAGCGAGGTCGGCCGGAGCGGTGCGCACCACCGGCGCGACCGGGCCCGGCGTGGCGAGGCCGGCACTTCCGGCCACCGGCAACGTCAGCGAGCTGCCGCGCAGGTCGAGCCGCACGGTCGCGCCCGTCGGGGTCGGCGTGGAGTATTCGAGGTCGCTCTGCTGCAGGACCAGCCCGAGGACATGACCGGCCGCGATGGTCTGCTCGGTGGCCTGCAGCGGCACGGTGATCGAATACCAGCGGTCGGGCCGCAACGGCGTACGGAATCGCAGCGAGACATGATGTGCGGCGTCTTGCCAGCCGCGGGTCAGCACGGCGTGATCGTTGGTGACCACGTCCTCGGCGGTGTCGAGGTAACAGGCGTCGTCGGCCGCGGTCGACTGCCCCCAGCATGATTCGGTGGCCAGCGTGGTGATGCCCTCGTCGGGCCCGAGGTAGTTGACCCGGGCCGCGGTGCCGTAATCGACCAGCCGCGCGGTGAGCTCGGTGGTCGGCTTGTCGACCCGGACCCGCAGCGTCGCCGTCGGAATGCCGGACAGCCGCAGGTCGCGGGCGAGCGGCGCGGACAGGAACGCGACCCGGCCGGCGACCGGGCTGTTCGGGTTCGCGGTGGCCGCCGCCTCGCTCAGGTCGGCGTTGTCCAACCAGGTTCGCGAACCGCCGGCCGGCGGGCCGCCGAGCGTGCCGGTGACACCGTCGCCGTTGCCCAGGCTCACCCGGACCGGGCGGGCGCCCGCGGCCGGCCAGGCGCGCTGGTCGACCCAGCGTCCCGGCCCGGTCTCGATGCTGGCCTGCGGTTCCCGGTCGATGCCGTTGCGCAGGCCCTGCAGGGTGAAGTCGAACCACCGGTGCAGGGTCGACACCCAGGCGGAGCGGCGGAAGTCGAACGGGTCGACGTGGCCCTGTTGGGCCAGCCAGATCTTCCGGTGTACGCCGGCCCCGGCGAGCCGCTGCCACCAGTGGGCGAACTGCGTGGTCGTCACGTTGACGTCGTTGATGCCGTGCACCACGAACACGCTGGCGTGGACCCGGTGCGCGTCCGGCCGGTAGTCCCGTTCGGCCCAATAGGCGTTGTAGTCGCCGGTCGCGTCGTCGCTGCCCTTGTCGAGCCGGTCGAGCGTGGCCGCGCAGGCCGCCACCGGCCGGCCGTTGACCACCCGGTGCAGATACTCGGGATAGTCCGGGGCGCGCAGCACGCCGTTGTACCGCTGGTAGTCGTACCAGCTGGAGATCGCCGAGATCGGCACGATCGTCTCCAGCCCCTCGACGCCGGTCGCGGCGACCCCGTTGGCCACCGACCCGTCCCACGACTTGCCGATCATGCCGACCTTGCCGTTGGTCCAGCGGGTCGCGACCGCCGGGGAACCGTCGGCGTACGTCGCCCGGGCCCGCCCGTTGAGCCAGTCGATGACCGCCTTGGCGCCGAGCACCTCCGCGCGGCCGCCGACGTCCTCGCAGCCGGTGGAGCGGTTGGTGCCGCGCAGGTCGGCGGCGACGAAGGCGTAGCCGCGCGGCACGAAGTAGTTGTCGTAGAACAGCGGCTGTTTGGTGATGGTGCCGTTCACGTCGTACTGCTTGCGCTCGCTCTCGTTGCCGCGGCCGCAGCACGCGTAGTAGGGCGAAGCCTCCAGGATGACCGGCACCCGTACCCGCGCGTCGGGGCGCACGAGGTCGACGGCCACCTTGTCGGGCGCGCCGTCGCCGTCGTTGTCCAGGTTGGTCTGCACCCAGACGCTTTCCCGGATCGCGTCGGCATAGGAGTAGACCGGCACGGTGGTGGTGCCTTGCACGTGGGGGACGGTCGCGGCGTTCGCGGGGGCGGCGAGCGCGAGTGCGGCGCTCACCGCCGAGACGGCGAACAGGATGAGCCTAGGCATCGAAACATGGTAAATCATCAATTCCTTGTGATATGAGCGGCTTGCGGAAAGCGCTTACCCCCAGGAGGCGTACCCCGTCCCGTGGCGTCCTCGCCCGGCTTGTCCTGGGCGTTCAGTTCGACGCCATCGATCTGGTCTGGTACGCCGTCGGCGTGCTGCCGCTGGTGGCACTCCACCACTTGTTACGTCCGCGGTGAACCCGGTGCCCTGTTCCACCACAACGCCAGCCCCACCCCGGTGACGGCCAGCAACACCCCGGCCAGAACGAACCAGAACGTGATCTCCACGTCCTGCTTGTGCGTGCCGAACTCGCGCGGCAGGTCGGCCATCACGTCGGTCAGCTGGTCGGCGTCCTCGGCCCGGAAGTAGCGGCCGCCCGTGGTGTCCGCGACCGTGGTCAGCGCCTGCTCGTCGATTTCCTGGTTGCGTCCGCCGCCGCGGCCGAAGCCGCCGCCGCGCTGGCCGCCGGCGAACGGCAGGTCGCCGCTGACCTGGTCGGGGGTGCACACCATCGGCGCCGGTGTGGTGGTGCCGAAGCCGATCGTGTAGATCCTCAGCCGCCGGGCCGCGGCCTGTTCGGCCGCCGTCACCGGGTCGACGCCGGTCGTGTTGGAGCCGTCGGTCAGCACCACGATCGTGTCGGGCTCATAGTTGACGGGTGGCTGCGGAACCCCGTCGCCGAGATCCACGCCGGTGGCGGCCACATCCGGGTTGTACTCCGCGATCGCGTCGATCGACGTCAGGATGGCCTGGCCGATCGCCGTACCGCGGGCGGTTTTCAGGGTGTCGATCGCGTCGAGCAAGGCGTGCTTGTCGGTGGTGGGCGCGACCAGCAGCCCGGCGATGCCGGAGAAGGCGACCAGCCCGATGCGCGTGCCGTCGTCCTGCGCCCGGATGAACCTGCGCGCCGCCTCCGTCGCGACGGCGAACCGGTTGGGGTCGACGTCGGTCGAACACATCGAGCCGGACACGTCGATGGCCAGCAGGATCGACGTGTCGTTCGACGGCACCGAGAGCGTCGCCTGCGGCCGGGCCACCCCGCCGGCGAGCGCGAGCAGGCCGGCCAGGAAGAGGTAGACCGGGATGCGCCGCCGCCAGGCGGTGCGGCCGGGCAGCGCGGCCCGGATCAGGGCGACGCTGGAGACGGTGACCGCGACCCGCTTGCGACGTTTGTTCAGCCACCAGCGCACCGCCAGGAGCAGCGGCACGGCCAGCAACGCGGTGAGCGCCCACGGCCAGCTGAACGACATCAGACGATCCTTCCGTGCCAGCGGATGCCCAGCAGCGCGCCGAGCGTGAGCAGCAGCAGGGCGGCCGCGGCGAACGGCGCGGTCAGCTCGACCGGCTCCTTCTTGGTGGTCAGGCGCAGGTCGATCGCCTTGGTGGTGTCGGCCAGCGTCGCGGCGTCGCCGGCCTGGTGGTACGCCCCGCCGGTGGTCTGCGCGACGGTGGTCAGCAGCGTCTCGTCGAGCGCGGTGCTCAACTGGTATCCGTCCACCTTGACGGTGCCGCCCCTGGCCGTGCCCACGCCGACCGTCTGGATCCGTACCCCCGCCGCCGCGGCCAGCTCGGCGGCGGCCTCCGCGTCCGGGCCGGCGGTCTGCTCTCCGTCGGAGAAGACCACGATCGTCGCCGACGGCCAGTAGCCGAGGTCGTCGGTCGTCGGCGCCGCGCCCTCGCCCGGCAGGGTGACCGGCTTGCCGGTGATCGCGCCGAGCGCGACCAGGATCGCCTGCCCGACGGAGGTGCCGCCGCCCGCCGAGACCCGGTTGATCGCCGCGATGGCCGCGGCGTGGTCGTCGGTCGGCGCCTGGGTGAGCAGCGCCTGGTCGCCGAAGACCAGCACCCCGACGTCCACAGTGTCCGGTTGCTGCTCGACGAAGTCGACCGCGGCGGCCTGCGCGGCGGCGAGCCGGGTCGGTGCCACGTCGGTGGCGGTCATGCTGTTGGAGGCGTCGAAGGCCAGCAGCACGGTCCCGGAGACGTGCGGCACGGCGACCTCGGCCTCCGGCCGCGCCAGGCCGACCAGCAGGATCGGCAGGGCGGCGAGCAACAGCGCGTACGGAAGATGCCGGCGCACGGCGGCCCGGCGGGAGCCACCGGCGAGCGCGCCGAAGCCGGCGGCCGCGAGGGCGGCGGCCCGGCGTCGCTGGACCGCGATGTAGCCGGCGATCGCGGCCGCGCTGCCCAGCACGGCGACGGCGATGACGGCGGGGTAGAGAAAAGTCATCGGCCGCGCCTCCCCGAGCGGTGCACCATGTCGACCAGCGCCGCGAGCATGTCCTGGTCGGTGGTGATCCGGTGGGCGTCCACCCCGGCCCGGCGCATCCCGTCGGCCAGTTGCTCCTCGCGGGCGCCGACCTGACCGGCGAGCCGGCCGCGCAGCAGCGGATCGCTGGTGTCGACGAGCACCTGCTCGCCGGTCTCCGCGTCCTCGACCAGGATCAGGCCGAGGTCGGGCAGTTCGAGTTCGGCCGGGTCGACCACCCGGATCACCACGACCTCGTGGCGGTGGGTGAGCATTGCCAGCGGGCGATCCCAACCGGGCTCGCCGATGAAGTCGGACATGACAAAGAGCAGACTGCGCCGGGTACGGGTGGTGGACGCGGCCAGCCGCAGCATGGCCGCCAGGTCGGTGGTCGTGCCGGGGCCGGTGCCCGTGGGCGTACGCAGCAGTTCCCGCGTGATCCGCAGGATCTGGTCGCGTCCGGTGCGCGGCGGGATCACCTGTTGCACCGTGTTGTCGAAGAGGATCGCGCCGACCCGGTTGCCGCCCTGCGAGACCAGCCGGCCCAGGGCGATCGCGAGCTCGGTGGCGACCGACTGCTTACCGGCCCGCTGCCCGAACCGCATCGAGGCCGACCGGTCGATGACCAGCCAGGCGGTCATCTCGCGGTCCTCGGTGTACTGCCGGACGAACGGCTCGTCGAGGCGGGCGGTGACGTTCCAGTCGATGTGCCGTACGTCGTCCTCGGTCGTATAGGGGCGCAGGTCGTGGAAGTCGATGCCGGTGCCGTGCCAGACCGTACGGTAGGCGCCCTGCAGACGCCCGTCGAGGCGGCGACCGAGTTTCCACTCGAGGCGCCGCAGGAGCCGGTCGGGAGCGGTGGCCATGGGTCAGCGACCCCGGCCCGCGGGCTCCGGCATCGGGAGGTTCGCCACGATCTTTGACAGGATCAGGTCGGGCGTCACGTCGTCGGAGAGCGCCTCGTAGGAGAGCACCAGCCGGTGGCGCAGCACGTCCAGGGCCAGGTCGGTGAGATCCTCCGGCACGACATATTCACGACCACGGATGTACGCGAGGGCGCGCGCCGCCAGCACGAGGCTGATCGACGATCGTGGGCTCGCGCCGAACGTCACGTACCGGGCCAGGTCGGTCAGCCCGACCCGGGTCGGTTCCCGGCTCGCGTGGGCCAGCTGCACCGCGTACTCGATCAGCGACGGGTCGACATACACCCGGTCGGCCTCCTGCTGGAGCCCGATCAGCGTCTCGGGGTCGATGATGCGCTGGATCACCGCGGCCGGCGCGAGCGCCCGCTCGACCACCACGAACTCCTCGGTGACGCTCGGATAGCCGACGAGCACCTTCATCATGAAGCGGTCGACCTGCGCCTCCGGAAGCGGATAGACGCCCTCGTTCTCGATCGGGTTCTGGGTGGCCATCACCAGGAACGGGTCGGGCACCTGATGCGTCTCCCGGCCGATCGTGACCTGGCGCTCCTGCATCACCTCGAGCAGCGCGCTCTGCACCTTGGCCGGCGCCCGGTTGATCTCGTCGGCGAGCAGCAGGTTGGTGAAGACCGGCCCGAGCGAGACCTGGAACTCGCCGGTCGGCTGGTGATAGATCCGGGTGCCGAGGATGTCGGCCGGCACCAGGTCGGGAGTGAACTGCACCCGGTGGAAATCGCCGCCGATCGCCTGCGCGAGCGACTTCACCGCGAGCGTCTTGGCCAGCCCCGGCACGCCCTCGACCAGGATGTGCCCGCGCGCGAGCAACGCCACGATCAGCCGCTCCAGCAGCGCGTCCTGGCCCACGATGGTCTTCTTGACCTCGTAGAGCACCTTTTCGACCGGGCCCGCGGAAGCCGGCGGAGAATCGCTCCAGTTCATCTGCCGTCCTTCTTTCTATAGAGGCGGCGACTGGCCGTCGCCCTGGCCGGCGCCCAGCGCCGTCCCGATCGGGACGGCGAAGCCGATGCCGATGAAGGTGCCGGCGTCGGTCGGGTTGGCCAGCGCCACCACGATGCCGATCACCTGCCCACGGTCGTTGAGCAGCGGCCCGCCCGAGCTGCCCGGGTTGACCGCCGCGTCGAACTGGATGAGCCCGTTGATGTCGCCGCCCGCGTCGCGGCTCAGCGCCCGGTCGAGGCCGGAGACGACCCCGCTCGTGGTGGTCGCGGTCAGCCCGAGCGGGTTGCCGATCGCCACCACCGGGTCGCCCACCGCGGCGCCGCCGCCGAGCACCGCCGGCACCACCGTCTCCGGCAGCTTGGCCGGGGTGAGCATCGCGATGTCCTGTTTTTTGTCGGAGGCCGCGACGGTGGCGGTCGTCGAGGTGCCGTCGGTGTAGCTGATCTTGATCTGCTTGGCGCCGTCGACCACATGCAGCGCGGTCAGGATGGTCCCGTTCGCGTTGGCGATCACCCCGGTGCCGGTCGACGAGTCGGCCATCGTCCGGCCCGGGTTGGCGCCGCCGGTGGTCTCGATCCGCACCACCGAGGGAAGCAGCGTCTGATACACCTCGGCCACGGTCAGCGGCCGGTCGGAGGCGGAGGGCGTCGGCGTCGCGCGGGCGGGCGGCCCCGCCCGGCCGCCGCCATCGCCGTAGCCCAGCAGAACAACCGCGGTGATCGCCACCGCCCAGGCCAGGACGACGCCGAGCAAAGCGCGCCGGCGCAGCTCAGGACTGTTCCACCGGCGCTTCGGCCGGGCCGGCGGCGGCTCCGGTGCCAGGCCGTTCTCAGCGCCGAGCACCGTCATCACGGGGCCGGCCGGCTGATTCTGCATTCTTCGACATTAAGAGCGTTTCCTCAAAAATGGCCGGGAGCGAGCTCCCGGTTTTCGAACCGCGATATCACCCATCACCATCAAAACCCTGCAAACACCCCAGTCGTACGAACTTGTCGTACCCCTGTGTGATGCTTCGACGCGTGGTTGTGGACTTTGCCGCCGAGCTGTGGCGCTGGGCTGCCCGGCGGGACGACAGCTGGGCTTTCGTGAGCCTGCCGGTCGAGGCGTCGGAGGAGATCCGGGCGCGCACGGCCGGCCGGAGGCGCGGCTTCGGGTCGGTGCGGGTGCGGGTCACCGTCGGCGACAGCACCTGGCTGACGTCAATCTTCCCGGAGAGCAAGAGCGGCGCCTACGTGCTGCCCGTCAAGCAGGCGATCCGCCGGGCCGAGTCGTTGGAGGTGGGCGACGTCGCGAGTGTGACGGTCGAGGTCCTCGAGTTGTGAACCGCGGGCCGCCTGTTTGCCGCCCCATGCACAGAAAGTCCCCACACCCGGGCCCTTGGGCTCCGGAGGTGTGGGGACTTTCGGGGTTGTCCGGCACTCGGAAAGCAGATTGCTCAGGTGCCGTTGGCCATCCCGTCAGACCGGCGTAGTTTCCGCGCCGGCCAGACCGGTCCGCGGGCCGGACGAGAGACGGTGGCGCGGCCCGGGATGTTGCGCCACGCCACCGT
>Ga0207668_10001134_pt1 | contig 15879 bp, 14 predicted proteins | sample KBSS43metaG_FD_184323 | JGI IMG/M metagenome (GOLD analysis project Ga0207668, IMG submission 184323) | Switchgrass rhizosphere microbial communities from Kellogg Biological Station, Michigan, USA - KBS S4-3 metaG (SPAdes) (version 2) | ecosystem: Host-associated > Plants > Roots > Rhizosphere... | reverse complement strand
CCCCCGCACGCCCACAGCGGACACCGCCCAGGCCGCCCGCCCGGGGACGAGCACCGCATGACGCCGGCCATGACCACCGCCGCCATTCACGACGCCGACCGTCGGGCAGAACCTGTGGTTCTCGACCACGTCACCATCGTGCCGATACGCCACGGGCGGCGAACCGTCGGCGCGTACGTGATATCACCGGAGGGAATCCGCTTCAAGCGGGCCACCGACGTCACCCGCATCGCGGTGACCGCCCTGACCACGGCGGCGCTCACCACGGTCGCGGTCGCGGTACAGCGTCCTCCCACGATCCGGTCGGTCACGATGGGCCCCGCCGGGCGGGCCAACCTGAAAGGGATGCCGCTGCCGCCGATGCGCAGCGGCGCCGCACCGTCTCGACCATGGTGGGCCCGGGCGCTGGGCGCGCGCCGGCTCATCGAGCGGTGATGATGTCGTCGCCGGAACGGGCCGATGCCACACCGGTTGTTGCGGGCGGCTCCGCGTCACGGCCCTTCAGCGTGACGCTGTACTGGCTGCCGCTCGGCGCCGGCGGCCACTGCATCCGCCTCAACGGGCGCCTCTTCGAAGCCCTTCAAGCACACCACGAGCACCGACCGGTCCGCGACCTCTACCACTCCGCACTCCAAGTACGCCTGGGCACGGACCGATTCGTCATCGAGATGACCCCCGTCCTGGGCGGCGGCACCACAAATCGCGGCGTCGTACGCGAAGGCCCGGTCGGTTCCCGGCTCCTGCGACGCTCAGCACTGTTCCGGTACGAGGTCAGGCGGTGGCGCGACGGCACCATCCCCGACGTGGCCGAGGCCGTCTCCGGCCCGCACATCGTCAGCGCAGACCCCACCCGGGCACGCGAGGTGCTACGCCTGGCGCCGCTCGTTCCCCCGCTCGTCTGGGGCCGCGACGAAAGCCACACCGGCGAGATGTGGAACTCCAACTCACTGACCGCCTGGCTCCTCGCCCGCAGCGACCACCGGATGGACACCATCAGCCCACCAGCGCATGGACGCGCGCCCGGATGGCATGCCGGCCTGACCATAGCTGCCCGCCAGACCTGCGGGTGCCGAAAACCCCGTCCGTCCCGGTCGTTGCCATTCTGGTCACCGAGGTCTGAGTGCCGACGCAGTCCGGAGTCGCATGGCCCCGAGGCGGCGGTGATCTACGTTGAGTACTGCGCCAGGATGATCCGCTGTGCTGTTTCGACTGGTCTACCTCGGCGTGACCAACACCCTCGCACTGCTGCGGCTGCTGCCGATGACCGACCGGGACAAAGACGCCGAGATCTTGGCGCTGCGGCATCAGCTCACGGTCCTGCAACGGCAACTGCACGGCAAAAAAGTCCAGTTCACCTGGGCTGATCGGGCCTGGCTTGCCGCGCTGCTGCACCGGCTGCCCCGCGACGTCCTGCGCAGTCTGCGGCTGCTGGTGCGCCCGGAGACGGTGCTGCGCTGGCACCGTGACCTGGTCGCTCGCCGGCACGCCAGGATCTCCCGGCCCAGGAAGGCCGGGCGGCCGCGAACCATCCGGTCGATCCGCCGGCTGGTGCTGCGCCTGGCCCGCGAGAACAGCACCTGGGGATACCGGCGAATCCTCGGCGAATTGCTCGTCCTCGGTGTCACGGTCGCCGCCTCGACCGTGTGGGAGATCCTCCACAAGGCCGGTATCGACCCGGCACCCCAACGCACCAGCGACACCTGGGCGACGTTCCTGCGCTCCCAAGCCCACGCCATCCTCGCCGCCGATTTCTTCGAGACCGTGACGCTGACCGGCGCCAGACTCTACGTCCTGGCCGTCATCGAACACGCCACCCGCCAGGTACGCGTCCTCGGCGCCACCGCCCACCCGACCGCGGCGTGGGTCACCCAGACCGCCCGGAACCTGCTCATGGACCTCGACGACGCCGGACGCCAGGTCAAGTACCTGATCCGCGACCGCGACGGCAAATACCGGCCAAGTTCGACCAAGTCCTCGCCGACACCGGCATCACCGTCGTGCTCAGCGGCGTCCGGATGCCCCGGATGAACTCGATCATGGAACGGTGGATCCAATCCTGCCGCCATGAACTACTCGACCGGACACTGATCTGGAATCAGGCACACCTGCTACACGCCCTGCGCGAGTACGAACGCCACCACAACGACCACCGGCCTCACCGCGGCATCGGAAACGCGCGACCCCTGCAGCCGCTGCCCGAACCGCTCACCGATCCCGCGACACTCACGCGTCTGCATATCCGCCGAAACGATCGCCTCGGCGGCCTCCTACACGAATACGATAATGCTGCCTGACCTGCGCGGATAGGATTTCCGGCACCCGCAGGGTCGCCGACGCGCAGTACCGGGCCGCGCAGGCCGCTCACGACGCGACTGGCGAGATCGAAGGACTGCGCCGGACCATCGCTGACGCCGACGCCAAGATCAGCCGCTACCGCGCGACGCTCGACGCGGGCGGCGACCCGGCGCTCATCGCCGGCTGGATCGCCGAGACCACGGCGATCCAGAAGACCGCTCAGGCCCGGCTCGGCCTTACCGATGCTCCTCCGCAGCGGATGACCAGCGACCAACTCGACGCCATCGCCGCCGCGTTCAACGACCTACTCCGGCTGCTCCGCGACGCCGACCCACGCGACAAGGCCGAGCTTTACAGCCGGATCGGCCTGCGCCTGACGTACCAACCAGGCCCAGAAACAATGATCGCCGAGGTTGTCACCCCGGCGAACGATCGTGTCTTTAGTTGGTGTCCGAGGCGCGACACAGACCTATTCCCAACGTACCATTTTGCTATCTACTACTATTCCACTCCAATAGCTCACGAGGAACCCGTCCGGGAGATGTTCACCCGTCCGGGTTCCTCGTTTCCGGGCGCCTGCCAAGGTTCGGGCGATGGGAGAGGGGTCGGCTCCCGTAGGGCAGTCTGCTGGCCTGTGACCGATCAAGCGGGCCATGACGGCGAGGATCAACTACGGCCGGGACGTCGCATTGCCCCACGTCCGACCAGGCCGGACGGCATTGTCGGTACCTGCAGGTGGAGTTCAGGGTTTCAGGGTGTGGCGCTTGGGTTGGCCGTTGTCGGTGGTGCTGAGCCAGGAACCGTCGCCGAGCGGTTCGAAGTCGTACTGCCCGGTCGACGGCGCGTCGAGCCGGCCGAGAATGTTGCCGGCGTGCGGGTCGACGAGGTACCGCTCGAACCATTCCTGCTCGTCGTCGGTTTCACCGGCGAGAGTGATCACCGCGGTGGAGTCGTTGAGATAGCCGCCGGCGTACTCGATGAACGCGTCGAACGGCTCGTGTCCGAGGGCCTCGATCGGCAGCCGCGCCACGACCGCGCCGTCGAGGTAGGTGTGGAACGCCGCGTCCGTGTTGTCGTGGTCCACGGTCATCAGCCGGCTGCCGTCCGAGTTCACCGAGAGCAGGACCCGGTTGCCCCACTGGTACTCGACCAGGTCGATCCGGTCGCCGTCGAGCCGGCCTCGGTAGACGCGGGTGCCGTCCTGGCCTTCGCCGACGTCGAGCAGCATGTGCTTGCCGTCCGGATGCGCGATGTGCTCACCGCCGTGGCCGGCCGAGCCGAGGTCGGTCTGCGCCAGGATACGGCCGGTGTCCGCATCGACGGCGAGCCACGTGTCCAGGCCGGAGCCGTTGCGGGCCATGGCGTCCGGGCGGTAGATCCACACGACGGTGCCGTCGAGTGAGTAGTCGCAGCGGTTGTGGGCGTTCGGCCGGGCCGACGAAGCGGGCTCGAAGTCGAGTTGCCACAGTATTGTCCCGTCCCGGTTGATGGACGTCACCTGGTTCGGTGTCGCGTACAGCGCGCGGCTCAGGTCAGGCGCCACCGCGCAGCTGTCCGGCGTCAGGTCCGCCGCGCCGATCGGGAACACCGCGGTGGGAAGAACATTCGACGCCGTCACCGGGCCGGTCGAGAAGTCGTACGCCTGCACAAGACCGGCGGAGAACCGGGTGATCACACGAGACATGACGTGAACATAGCGCCACCAAGATCCGTCAGCCGAAGGCCGTGACCCCCCGCTGCCTCGACGAGCCGTCCAGCTACAGAGGTTGAACTGCTGAGATTTGCTGGTCGAAGATCACGTCTTCGTGCGATGCTGCCCGCCGTGACAATGGTCGAGCCGGTCGTGATGCAGATGTACTGCCGCGTTGAAGTGGAAGTCGGTGACCCTGCTGCGGTCGCCGAGTTGGCGGTGCAGCGGCTGCGGGATGCGGACATCGACTGGTCGCGTGAGCGGGACACCGTCGATGACGCTGCGGCGGAGCTGCGCGCGGATCTGGCGCAGGCGTTGGCCAGCGTGGTCGACCCGGACCGGATGCTGGATGGCGTGCCGGGCGTACAGGCGCGACGTGGCCGGTGGTGGGCCGAACATGGCGAACCCTCGGCCCTTTTCCAACCTGGGTTCACGCCGCCGAATGGCTGAAGTGGAGTGGGAAAGGCGGGACGGCCGTTACGGCGGCTGTCCGTCGAGGGTCAGGCCGGTCTGGGCGAGCAAGCCGTCGATGAGTTCCTTGCAGCTTCGCCCAGAGGTGGCAAACCTGCATCGGGAGCGACCAATACTGCAATGTTTCTCAGGCCTTGCCACCACGCGGCCTGCAGGTTCGGCCTTCGTCTGGCTATGGAGCGTACGGTCCCTGGCACGAGCGTGCACCGATCGAGGCCACCTTTCGGCACGGTCAGCAGCGAGCGGTTCGCGGCATGACAATGCGCTGCTGGCTGCGGGCGGTCGGGCAAGATGAGTGGGTGGACGGCGAAAGGGTGAAGCGCGTCATCCTGGTGGACGATCTGCGCTCGTTCATCGACGGCCGCAACGCGGAAGTAGCTCGGACGAGCGCTGCTGGGCTCGCCCTTCTCCAGGCGCGCCGCGACGTGCGCATCGACGAGTTGTGGCTCGACCATGACCTGGGCGAGGACGACACAATCTGGCCCGTCGTAGAGGTCCTCGAGCATGCCGCTTTCGAGGGACGCCCGCTCGACATCGGTGCGATCTACATCCACTCCGCCAACCCGTCCGGCGCGGCGAGGATGGCGCAGGCACTACGACGCTGGGGGTACCCCGTCCACCTCGCTTCTGGATCGGCAGCCGTCGGTTACGTCTCCGCGTAAGCGCACCTCGACACAGGGGCACGGCGCTAGAGACCATGATCCGTAGCGGCATTACGGAACGTGGCGAGCCTGGCGCACCGGGTTACCTGACAGCGGCAGAACAACGCATCTGATCTTTGCGCCAATTGCGCACGAGATTGGGTTGGCAAAACCCGTTCTCGCGTCTTTTCGGCGGGAGCGACCCTCCGTACGGATTCTGCCATAGCGGCGAAACAGGGTCATTCCGAGACTCGGCGGTGGCGCCCGAGGGTTGTCGCGGTTGTGCGCTTTGTCGACTCCGCACCCGGGTCGCCGGAAAGGACGCCGAGCCAATACGTGAGCACCTGTCGTGTTGCGCGGACGTCGGCGTGGTCGCTGCTGAGCGTCCGGATCTGTCGCTCGAGCAGAGACTTGAGCGCCTCGACGGCACCCGCGACGTCACCGTTGCGGGCACGCCAGTGCGCCATGCTTCCCATGGTCCGCGTTATGTCGGGGTGGTTCGTCCCCAGCACCCGAGCTTGGTCGGCCGACACTGCGGTCAGTGCCGATAGCGCGCGTGCGGGACCTTCGACTTCGCCCAGCCAGTGTGCGAGGTTGACGCGGGTGGTCAAACTGTGCGGATGCTCCGGGCCAAGAATCCGGACACGGTCATCCAGCAGAGTTTCAAGGGCTTCTTTGGCGCCCGTGTGATCACCGGCTTCGCCCCTCCAGTGTGCCAGGCTGCTGCGGTTCATGAGGACGGTGGGGTGGTCGGGCCCGAGGGCTCGGACGCAGTCCGTCACGAGATGTTCCATCTCAGCGAGACCCTTCGCTCGCTCGCCGGCCATACTTCGCCAGAACGCCAAGCTCAAGCGGAGGATGAGGGTCCGTGGGTGTTCCGGCCCGAGCACGCGGAGGCGGTCGGCGAGCAGTTGCTCCATGGCTTCCGCGGCACCGATGAAGTCGCCCGACTCGCCTCGCCAATGCGCGAGGTTTCCTCGCGTGATCAGGGTGTCTGGATGGTCGGGACCGAGGACTCGCTGCTGGTCGACCAGAACTGTTTCGAGGCCGGAGATGGCCACTTCGTAGTTGCCGACATGGCCGGTCCAGTGTGCATGGTCGTGTCGGGTCTGCAGTGTCAGCGGATGGTCCTTGCCGAGTACCTCGATCCGGGCGCTGAGCACGGTGGCGAGTTCGGATACGGCCCGCCCACGGTCACCCGCCTGGCCTCTCAGCTGGGCCAGTTCGGCGTCGATGGTGAGCAGGTCGGGATGCTTCGGATCGAGATGAGCCGCAGCGTCAGCACGTAACTGATCAAAGTGGTCGATGGCCACAGCAACCGATCCCACCGCAACCAGGTGTTGACCGGCTCGTATCAGCACCGGATGAATTCCGTCTCGGACGAGTATGTCGCCCGTATACTCCTGAAGTGCCGCGGCGTTCGCGCGCAGCATCTGATTGAACGCCGGGTCGTGGGTGGTGTCCGGCCATATCGCGACAAGGGCGTCGCCCGCGGCGCGGGCCGCTTCGGCAGTTTGCTCCTCGCTCAGCACGTCCCTCGTCGTCCGCTGAACGAGTGCATGAATCCTGATGCGACCGGCCTGTGGATCATGGGTAATCAGGCTGAGCCGGTGCAGGTTACGCAAACCCTCGGCGATCATCCCGGCATCCATGTCGCGGTTGTTGCCGCCGATGATGAAGCGGATCGACGCCTCCGTGGCGAACAGTCGGGCTGGAATTCCATTGGGATTGAGTAGCGCAGCTAGCGAGATGAGCGCTCGACCGACCCTGCGCGGCGACAACCGGTCCGCTACATCGATGGAGAGCGCCCAAGTTGCTACCACTGTCGAGCGGTGTGCATCTGGCAGGGCATCCTCGGGCGGCAGAAGATTGGTTAGTGGTCGCTTGCGATCATTGAGTCTCCGCCGGTATTCGGCGCAGTCGATCGCCTGATCACGGATGAATGCTGCAGCCTGCGCCAGCGCTAGCGGTAGGTGTCCGAGGTCGGCTGCGAGTGCAGCCACGTCCGAGAATTGCTCGGCCGTGGCGCCGGTCGCACGGATCAGATATGAGGTTGCCTCCTCAGCGGTGAACGTGTCCACCTGGATCAATAGGCGCCCATCGTTCTGCAGGGCGGCGTCACGCCGGCGGGTGGTGACCACCGTGCGCCCGAATCTTGTCGATGGCGGCCACCACCCTGACGCATCGCCAGGAGCGTCGAGGTTGTCCAGTACTACCAGCCACCGGCTGTGCGTGTGTTCTAGCCAGTTCAACAGGCGTGTCGCGGCCGTCTCGGGACCGGTCTCGGCGCTGGCCAAGCCGACCGCTCCGGCCGCTTCGGCGTATGCGGCGACGATCGCCTCGCGACGTGACGCCGTGACCCAGACCAGGACGTCGAGCTGACCATCCGCCGCCATGCGGCGGCTGAGTTCGGCAGCCAGCTGGGTCTTCCCGACGCCGCCCATTCCAGAGAGCACCTGAGTCAGCACCGCGGTCCGACCGGCCGTCGCAGCCTTGGCCAGCGAGGTCTGGACGCGCCGGGGTTGCGACCAAGCCGCGGCTTGCGGAACCGGACCTACCTGAATCAGGTTGCCTGAACTATGCCGGGACACCGCGATGGGGGTCTGGGATCGCAGCGCACGGAAGGCGGCGGCGGTGCTGAGACCCGAAAGCAGGGCACCAACGATGCCGGCGATCCAGCCCGCACGTTCCGTCGCTGCCCAGCCGACCCGGGTCGGCAGCCCGATGATCGAAAGCCCGGCCGCGATCGCGGCAATCGCGAGCAAAAAAGCCAAGGCCAGGTGCACTTTTCGCTGACTGCGCCGGAACATCCGACTGAGTACTCGCCTCACACCCTCAGTATCGGCGAAGCCTGCAATGGAGCGAAACGAAGATCGCGAAACCATCCGGCCTTTTCAAATACCGGCCGCTTCCCGGTAGATCTCGACAGTCCCGAAAGCCATCCACGGCTTCTCATGAACGGATTTGATCGAGTGCGCTCTTCTCGGCATGTCCGGGAGCCGGCCGGGTGCTGGTCGACCACCGAGCGTGACGGCGCGCTGCGGCCGGTGGGCCTGATCGGCGGCGATGAGATGCTCCACCGGAGCTGGTTGCCGGGCACCGTGCGGCCTACCGATACCGACTTGCCGTACGAGGCTATGTTGGCTTCGGTCGACGCGTGGGGGATGGATGACGGTTTTCGGCTGCCGGAGCTGTGACGCCATTCTGACGGTTGCGGTGTCGCGGGTGGCGCTGCCCGTCCACGCGAACCAGAAGTGGGGGAACGGGCCGGGATCGCTCGCTCCGGCGCTGGAGCCTGGCACCTTCGCGGTGGATCCGCTGCCCTCCGGTTCGCCGTACCGTCGGTGGGCCGAACTCGAAGCGGGCGAGGCCGAGGCACTCGGCTGGTACGCGCCACGGTTCAGCGTCTCCGCCGGTCCGGCTGGCCAGGTGTTACTTGTCCCGGGGGACGTCCGCGGGGTCGTGGTCGACCCGGCGCTGGTCGGCGACTCCGCATGCTGCGGCCTGGACGGCGGCGAGCCCAACATGGTCTGCGTCACCTGCGGCACACCGGTAGCAATCCGGATCGACGACTGTGGCCTGCGGCAGGCAATCTGGCTGGACCCGCGGTCCACCCGGGTGATCGAGGAGGGTCCCGGCCCGCACCCGCTGCTCGACTGGGCGGACCTGATCGACCAACGGCCCGGTATCCCACTGTCCGAACCGAGCGGCGGCTGGAACCCGATGTGGGCTGCCGCCGTAGCTTCGACGCTGGCGCACGTGCTGGCCGCCTCGGGCGGCGACCCGCTGCTGATCCCAGATCCTCAGGTTGCCGAGATTCTGCGACCCGCGCTCGACCGTCTCGTCGGCCCGGCCGGCACACGGCCGCACGGCACCCTGGTCCTGGCCGGCTCCGGCCTACCGGGAAACGAGGGCGACTTCGCACTCATCCCGCAACACCCGCAGACCGGCGAACACTGGCCAGTGGCCCCGCCGGTAACGCCGGTACCGCTGGCCTGGGACGTCTGGTGCCACCTCGCGTTCCACCGAACCTCGAAGCCGGTCGGGCGGTCAGTCCCGATCCCGCCGGAGGCTCTACCCGCTCTGCTGCCGGGTTACCGGTTCGAGCCAGACGGCACGATCTTCCTCAGCGTTCTGGCCCGGCTGCCCGAGGTCAGGCAGCCACGGTTGCGTGCCATCTACGACAGAGGCCGTCTCTACAGCTACAGCTTCTACAACTTCTGACCGGCATTGCCTACTCTGCGATCATGAACGGGCCAGGAGTCGGGAGCGTGCGGTCGAGGCTTCGCAGCGCCTTTGCCTGGCGAAACGGCGACGGCCACCAGTACGCAGACCTCACCGGCTGGTGGCGCGACGCTGAACTGCTTCGCCTTCTCGGGCCGGCCCTGGCCCAGCTGTTCCCCGACGCCGCACCCACCGTGGTGCTCGCGCCCGACTCGCGAGGCTCGCTCATCGGCCCGCTGGTCGCGCTGCACCTCGGGCTCGGCTTCGTAGAAGTACGAAAGAACCGCACGCCTGCCGGCGACACCGATCAGTGGGTCCGGCGTACTACCCCGCCGGACTATCGCGACCGGCACCTCGAGCTCGGCTTCCGCCGCAACCTGGTCCGCCCGTCCGACCATGTGCTCGTGGTCGACGACTGGATCGACACCGGCAGTCAGGCGGGAACCGTTAAGGCGATGATCGATGGCATCGGCGCCACTTGGGTGGGTTTCGGCTGCATCGTCGACGCCTTGGAAGACTCTCGGATACGGCGGGACCTGCGTCTACGCTCGCTGCTGCACCTCAGGGATCTCTAGGTCCCCGCACCCGATCGGCGGCAAATCCGCGTGACCGTGCGGACAGCCGGAAATGGGTGTCTCCGGTTGCCGGCATTCCATAGGATCTCCGGTGATCAAGGAGGCTGACGCGGTGGGAGACTTCCAGCAGTTCGTGACGGATGTGAGCGTACGTCTGTCCGCGATGTCCAAGGGCGAGCTGTACGTCGTCGGCGACGGTCTCGACCGGGACTCGCTCTGGCTCACCTTTCTCGATTCCTTCCCCGCCGGTACCAATCTCCGGTTCCGTGAGAGGTCCGAGTACGACTGCTCGACCTGCCGCGGGTTCGTCAAGGGCTTCGGCAATGTCGTCGAGATCGACGGCGGACAGGTTCGCAGTGTCTGGTCCGGGGTGTCCGCCTTCGACCCGGTCTTCTCCGTCGTGGCTGCCGCGATGGATGCATTCGTCGGCACGCTGCCGTTGTCCGGGATCTTCCGGTCCACCGAGGCGCAGTACGGGACGCCGAGGACCCGGACGCTGCGCGACGGCCAGGTCGAGGTGTGGGACCACCTGCACGGCCGGGTGGAGAAGCGGCATCGCACCAGCGACGTCGGCGGAGCACGGGGCACCTTCGACGCCGCGGTGCAGGTGTTCCGGCGTGGCCTGGCCGAGCTGACCCAGCAGGCTCTGGACACCGTCGTCGACCTCATCGACGACAACGCCCTCTACCGCGGCACGGAGCATCGTCGGGCGGTGACCGAGTTCCGATCGCTGCAGAACCGGTGGACGCAGGCGAGCGATGGACGGGCCTTCATTTTCGCCAACGCCATGAATCCGGCGGCCCGGTTCCGCAACACGGTGATCGGCACCCTCGTCCAGGATCTCTCCGCGGGTGTCGACCTGGAGCAGGCGGTCCGGTCGTTCGAGGCGAAGGTGGCACCACAGAACTATCAGCGGCCCACGGCGTTGATCACCCCGGCCATGGTCAAGGCTGCCATGAGGACCATCGACGAGTTGGGCATCGAGGAGTCGTTGCAGCGACGCTTCGCCCGGCTGTCCGACGTGTCGGTCACGAACGTGCTGTGGGTCGACAACGACACACAGGCGCGGATGAAGGACGGCATCGAAGGGCTGCTCATGCAGGCGGCCACCGCCAGGTCGGAAGGTGCGCGCCTGCGTGACGCGAGGCCGGAGCAGATCCCCGTGGTCACCTTCATGAAGGACATCCTGCCCGGCGCCGCGACCATCGACCTGTGGGTCGCCAATAGCCACGAACCGAACCTCGTCAGCCTCACCACCGGCCGGGACCCCGCCGCCCCGCGGCTGTTCACGTGGGACAACGATTTCGGCTGGTCCTACAACGGCAACGTCACCGACTCGATCAAGGAGAAGGTCAAGCGGGCCGGCGGCAACGTCACCGGCAAGCTACGGGTGAGCCTGTCCTGGTTCAACCACGACGACCTCGACCTGCACGTGTTCGAACCCAACGGTGCCCACATCTGGTACAAGGACAAGCGCAACAAGCTGGACGTCGACATGAACGCGGGCGGGCCGTTCTCGCGCGAGCCGGTGGAGAACGTCACCTGGACCGACCACGTCTCCGACGGCGAGTACCGGATCGAGGTGAACCAGTTCCACAAGCGGGAGAGCACTCAGGTCGGCTTCGTGATCGAGACCGAGAGCAACGGGAAGATCGAGCATTACCGGCACGAGCGGGCGGTCGGCCATAAGGAGACCGTCGAGGTGGGCTGGATGACGGTCGTCGGCGAGGTGATCACCGCGTTCCGGCCGGGTAAGGACATGCAGCCGGGCAGCGCCGGCAAGGACCTGTGGGGCATCACCACCGAACAGTTCGTGCCGGTGTCCACCATCATGTACTCGCCGAACTACTTCGACGACAGCGAGGTCGGCAACCGCCACTACTTCTTCATCCTGAAGGGGTGCGTGAACGACCAGCCGACCCGGGGCATCTACAACGAGTTCCTCCGCGGCGACCTGCAACCGCACCGCAAGGTGTTCGAGGTCCTCGGCGACCGCACCAAGTGCGAGCCGTCCCCGGATCAGCTGTCCGGCCTCGGCTTCAGCTCCACGGTCCGCAGCTCGGTGGTCGCCAAGGTGACCATGATCGGCGGCCGGCGCCGTCTCATCGACATCCAGTTCTGATTTCCCTACCCCGACATCCGAGAGAGGCCACCGTGACCATTTTCGAAAAGGCCACGCGGGAGAAGTTCCGCTACCCGTCGGCCAAGGGCCTGCTGACGACGGAACAGCTGTGGGAGCTTCCGCTGACCGCCAAGTCCGGCTTCAGCCTCGACGACGTGGCCAAGGCCGTCAACGCCGAGCTCCAGGCCATCGACACCGAGTCGTTCGTGGCCACCGATACGAACCCGGCCAAGGCAACCTTGGAAACCAAGTTGGAGGTCGTCAAGCACGTCATCGCCATCCGCCTCGCGGAGGACCAGGCGGCAAAGGCAGCGGCGGCCAAGAAGCTGGAGAAGGAAAAGCTGCTGGCAGTCCTGGGCCGCAAGCAGGACGCGGTCCTGGAAAACCTGACCGAGGCAGAGCTGCTGGCCCGAATCAACAACCTGTAGCCCTCCGACAACGACAACCAACGTCTGCCAGGACGCACCACTTTCGGCATGTCCGCGAGCCGAGCCGCCGACCCAGCCATCACGCTGAGTAGCGACCGGTTGGCGGCAGATCAGTGAATTGATCTTGCAAATAGCGCGCCGGGTTCGTGCATTTCTGCTACGCCCCGAGGACTGATCGAAGCCGATTTCAATGTGCGACATGAAGGCCATAGCCCTACCAATTGATTTGTCGATTTTGGCGGAATCCGTTGGGTCGGATGTGGTCGGATTGGCGACGTCTTTTCTGCGCTACCACCCGGCGCCTACACCATCGACATCACCGGACTCACCCCCAGCTCCGCCATCGCACCAGTCAGCAGCGACGTCCTCGTTTGGAATCGATAACAACCCGCGACAGGAAAGACGCAGTTGCCGCGCCTGAGGAGCAAGAAAAAAGCGAAGAAGAAATCGAGGCTCGACGGCTGATTGCTCAGCGCAATCCGTGAACGGTCATGGCAATTGACTCGCAGTCACGTATTGCTATGCGTACTATCATCGGCATGACCGCGAGCCGAGCTGCCGCGCCAGCCGTCACGCTCTGTGGCGTGCGGTTCTTGGCGCTACAGGTAAGCTCAACTGCCGGCCGTCGGATGCTTGATGATCACGGTGGCCTCCCGCCTGGGTACTTGCAGGGCGATACCCCACCGCGAAGGCTGCGGGGTTGTTCACGTCGACGCCGAGCGGCCACAGCGCCAGCGCCAGCGCCGCGATCCCGAGCCAGGACGACACCGCCGGCGGACGCCGCCGGCGGCACGAACGCCGCCACGATGACGATCCCGGTCGGCACCACCGCGGCCGTGGCCGTGCTCGCACGGCGGTGGCTGATGATCACCGACGAAAGTGCGAGGGCGCGCAGAGACTGCTGGCCAGAACCGGTCGGCCCGGGCTGGGCCCCGGGAGCCGGAGGGCGGCAACCAGTCGGCTGGCCCATGCATCGGGGGAACGGCCGGGGCGTGGCTTGACGCAGGCAGCCCAGAGGCCCGGATGCTGGCGCAGACGCATCGCGTGGGCGCATGCCGGGCTGGACAGGGACATCGGACCAGGCTGCCCGCAAGCGCGTTCGTATCGCATGCTCCCTGCTGGTCAGGACCCAGGACCTGCTGGTGTTCGCTTGCACTGGTCCGTAGCATGCGGCGGGTGCTGATCAGGGGATTCGCCATGGCTGCCCGCTGGCGCAAGCCGTTTCTCGCCGGGGCGCTGGCCGCTGCGGTCACCCTGGGCGCGATCGCGCACACGGTGCACGACGGCCGCTGGCTTCTGGTCTCCACCACGATCTTTGCCCTGACGGTCGGACTGCTGATCCTCGGCCTTGTCGCAGCGGTCCGCTACCACCCCCGGTGCCTCGTCCGGCTGCCCGGGGAGGCTGGCTTCGCCACCGCCCTCAACCCGTTCCCCGTCCTCATGGCCGCGGCGTTCACTTTCCTGTTCGGTGGCATGGCGGGCGAGGCCATCGGCGACCTCGTCGATGGCGGGGACATCTGGCCGTCCGACGCCCTCGCCGTTGTCGGGTTGCCATTGGTGCTGACTTTGTACTGGTATATGGCGTGGGTGTTGCCCGGGGTTCGCCTGCGCCCGGACGGCGTCCACGATGTGCAGCCGTTCGGCTCTCTGGTCATCCCCTGGGACGCCTTCGACCCCGGCGTCGCCGCCACCCCGCGCAGCAATATCCAGCTCACCGTGCACTACCGGCAACCCCAACTGGTACGCCGCCGGGGCTGGCGGCTCAGCGCGAACATGCTGGCCAGCGGCAGCGACGCCGACTACCTCGCCAGCGTGATCCACGAGTACGTGTCCCACCCAGGCCACCGACCGGCCATCGGCACCACGACGGAACTACACCGGCTCACCACCACCCTGGACAACTGACCACAACGTGCGACCAGCACGGAAGACGCCGGCCCGGGGTGTCCGGCTATGTTCCGGAGGCCATGTAAGCGGCGAGGATGTAGTTGGGGTGCCGGTCGAGATTCTTGCGGGCCCGGTCGTAGCGCATCGTGGTCTTGGGGTCGGCGTGCCGGGCGGCGATCTGCACGTCGCGGAGGCTGACTCCTGCGTCCAACATGGTCGTGACGAAGGTATGACGCAGCATATGGGGGTGCATCCGTGTCATCCGGATCCCCGCGGCTTCGGACAGGTGCTGCAGCCGCGGGTCGCGGCGTGCCGGTCCATCCGCCGGCCAACGGTGTTGCGCAGGATCGGCCCCTTCTGTCGGTCTTCGATGGCGTGCTCGATCGCGCGAGCGACCGCCGGCGGCAGCGGGATCAGGACGGTCTTGTCACCCTTGCCGCGAACCTTCAGGACGCGGTGGCCGTGTTCCTCGCCGAGATCGGCGATGTTCGCGCCGCAGGCTTCGAAGATCCGCAGCCCGAGCAGGCCCAGCATCGCGATCAGAGCGAAGTCGTTACGGTTGGCCGACAGCCGCGCGGTCGTCAGCAGGGCCTCGAACTGCAGGTGCCCGAGCCCGAGGGTGGGCGAGTCAGTCGGCATCGGTGGCCGACGCACGTAGTCGGCCGGCGAGTGAGCCAGGATCTGGTCGATGACGCACACCCGGTAGAAGCCGACCACGACCGACAACCTCCGGGAGACGGTCGAGGGCTGGTAGCAGCGGACCTCTTGCAGCCAGCGAACATAGCGTTCGATCGCGGCCCGGCCCAGGCCCAGCGGCTCAAGATCCTGAGCTGCGCACCAGGTCAGGAAGACCCTGAGATCCGAGCCGGTGTGTACTCGGGACTCACCTCGATACCGGCCCAGGTAAGCGGCCACCGCCGCGCGCAGCACATGATCGTCAGACGCGACAAAGGCATGATCAGAGACAGGAAAGGCAGCCATAACTCACGGTGCGTCACCGCCGGCGCGAGCGCCACCGCCCTCGCCGCGGCAGAAGAGGAAGCCGCGGGCCGGAGGGGATTTGAACGCCTTGTGGGGCGCGGCACGCCGTTGGCCCCACGCGCCTTCGAGTCGTCCGTGCGTGCCCGGCCTCCCACTCTCAGCGCTGTAATACCCGGCTCTGCCACCGGTCCAGGTGCAGTATGCGCGCCATCCGTCGAACCGAGCAGCCGAGTTGTCGCGCGCACTCAGCGGCTAGAAGAGTAAAACCGTCTGTCACTATTGGTGATCTTTTGTTGACGGGTGTCGCTAACTTCGAGGACATGATGAGCGGCGTGCCCGGCGGTCGGGTTGAACCACCGCCCCTACGCGAGGCCATCCTTCGGGCGGCCGTCCGGTTGATCCCCGAGTGGGACGCGGTAACTACCGCGGACATTGCTCGCGCCGCGGGTATCGACGAAAGAACGTTCCTCGATATCTTCACCGACAAGAACGCCGTCATCCGCGCCTTTTCGGAATGGATGATGGTGGTCCTCGATCCGACGCAGGTAGTACAAGACTTGCGAGC
>Ga0207668_10001127_pt1 | contig 15925 bp, 12 predicted proteins | sample KBSS43metaG_FD_184323 | JGI IMG/M metagenome (GOLD analysis project Ga0207668, IMG submission 184323) | Switchgrass rhizosphere microbial communities from Kellogg Biological Station, Michigan, USA - KBS S4-3 metaG (SPAdes) (version 2) | ecosystem: Host-associated > Plants > Roots > Rhizosphere... | reverse complement strand
GACGCGGCGTGACTACCGCCCTGGTCTGGGTGCTCGTGGTGGCGGTCGTCGTGCTCGGCGCCTTCCTGGCGGCGGCGCTGGTGTTCGGCGCCCGCGCGCTGCGCCAGCTGCAGAGCGACCGGGCCGACGCCCAGGACCGGCGCGGCCAGGCCGTCGACGACGCTCAGGCAAAGGTCGCGGACGCGAATGCCAAGGCCGCCTCCGTACGCGCGGAGGCCGCCGCCGCCAAGGCCGAGGCCAGCGCCGCCCGGGCCGAGGCCCGGCGGGTCCTCGAGGCCGCACACAGCGAAGCCGACACCATCCTCGAACACGCCCACCGCCAGGCCGAGGCCGACGCCGAGCAGGTGCGCTCCGCGGCCCGCCGTTCCGGCGAACGCGAGGTCGCCCTCCTCAACACCACCGCCAAGGAACTCGCCGCCGAGGTGGAGCGCCGCGCCGCCCGGATCGACGAGCGCGAGCGGCTGCACGCCGACGAGGTGGAACGTCTCGTCGAGCGGGAACGCCGGCTCGCCGCCATGGACACCGACCTGGCCGCCCGCGAGGCCGCGCTGACCACCCGGGAGGCCGCGCTGGTCACCGCCGAGGAGGAGCGGCGCAAGGAACTCGAACGGATTGCCGGCCTGACCGCCGAGACCGCCCGCGCCGAGCTCGTCGAAACCATCGAGGCGCAGGCCAAGCGTGAGGCGGCCATGCTGATCCGGGACATCGAGAGCGACGCGAGGAGCACCGCCGACACCCGGGCCCGGCACATCGTCGTCGACGCCATCCAGCGGATTGCCAGCGAGCAGACCGCGGAGAGCGTGGTCAGCGTCCTGCACCTGCCCAGCGACGAGATGAAGGGCCGGATCATCGGCCGCGAGGGCCGCAACATCCGGGCGTTCGAGTCGGTCACCGGGGTCAACCTGATCATCGATGACACGCCGGAGGCGGTGCTGCTTTCCTGCTTCGATCCGGTACGCCGGGAGGTCGGCCGGCTCACCTTGGAAAAGCTGGTGCTGGACGGCCGGATCCACCCGCACCGCATCGAGGAGGTGTTCGACAGCGCCCGCAACGAGGTCGACCGGCTCTGCGACCGGGCCGCCGAGGACGCGCTGGTCGACGTCGGCATCACCGACATCCACCCGGAGCTGGCCAAGCTGCTGGGCCGGTTGCGCTACCGCACCAGCTACGGCCAGAACGTACTCAAGCATCTGGTCGAGACCGCGCACATCGCCGGCATCATGGCGTCGGAGCTGGGCCTGGACGTGCCGTCGATGAAGCGGGCCGCCTTCCTGCACGACATCGGCAAGGCGCTGACCCACGAGGTGGAGGGCAGCCACGCGCTGATCGGGGCGGATCTGGCCCGCAAGTACGGCGAGTCCGATGACGTCGTGCACGCCATCGAAGCGCATCACAACGAGGTGCAGCCGCAGACCATCGAGGCCGTCCTGACCCAGGCGGCGGACGCCTGCTCGGGCGGGCGGCCGGGGGCGCGGCGGGAGAGCCTCGAGGCGTACGTGAAAAGGCTGGAGCGGATCGAGGAGATCGCCGCCGGCAAGGTGGGCGTGGAAAAGGTCTTCGCGATGCAGGCGGGCCGCGAGATCCGGGTCATGGTGCGGCCGGACGACATCGACGACATCGGGGCGGCCGTGCTGGCCCGGGATGTGGCCAAGCAGATCGAGGAAGAGCTCACCTACCCGGGCCAGATCCGGGTGACCGTGGTGCGCGAGTCCCGGGTCACCGAACTGGCACGCTGACCAGGAAAACGCAACGGCGCCGCCCGGCCGGGCGGCGCCGAGGCGATCGTCAGAGCGTGCCGCCGGCACCGCCGCCCATGTCCAGGGCGCCGGCCATGACGACCTGGCCGTTCGCGGCCCGCGGGGCGCGGCCCTTGCGCCGGGTGCGCCGGCTCAGCCAGCCGGCGAACGCGGTGAGCGCGGCGTTCACGGCGATGTAGATGGCGGCCACGACGATCGCCGCCTGCAGCACGTTGCCGAAGTTGGCGGACAGGTTGTTGACGCCCATCTGCAGCAACTCGCTGAACGAGATGATGTAGCCGAGCGCGGTGTCCTTGACCAGCACGACGAGCTGGCTGACGATCACCGGCAGCATGGCCCGGGCCGCCTGCGGGATCAGGATGTGGCTCATCACCTGACTCTTGCGCATGCCCACCGCGTACGCGGCCTCGCTCTGCCCGCGCGGCACCGACCGCACGCCGGCCCGGAAGGCCTCGGCCAGCACCGACCCGTTGTACAGGGTCAAGCCGATCACCACGGCCCAGAAGATCGACATCGGTTCCTCGGTGATGAACGGCACACCGAAGAAGATGAAGAACATCATCAGCAGCAGCGGCACGGCCCGGAAGAACTCGACCACCGCGCCGGCCGGCAGCCGTACCCACCAATGGTCGGAGAGCCGGCCGACCGCGAAGACGACGCCGAAGATCAGCGACAGCACCATCCCGACGGCCGCCGCCTCCAGGGTGTTTATCAGGCCCGGCACGATGTAGTCGGTCCAGGTGCTGCTCTCGGTGAACGGCTTCCAGAGGGCGCCGGCCCACTGGCCTTTCTCGTCGAACCGGGTGTAGATCCAGTAGAGCAGGGCGACCAGGGCGATGCCGAAAACGATGGTGAGGACGAGGTTGCGCGCCTTTGCCCGGGGGCCCGGGTGGTCGTAGAGAACGGTGTCGGTGCTCACCGCTTCACCGCCAGTCGGTTGGCCAGCCAGCCGAAGAGGTAGCCGGTGGGGATCAGCACGGCGGCGAAGGTGCCGGCGAACAGGAAGAAGATCGGGATGACGGCGTTGCCGTTCGCGTTGATCAGCTCCTTCATCGCGCTGGACGACTCGGCCAGGCCGATCGTGCCGACGATGGTGGAGTTCTTGCAGAGCGCGATGAGGATGCTGCCCAGCGGCGCGACCACCGCGCGCCCGGCCTGCGGCAGGATGATCATCGTGAGCGTCTGGCGGAACGACATGCCCATGGCGCGAGCCGCCTCGGCCTGCCCGGCCGGCACCGTGTTGATGCCGGAGCGGATCGCCTCACAGACGAACGCCGCGGTGTAGACCGAGAGGCCGATCACGCCGAGCCAGTAGTTGTTCTGGTCGATGTCGTCGGACGCGGTGAAGCCGAGCGTCGAGTACAGGCCGAAGTAGCAGAAGAAGATGATCAGAGTGAGCGGCGTGTTCCGGAAGGTGTTCACCCAGGTGGTGCCGAAGCCGCGGAGCACCGGCACGGGCGACACCCGCATCGCCGCGAGCAGGACGCCGAGGACCAGCGCACCGACCACGGAGGCGAGCGTGAGCTTCAGGATCCAGAGGAACCCGGTCACGTACACGTCGACGTTGAGGGGATCGGAGAGGACGTCCATCGTCACCTTCCGGAACGGGGCGAACAACGGCGGGGCCGGCAGGCCGGCCCCGCCATCGCGTCAGGCGATCAGGAGCAGTTGGTCAGCTTGGAGGTGTCGAGCTCGGGCGCGGCCTTGCCGCTCTTGCCCAGCGTGTCGTCCCAGGCCTTCTTGTACGAGCCGTCGGTCGCGGCCGCCTTCAGGATGTCGTTGATCTTGTTGCAGCTCGCGGTGTCGTCCTTCTTGAGGCCGATGCCGTACGGCTCCTGGCTGAACGGCTTGCCGACGACCTTGAACTTGCCGGCGTACTGCTCCTGCGAGGCGTACCCGGCGAGGATGATGTCGTCGGTGGTGACCGCGTCCACCTGGTTGCCGGCCAGCGCCGTCACGCACTTCGAGTACGAGTCGAACTGCTGCAGCTTGGCGTCCTTGTAGTCGGTCTGGATCCGCTTGGCCGGGGTCGACCCGCTCACCGAGCAGACCTTTTTGCCGGCCAGCGACTCCGGGCCGGTGATCGTGGAGTTGGCCGGGACCAGCAGGTCCTGGCCGGCCTGGTAGTACGGCCCGGCGAAGTTGACGACCTGCTTGCGCTTGTCGTTGATCGTGTAGGTGGCGACCACCAGGTCGACCTGACCCTGCTGGATGTACGGCTCGCGGTTGGCGGACACCGTCGTCTTCCAGGTGATGCCGCTCTCCTCGACGCCGAGACCCTTCGCGATGATCTTCCCGATCTCGATGTCGAAGCCGGAGTAGGTGCTGCCGGTCTGCAGGCCCAGGCCGGGCTGGTCGGCCTTGACGCCGATGGTGAGCTTCTTCTGGCTCTCTGCCTTGCCGACGACCCCGGACTTGCTGCCGCTGCCACTGCCACTGCCACTTCCACTGCCATTGTCGTTGCTGCCGCAGGCGGCAACCGCCAGCGCCATGGTGAGCGCGCCGAGCGTCGCTGCCAGTCGGGTGATGCGCATCCTTACGCTCCTCGAAGTCGTGCTTTCCGTTGTGGACCGGAGATGGCCCGTCATATCAATGCGTGAGGATTTTTGAGAGAAAGTCCTTCGCGCGGTCGCTCTGGGGGTTCGCAAAGAACTCGGCGGGTGCGGCCTGCTCGACGAGCTGCCCGTCGGCCATGAAGACGACCCGGTTTGCCGCATGCCGGGCGAAACCCATCTCGTGCGTGACCACGACCATCGTCATGCCCTCGCGGGCCAGCGAGGTCATCACGTCCAGCACCTCGCCCACCATCTCGGGGTCGAGGGCGCTGGTCGGCTCGTCGAAGAGCAGCGCCTTGGGCTGCATGGCCAGCGCCCGGGCGATCGCCACCCGCTGCTGCTGGCCGCCGGAGAGCTGGGCCGGGTATTTGTCCGCCTGGTTGGCGATGCCGACCCGGTCGAGGAGTGACATGGCCCGGTCGTGCACCACGGCGGATTTCTCCTTGCGCACCTTGACCGGGCCGAGCATCACGTTCTGCAGGATCGTCTTGTGGGCGAACAGGTTGAACGACTGGAAGACCATGCCGACCTCGCTGCGCAGGCGCGCGAGGTCACGGCCCTCGGCGGGCAGCGGGCGGCCGTCGAAGGTGATCGTCCCCGAGCTGATCGGTTCGAGCCGGTTGATCGCGCGGCACAGCGTCGACTTGCCGGAGCCGGATGGTCCGATGACGACCACCACCTCGCCGCGGGTCACGGTGAGGTTGACGTTGTCGAGCACATGCAAGGGGCCGAACCACTTGTTGACGTTGTCGAGGACGATGAGAGCCTCATCGGACACTGCCGAACTCCCGTCCGTTCAGTTGAGATCACCCGGATGGGCACACTCTATGTGGGCCCTTGTATCGGTTCACACCGAGAATGGTCACGGAGCGGTAACTTAGCGGATGCGAGGCGCGGCTGTTGTCCAGCATGTTCGGTATGGCTGACGGGGATCCGACAGGCGGCCTCTGGAACTGGGCGGCAGCGACCCGCCTCGATCCGGAGCGCGTCCGCGGCGCGCTCGCCGGTGCGCTGGAACGCTCGGTCGTCCCCCTGGAAACGGGGGAGGGCGTGCTCTGCGACGTCTACCATGTCGGCGGCGACTACCCCACTCTCATCGATGTCTACCTGGCGCCGTCGGGCGTCGCCGAGACCACCGTCGCCAGCGCGGTCGCGGTCCGGCTCGACGTCGAGATCATTTTGCCGGACGACACCCTCAACCCCTCCCGGTACGTGCTGGCCGAGCCGGACGGCAGCCTGCGAGCGGTGCACGTCGACGAGGTGGAGACCGACGAGGGCCCGGAGCGGCGACAGGTACGGCCGTGCACCGGTGCCGACCCGGCCTGCGCGGCCGGACCCGGGTGTGGCCGTTCGCGGTACAAGCCGACCCCGACGCCGGAGCGGCCCGCTGCCGCGTAAGGGCTACCCTGGTCAATTGCCATGACTATTGAAATCCAGGGCACCCCTCGCACGTACGACGTGCGCACCTACGGCTGCCAGATGAACGTGCACGACAGCGAACGCATCTCCGGCCTCATGGAGGATGCGGGCTACGTGCGCGCCGCGGATCCGGACGCGGCCGACGTCGTGGTCTTCAACACCTGCGCGGTCCGGGAGAACGCGGACAACCGCCTCTACGGCAACCTCGGCCACCTGCGACCCACCAAGGTCAAAAACCCGGACATGCAGATCGCGGTCGGCGGCTGCCTGGCGCAGAAGGACCGCGGCGACATCGTCAAGAAGGCGCCCTGGGTCGACGTGGTCTTCGGCACCCACAACATCGGCTCGCTGCCGGCGCTGCTGGAGCGTGCCCGGCACAACAACGAGGCCGCGGTGGAGATCCTCGAGTCGCTCGAGGTGTTCCCGTCGACGCTGCCCACCAAGCGCGAGTCGACGTACGCGGGCTGGGTCTCCATCTCGGTGGGCTGCAACAACACCTGCACCTTCTGCATCGTGCCGTCGCTGCGCGGCAAGGAGAAGGACCGCCGGCCCGGCGAGATTCTCGCCGAGGTGGAGGCGCTGGTCGCCGAGGGCGTCTCGGAGGTCACCCTGCTCGGGCAGAACGTGAATTCGTACGGCGCCGAGTTCGGTGACCGGTTGGCCTTCGGCAAGCTGCTCCGCGCGTGTGGCGACATCGCCGGCCTGGAGCGGGTCCGGTTCACCAGCCCGCATCCGAAAGACTTCACCGACGACGTGATCGCCGCGATGGCCGAGACGCCGAATGTCTGCCACTCGCTGCACATGCCGCTGCAGTCCGGCTCCGACCGGGTGCTCAAGGCCATGCGCCGCAGTTACCGCCAGGAGAAATACCTGGGCATCATCGACAAGGTCCGGGCCGCCATGCCGGACGCCGCGATCACCACCGACATCATCGTCGGCTTCCCCGGCGAGACGGAGGACGACTTCGAGCAGACTCTCGAGGTGGTCCGCCGGGCCCGGTTCGCCAGCGCCTTCACGTTCCAGTATTCGAAGCGTCCCGGCACCCCGGCCGCGACCATGGACGAGCAGATCGCCAAGCCGGTCGTGCAGGCCCGCTACGAGCGGCTGATCGCCCTGCTCGAGGAGATCACCTGGGCGGAGAACAAAAAGCTGGTGGGGGAGAGGGTCGAGGTCCTGGTCGCGGTCGGCGAGGGACGCAAGGACGAGCGGACCGGCCGGATGAGCGGCCGGGCCCGGGACGGCCGGCTGGTGCACTTCGCGGTCGGCGACACCGCGCCGCGCCCCGGCGACGTGATCGAGACCGTGGTGACCTATGCGGCGCCGCACCACCTCAACGCCGACGGCAACCCGCTGAGCCACCGCCGTACCCGGGCCGGCGACGCCTTCGAGGCCGGCCGCACCCCGCGGCTGCGCGGCGTCTCGCTGGGCCTGCCCACGGTCGGCGTCCCCGCGCCGCTGCCCGCCGCGACGGGTGGCTGCACCGCCTGACCAGGACAGCACAGCGGCCCGGCCCCATCGGGGAACCGGGCCGCTGTCGACGGTGCTAGCTGGCCTGCTCGGCCAGGGCGAGGAACTGCTTCTTCGACGCCAGCGCCTGCTCAGCCTCGCGGATGCGCCGGGCGTCACCGGCCGCCTGAGCCCGCGCCAGCCGCTGCTCGGCCTCGGCGACCTGCTCGCGCATCTGCTGCAGGAGCGGGTTTTCCTGCGGGGTGGTCTTGCGCCACGCCGAGTCCATCGCCACCCGGATGCGGTCCTCGGCCGCCCGCCAGCGACGGTCGAGCGAGGCCGCCGCCTCGCGCGGCACCCGGCCCGCGTCGTGCCACGCGGCCTGGGCGTCCCGCAGCTTGTTCTGCGCGCCGCGCGGGTCGGCATCCACATCGAGCGCCTCGAGCTCGGCGAGGATGGCCTGCTTACGGTCGAGGTTGCCCTTGTACTCCGCGTCGCGGGCGGAGAAGACCTCGCTGCGCCGGGTGAAGAACGCGTCCTGGGCGGCCCGGAAGCGTTCCCACAGGCGCTGCTCGGCCTCCTTGGCGGCGCGCGGCGAGGCCTTCCACTCGGTCATCAGCTCCTTGAGCCGGTTGGCCGTGCTCGACCACTCGGTCGAGTCGGCCAGCGACTCGGCCTCCTTGACCAGTTCCTCCTTGGCACCCTGGGCCTGCTTGCGCTGGCCGTCAAGGGTGGCGAAGTGGGCGCCGCGGCGGCGGGTGAAGCCGTCCCGGGCGGCGGCGAAACGCTTCCACAGCTCGCCGTCGGTCTTCTTGTCGACGCCGCGGATCGTCTTCCACTCGTCGAGGATCTCCTTGAGCCGGTCGCCGGCCGATTTCCAGCCGGTGGACTCGGCGGCGATCTTCTCCGCCTCCTCGACCAGGGCGGTCTTGCGGGCCAGCGCCTCGCCGCGGGCGACCTCGCGCGCCGCGCGGGCCTCGCCGGCCTTTTCCTCGGCCAGGCCGGCGAGCCGGTCGAGCCGGGCGGCCAGCCCGTCGATGTCGCCGACCACGTGCGCCTCGTCGAGCGTGAGGCGGAGCCGTTTCACGCTGGCGAGTGAATGCGCCGCGTCGGCCGCGCCGGACTTGAGCCGGGCCTCCACGAGGTCGACCTCGGTGACCAGGTCGGCGAACCGGCGGGCGAAGTGGGCCAGGCCCTCCTCGGGGGTGCCTGCCTGCCACGAGCCGACCACTCGGTCGCCCTCCGCGGTCTTCACGTACACGGTGCCGTCGGCATCCACGCGCCCGAAGGCCGTCCAGTCGTTCATGACCCATCCTCGTTTCCCCGGCGTCGCCGGCCCCGAGGGACCAGTGACCACCGCCACAGCGCAGCCGAACGCCAATCTTCTCATCGGCATTCTTTCTCGCGCATTGTCACAGGTCCAACCCGGTTAGGGGGAAGCGCCCGCCGATGACCGTGACACAACAGTGTCCTACCGTGGCAAAGTGGCGTCAGCAGCAGCTCAGCGCGTGGTCACCGTGGTCGGGCCGACCGCGGCCGGTAAATCGATGCTGAGCATCGCGCTCGCCCACGAGCTGGGCGGCGAGGTGGTCAACGCCGACTCGATGCAGCTCTACCAGGGCATGGACATCGGCACGGCAAAACTCACCCCCGACGAGCGGCAGGGTGTGCCGCACCATCTATTGGACATCTGGGACGTCTCGGTGCCGGCCGCGGTGGCGGAATACCAGCGGCTGGCCCGCGAGGCGATCGACGATGTCCTGGCGCGCGGGCGGGTCCCGCTGCTGGTGGGCGGCTCGGGTCTGTACATCCGCGCGGTCCTCGAGGAATTCGACTTCCCGGGCACCGACCCGGAGATCCGGGCCCGGCTGGAGGACGAACTGGCCGCCGCCGGCCCGGCGCCGCTGCACGAGCGGCTGAGCCGGTGGGACCCGGTCGCGGCGGCCAACATCCTGCCGTCCAACGGCCGGCGGATCGTCCGGGCGCTGGAGGTCATCGAGCTGACCGGCCGGCCGTTCACCGCGGCGCTGCCCGAGCCCACGCCCTACTACTCGGCCGTGCAGATCGGCGTGGACCGGGACCCGGCCGAGCTGGACGAGCGGATCGCCACCCGGGTCGACCTGATGTGGGCGGCCGGGCTGCTCGACGAGGTGCGCGGGCTGACCGGCCTGCGCGCGGGCCGGACGGCGAGCCGGGCGCTCGGCTACCAGCAGGCGCTCGCCCAGCTCGACGGAGAGCTCTCGGAGGCAGAGGCAAAGGCGGACACGGTACGCGGTACGCGCCGCTTCGTGCGGCGGCAGCGGTCCTGGTTCCGCCGCGACCCGTCGATCACCTGGTTGGACGGGGCGTCGGACACGCTGGTGGCGGACGCGCTGGCGGTTACGCGATGATGGACCGCGTGCATTTCACCAAGGGCCAAGGCACCGGCAACGACTTCGTCATAGTCGCCGACCCGGACGGCGCTCTCGACCTGACCGCCGAGCAGGTGGCGACGCTCTGCGACCGCCGCTTCGGCATCGGCGCCGATGGGGTGTTGCGGGTTGTGCGCAGCGCGAAGGACCCGGCGGCGGCCGGGTTCGCCGCGGACGCCGAGTGGTTCATGGACTATCGCAACGCCGACGGCTCGATCGCCGAGATGTGTGGCAACGGCGTCCGGGTCTTCACCCGCTACCTGGTGGCCAACGGGCTGGCCACGCCCGGCCCGGCCGGCCTGCCGGTTGCGACGCGAGCCGGCGTCGTGGTCGCGGTCCTCGACGGCGACCAGATCCGGGTGCGGATGACGGCTCCCCGGGTGTACGCGGCCAGCACCGCGACCGCCGGCCCGCTCACCTTCCCGGGCCTGGCCGTCGACTGCGGCAACCCGCATCTGGTCTGCGCCCTGCACGACGGCGTCGAGTTGTCCGCGCTCGACCTGACCATCGCGCCTGGCTTCGACCGGCAGCTGTTCAGCGCGGGGGTGAACGTCGAATTCGTGGTCCCGGCCGACCCGATCGACGGCATCGACCGGCACGTCGCGATGCGGGTCCACGAGCGCGGTTCGGGCGAGACGCTCTCCTGCGGTTCCGGTGCTCTGGCGGTCGGTGCGGTGGCACTGCGCGACGCCGGCCTGGCGACCGGGACGGTGGCGGTCGAGGTGCCCGGCGGCCGGCTCACCGTGCTCCACGACGAGGACGACCAGTGGTGGCTGGCCGGTCCCGCGGTGCTGGTGGCCGTGGGGGAGACCCTCGCCTGATGGGTTTGCACCGCGTGGCGCACCGCGGGTACTCGGCCGTCGCTCCGGAAAACACGCTGCCCGCCTTCGCCGCCGCAGTCCTCGGCGGGGCGACCCTGGTCGAGTTCGACGTGCGGAGCACCGCCGACGGCGTACCCGTGGTGATCCACGACCGCAGGGTGGACCGCACCACCACCGGGTCGGGCCACGTCTGGGACCGCACCCTGGCCGAGCTGGCCGCGCTCGACGCGGGCTCGTGGTTCTCGCCGGCCTACGCCGGAGCCCGGGTGCCGACGCTGTCCGCGACGCTCGACCTGCTGGCGCCGTCCGCCGCCGGCCTGCTGCTGGAGATCAAGCCACCGGCCACCCTGGCCGAGGTCACCGAGATCATCGAACTGGTGCGGAAATACGACCTGCTGGACCGCGCGGTCGTGCAGAGCTTCGACCCGGAGGTGGTGCGGCTGGTCCGCTCGGTCGCCCCCGAGGTGCGGCGGGGCCTGCTGCGGCTGCGGTTCGAGGCGGACACCGTGCCGCTCGCCCGGGAGCTCGACGTGGTCTGCTGCAACCCGTCGGTGGCCGACGTGCTCGGCGACCGGGCCACGGTCGCGGCGCTGGCCGGCCACGGCATCGAGGTGATGCCGTGGACGGCGAACGACCTGTCCGAGTGGCCGGCGCTGACCGGTACGCCCGGCGTGACCGGCCTGATCACCGACCGGGTGGCCGAGCTGACCGGCTGGTCCGCGACCTAGAAGGTCTCCTCCGGGGCCTCGGCCAGCTCGGCCTCGGGCGCCGCGGCCGGGTTGTGCGGCGCGTGGGCGCCGCGCACCACCGCGCGGATCGCCGCGGCGACCGCCGGGGTCACCCGCTGGTCGAAGACGCTCGGGATGATCACGGTCGGGTTCAGCTTGTCCTCGCCCACCACGTCGGCGATCGCCCGGGCCGCGGCCAGCGCCATCTCCTCGGTGAACTCCTCGGCGGCGGCGTCCAGCATGCCGCGGAAGACGCCCGGGAAGGCCAGCACGTTGTTGATCTGGTTGGGCTGGTCGGACCGGCCGGTGGCGACGACCGCGGCGTGCTGGCGGGCCTCCCGCGGGTCGACCTCCGGGTCGGGGTTGGCCAGCGCGAAGACGATCGCCTTGTCCGCCATCTTGGCGATGTCGGCGCCGGTGAGCAGGTTGGGCGCGCTCACCCCGATGAAGACGTCGGCACCCACGACGGCGCCCTTGAGGTCACCGGAGTAGTTGGCCTTGTTGGTGTTCTCGGCGAGCCACTCCCAGGTCGGCGTGAGGTCGGCCATGCCGCGGTGCAGCGCACCCTTCCGGTCGTACGCGATGATGTCGCCCACGCCCTGCCGGAGCAGCAGCTTCATGATCGCCGTACCGGCGGCGCCGGCCCCGGAGACCACCACCCGTACGTCCTGCATGCGCTTGCCGACCACGCGCAGCGCGTTGGTCAGCGCGGCCAGCACGCAGATCGCCGTACCGTGCTGGTCGTCGTGGAAGACCGGGATGTCCAGCAGCTCGCGCAGCCGCGCCTCGATCTCGAAGCAGCGCGGCGCCGCGATGTCCTCCAGGTTGATGCCGCCGTAGGCCGGCGCGATCGCCTGAACGATTCGCACGATCTCGTCGGTGTCCTGGGTGTCCAGCACGACCGGCCAGGCGTCCACCCCGCCGAACCGCTTGAACAGGGCGGCCTTGCCCTCCATCACCGGCATGGCCGCGGCCGGGCCGATGTTGCCGAGGCCGAGCACCGCCGAACCGTCGCTGACCACCGCGACGGTGTTGCGCTTGATGGTCAGCCGGCGCGCGTCGGCCGGATTTTCGGCGATCGCCATGCAGACCCGGGCCACGCCCGGGGTGTACGCCCGGGACAGCTCGTCGCGGTTGCGCAGCGCCACCTTGGACGAGACCTCGATCTTGCCGCCGAGGTGCAGCAGGAACGTGCGGTCGGACACCTTGCGGACGTCCACCCCGTCCAGCACCTCCAGCTGCTTGACCACCTGGTCGGCGTGGCCCGAGTCGGCGGTGTCACAGGTGAGGTCCACCAGGACGTGGGTCGGGTCGGAATCGACGACGTCCAGGGCAGTCACGATCGCGCCGGCCTCGCCGACACAGGTGGTGAGCCGGCCGATGGACGAGGCGTCCGCGGTTACGGCTATCCGGATCGTGATCGAGAATCCTGCGCTCGGCAGACGGGTCGTCACCACGGTGTTCCCTCCGACTTTGGCGGGTGCGTCACCGTAATCTTGCTCCCTCGGAATATCGCTCTCCAGCCGGGTGGTTATGTCTGGTCCAGGCACTTCTACAAAACGCCCGGCCCGGTTATCTGGATGCGCCCGCGCCTGTGACGTGCCACGATCGGGCCGAGGAGGTCAGCTTTTGACTACAGAGCTTTTCGACGCGACCACGGGTGAGCTCGACCTGGAGGAGCGGCATTCGCTGCGGCGCGTCGCCGGCCTCTCCACCGAGCTCACCGACATCACCGAGGTCGAGTACCGGCAGCTGCGACTCGAACGGGTCGTCCTGGTCGGCGTCTGGACCGAGGGCAGCGTCTCGGACGCGGAAAATTCGCTGACCGAGCTGGCCGCGCTCGCCGAGACGGCCGGCTCCCAGGTGCTCGAGGGCCTGATCCAGCGCCGTTCGCGACCGGACACGGCCACCTTCATCGGCCGGGGCAAGGTCGAGGAGCTGCGCGACGCGGTCATCGCCACCGGTGCCGACACGGTCATCTGCGACGGCGAGCTGTCCCCGTCCCAGCTACGCAACCTGGAGCAGCAGACCAAGGTCAAGGTGGTCGACCGCACCGCGCTGATCCTCGACATCTTCGCCCAGCACGCGAAGAGCAAAGAGGGTAAGGCGCAGGTCGAGCTCGCCCAGCTGCAATACCTGCTGCCGCGACTGCGCGGTTGGGGTGAGTCGCTGTCCCGCCAGGGCGGTGGCGCCGGTGGTGGCTCGGGCGGTGGCGGCGTCGGGACCCGCGGTCCCGGTGAGACCAAGCTGGAGACCGACCGGCGGCGCATCAATCACCGGATCGCGCGTCTGCGTCGCGAGATAAAGGCGATGCGGACGGTACGGCAGACGAAGCGCTCCCGCCGGGCGAGCAGCGGGGTCCCGGCCGTGGCGATCGCCGGCTACACCAACGCCGGCAAGTCCAGCCTGCTCAACCGGCTCACCCAGGCGGGCGTGCTGGTCGAGGACGCGCTGTTCGCCACGCTCGACCCGACCACGCGCCGGACGGCGGCCGAGGACGGGCGGGTCTACACCCTGTCCGACACGGTCGGTTTCGTACGGCACCTGCCGCACCAGATCGTCGAGGCGTTCCGCTCCACGCTCGAGGAGGTGGCGTACGCGGATCTGGTCGTGCACGTCGTCGACGGCGCCCATCCCGACCCGGAGGGTCAGGTCAGCGCGGTCCGCGAGGTGCTCGGCGAGGTCGGTGCCGACCGCATCCCCGAGCTGTTGGTAATCAACAAGGTGGACGCGGCCGACGAGGAGACGCTGCTGCGGCTCAAGCGCACGTGGCCGGACGCGGTCTTCGTCTCGGCCCGCTCCGGCGTGGGCATCGGTGAGCTGCACGCGGCGATCGCGCAGCGGTTGCCCCGCCCGGCGGTCGATCTGCGCGTTCTGTTGCCATATGACCGAGGTGATCTGGTCGCCCGAATTCATCGGTCCGGTCAGGTACTGCAAACCAGCTATCTGGATGAAGGCACCGAGTTGCGGGTCCGGGTGGATGAGCAGGTCGCTGCGGAACTGGAAGCATTCCGCCACTGAGAGTAATACGGCAAAACGGACGCGACGGGCGTCCCGGCCTGGGTTGATCCACGCGTAACACCGGCACGGGACGCCGCATGCGACACTGATCGGATGCGGCGTCTCGTGTTCTCCATCATCGTGGCTTCCGGCCTGGTGATGGTCGGTCCGTCTCTTGCCTTTGCCGACGAACCGGCGCCGACGGTCAGCGTTGCTGCCACCCCAGGCAAAAAGCTCTGCAAGATCGCCGACAAGCGGCTCAACGAGCTGTCCGGCATCGTGGCGACCAAGTCCGGCTACGTCGTGATCAACGACAGCACGGATGTCGCGGCCAACAAGCGGATCTTCTTCCTGGACACGAAGTGCAACGTGACCAAGGAGATCCAGTTCAGCGGCCGCGGCCCGCGTGACCCCGAGGATCTGGTCCTCTCGGCCAACGGGCAGACGTTGTGGATCGCCGACATCGGCGACAACAACTACAACAAGGACGACCGGCGGGACAATCTGACCCTCTGGAAGATGCCGGTCAACGGTTCGGCGAGGCCGACCATCCACCGGGTCGCCTACCCGGCGGGCGACGCCCACGACGCCGAGGCGCTGCTGCTGAACGGCGACGGCACGCCGCTGATCGTGACCCGGGAGTTCGGCAAGCCCGCGTACGTCTATCAGCCCACCAAGCCGCTGCAGACCAACAACGACACCGGGGTGCCGCTCAAGCGGGTCGCCCAGATCACCGTCTCGGCCACCGAGACCCCCAGCGGCATGTACGGGCGGATCGGCAACAAGAGCATCTCCGGCGGCGCGGTCGCGCCGGGCGGCGGCAAGGTCGTGCTGCGCACCTACACCGACGCGCTCGAGTGGGACGTGACCGGCGGCAACGTGGTCGCCGCGATCCAGCAGAAGCCGCGCACGACCGGCCTGCCCAACGAGCCGTCCGGCGAGGCGATCAGCTACAGCGCCGACGGCAAGAGCTTCATCACGGTCTCCGACATGAACGGCGAGACCGACACCCCCAACTACCTCCAGCAGTACACGCCGGCGACCACGGTGGCCGCGGTCAAGAAGGGCTCCGACGACTCCTCGAACGGCGCCGCGTGGTATGCCGACCTCACCCTCGGCGAGATCACCGCGATGGTCGGCGGCGTCGGCGTGTTCGGCCTCATCCTGGTCGGCGTGGGCGTGCTGGGCATCGTCCGGCACCGCAAGCGGCTGGCCGACGAGCCGCCCGCGGTGGTCGACGACTTCGAAAACCCGCTCGACGGGGAGCCGGAGACCGAGTTGCTCGCCGTCGGCGGCGCGCCGCAGACGCCCGGCGTCTACGGCGCGGCCCGGTCCGGCCCGGCGGGTGGTGGCGGCGTCTACGGCGGCGGTACGGGCGGGCAGCCCGCCCAGGGGCCGCAGGCGGCGAGCAGTAATGGCGTCTACGGCGCACCTAACGGCCGCGGCCCGCAGGCGGGGGCCCCGCAGGGTGCTCCGGCGCGTGGTCCGCAGGGCCAGCCCGCACGCGGCCCTCAGGGTCAGCCTGTGCGCGGCCCTCAGGGTCAGCCGGCCGGCGGTCCGCAGGGTGCTCCGGCGCGCGGTCCGCAGGCTCAGCCGGCCGGTGGCCCGCAAGGCGGGCCGGCGCGGGGGCCGCAGGGCGCTCCCGCACGCGGCCCCAAGGGTCAGCCCGCGCGTGGTCCGCAGGGTCCGGCGACTGGCGGTCAGCCTGTTCGTGGTCCGCAGGGTCAGCCGCCGCGTGGTCCGCAGGGTCCGGCGACCGGGGGTCAGCCTGTTCGTGGTCCGCAGGGT
>Ga0207668_10001125_pt1 | contig 15954 bp, 13 predicted proteins | sample KBSS43metaG_FD_184323 | JGI IMG/M metagenome (GOLD analysis project Ga0207668, IMG submission 184323) | Switchgrass rhizosphere microbial communities from Kellogg Biological Station, Michigan, USA - KBS S4-3 metaG (SPAdes) (version 2) | ecosystem: Host-associated > Plants > Roots > Rhizosphere... | reverse complement strand
GCTGGTCCACGCGACCAAGCAGATCCTCGACAACTGGGGCGAGGACGGCTGGGAGCTGGTCCAGGTCGTACCCGGGCCCAACCCGGAGCAGTTGGTCGCCTATCTGAAGCGGCCCAAGTCATGACCGACTGCACCGGAGCCGGAGGATGGGCGAAGGGCCAGGAGGGCATGACAAGAGGAGACTCAGCATGACGACGCCGATCAGCGGAGAGGGCGGGGTGGACGCGTACGCGCGCCTCGCCGAACTCGGTCTGACCCTGCCGTCCGTGGCACCGCCGCTGGCGGCGTACGTGCCGGCCGTGCAGACGGGCAACTATGTATATGTCTCCGGGCAGTTGCCGCTGGTCGACGGCAAGCTGCTGGCGACCGGCAAGGTCGGCGCCGAGGTCACCGCGGAACAGGCCGCCGACCTGGCCCGGGTGTGTGCCCTGAACGCGCTGGCCGCGATCGAGGCGCTGGTCGGCCTCGGCCGGCTCGTCAAGATCGTGAAGCTGACCGGTTTCGTGGCGTCCGCGCCCGGCTTCACCGGTCAGCCGGCGGTCGTCAACGGGGCGTCGAACCTGTTCGGCGACGTGCTGGCCGAGCAGGGGCGGCACGCGCGGAGCGCGGTCGGCGTGTCGGAGCTGCCGCTCGGGGCGCCGGTCGAGGTGGAGGTCATCGCCGAAGTCTCCTGAGGTTTGCCGTTAAGGTTGCTTTCCGTAACCTGAGCGGCGTCTGAGATCGCACATCCGGTCCTCGGCTCCACCCCCATGCGCGACGTACGATTCGCGCATGGGGGGTGCTGCGCTCGACGGCCTGCCGGACTGGGTGACGCTGCTTCGTGCGCCCAATCCCGGCCCAATGACGCTGGACGGCACTAATACGTGGGTGCTGCGCCCGCCGGGCGAGGAGTACGGCGTCGTCATCGACCCGGGCCCGCTGGACGACGGGCACCTCTCCCGGATCGCCGAACACGGACCCTTTTCGTTCATTCTAGTTACGCACGGTCACCACGACCACGTGGAAGGTGCGGCTCGGCTCTCCGAGTTGCTCGGCGGCACGGCGGTGCTGGCGGCCGACCCGGCGTACTGCATCGCGGCCGAGCCGCTGGACCCGCGGGAGTGGCTGGGCAGCGCGGGCCTGGAGATCAGGGTGCTGGACACCCCCGGGCACACGGCCGATTCGGTGTGCTTTCGCATCGAGCACGACGGCACCGCGGCCATGTTCACCGGCGACACGATCCTCGGCCGGGGCACCACCGTCGTGGCGCCCCCCGACGGCGACCTCGAGGCCTACCTGAACAGCCTGGAACTGCTCGCCACGTACCCGGATGTTCCGCTGCTGCCCGGCCACGGCCCGGCGCAGCCGGATGCCGCCGCGGTGGCCCGGATGTACCTCGATCACCGGCGGGAGCGGCTGGCGCAGGTGGCGGCCGCGATGGCGGCCGGCGCGGACACCCCGGAAAAGGTCGTTGATCTCGTATATCCGGACATCGACCCCGGTGTTCGGTTCGCGGCGGAATGGTCGGCTGCGGCCCAGCTGAGTTACCTGCGTCACCGGCAGAATTACCCGAATCACAAAAACCGGGAATCAGGAACAAGGTCCGACGGGTTGGATCGGCTGTGACCTGTCCGGTGTGTGGAACCGTCGCCGTGCCCGGCGCCCGCTTCTGCCACAACTGCGGTGCCGCCCTGCCGGCCGCGGCCACCCTGCCCGCTGCCGAACGGCGGATCGTCACCGTGCTCTTCGGCGACCTGTCCGGTGTGTGAACCGTCGCCGTGCCCGGCGCCCGCTTCTGCCACAACTGCGGTGCCGCCCTGCCGGCCGCGGCCACCCTGCCCGCTGCCGAACGGCGGATCGTCACCGTGCTCTTCGGCGACCTGTCCGACTTCACCTCCTGGTCGGAGGATCTCGACCCGGAGCGGGTCGGCGCCGTCACCGACCGGGTCCTGGCCGCGCTCGCCGGGGCGGTGAAGACCTTCGGCGGCCACGTGGACAAGCTCACCGGCGACGGGATCATGGCGGTCTTCGGCGCGCCGGTGGCCCATGAGGACGATGCCGAGCGCGCGGTCCGCGCCGCGCTGAGCATGCAGCGGGCGGTCCGCCGGGTGCTGGACGACGAGCGTGGCGGCGGCGCGCCGCTCGGCCTGCGCGTCGGCCTGAACACCGGCGAGGTGGTGGCCGGCATCCAGGCCGCCATCGAGTACACGGTCATCGGCGACACCGTGAACACGGCCGCCCGGCTGGCCGACGCCGCCGCGGTGGGTGCGGTCTACGCGGGCACCCGCACCAGCGCCGGCACCCGGCACGTCGCCTCCTGGCGGCAGCTGCGGCCGCTGCGGCTCAAGGGCAAGCGCGAGCCGGTTCCGGCGTTCGAGCTGCTCGGCCTGCACGACGCGCCCGGCACCCGGTCCGGTCTCGGCGACGAGGCGCCGTTCGTCGGCCGGGAGACCGAGCTCGGCCGGGTGTCCGGCCGGCTCGCCGAGGCGATCGACGCGGGCTCGCCGCGGGTCATGGTGATGACCGCCGAGGCGGGCATCGGCAAGTCCCGGTTCGCCGGCGAGGTCAAGCGGCTCGCCGCGGGCTACGACGTCGGCAACGGCCGGTTCGCGTCGCACACCGGCGCCCGGGTGCTGCGCGTGCGCTGCCGGGCGTTCGGCGAGCGCCGCCGCTTCGCCCCGCTGGCCGACCTGGTGCGCAAGTCGGTCGGGCTGCCCAAGGACGTGGTCGCCACGGTCGGCCGGTCGGTCGTCGAGGAGCGGCTGCGCAAGCTGGCCAACCGGCTGAGCCGGGACGCCGAGCCGGTCGCCCTCGACCTCGACCGGCTGCTGGCCCTGCTCGGCTACGGCGACGCGCCGGCCAACCCGGTCGGGCCGGCGGGCAGCACCGACTGGCAGCCCACCACCCGGCGGCTGGACGCCGACGCCACCTCGGCGGCGGTGGCCGAGCTGCTCAGCGCGCTGGCCGCGGAGGCGCCGCTGGTGGTGATCGTCGACGACCTGCACGATGCCACCGCGTCGACGGTGGACGCGCTCGGGCGTACCCTCTCGCTCCTCGAAGGCCCGGCCGTGGTGCTGCTGCTCGGCCGCCCGGAACTGGTGCGTACGGCCGGTGCGCTGACCCGGCTCGCCGACGCCGAGGTGCACACCCTGCCCCCGCTGCGCGGTGCGGACGCGTCCCGGCTGCTCACCTCCTATCTGAACGGCGGCAAACTGCCGCAGGCGGACAGCGACCGGCTGCTCGCCACCGCCCAGGGCAACCCGTTCTACCTGGCCGAGATGGTCACCCTGCTGATGGAGCGGGGCGCGCTGACCCCGGCGGTGGGCGCGAACGCGGCCGGCAAGTGGCAGCTCGCCGCCGGCTCGCTCGGCAGCCAGTTGCTCTCCCGCGACCTGGCCGCGGTGCTGGCGGCGCGCATCGACGCGCTGCCGGTGGAGCCGCGGGGTGTGCTGCGCGACGCCGCGGTGGTCGGTGACACGGTGCCCACCGGGGTGATCGAGGCGCTGCACGAGCGGCGGGCGGCCAGCGACGCCCGGCCGGGGGCGGTGGCCGCGGTCGAGCTGGAACGCTCGGTGGACGAGTTGCTGCAGCGCCGCATGCTGCACCGGGTGCGCGGCGGCTACGCGTTCACCACGCCGCTGATGCGCGAGGCCGCGTACGCCGGCATCGGCAAGGCCGACCTCGCCGACCGGCACGCCTACCTGGCCAACTGGGCCGCCCCCGAGACGATCAACCGGCTGGGCTACGACGGCGCGAGCCGGCTCAGCCTCACCTCCAACGAACGGGACGCGTTCGTCGCCACGCACGCCGAGTGTGCGGTCGAGCTGGCCGACGCCGTACGCCTGCGGCCCGACGCCGCCGTCCGCGACGTCGCCCCGCTGGCGGTGGCGGCCCTGGGCCGGATGGCCCGCCGGGCGCTGGCCAACATCGAACCGGCCGCCTCGATCGAGTACGCGGAGCGCGCCGCCGCCCTGGCCAAGGACGGCCTGCCGTTCCCGGACCAGCTGGTGCACGCCCGTGCGCTGCTGCGCCTGGGCCGGGCCGACGAGGCGCTGGCGCACGGCGAAAAGATCGCCGAGAGCGCCGCGGACGATCCGGTGTGCAAGGCCGAGGCGCTGCTGGTGGTGGGCCGGGCGCACGAGGCGATGGGCGACACCGGCCGGGCGGTCACCGCCTGGCAGGAGGCGCTCGAGGTGGCCACCGAGGCCGAGTTGCTGCCGGAGCGGGCCAACGCGATGCGCCGGCTCGGCATGGCCGACTTTCAGGCCGGCCGGCTGAGCCAGGCGAGCAGCCGGTTCGCCGCGGCGTACCAGGTGACGCTGGCCGCCGGGGATCGGCACGGCCAGGCCTGGGCGCTGCAGAACCTGGCCTGGGTGACCACCACCCGGGGCGACTTCGCCGGCACCGACGCGGTGCTCGGCCGGGCCGCGCGGCTCTTCGCCGAGCTGGGCGATCCGGTCGGCCGGTCCTGGCTGCGCGGGACGACGGCGTTCGCCCGGCTGCTGGCCGGCCGGCTGCAGGAGTCGCGGCGGCTGGCCCGGATCTTCCTGCCGTTCGGCGACCGGGTGGGCGAGGCGTGGGCGGTGGGCACGCTGCGCGCGGTGGAGGCGTACGCGGCCTCCGAGCTGGGTGAGCTCGGCGAGGCGGACGGTGGCGCGCGCCGGGCGTACCGGGACTTCAACGCGATCGGCGACGACTGGGGCCGGGGCCTCGCGCTGGTGGTGCGCGGCGCGATCGCGCGCGGGCTGGGCGAGTTCGACCACGCGTACGACCTGCTCACCGACGCCCTCGACTACGCCGGCCGGACCGGTCATCCGCTGCTGCTCGGGATGGCCGGCACGCTGCGCGGCTTCGTGGGCCTGCAGCTCGGCCGGCTGGCCGAGGCCGAGGCGGACGCGCGCCGCGTGATGGTCGCGGTCGAGCCGCACAACCCGCTGGCCCCGGCCCAGGTCGGGCCGCGGGTGCTGCTGGCCGAGGCGCGGATGCGGTCCGGCGACGCGGCGACGGCGATCGGCCTGCTCGCGCCGATCGCCAGCGACATCGGCTCCCCGTCGTTGCTGTTCTCGCGGCGGCACGCGCTCGCCTCGTACGCCTCGGCGCTGCTCGCCGACGGCAGGGTGGAGTCCGCGCTGACCTGGATCCGGCGGGCTCGCGAGGTGGCCGCCGAGGATGTGCGCAGCGGGGTGCTGGCGGCGATGGTGCATGCCCGGGTGCTGGCCGCCGCGGACGAGTACGACCAGGCGCGGCAGGCGGCCGAAGAGGCGGTGCTGCTCGCGTACGCCACCGAGCAGGCCAGCGAGCGGATCGCGGCCGAGGAACTGCGGGCCACTCTCGCGTCCGCGGGGACGGTACCGCCGCCGCCGGAGAATACTGTCGCCTACGCGTCCGACGTGCCGGGATGATCCCGGCCCGTCCTGGCGTATTTTCTGTTCCATGACGGAGACCCCGCCAGGACGGTTGCCGGTGCCCTACGTGCCCGGCATGTCTGGCTTGTCGGTCATGGCCCGTGGCGGCTACGCGACCGTCTACCGGGCGACCCAGGACTCGGTCGGCCGCGAGGTCGCCATCAAGGTGGAGAACCGCCGCCTGGAAAGCGCCCGTGACCAGGCCCGCTTTCTGCGCGAGGCGCGGGCGGCCGGGCGGATGTCGTCGCACCCGCACGTCGTCGACCTCTTCGACGTGGGCGTGACCGTCGACCAGCACCCCTACCTGATCATGGAGCTGTGCGACGGGTCGTACCTCGATCGCATGCGCCGCGCCCCGCTCGGCGCGGCCGAGGCCCGTGACCTGGGCATCAAGATCGCCGACGCGCTGGTCCACTCGCACGCCAACGGCGTGCTGCACCGCGACGTGAAGCCGGCGAACATCCTCTACTCGCACTTCAACTCGGCGGTGCTCGCCGATTTCGGCCTCGCCGTGCTGGGCGAGATGCGCGACTCCTCGGTCACCCTCGAGGTGCTCACCCCGGCCTACGCGCCGCCGGAGATGTTCCGGCACGACGACCCGTCCGGGGCGGTCGACGTCTACGCGCTGTGCGCCACCCTCTACGCGGTGATGCGCGGCCGCCCGCCCCGTTGGGAGAACGAGGGCAGCCCCAGCCTGATCACCCTGCTGGACCTGTTCCACCAGCCGATCCCCGACCTGCCCGGGATCCCGCGCGCGCTCACCGACGTGCTGCGGTACGGCATGGCCAACGACCCGAGGTCCCGGCCCACCGCCGCGCAACTGCGCGAGCTGCTGACCGGGGTGCAGCTCGCGCCGCCCCCGTCCACCTACGTCCCGCCGCCGCGCTACACGGCCGGGGACGACACGCCGACCGTGCACACGCTCAAACCGGCGAAGAAGAAGTGGTTCTTCGGCCTACTCGGGGTCCAGAACGGCTAACAGCTCGCCGGTGTCCACCTCGGCGCCCGGGTGTACCGGCAGCGACGCCACCACGCCCGCGCTCGGCGCGTGCACCGGGTGCTCCAGCTTCATCGCCTCCAGGGTGAGCAGCAGCTCGCCGGCCCGGACCCGCTGGCCCGGCACGACCAGCACCCGGCGGACCGCCCCCGGCAGCGGGGCGATCAGCGAGCCCTCGGCGGCCTCCGGCGCGGGCAGCGGGAAGCGGGGCAGCTCGCGCAGCGCGACCGAGCCCTCCGGGCTGTCCACGTACGACACCACGCCGACCCGGTGCACGTTGAAGGTCAGCCGGATGCCGTTGACGTCCAGCACCACCTTCTCGTCGTCGGCCGCGACCACCACGGTCGGCGGATGGTCGTCGACCACCGGCGCCTGGCCGAGGCCGGCCAGGTCCAGCTCCTCGGGGTCCACCGCGCGCACCCACCAGCCGGCCAGCTCGCCGTGCCGGTCCATCCGGTAGCCGACCTCGACCGGGCCGGCCGGGCCGTCGTACACCGTGGTCTGCGAACCGGACGGCACGTTGCGCCAGCCGGACGGCAGCGAGCCGAGCACCGGCGCGGCGGCCCGCCGGGCGGCGGCCCCGGCCAACGCCGCGGCCAGGCAGGAGATGCGTACCGCGTCGACCGCCGAGAGCAGCGGGGCGAAGACCTCGGGCCGCCGGTCGAGGAAGCCGGTGTCCACGTCGCCGGTCCGGAACGCGTGGTGCCGCAGCACCCGGACCAGCAGGTCCCGGTTGGTGGCGACGCCGTGCAGCTGGGTGCGGGTCAGCGCGGAGGCCAGCATCCGGGCGGCCTCCTGCCGGGTCGGCGCCCAGGCGATCAGCTTGGCCAGGGTGGGGTCCTGGTGGGCGCCGATCACCGAGCCGTCCGCGACCCCGGCGTCGAGCCGCAGCCCGGGCGCGGGCAGCGGGCGGAACGTGCCGGCCACGTCCGGCACGTGGAAGCGGTGCAGCGTGCCGGTGGCGGGCAGCCAGGCGTACGCCGGGTCCTCCGCGCAGATCCGTACCTCGATGGCGTGCCCGCGGATCGGCGGCGGCCCCGGCATCGGCAGGCTGCCGCCCTCGGCGACCAGCAGCTGGAGCCGGATCAGGTCATAGCCGGAGACGCACTCGGTGACCGCGTGTTCGGCCTGCAGGGTCGGGGTCAGCTCGAGGAACCAGAAGTCCCCGTTCGCGTCCAGCAGGAACTCGACCGCGCCGGCCCCGATGAAGCCGAGCGTCCGGACCGCCACGATCGCGGCCCGGCACAACTCCTCGCGCAGGCCCGGATCGACCGCCGGCGACGGGGTCTCCTCGATGATCTTCTGGTAGCGGCGCTGGATCGAGCACTCCCGCTCGCCGAACGGGACGACCGCCCCGTGCTCGTCGGCCAGGATCGGCACCTCGATGTGCCGGACGTCCGGGACGTACGGCTCGCAGTAGACCTCGCCACCCACCTCGCGGCGGGCGGTCGCGATCGCCTCGGCCAGCGTCGCCGCGTCCCGCACCACCCGCATGCCGGCGCCCGCCGTCCCCGCGTCCGGCTTGATCAGCACCGGGAAGCCGGGCACCTGAACCGGGTCGGTGAAGGTCGGCAGCACCGGCACCCGGGCCTCGGCGACCAGCTCCTTGGTCTCGCTCTTGCTGCGCAGCACGCCGAGCGTCTTGGCCGGCGCGCCGACCCAGATCATTCCGGCGTCGACGACCGCGGCGGCGAAGTCCGGGTCCTCGGCGAGCTCGCCGTCGCCGGGGTGGATGGCGTTCGCCCCGGACCGCTGCGCGGCCGTGATGATCAGGTCACCGCGCAGGTAGGCGAGGCGCGGCGTCTCGCCGTCCAGCCGTACGGCGTAGTCGGCCTCGCCGACGTGCGGGGCGGCCGAATCGGCGGCGGTGTAGACGGCGACCGTCTCGATGCCGACCAGGCGGCAGGTGGCGAACACCCGGCGGGCGATCTCGCCACGGTCCGCCACCAGAAGACGTCGGATCACTGGTCTACCTTTCCGGGTCTGAACACTCCGAGGTGCCCGGTGCCCTCGACGGCAGCGCTGTGCGCGGCGGAGAGGCAGAGACCGAGGACCGTACGGGTGTCGCGGGGGTCGATGACGCCGTCGTCGTCCCCGCTCGCCACCGGACCGTCGGCCGGCCAGCTGAACACGAAGCGGGGGTCGCCGGTGCGTCCGGTGTTGAGGCCCAGATGCGGCACGGTCGAGTGCGCCAGGGCGTCGATCTCGCCGGTGCGGAACAGGCCGGGGGTGCCGTCGCGCTGGATCAGCAGCAGCGACGTGTCGGTGGCGTTGGCGAGCTGGATGAGGTGCACGGCCTTCTGCATGTCGGCCGCGGTGTGCGGGACGCCCACGGCGGCCAGGATCCCGATCGGGTAGCCGTGCAGTTCGCCCCAGCCGGCCACCAGGGCGGTGCCCTGGGCCGGTTTGAACTCGTCGAAGTCGCTGCCGTCCAGGATCCGGGCGAGCACCTCGCGCGGATCGAACAGCGTGCCCGGTCCGGCGCCGGCGACCGCGAGCAGATCGTCGACGGCGTACTTGGGTTCGGCCGGGAGGGCGCGGGGCAGCGGGCCCTGCTTGCGCCAGTTCAGCCGGCGGACGCATTGCCGGGCCAGGCGTACGCCGTCCCGCTCGTCCTCGGCCAGCTGGTCGGCCGGGCCGGTCAGCGCGCCGCGCACCTCGGGTTCGGGGCGGCCGACCGGGAGCAGGTTGGCGTGCCCGCGCACCATGACGGTGTAGTCGGCGAGCGCCGGCAGGTAGGCGACCTCGCCGGTGGTGGCGCCGAACACCACGCAGACGGTCGGCACCCGGTCGGCGGCGAGCCGGCTCAGGTCCCGGGCGATGCCGCCGTCCGGCCGCGGTCCGCCCGGCCCGGCGTCGCCGGGCGACTCGACGAGGTTGACCAGCGGCAGACGGTTGGCCGAGGCGATCCGGGCGGCCCGGCGGATCTTCTGGACGGCGTACGGGCGGGCCACGCTCCCGGCCACGGTGGGATCGGTCGCGACGATCGCGCATTCCACGCCCTCGACCACGCCGACGCCGGTCACCACGCCGGCGCCGGGCGGGGAGTCCGTGCCGCCGGCCGCGACCGGTGACAGCTCCAGGAACGGGCTGTCCTGGTCGAGCAGCATCTCCACGCGCTCGCGGGGCAGGAACTTGCCGCGGGCGTGGTGCCGGGTGACCGCCTTCTCGCCGCCGCCGGCGAGGGCCAGCTCCAGTGCCGACTCGAGCTCGGCGACACGACCCAGCGCGACCCCACGGGCTTCCAGATAGGCCGGGGTGCGCGGGTCGATCGCCGTGTCGAGCACGGTCACGTCGGAACCCCGATGCGGTGTACGCCCCCGACCATGTTCAAAGCCGCGCCCTCTCGTGTCCGCCGGTGCCTCTCGACCACCTCCGTAACGAGCGGCTGAGCGGGTGCGACACGGATCCGAATGCGGCGGCTTTGTCGCCTTTTCAGGCGTATTACATGCGTATGAGGGGCCACCCGATCGGGCGGCCCCTCAACGTGCGTGTGAGGTCAGACGCGGGCGCGGCGGGCGAGGCGCTCCGGATCCAGGATGATCACGCTCTTGCCGTCCAGCCGCAGCCAGGCGCGCGAGGCGAAGTCGGCGAGCGCCTTGTTCACCGTCTCGCGGGAGGCGCCGACCAGCTGGGCCAGCTCCTCCTGGGTGAGGTCGTGGGTGACGCGCAGCACACCGCCGTCCCGGGTGCCGAACCGGCCGGCCATCTGCAGCAGGTTTTTCGCCACCCGGCCGGGCACGTCGGTGAAGATCAGATCGGCGAGGGCGTCGTTGGTCCGGCGCAGGCGGCGAGCCAGCACCCGCAGCAGCTGCTCGGCGATCTCGGGCCGATTGTTCAGCCACGGGCGCAGCGACGTCTTCTTCAGCCGGGCCATCCGGGCGTCGGTCACCGCGGTCGCCGTCGCCGTGCGCGGGCCCGGGTCGAACAGGGACAGCTCGCCGACCATGTCCGACGGACCCATGATCGATACGAGGTTCTGCCGGCCGTCGGCGGCGCGGCGGCCCAGCTTTATCTTCCCGGACAACACGATGTACAGGCTGTCACCGGCCTCGCCCTCGTTGAACAACACGTCGCCCTTGCGGACCTCGACGGTGTCCATCTCCTTGGCGAGCGCCTCGGCGGCTTCCGGGTCGACCCCCTGGAAGATCCCGCTGCGCGCCAGTACCTCATCCATCGCCGCACCTCCGAACACGCGCAACGCCTGCGCTCGATCAGTCTAGGCGCACGCGGGCGGGAATCGGGCGGGCACCCCTTGATCTAAATATCGCAGGGTAACCGGTCCGACCGTGACGGGCGGTATTTTTCGTCGCTCCCGGTAGGCGGCGACGAGCCTTTCGTCGGGTCGTCCGCGTTGCAACCTGAAGGTATCGTCGCCGTCGATGAATTCCCACCCCCCGCCCCGCAGGCCGGGCCTTTTTGGGCGCCCTGTCCTGACTATCACGATTGTGCTAGCGGCATTGATCGGCGTCGGTGCCGGAAGTGTCGCGTTTGCGAATCGAGACGGGGATTCCGTCGCGGCCAAACGGCGGCAGCCGACCGCCCCCGCCTCGGCCCGGCCGTCGTCCGCGGGCGTCTCCGCCGATCCGGCGGCGACCGAGCCCACCTCGGCCGGCACCATCACGCTGTCCGCCACCGGCGACATCATGATGAGCAACGCGCCCAGGTCGATGCCGCCGAACGGCGGCGCGGGCTTCTTCAACGCGGTCCGCGGCGGCCTCCGCTCCGACCTGGTCATGGGCAACCTGGAGCAGCCGCTCACCGAGAACACCGGCGCCTCGAAGTGCGGCTCGCCGCCCGAGCCGAACTGCTACGCGTTCCGGTCACCGCCGTCCTACGCCCGGCACCTCGCCGACGGCGGCTTCGATCTGATGAACACCGCGAACAACCACACCAAGGACATGGGTACGGCGGGGGCGCGCAACACCCGTGTCGCGCTCGCCGGTGCCGGCCTCAAATACACCGGCAACGCCGGCGAGATCACCGTGGTCGAGGTCAAGGGGATCAAGGTCGCGGTGATCGGCTTCTCGTCGTACGCGGGTGCCAACAACCTCAACGACCTGCCGGCCGCGCGAGCCGTGGTGCGGACGGCGGCCGGGCGGGCCGATCTCGTGGTGGTCCAGGTGCACATGGGCGCCGAGGGTGCCGGCATGCAGCACGTGAAGCCCGGCCACGAGATCTTCCACGGGGAGGACCGGGGCGATCCGATCGCGTTCAGCCACGCTGTCATCGACGCCGGTGCCGACCTGGTGATCGGGCACGGCCCGCACGTGCTGCGCGGGATGCAGTTCTACCGGGGCAAGCTGATCGCCTACAGCCTGGGCAACTTCGCCGGTGGCGGGCACACGCTCAACCGCGGCGGGGTGCTCAAGTACGGCGGGATCGTGCACGTCACGCTCACCCGGGACGGGACCTTCGCGGGCGGTAGGTTGGTCTCGACCCAGATGAACTCCGACGGACTACCGACCCAGGACCGGCCGGACGGGCAGAGCCGCAAACTGGTCGCCCAGTTGTCCGCGGCCGACTTCGGCAAGACCGGAGCCAAACTCGGCAAGGACGGATCGATCGCCCTCCCGTCGTGACAGTTCGATGTCGTACGGGCGACGTACTCTTTAGCGGTGACTCTGGTGGTGCGGTCGATCAAGCGGTTCGCGGAGGAGACGCCCATCGGGCGTAAGCGGCGCGCGCGCAAGATGGCGAGGACGCTGACCGAGACCCACCCGGATGCGCATTGCGAGCTCGATTTCGGTACGCCGCTGCAGCTCGCGGTCGCGACCATCCTCTCCGCGCAGACCACCGACGTACGGGTCAACCAGGTCACCCCGACACTGTTCCAGCGCTACGGCAGCGCGGCCGACTACGCCGGCGCCGACCGCGCCGAGCTGGAGGAGCTGCTGCGCCCCACCGGTTTCTTCCGGGCCAAGACCGACTCGCTGATCAAACTGGGCCAGGCGCTCGTCGAGCGACATGACGGCGTCCTCCCGGCCAAGCTCGAGGATCTGGTCGCGCTGCCCGGCATCGGCCGCAAGACGGCAAACGTGATCCTGGGCAACGCGTTCGACGTCCCGGGGATCACAGTCGACACTCACTTCCGCCGGCTGACCAACCGCTTCGGCTGGGTCACCGAGGACGACCCGGTAAAGATCGAGTTCCAGGTCGCCGAGCTGATCGAGAAACGCGACTGGACGATGATGTCGCACCGGGTGATCTTCCACGGCCGCCGGGTCTGCCACGCCCGCAAGCCGGCCTGCGGCGCCTGCACGCTGGCCGCCATGTGCCCGTCGTATGGCACTGGCCCGACCGACGCGGCCGCGGCGGCCAAGCTGCTCAAGGGCCCGCGCGCCCGCGAGCTGGCGGTCGCGGCCGGCGTCGACCCCGACCTGGTGCCGGCCGCCGCGGTGAACGCGCCGGACGTGCCGTGAGGCGACCCGGGTGGCTGGCGCCGGCGCTCGCCCTCCTGTCGATCGCGGTGGTGTCCGCCTGCTCCGGCTCCGCCGCGGAGGACGAGACGCCCGCGCCGTTCGCCGGTTGCGGCACGCTCACCGCCCCGCCGCCCTCGGCTGCTGCCGCCCCGCTGCTCTCGGCTGCTGCTGCCGCCCCTCCGGCCTCTGGCGCCGCCGGTGGCGCGGCGCCGCCGGTCGCTGCCGGCGCTGCGGCGTCGCCGGGCGTTGCCCTGCCTGACCTGTGGCTGCCGTGTTTCACCGGCGGCGAGCAGGTCGCCCTGCGCGACCTTCGTGGGCCCGCGGTGATCAACCTGTGGGCCTCCTGGTGCGGCCCCTGCCGTACCGAGTTGCCGGTCATGCAGCGCCTCGCCGAGCAAGCCGGCGGACGGCTCACCGTCCTCGGCGTCGACACCGGCGACAGCCGCGCCGACGGGGCGTCCTTCGCCGCGGCGGCCGGTGTCACCATGCCGACCCTCATCGACAGCGACAAGAAGCTGCTCAGCGCGGTCGGCCGGATCACCCTCCCGGTCACCATCTTCGTCGATGCCGCCGGACGCTACGTCGCCCATCCGTTGCCGCTCGACGCCCGGTCGCTCGCCGACAAGGTGCGCACGCACACCGGCGTGACGGTGACCCCGTGAGCCACGGCCGGGTGCTGGCGCGGCCGCACGATCTGCCGCCCTGGTTCGAGCCGTTGCTGACCAGGGCCGGAGACAGCCGTACGGAAGACTTCACCACCCTGCGCCCGCCCGCCGGTGGCGGGCGGCCGAGCGCGGTGCTCGTGCTGCTCGGCGAGAGCGAGCCGGCCGCGGACACCCCCGGCGGCCCCGACCTGCTGGTGCTGCAACGGGCCGCCACCATGCGTAACCACGCCGGCCAGCCGGCCTTCCCGGGCGGCGGCACCGATCCGGACGACGCGGACGCCGCCGCCACCGCGCTGCGCGAGGCGCACGAGGAGGTCGGCCTCGACCGGGCCAGCGCCGAGGTGCTGGCCCTGCTGCCCGACCTTTACATCCCGGTCAGCTCGTTCGTGGTGACCCCGGTGCTCGCCTGGTGGCGCCGGCCGCATCCGGTGAGCCCGCGGCAGCCGGCCGAAGTCGCACATGTGACCCGGCTGCCGATCAGTGAACTCGTCGACCCGGCGAACCGTATCCGGGTGCGGCATCCGAGCGGTTGGGTCGGACCGGCGTTCCAGGTTCGCGGGCTGCTCGTCTGGGGCTTCACGGCAGGGGTGATTTCGACATTGCTGGACATGGGTGGCTGGGCTCGTCGATGGGAACCGGGACGGATCATCGAATTGCCGGACGCCTCGGCGCCGGTGCCCGCCGCGCGCGGTGGCGCACCCGACGAGGTCCTGCCGTGACCGCCTGCACCGAGCGGCAACCAGCCGCAGCTGACGACGGCCTCGCGGGCGAGGGCCAGAAGGGCGCGGCTAAGGCAGGCACAGCCATGATCCTCCGGTGGCCGACCGCCTCTACCCTGAGTGAGTGTCCGTGGTCGATGGCATTCTGATCCTTCTCATGCTGGTCTTCGCGATCAGCGGTTACCGCCAGGGCTTCGTCATCGGAGCCCTCTCCTTCGGCGGCTTCTTCAGTGGCGTGCTCATCGGCCTCCAGATCGGTCCGCTGATCGCCAACCAGTTCACGGACAGCACCGCCCGGCTGGTGGTCTCCCTGGTGGCGATCTTCGCGCTCGCGGTGCTCGGGCAGACCCTGGCCGGTTGGCTCGGCACCCACCTGCGCCGGCAGATCTCCAGCAAGTCGCTGCAGCATGTGGACGACGCCGGCGGCGCGGTGATCTCGCTGTTCGCGGTTCTGCTGGTCGCCTCGCTCATCGCGGTGCCGCTCGGCTCCACCCCGTTCCCCGGGCTCAACCACGCGGTACGCAGCAGCTCGATCCTCGGCGGGATAAGCGAGGTGCTGCCGGACGAGGCGCAGGCCCTCTCCGCGGCGCTGCGCGACACCCTGGACACCAGCGGCTTCCCCGACGTCTTCGGCGGACTCACCACCACCCGGGCGAGAGAGGTCGCGGCGCCCGACCCGAGGTTGAAGGGCTCCCAGATCGTGCAGAAGTCGAAGCGCTCGGTGCTCAAGGTGCTGGGCACCGCGCCGAGCTGCTCGCGGCGGATCGAGGGCACCGGCTTCGTCTACGCCGACGAGCGGGTGATGACCAACGCGCACGTGGTGGCCGGCACCCGGGATGTGACGGTGGAGGTCAACGGCCGTCCCGAGGAGGGCCATGTCGTGGTCTACGACCCGGATCGCGATCTCGCGGTGATCTACGTGCCGGGCCTGACCGCGCCGGTCATGCCGTTCGTGTCCCGGCAGGCGGCGACCGGGGCGAACGCGATCGTGCTCGGCTACCCGCAGGACGGCCCCTACGACGCCCAGTCCGCCCGGGTGCGCGACGTCGGCCGGATCACCGGACCGGACATCTACGACTCCGGCGACGTCACCCGCGAGATCATCACGATCCGCTCGCTGGTCCGCAGCGGCAACTCCGGCGGCCCGCTGATCAGCACGACCGGCCAGGTCCTGGGCGTCATCTTCGCCGCCGCGGCGGACGACAAGAACACCGGTTTCGCCCTCACCGCCAACGAGGCCTCACCGGTCGCCGAGGCAGGCACCAGCCGCACCGCGGAGGTCCGCACCGGCGAGTGCGCCTGAGCTCAACCGGGCCGCCGCCCAGCCCCGCATCCCCACACCACTGGCGACTGCCCCTGAGCCGCGCCAGGCCGCCCGCCCAGACCCGAATCCCCACGCCCTCGGATCAAGCCCGGGTGCGGGGCGCTTCGGTGAGCCGGGCGGCGTTTTGTCCCACACGGTTTGGCTGTGGGGGTGGTGGCGCTTTGTCCCTCACGGTTCGGCGCGTGGGGAGGTGGCGGCTCGCTGGGTGGCGCTTGTCCCTCACGGTTTGGTCGGTGGGGAATGGCGGGCTCGCTGGGTGGGGAGTGTGCCGTGCTCGGGGTGGTGTGGGGTAATTCGGTGGGTGGGTTGTGCTGAGACGGCCGGCGGCTGTGGTGGGGCTCAGGTGGTGCCGGCGAAGCGGCGGATCGTCAGTAGGGCGGCCACTGCCGAGATCAGGAACAGCAGGGCAGCGGCCCACCAGCCGTGGTGCTCGGGGGCCTGTG
>Ga0207668_10001122_pt1 | contig 15962 bp, 16 predicted proteins | sample KBSS43metaG_FD_184323 | JGI IMG/M metagenome (GOLD analysis project Ga0207668, IMG submission 184323) | Switchgrass rhizosphere microbial communities from Kellogg Biological Station, Michigan, USA - KBS S4-3 metaG (SPAdes) (version 2) | ecosystem: Host-associated > Plants > Roots > Rhizosphere... | reverse complement strand
GCAAATCTACCATCGAGAAATGGCGGGCTGTAAAAAGATTTTGGAGCGATGAGCCTCGCAGTTGCCTCCGTTTTTTCCATAGGTCGTGACTCAATAGCAGTATATTATGACCCCAGGAAGCATATTGAAGGGCGGGCTATTCTTTCTTATCACGATTGTGATAGGCAGGGGCCTCGGGAGCGTTTCGCCAGTTCAACAGGACGAAGCGTTCCTGATAGCGGCCTCTGTGGCAATGCTGGTTACTTATCCGATTGGACCGCTCCCCAAAGGTGATCACCTAAAACGGCTGACTCTGTATTTCGTTTTGATATTGGGCGCCTATCTTTTTGGCTTTAAGATTCCTCGACTCTTCTCAAGTCTTGTGAATTACCGCTTAGGGGTTTTTGTTTGCCTGGTAATGTACTCGAGTTGTTATTGGTTCTTTCTGAAACCAAAGCTGGAATGGCTGAAGTAATTCCTTCGCTCCTGCATGGAGTTCACATCTGAATTCACGAATTGGCTTAGCTTTGATTCTCTCTCTGTCTAGTGCTGTTTGTTCTTGCGGGTTTGCTCGAGGATACCATGACGGTCTGGTAAAGAGCCGTGAAGCATATTTGCAAGCTCACCTCTCGAGGATGCGGGAGGGAATTAAGAAATATACCAGCGACAAGGGCAGGCCTCCCGAAACCCTGGACGAACTGGTAGACGCAGGTTTCATAAGTTACGTCCCAAGCGATCCAGTTACCGAGAAACCTGATTGGGTTCTAGTCGTCTATGACTGTTCAGCTTCGGCCAACTGCAAGAATGGAATAAGAGATATCCATAGCGCTTCGACAAAAAAATCGAGTAAGGGCAATTCCTATGCGGACTGGTAACCGAAATCTCTAACCATCGATTAACCCGCACCCCTCGCACTCGCTCGACCAGCTCAAACGCAAGAGGATTCGAGATGATATGGCCTTTAAGTGGGTATTATCACTCTAGTTTCGACGGAAGTCCGCAGACATGGAATCGCTCTGCTTAACAGCGGAACAATCCACTGAAGTTCGTCGACCCATCTGGCATGAGTTTTTATTGGCAGAGTGTGGGGAGATGCTCGCTGTTCAATGTGGAATGTGTGCTGAGCGAGCCCCCGCTCCGCGCCGACGCGGCTTTGGCGCTGCCTGGAATCCTGTTCTAATCAGCACTGCATGACGCCAAGCCGTTTTAGAAAACCTCTCTTCGCCTTCTTTCTCATAGCGACTGTGTGCGGATTGTTGGAGGCGGCTGTTCGGCTCTCCGGTTATGCCGAGCACGAGATGTGCGATCCCATTTACATGCCGTTCCCGGCGGCGGCGGACATTCCCTATGTGCACAAGCCCGGATTGGCCAACGCCCGCGCGCGCGGGCTGGCGGTGATCAATACGGATTCCCTGGGCCTGCGCGCAAAAATCTCCGGCGCAACTTATGGAGGCCGGGCGAATGATGAGTACCGAATTGCGTTGGTGGGCGATTCGGTGACCTTCGGCGAAGGAGTGGAAAAAACCGAAGATACTTATCCGGAAGTTATGGAAGCAGCGCTCAACCAGAAACAGCGAGTGGCCAAAGTTAGGGTCTTCAATTTTGCTGCTTCGGCTTACAGCGTGGCGGTGATGTCAGCGACCCTCGAACGCCGCATGTTGGACGTCAATCCTGATTTGGTTTTGATGGCCATTATCCCGAATGACTTCAACCTCTGGCGCACACCAGCAGTCGACGCGGCCGGAAATCTTTCCGCTGACTATCCAACAGGTCCTTTGTCGCGCAACTCGCGAATAAAGCCCGTGTTAAGACAAATACACCTGCTCTACATCATAAAGAATGTCGTTTATCCCTACTTCGATAAAAGAGAAAAAGCGGAGGAACTACTGGCGCAGGGCCGTCTGCCAGACTCCTATGCTTACATCAAAAAGTTTGGGTCAATTGCAGAGCAGCACCAACTCGCTTACCGCATAGTGTTGCTGCCTTCTCTGAGTCAATTCGGAAAGCTTGATGATCAGTTTCAGCGCGACGGAATTTCATCCATTGATCTTACCGGGCTGCGCAATGAATTTACGCGGGAGCAATTTCGCGCCAGCCGGTGGGACCCACACCCTTCGGCCCTGGCGCACAAACGAATCGGAGAGTCACTGGCGGAATATATCCTCGCCAACAACCTAATCAAGAAGAGATAAGTGCCCGTCACGTCGCGAGACACAGAGCCGCTCGCAATAGCGAGCGGTTTATAACCGCTTGCTACCGCAAGCGGCTCTGTGCGTTGATTGGCATACTTCCGGCCAGGGTTGCACCCCTCACAGCAGCGATGATGAGATTGAATTAACTCCTGGCTGAATCCAGCACCAAAACAAAACACGGAGCCGCTCGCAATAGCGAGCGGTTTATAACCGCTTGCTACCGCAAGCGGCTCTGCTAGTTGATTGGCATACTTCCGGCCGCTGCGACGGTATCTGCAGGTTCTTTTGCCGCGGCGGCTTGATTTGGCCGGTAGCTTTCGTACGCGAAACCTGCCGCATTCGCAATCTGCGACCAGAGCAGCAATAGAAGTAACCGTAGGACCGACGCGATCTTCATGGCGTTGCGTATCTGCGAGAACGGCGCGGCCAGCAACTTCCGATAGAAAACAAGATCAGGCCGGAAGGTCTTACGCCCGCGCAGTTCGCATTCGGAATGAAAGCGATACGCTCCCTGGCCGTAAGCAAAATGTTGCTGCCAGAGGGTGCGAAGAGTCAGGTGATGAGCGTGGACGACTATTGCATCCGCGGCGAAACTCATGCCGAAACCGCGCGCGCGCCAGCGATCGCAGAAATCGCGATCCTCGGATGTGATGAATGATTCGTCGAAACCCTGCAGCTCACGAAAGCGAGCGGCCGGAACCGCAATATTGTTAGACGCAAAAAACGTCGCTTCGTCCGGCGTGACGTTGAAGTGGGCATAGACCACATCAATTATTAATTGACTCGTTTCAGAGTAGGGATTCGAGCGCAGAGCATTCACCGTCTGCCCGCCGATTACGCAGTCGGGTGTAATGGCGAAGTGTTGGGCTAAGGCGCGCAGCCACCCCGGATGCGGCGCGCAATCGTCATCCGTAAACGCAATGAACTTTCCGCGCGCGCAGGTGGCGCCAAAGTTTCGCGCCGCAGCCGGACCCGCATTTTCCTGCGCCAGCAATTTCACATCGATTGATCCGGAGAATTGCTTCACTATGTTCTCGACTGAGATAGCGCTGCCGTCGTCTACGACAATCACTTCACATTTTTCCGGGGGGTAGTCCAGCCGGGCCAGCGCTTCAAGGCACGAAGCGAGTTGACGCGGCCGTTCGTAGGTCGGAACAATTACTGAAAATGACGGCAGGTTCTCGCTCATGACAGCGCTTCCCCGACTCGCTCCACCGGCAACGGCTTCCGTTTGTCTGTGCGCGAAAGAAACCGGTCGCGGTGAAATTCCATGTCGGACAATATTGCCATCGCCTTGCCGGCGCCACACGCGTAGCCCAACATCTCGCCGGCGCCGTCCCAGACCAGCCCAAAGATCAAAGCGGGCAAAACGCGCGGCAGTTGCCGGCACGGGCGGCCGGGCCGCAGTAGCTCGCGCGCGATGCGGGCGCAACGCACCGCGGGAATGAGTGGCGCCGCAACGGTGAATAGCGCCCTCCGCCATATCGGCCAGGGCCGCGCGCGCGCCGCGGCAAAGAGCCGGCCACCGTTGAAGCGAAGCGGTATCGAAGGCCAGACGGCGGAAAAGTTTTCGTGGAACGTTCGCGCTTGCGGCTCCAGATAAAGCCGATGCCCGTGTGCGCGCAAATCCCAATGAAGAATACTTTCGGCGTCCAGCATCGCTTCGAGGCGGTCGCCATAGTCCATCAGTACGCTGTGTTTATAGGATCCGTTGTGGCCAGGCAGATGGTCGCGCTCACCGCCCTCACAAGGATCAAGCCACGTCGCATACTCGATCAAGAGATTGGCCCAGCTCGTGATGCTGCGGGGGTTAGCGTTCGCCATCACGGGAGCCACGGCGGCCCAGTTCTCCTGATGACGTCGAATGAGGGCGGCCGCCCAACCGGGCGCCGGATACGCGTGGTCCTCAGCAAACGCCACGATGGCCGCGGACGATGCATGCACACCTGCCGCACGGGCCCGGGCGGTCGACGTTACCGGACCAATTCCGATCAGTCGATAGCTCGCGAAATCATTGAGGACTGATATATCCGGTTCCAGGTCTTCAATCGATGGACCAACCAGAATGATCTCGATTTCTGCGCAACAATTCTGCGCGCGCAGGGACTTAATCGTTTTTCGCACAGTCGCGTAGTTATCCGGAGTTACAACTACGACTGACAGTTTGGGTTCAATTGCCATCTCTGCGTGCCTCGAACACATCCTTAATACGCCGCGCCGATTGCTCTTCCAAGGGGTGCTTCCGTAACTTTTTCAACTCGGACGGATCGTCCGCTGTCGCCCGACATCATTGCGGCCAGCACGCAAGCTAGTGCGCGTTTGCCGTCCTGCAAAGTACAACTGACCGGCTGGTCTTCAATAATGGCGTCGGCAAAATGACGCCACTGATCCGCATAGGAAGCAACATAATCGCCGCCTTGTCGCAACCGCCCGATTGTCGCGGGCAGGTCCATTGCGACTCGCCCAACCCGGAGCGCCCGGTGTAAGCGACGACTGATGGAGCCGGAATACGAAGCGGCCTCGACCACTTCCAAACCATCGGACCGGTAACAGTCGACGCGCAAGCGGCCGCGCTCAGCATAAACTTCCAGCTCCTGCTGCTCGGTCGCGCGTTCGCTGAAAGCCGACACCACAGGCACGCCACTCTTCATCTGCGCGGTAACCACCGCAGTTCCATCGTCACTGGTATTGACCGCATGAATCTCCTCAACCTCTTCGCTGAAAACGAAATGAAGCAGATCGAAGTGATGGACACCCAATTCGAAAAGCGCTCCGCCTCCCGTCGCTCGATGTTTCCGCCAGTCTGCCCCGTCTGCATTACCATCGCGCCGGCGGAGGCCGCTCGTGAATACCGTGCGGATGAGTTCGATATCTCCCAGTTCCGCCCGTCGAATTTTCCTCCTGGCGATCCGGATTAACCGGTGCCAGCGCAGGTTGAAGCCAACCAGGATCTTCAACGCCGGCATCGCTGCGGCCGCCCGCGTCAGCCGGTCACAATCAGCGATCGTCAGAGCCAGCGGTTTCTCGATGAAGACATGCTTGCCGGCCGCGATTGCTGCCAACGCTATCTCGGTGTGAAACTCCGGTGGAACGCAGACAGCGACCGCTTCAACCTTCGGCGACTCGATCAGCTCGCGATAATTCTCATAGCGCGATGCGGTTTCAATCGTCCCGCCGATGCTTGCGAGTTTGCCGGCATTGCTGTCTGCCAGTGCAGTGATCTCAAACGCAGACAGTTTACGTAAGGCGGGCAGATGACGCAGTTCGGTTATCCCTCCGCAGCCGACAATTCCCAGCCGAATCTTTTGCGTGCTCCTCTTCATCGTGATCCGCCTGATTGAGTCACACCCTGACGCCTATCAATCATTGTGTAGACCAGGACTTTGTGCTCAGCATCTTCCGCGAGGCGATAATCCAGACGCAGACCGGGGTGGAGTTCCTGCTCATTGAGTAACGGCCCCAGCAAGCTCATGTAGCGAAAGTCGCGCTGATTAACCACGATATGGCTGACACCTTCGCGTTGCGCCCGCTGCCGGAACAGTTCGTAGTCTTCATCGACCAGCGGCACAAAGCGCGCGCCGGAATAGAACGCTGCGACGGGCACCGTGGACATGACTACCAAGCCCGCTGAAGCATCCTGCGTTTTGATCCAGACGGCCGCTTGCTTCTGGCCGTAGTAGTCATTCCATTTATCTCCCCGGATCAAATAAACGGACAGGGGAATGAGCGAGAGCACGAGCGCAGCCACGACCAATGAAATTGCAGCACTCGGAAAACGCCACGGAGGATTTGCCGTCTGGGACCCGCGCATTGGACTTTCCCGCTTATGGAACGTTCCGCCCGCCCAGCTTTCAAATTCGACAATCCCCTTCGCGACCCAACAGAGCAGCAGCGGCAGCAACGGTACCAGGAAACGTATATTTGGCAGCGTCACCGCATATCCAGCCAGCGTCGTGACGATGAATAAGAGCAAATACATTTCCTGTTTGGCGCGATCGCGAATCCAGCTCTGCCGGAACAGGCCGAGCGCGGCCAGGATTACGAAAGTCGGCGGAAAAATCAGATTGAAAATCTCATACTCAAACCGCAGGGCTTTCGTAAGTTGGACTATAGCGGTCGTCGCATCGGGAACTAACGGCGCGACGGCTTGGGCAAAATCTCCGCCGGCCCGGCGACTGCCCTGCCACAGATGAACCGCCGTCTTTCCACTTAGGACCCAAGCGCCGGTCTGCCGCTGCAGATAAATTATGTAAGGCGCGGCTGGAAGCAGGAAGCCCATCGCCAGTAGCAATCCGTTTTGTGCGCCTAGCTTCAACGAATACGCGCGGTGAAAAAACGGGCGGATAAAAACAATGGCAACGAGTAAGGGGAGAAATAATGCGGCCTCCGGTTTCAGCAGGTAACAGAGACCGAAGGTAAATCCAGTTAATAAGAAACTCCCGCGCCTGCCTCGGGACAGCGCGGACCAACCAGTAACTACGGCGCAGGTGAACACCAACGTATAAACTGATTCGGTTAGGACAACAGTTGAGTAGTAGATCAGCAGCGGATGTAGCGCGACGATCGCTGCCGCGATGCGCGCGGCCGGCATGCCGTACCACTTGAAAGCGAGACGGTAAACGGGAATGACCAGGAGTGCGCCCGCCGCGACGGAGATGAATCTGCCGGTGAACTCCGGATCGCGGAAAAAGATTGACGCGAGGCTGATTAGTATTGGATAAAGCGGCGCCCAGTAGGGACTAAACCCCGTGGAGAAATTTCCGGCTTTTAAGTTCTGCGCGAGGGTTAGATAAAGAACTCCATCAGGCGAGAGCACGTGATCCAGACGCCACAGGCAGAGTAGCCGGATGAGAAGGGCCAGGGTGGTCCAACCTGCGAGGACGTTGATCCTGCGTGCTATCAACTTCCCGATACTTCTATTGCTCGCCTTGTCCGGAGCATTACCGTTTGCCGCCAACGGTCGCGCATTGGGAAAGGCTGAATTCGAAACCTCCCCGGCAACCACGCGGGTCGTCCCTAACTCGGCAGCGCTTTCCAGATGGTGAGCTCTAGACATCATTTCGGGAGTGCATCGGCCCACCGGGCGATATTAACGAGCCATTTATAAGTTTCTGGGGAAGATGGATGAGGTAAGTCATGCCGAGCGTAACGCCGCTATAAAAATAGTAGACGAACAACATTGCGAACGAGGCAATCGCGAAGTTAATTCCATGCCGCGAATGGAAGAACCGGAATAGTCGCCAGTTCAGGACGAAGACGGTCAAAAGCCCGAAAGGTATTGCCAGCAGCAGCGAAGGCAGGAAGTAAGCGAAGCTGGAGAGCAGCAGAATAAGGAAAACCGCGGCGGCACAAATTCGCTCGGCCACGCGCAGATTCAGATCGTTCAACACTTCGCCGTTTTCTATTATCAATCGCGACCAGGGAAGCGCCCGACCAAAAATATCAGAGCGCCACAGCGACCCGATGGTCCAACGCTTAAGGTGTTTGACCTGTAGATCCCTCTTCAGCGTGATCTGAAATCCACGCCGGCGCAACCGGTATCCCAGTTCGACGTCTTCGATCGAAGGCCTCACGTACCGTCGTTCGTCGAATCCGCCCACCGCCGCAAACGCCTCACGACGCACCGCGCCACAGCCCGCCCAAAACGTAGCCGCCTGAGCAGATGCCTGTTGGTGGGTAAAGTGGTGTAGCAGATTTTTGTATTGCGAAATGAAACTCTTCGCGTCCGGCTCGTCATCGTACGAACCGAAAACGGCATGGGCATCAGGTTGATTACGGAAGAACGTCGCCACTTCGGCCAGCGTGTCCCGGCGCACCACCACGTCGGCATCAACGAAGAGGAAGATGTTTCCTTGAGCGCGTCCCACGCCACGATTGCGCGCGGCGGCCGGCCCTGACCTGGCGGAGAGCCGGAGAACCTGTACGCCCTGCGCCTGCCACTTGCTGGCAGTGCCATCGGTTGAAGCATCGTCCACCAAAATTATTTCGAGAGGTTGAAAGTCGGAACGCAGAAGCGCCTCAAGGCACCGATCTAGTTGCGCGCCTCCGTTATAGACAGGAACGATGACGGAGATGAGAGGGCTGTCGTTCACTGATTTTACGCTTCGAACTCAATCGCGGGGGTGGGCGAACATTCCCCAATGCGCCTCGGGACCCGGGGCTGACTGGCAGCAATCTCAACCATGGGAGCCGGAGATTTGATTTCCTCCTGATAGTCGGCGTCTGTGTTTACTTCCCACAAGTTATGGTTGGCGCCGAGGATATTTTGTGCCGCTAACATCGCCGTCAACATGGAGTGGTCCTGATTGTTGTACTTGTGCATTCCGTTTCGGCCGACGAGTTGAAGGTTTGAGAAGATCTCGAGAAAACAACGTACGGTATGTAGCGATTGTTTGTAGGTCGAATCGTAGACGGGGTAAGCCTTCGGCACTCTGACAACAGTCCCTTCAGCCACATCGCCAGGCTGTGCCAGTCCTAACTTCTGCAATTCAAGCTTGCCAAGTTCGACCAGGTCGGCGTCTGACATCGTCCATAGACCATCGCCTTCAAAGCAAAAGTACTCCAAACCCAGGCAAGTCTTGTTCGGGTCGGGCACCATGTCCGAACTCCAGTTTTTGAAATTCTGCACGCGTCCCATCTTCACTTCCGGGTCGTGGATGTAAATCCAATTGTCCGGGAATAGATCTCGTTTATTGATAATCAGGACCACAGTCAAAAAATCTCGATACTGCAGTTTGTCAGCGGCCGCTAATACGTGAGGAGGCGGGGGCGGCGCCAACTTGTGCACCAATTCACGGATTGGCATGCTGCTGACAAAGTGGGTGCCGGACAGACTCTCATTGCGCCCCTCGTTTACCAGCTCCACTGCTTCGATCTTCTCTTTACTCCAGCGAATTTTTTCGACGCGCGAGCCGGACCGAATCGTGCCTCCGCTCTCGCGCACGAGGTCCGCCATCTTCTCCCACATCATGCCCGGTCCCAGTCGCGGGTATTCAAATTCATTGATGAGGGTTTTCACGACCGATTGTTCGCCGCGATGCGTCTGGCGAATGAGAGTGTCCTTTAGCACCTGGCCCAACGAGAGGCCCTTGATGCGCTGAGCGGCCCAGTCTGCCGTGATTTCGCCGCAGGGAATGCCCCAAACCTTTTCGGTATATGACTTGAAAAAAATCTTGTAGAGCCGCCGGCCGAAACGGTTGGTGACCCACTGTTCAAAAGTCAGTTCGGCGCGCAGGGGAAATAAGCGCGCATAGAAATAGCTGGCGAGGATAAGACAACTATCCACTATCCCCAGCTTGAAGAGCACCGACGAAAGGCGAAGAGGATAATGAAAGAATTTCTTCTTGTAGTAGATTCGTGAGAGTCGCTTGCGGCGCTTAAAGTCTTTTTCCGTCAGGACCTCGTGCCAAATCTCATCGACCGCCTTAACTTTGGTGTAAAAGCGGTGGCCGCCAATGTCGAACCGGAACCCTTTATGGTTGACTGTTTTTGCCAGTCCTCCGACAACCGCATCCTGCTCCAGGACAATTGCGGCGGCGCCCGCTTTGCCCAGTTCGTAAGCGGCAGTTAACCCTGCGGGGCCGGCGCCGATGATGATGGCTGTAGTATTCCCATGTTCTCCCATGCCGGTATTGCCCTGCATTTATGAATAATTTTTCTCGTTTAATTTTGCGCTGTACCTTAATGGAATAAGTTTGAAATGAAAAGAGGAATATTCGGGACTGTTCTGCCCCGCAGGGCGGACGAACGCGGATAAAAAACGGATCTGAAAAGCAGAAGAACGGGACGGAGTTTATCCGTTTTGCTTTTCAGATCCGTGTAATCCGCGTTTATCCGCGGCTAATGCTGTCCCGTAACAGAGCCGCTTGCGGTAGCAAGCGGTTCTAAACCGCTCGCTATCGCGAGCGGCTCTGCATTCGTTTAGGGATGCTGTGCTTGCCGCCGAATGCACATGAATCGCGACGCCAAAACTTCTTCGTGATTGCCAGATCGAGACGGAAGGCGAATAACCAGGTAACATCCCCACAGCAGCGTTCCCCTTTTCAACGTTCACGAACGAACGCTCTCGCCTTGTCAGCATCGCGCCTCTAATTGCATACTGAAAGTCAGCCGTACGAACCTTTAATTCGGAAAAGCCAGGCGTGACCGGCAATACCTCTCGCCTCACTTTCCCGAAATGTGTGTCATAACGGCGAGCGAAGGTTTGACTTTCCGAGGGACGAGGGCAACGACGAGAGAGAAGCGCCGCATCACAAGCCACGTGAGACCGCCCGGAACCCCCAGCCGGCCTTGCGCTTTGCAGGGGACAGTTACCGGGCGCTGCTTTGTTGAAATCACGCGGACGCGTTGCATGTCGGTGAACAGGCAGTGAAGATGTAGACTTCGCGACTGACCAGGACGACACAAAACGTGACCGCAGCGGAAAACGAGACAAGTGGACGGACGGACTACGAGCTGGCGCAGGCGGCTCACGCAGGCGATATGCATGCCTTCGAAGAGCTTTACCAGCGCCATAATCGACGGGTCTATTCCCTCTGCTTGCGCATGACGCAAAACGTCTCCGAGGCGGAAGACCTGGCTCAGGAGGTCTTCATCCAGCTCTTTCGTAAGATCGGCAGTTTTCGTGGGGAGTCAGCCTTCACTACCTGGCTGCACCGGCTGACGGTGAACCAGGTGCTGATGCACTTCCGCAAGCGCGGAGTGCGGATGGAACAGACCACGGAAGACGGCGAAACGCCGATTCAGATAGTAAAAGGCACCGAGAATCCCAACTCCATGCCGGTGGTCGATCGCATCGCGTTGGACAAAGCGATTGCCCAACTACCGCCTGGCTACCGTACGGTTTTCACGCTGCATGACATCGAAGGGCACGAGCATGAGGAGATTGCGCGCATGCTCGGCTGCTCAGTCGGGACGTCAAAGTCGCAACTTCATAAGGCGCGCATGAAATTACGCGGGCTATTGAGGCAACAGAATGAGCCCCAATAGCTTCCAACAAAGTCCGCCGGTTTTACCGGTCACCCCGAAACCACGGAAATGATGGTGGAAAACGTTCGAAACAGCCCCGATCCGGCCAGCCAGTCCAGGGCCGCGAGCGGGGCGGATACGCAGTCTCCCCTTGATTGATTTGAGACCATGATAGTTGCGAGCCCATCCAGTTAGAATATTTTGCGCAACCGGTCAGAGGTTATGAAGCAATGAACTGCGAAAAATGCCGAGACTTACTCAGCGAATTTGTTGACGGATCCTTAGGGCGCGAAGACTACACAACCTTCAGTGCTCATCTGGAAGAGTGCCTGGAATGCGCCGACGTACGAAACGATCTGAATTCGATCGTCAGCTTCTGCCGCGAGAACCGCGGCCAGTATGAAGCGCCGCCAAACGAGCGCGCCCTGTGGCTGCGAATTCGCAACCTGATTGAAGGTGAAACCGCGCAAAACAATCCCGGTGCGCGGGCAAAAAAGCGGGCCGGGTGGCTAAGCGCAGCAGGCCATAGAAGCTGGGAACTGACCCTCCCGCAATTGGCCGCGGCGGTCGCAGGTATCGTGATTGTAGTGGCGCTGACTACGGCTGTAGGCCTGCGAAGCTTTGGTGGTAAGGTATTTGGCCCCGGCGTTAGCAGCTCTCAACATATTTCCTTAACCGGTAAGCGCGAGGACCCGACCGATCGCATCTGGCAGCAACAGCAGGCCATCAAGTACTGGAACGATCGCATCGAGCTGAATAAGGTCCGTTGGAGTCCCCAGATGCGCGAGACCTTTGATCGGAATCTGAAAGTTATCGATCAGGCCGTGAATAATTCGCTGGCCGAGCTACAAAAAAATCCTCATGACGAGGTGTCCGAGGAAATGCTGAACTCAGCCCTCAGTGACAAGATGAATCTGCTCAGGGAGTTTTCCGATTTGTGAGTTGATGTGAGTTGATTAGACAGTTCCCCATTTGGCTATCGCAGCCGCAGAAGCCGCAGAAAGCCTGACGCAAGACTTCGCAGAGCAATGAATTCAGTCGCCACCACCATGCATTTTCGTCTCACGCAACCGAGCCGGGTTCGCTCGGCGGTTTGGGTTTTCTTTGTCTGTCTTCTTATTTTCCTTTGCGCGGCCGGCGGCTTTGCCCAAAAGAGCGTGACCCGCCGTTACGCCGCCGGCAAAAATGTACGTTTGGAATTGAAAAACCTCTCCGGCACCATCACGGTCGAGACCTGGAATAAAGACGAGATTAAGCTAACCGCCACCCTCGAATCACCTTCGGCACAATTCACTCCGAGACAAACCGGGAACGGCGTCACCGTTGACGTGGTAGCGGACAATCGCGGCCGGAGCGATGTGGGCGACGTAAATTTTCATATCTATGTGCCCACCAGCTCCTCCGTCGACCTGGAAACCAAACGCGGGCAAATCAGGGTCAGCAATATTAGTGGCGGCCTTGTTCGCGCACACGTTTCTTCGGAAGGCGACATCATCCTGAGCGGCATCAGTGCTGAAAGAGTATTCGCCTCGAATACGATGGGTGACATTTTCTTTGACGGCAGGCTTGCCTCGGGTGGCACCTACGAGTTCAAATCAAACTCCGGCAACATCACCCTCAATATTCCGCCCGATTCGGCTTTCCGGTTGGTGGCGTGGACCTCAACCAGGAAGTTGGAGCTGGGACCCTTCTGGAATGAGAGCATGAAATCGCTGGGCGACGGACGCAAGTTCACCGGCGACGTAGGCGATGGCCGTTCATCCGTCAGCATCACCAATTACCAGGGCAGTATTTCCTTCCGCCGGCGCTAGAGTTTCAACGCCGCAGAATTAATCCACAAACCGTGTTCGCTGAGTTGGCTCGGCTTCGATGGCCGCGCGTGGTGCCGTCCGTTTCACGGACTAAGACTCAGCCTGGATCTCGCAGCACTTTTCGGCCAACGCTCCTTTAACCTTCTTGGGAAACTTGTGCTCCGTCTGTATCATGCAGATTCTTTGATCAAGGCACTGGCCGCGCGAAAACCTGACAGCATCAATGAGGGGTAACATTCCAATTCCTGAGCTTCCGTTCGGTGAGGAAGTGTGGCTGATGTTGGCTGTCACGGGTGTGCGCGAACGACGGACCCAACAAGGAAAACCTTTCTGCGACGTCACCGCGCGTAACGCTACCGGCAACCTGGGACTGAAAATCTGGGGCGAAGTCCTGGATGTTTGGCAGGAAATCAAGCCGGGACTTTGGGGCGTAACCGGACGGCTGGAGAGTTTTCAGGATCGCTCGCAGTTTGTCGTTTCCGAATATCGCCCCATCACCCTCGAACAATACCGCGAACACCAACAGTCTGACCCGGTCCTGCCGCGCGCGTTCACGATGGACATCGAGACGCTGGCCCTGCCGGACTTTCGCGAGCGCGTCGGCCCGCAACTGGAAAGATTACTCCGGCTTGGCAACATGCGTTGGGAACAGCAGCAACGTTATCTGGAAGACATTGCCGCCGAAGAAGAACGTGTCTACCAACTGGGAGCGTTGAGTGCGACCAGCGGGCGCGTGCTTTCCATTGCCCTCCATGTTGGCCCGATTCCGGGCTTTGCCATCGAAGGCATTACCCAGACTGGCAGTGAGCACGTGTTCGGCATCGACGCGGACGGACAGGAACACGAAGAAAAAGAAACGCTCAGCGCCTTCCTCGAATTCCTGAAGAACTTTGATTCCGAAAGCGATGAGATCGTGGGACACAACGTGCTGGGATTCGATCTGCCTTTTATTTTTCAACGCTGTTTGATTAACAACATCTGCGTTCCTTCGTTGATCAATCTTGGCGAATACAATGTCCGGGGTGTGTTTGACACAATGCATCGCTGGTGGTCGGGCGGGAAACGAAATGTCAGCCTCGACGATATCGCCTGGGCGCTGGGCATTGAATCAAGTAAGACGGCAGCCGTGGAAGGCAGCAAAGTTTTCGATCTTTATCACGCCGGGAAACTCCTTGAGATACGCGAATACAACCTGAACGACGTGCGCGTCACGCGGCAGGTTTACGAGCGCATGGTCGCGTGCTTTGGTCGATGATTCTGAACGGCGCCTTCGTCCCGTCAACGCTGCTGCGTTTCATTTCCGCAACACTCGCTGCTAAAATCAATTGAATGTTTGCTAATTCCTTAATGCTGCTGGTGGGTCTCGCGGTCGGCGCGGTGTCCGTCTGGCTGATTTTCCGCTCGAAGATCAGACACGAATACGATCGGGCACGGTCCGAAAGCGCGGCCCAACTGGCGACAGTCAGCGAGCGTTTGTCCGGCAAGGACAACGAAGTGAAGCGTCTCCAGGCATCATTCGATCGAGAAGTCGCCGATCACGGATTGGCCAGGGAGCAAAACAGCCTGCTGAAGGCGGAGCTGGAAGGTGAACGCCGCGCCGCCCAGGAGCGCAAAGAATCCTTCAAACAGGCGGCTGATGAGCTGGCGGAAAAGTTCAAAGCCCTGTCCCGCGACGCCCTGAAAGACAACAGCCAATCGTTTCTGGAGCTGGCTAACACTACCCTGCAGCGTTTCCAACAGACTGCCAAAGGCGAGCTCGAACAAAGGCAGCAAGCGATCGATCAGCTGGTGCGGCCATTGAAGGAGTCTCTCGAAAAAGTCGATGGCAAGATCAACGATTTGGAAAAAACTCGGGCCGGCGCTTATTCGGAACTGCGCGAGCAGGTGCGCGCGCTGGCCATGTCTCAATTGCAGTTGCAGGCGGAAACAGGAAACCTGGTGAAGGCGTTGCGCGCGCCTCACGTGCGCGGTCGTTGGGGCGAGATCCAGTTGCGGCGCGTGGTCGAACTGGCCGGCATGCTGCAGTATTGCGACTTTGTCGAACAGGAAACGGTGGCGACGGAGGACAGTCGCCTCCGCCCCGATCTAATTGTGCGGCTGCCGGGAAATCGCACCATCGTCGTCGATTCCAAAGTTCCTTTCGATGCATTTTACGAATCGATCTCAACCACTGACGAGGTCGTCCGTCTCGCCAAATTGAAAGAGCATGCCCGTCTGGTGCGAACGCACATCACGTCTTTGAGCAGAAAGTCTTATTGGGAAGCGGTTCAACCCACGCCAGAATTCGTGCTGCTGTTTTTGCCCGGTGAAACTTTTTACAGCGCCGCGTTGGAGCATGATCCTAAGCTGATCGAAGACGGTGTGGGCCAGAGTGTAATTATCGCCACTCCGACGACTTTGATCGCGCTACTAAAGGCTGTCTCGTACGGGTGGCGCCAGGAGCAAATGGCGGAAAACGCGCAGGAAGTCAGCAAGCTGGGCAAGGATCTATACGATCGGCTGCGCACGTTCACCAGCTACTTCGCGGACATTGGCCGCGGACTGGATCGCGCCCTCGAGTCCTATAACAAGGGAGTCGGCTCGCTGGAAGCGCGAGTGCTGGTGACTGCGCGAAAGTTTAAAGAGCGCGGCGCGATTGCGGGTGAAGAGATTCAGACCCTTGAACCGATCGATAAGGCAGCGCGGCTATTGACGTTAGATGAAGGTGGTCTGTTTCCCGATTTGGTAGCCGGCGAAGTAAGCGAGCCGGAAGATGATTCGCTGCCGCTGTTGAGTTCGAAGAGCGCTCATGAATAAGCGGGAGGGCTATCCGCAGATTTCGCAGATTCCATTAGTCGGAAAACTGCGCGACCTTATTGGTAGCGTCCCTGGCAGGCAAATCCTCTGCTCCCCTTCGGTGTAATCTGCGTAACCTGTGGACAGCAATTTCACCAAACAAATCTGGCTCGGAAACGTGCTGGGAGCAAATCGCGAGCGGCTGCAGTCCCGATGTGCGGAGTATGTCGCCCGGGGC
>Ga0207668_10001115_pt1 | contig 15994 bp, 16 predicted proteins | sample KBSS43metaG_FD_184323 | JGI IMG/M metagenome (GOLD analysis project Ga0207668, IMG submission 184323) | Switchgrass rhizosphere microbial communities from Kellogg Biological Station, Michigan, USA - KBS S4-3 metaG (SPAdes) (version 2) | ecosystem: Host-associated > Plants > Roots > Rhizosphere... | reverse complement strand
AAGGGCGCCCACGTCCGATCCGCCGCTGCGCGCGCCTTCTTGATGGGAATGTCGGCATAATCTGCCGTGCTGCGGCCGCGAATGCGCAGCCCTTGGGTGCGTCGCTGCCACATACGGCACCCGTCATACCCGCAGCCATCGCTAGGTTGGCGCAATTGTGAGCAAGGCCGTGTCATGAAGAGCAACTCGCTGATCGAAGCCGATCGCGCCCATCTGATCCACCCGGTCTCCGCCTATCGTGCGCACGAGGCGCGGGGCGCGACCGTGCTGGTCAAAGGCGATGGCATGTATCTGACCGACGCCGACGGTAACCGCCTGCTCGACGCCTTCGCCGGGCTGTGGTGCGTCAATGTCGGCTACGGCCAGGAGTCGATCGTCGAGGCGGCGGCGCGGCAGATGCGTGAGCTGCCTTATGCGACCGGCTATTTCAGCTTCGCGTCGGAAGCCTCTATCCGGCTGGCCGAGCGGCTTGCCGAGCTGTCGCCGGCAGGGCTCGACCGCGTGTATTTCAGCCTCGGCGGGTCGGACGCGGTCGACGCCGCGATCCGCTTCATCGTCCACTACTGGAACGCGCGAGGAAGGCCCGCCAAGAAGGCGATGATCGCGCTGGAGAAGGGCTATCACGGCTCCTCCTCCACCTCGGCGGGCCTGACCGGCCTGCCCGCCTTCCACCGCCAGTTCGACCTCCCGCTCAAGTGGCAGCACCACATCCGTGCTCCCTATTCCTATCGCGATCCGGAGGGGCACGACGGCGAGGCGCTGATCGCCGCCTCGGTCGCGCAGCTGCGCGCGAAGGTGGCCGAAATCGGTCAGGACAATGTCGCCGCCTTCTTCTGCGAACCGATCCAGGGCTCGGGCGGGGTGATCGTGCCGCCGCCGGGCTGGCTCAAGGCGATGCAGGAGACCGCCCGCGAGCTCGACATCCTGTTCGTGGTCGACGAGGTGATCACCGGCTTCGGCCGTACCGGGCCGATGTTCGCGTGCGAGCATGAGGGCGTCACCCCCGATCTGCTGACCGTCGCCAAGGGACTCACCGCCGGCTACGCACCGATGGGCGCGGTGCTGATGAGCGACGCAGTCTATGCCGGCATCGCCGACGGGCCCGACAACCATCTCCAGATCGGCCACGGCCAGACCTATTCGGGCCATCCGGTCAGCGCCGCGGTCGGGCTCGAGGTGTTGCGGCTCTATACGGACGGCGGCATCCTAGCGAACGGCCAGGCGCGCGGGCCCCGCTTTGCCGAGCGGCTCGATCGGCTGCGCGATCACCCGCTGGTCGGCGAGGTCCGCTACAAGGGCATGCTCGCCGCGATCGAGACCGTCGCCGACAAGCGGACCCGCGCCAAGTTCCAGCCGTCGCTGGAGATCGGCGAGCGGATCGGTCGCGCCGGCTATCAGAGCGGGATCATCTACCGGGCCTTCGCCGACGGCATCGTCGGCCTGGCACCGGCGCTCAGTTGCGGCGAGGACGATCTGGAGCTGATGATGGACCGGATCGAGGCGGCGCTCGACAGGGTGCTTGACCAGCCCGAGGTCCGCAGCGCAGTTTCAGGCTAGGGAGAAGCGGATGAGCCTAAGACCCAAGCTCGACCGGCTCGATTTCCGGATCCTGGCGCACCTCCAGGACAATGGCCGGATCACCAATGTCGATCTTGCCGACGCGGTCGGTCTTTCGCCGAGCCCCTGCCTGTCTCGGGTCAAGCGGCTCGAAAAACATGGCTACATCACCGGCTACGGCGCGATGGTCGCGCTTGCCAAGCTTGGGTCGACGCTGACCGTATTCACCGAGGTGACGCTGAGCGATCACCGCTCGGGCGACTTCTCGCGGTTCGAACAGCGCGCCAAGGGCGTACCGGAGATCGTCGAGGCCCACCTCGTCAGCGGCGGCTACGACTATCTGCTCAAGTTCGTATGCCGCGACGTCAGCCACTATCAGGAAGTGATCGAGAGCATCCTCGAGCGCGATTTCGGCATCGAGAAATATTTCAGCTACATCGTCATCAAGTCCGCCGTCATCAGTCGACGTCCGTCGATCGAGGCGCTGTTCGACGACCGCATGGAATGATTCGATGACCGCCACCGCTACCGAAATCGATGCGCTCGTGCCTGCGCTGGTGGCGCTGCGCCGTGACATCCACGCTCATCCGGAGCTCGGCTTCGAGGAGCATCGCACCGCCGCGATCGTCGCCGACGCGCTTCGCGAGGCGGGGCTTGAGGTCCACACCGGCATTGGTGGCACCGGCGTCGTCGGGGTGCTGCGCAGCGGCGACTACCACCCCGCGATCGGCTTTCGCGCCGACATGGACGCACTGCCCTTCCACGAGGAGACTGGCGCGCCGCATGCCAGTACCACACCGGGCTGCTTCCATGGCTGCGGCCATGACGGGCATGTCGCAATGCTGCTGGGCACCGCGCGTCATCTCGCCGCCAACCGCCATCTGTTCGCCGGCACGCTGAACTTCATCTTCCAGCCCGCCGAGGAGGGCCTCGCAGGCGCACGCGCGATGATCGAGGACGGGCTGTTCGATCGCTTTCCCTGCGGCAAGGTGTTCGCGCTCCACAACTGGCCCGACCTTCCCGCCGGCAGCATCCGCACCCGGCCGGGACCGATCATGGCCTCCGCCGATCGCTTCGAGATCGCGATCAGCGGCAAGGGCGGCCATGCCGCACTCCCGCATCAGACGCCGGATGCTATCCTGGCGGGCTGTGATCTCGTCACCCAGCTCAACGGCATCGTCTCGCGCCGCGTGCCTGCCACCAGCTCGGCGGTGCTGTCGGTCACGATGTTCAACGGCGGTCACTCGCACAACGTCATTCCGGCGCGGGTCGAGCTGATGGGCACGGTCCGCACCTTCGACGGCGCGGTCCAGGACGTGATCGAGGCCGCGATCCACGACATCGCGGCGGGCGTCGCGCTCGCCAGCGGCACCCGGATCGAGGTTGCCTATCATCGCTACTATCCGGCGACGATCAACGACGCCGGGGCCGCCGCCGACGCGCTCGCCGCCGCCCGCACCGTGTGCGCCGATGTCGCCGAAGCGCCCGAGCCCGCCTTCACCTCCGAGGATTTCAGCTTCATGCTGCAGGCGGTGCCCGGCGCCTATCTCTGGCTCGGCCAGGGCCGCGGCGACGCGCCGCCCGCCTTGCACCATCCCCGCTACGACTTTAACGACGATGTCATGGCCACCGGCATCGCCTGGTTCACTGCGCTGGCGGAACAGCTGCTCCCTCCCGACCGGACAAGTCTGGCGGCGTGATCCGCGCGGGCGCATCACCGCTCCGACGGCTGGGGCTTCTGCTGCTCGTGATGATGCTGTGCCTGTCGCATGGCGGCCCGGCTGCCGCGACGCTGCACGAGCACGATCTGCCGACCCATGCGCATGCGACCGCCGGCGTCGATCTGATCGCGGCGGACGATCATGCCCAGGCCGATCCTGCCGGCGACATGTCGCACCCGCCCGGCCATCTCCACCTCTGCGCCGCGGAAGTTCCAGCCTCGCCCGAGCTTGCCGATCGTCTGCCGGTGATCCGCTCGATGCCGCTCGTGGAGCGCACACTGCCGCTCGGCTCGCTCGCCGCGGCGCCGCCGGTCCAGCCGCCGTCCGCCTGATCGCAGCCTAGCGCGGCGGCCGATCGCGGCCGCCTGCCCCGCTTACTTCATCACGGATCATCATCATGGCCATCTTCTCGCGCGCGCTGCTGCTCGCGTCGCTTTGCCTGCCGGCGCTTGCGCAGGCCGCTCCGATCACGCTCGACGACGCGATCACGCGCGCGCTCGCCGCCGCGCCGCAACGCGCGGTGGCGGAGGCGCGCACCGAGGCGTGGTCGGCGGCAAGACGCGCCGCGGACACCAAGCCTGCGCCCACGATCGAGGTCGCGGTCGAGAATATCGGCCCGTCGCGCGGCGCGCTTGACCAGAGCCAGGTCGACTTCCTCTACAGCCAGCGGATCGAGCGCGGCGGCAAGCGCGCCGCGCGCATCGCGTTAGTCGATCGCGAGCAGGCGGTGTCCAGCGCCGAGGCGATCGTCACCCGGCTCGACACCGTCCAGCAGGCGCAGCGGCTGTTCGTCGAGGCGCAGTCCGCGACGATCAAGGTCGAGGCGGTCGAGGAGCGGCTCAGGATCGCGCGCGAGCTGCAGAAGGCGGTCGCCGCGCGCGTCGCCTCCGCCCGCGATCCGATCTTCGCCGGCACCCGCGCCAGGACCCAGGTCACCGATCTCGAGGTCGAGCTCGAGGTGGCGATCCACGAGCGCGATCGCTGTCTCACCCGCCTCGCCGAGCTGTGGGGCGGAACCCCCGATGGCCTCACGGTTCCGACCGATAGCTTCCTCGAAGTCGTTCACGAGGAAGAGCCTCATCTCCCCTCTCCCTCAGACCTCGCGCTGTTCCAGGCCCGCGTCGCGCGCGCCGAGGCGGCGTTCGATGTCGAGCGCGCCGCGGCGGTGATCGACCCGACCGTCACCGCCGGTCCGCGCCTGCTCACCGGCACCGGCGACGTCGCGCTCGTCGCCGGCGTCTCGATCCCGCTCGCCAACAAGCGGCTCAATGCCGCGAACAGCGATCGCGCCGAGGCGCTCCGCCGCCAGGCGGAGGCCGAACTTGCGGTCGAGCGCTACCAGCGCAACCGCGCGATCGACCAGGCCGCCGAGGAGGTCGAGGAGGCGCAACACGCCGCGCTCGCCATCCGCGACCGCGTCCTGCCCGGTCTGCGCCAGACCCTCGCCGAAGTCCGCGCCGGCTATGCCCGTGGCGGCTTCTCGTTCCTCGACGTCTCGACTGCCGCGAGCGCGGTCGCCGAGGCGCGCGGCCGCGTCATCGAAGCCGCGACCCGCTTCCACCTCGCCAAGGTCACCCTCGATCGGCTGACCGGCGAATATGCCAAACTCGTCTCGGAGGCCCGCTGATGCTGCGCACCACATTCGCGGCAACCACCGCCGCGCTCCTGCTCCTCACCGCCTGCGGCGAGTCGTCCGCGCCCCCGGAGGAGGCCGGGCACGGCGAGGCGCCCGCGGCCGATTTCGAGCGCGGTCCGCACAATGGCCGCCTGCTCCGCGACGGCGACTTCGCGATCGAAGTGACCGTGTTCGAGGACGGGGTGCCGCCCGAATTCCACCTCTACGCCACCCGCGACGGCAAGCCGGTCGACCTCGCCACGGTCCAAGCGACGCTCGCCGTCAGGCGGCTCGACGGCGAGGTCAACCGCTTCACCTTCCGCCCGGAAGAGGATTATCTGCGCGCCAGCGGCACCGTCACCGAGCCGCACAGCTTCGATGTCGAGGTGACGGCGGCGGAAAGCGGTCGCACTCACCGCTGGACCTTCCAGTCCTATGAGGGCCGCGCCCGGATCAAGGACGCCGCCGCCCGCGCCGCGGGGATGACGCTGGAGCGAGCGGGGCCGGCCGAGATCGGCACCACCGTCGAGCTGCTCGGCCGGGTCGCGCTCGATCCTGCCGCCAGCGCCGAGGTCGGCGCCAAATATCCTGGCCGGGTGGTCTCGGTGTCGCGCAACGTCGGCGACCGCGTCGGCCGCGGCGTGCTGCTGGCGCGGGTCGAGAGCAGCGAGAGCCTGCAGACCTATTCGATCACCGCGCCGATCGCGGGCGTGATCACCGAGCGCCGCACCAATGTCGGCGCGGTCACCGGCGGCGAGCCGCTGTTCGTGATCGCCGATCCGTCGCGCACCATCGCCGAGTTCCCGGTGTTCCCGCGCGACATGGAGAGGGTGCGCCCGGGCCAGCAGGTCCAGATCGGCGGGATCGAAGGCGCGCGCAGGCAGGTCGCGACTATCCGCGACTTCCTGCCAACCGCCGACATTGCCAGCCAGACACTGACCGCCCGCGCCGCGCTTCCCAACCGGGACGGCTTCTGGCGCCCCGGCATGAACCTCAAGGGGCTGGTCACGATCGACAAGCGCACCGCGCCAATCGCGGTCAGAACCCGCGCGCTCCAGGCCTTCCGCGACTTCACCGTGGTGTTCGCCAAGATCGGCCAGACCTACGAGGTCCGCATGCTCGAACTTGGGCAGCAGGGGCCGGAATGGACCGAGGTGCTCGGCGGCCTCAAGCCCGGCACCCAATATGTCGTCGACGGATCCTATGTCGTAAAGGCCGACATCGAGAAATCCGGCGCGAGCCACGATCACTAGGGGGCCGCGTCATGCTCGAACGGATCATCAACGCCTCGATCCGGCATCGCTTCGCGGTGCTCGGGATCGTCGTCCTGCTCGCCGTCGCCGGCATCTACAGCTTCGGCCGGCTCAAGATCGATGCGGTGCCGGACATCACCAATGTCCAGGTCCAGATCAACAGCCCGGCGCCCGGCTTCTCGCCGCTCGAGGCCGAGCAGCGAGTGACCTACCCGGTCGAGACCGCGCTCGCCGGCATTCCCGGGCTCGACTATACCCGCTCGATCTCGCGCTACGGCCTCAGCCAAGTCACGGCGGTGTTCCATGACGGCACCGACATCTACTTCGCGCGCCAGCTGGTGTCGGAGCGCATCCAGGCGGTGCGCGACTCACTGCCGCCATCTGTCCAGCCGCAGATGGGTCCGATCGCCACCGGTCTCGGCGAGATCTTCATGTACACGCTCGACGCTAGGCCCGGCGCGCGCAATGCCGAGGGCAAGCCCTATACCGCGCAAGAGCTGCGCACGCTTCACGACTGGGTGGTCCGGCCGCAGCTGCGGAGCGTGCCCGGCGTCACCGAGATCAATGCGATCGGCGGCAGCCGCAAGGAATATCACGTCACTCCCTGGCCCGATCGCCTCGCCGCCTATGGCTTGGCGATTGAGGACCTGACCGCCGCGCTGACCCGCAACAACGCCAATCAGGGCGCGGGCTATGTCGAGCGCCATGGCTCGCAATATCTGATCCGCGTTCCCGGCCAGGCGGCGGGCGAGGCCGACCTCGCCTCGATCATCCTGTCCTATCGCGGCAACCTGCCGATCCGCGTCGCCGACGTCGCCGACGTGGTGATCGGGTCCGAGCTGCGCTCGGGCGCCGCCACCAAGGACGGGCATGAGGCGGTACTCGGCACCGCTCTGATGCTGGTCGGCGAGAATGCGCGCGAGGTCAGCACCGCGGTCGCCGAGCGGCTGAAGGCGGTCAACGCCTCGCTCCCCGCCGGCGTCGTCGCCAACCCGGTCTATGATCGCTCGGTCCTCGTTGAGGCGACGATCGGCACGGTCGAGAAGAATCTGATCGAAGGCGCGCTGCTGGTCGTCGTGATCCTCTTCCTGCTGCTCGGCAACGTCCGCGCGGCGCTGATCACCGCGGCAGTGATCCCGCTCTCGTTCCTGTTGACGATCACCGGCATGGTCGCCGGCGACGTCTCGGGCAATCTGATGAGCCTCGGCGCGCTCGACTTCGGGCTGATCGTCGACGGGGCGGTGATCATCGTCGAGAACTGCCTGCGCCGTTTTGGCGAGGCGCAGCACCGGCTCGGCCGCCTGCTCGAGAAACCGGAGCGGCTGAGCCTCGCTGCCGAGGCCTCGGTCGAAGTGATCCGCCCGAGCCTGTTCGGCATCACGATCATCACCATCGTCTATCTGCCGATCTTCGCGCTGACCGGGGTCGAGGGGAAGACCTTCCACCCGATGGCGATCACGGTGGTGATAGCGCTGGTCGCCGCGCTGCTGCTCTCGCTTACGCTCGTTCCCGCCGCGGTCGCGACCTTCGTCACCGGCCGCGTCGACGAGAAGGAGAACCGGGCGATGCGCTGGGCGGGCGATCGCTATGCGCCCGCGCTCGATTGGTCGCTCAGGCACGGCAAGGCGGTGATCGCGGGCGCGGTGCTGCTGGTCGCGCTGACCGGCGTCGCCGCCAGCCGGATGGGCTCGGAGTTCATCCCCAACCTCGACGAGGGCGACATCGCGCTCCACGCGCTGCGCATCCCCGGCACCAGCCTCACCCAGGCGATCGAGATGCAGACCGCGCTCGAGCTGCGGCTGAAGCGCATCCCCGAGGTGCGCGACGTGTTCGCCAAGATCGGCACCGCCGATGTCGCCACCGATCCGATGCCGCCGTCGGTCGCAGACACCTTCGTGCTGATGAAGCCGCGCAGCGAGTGGCCCGATCCGCGCAAGCCGAAGGCGCAGCTGGTCAACGAGATGGCCCACGCGGTCGAGGACGTGCCCGGCTCGCGCTACGAATTCCTTCAGCCAATCCAGATGCGCTTCAACGAGCTGATCGCCGGCGTCCGCTCAGACGTCGCGATCAAGATCTTCGGCGATGATCTCGACGAGCTCGCCGAGGCCGCGGCGGCGGTGCAGGAGGTGGTGGAGAAGGTGCCAGGTGCGGTCGACGCCCAGACCGAGCAGATCACCGGCCTGCCGTTCATCCAGGTGATCCCGGATCGGCTGGCGCTCGCGAGGGCAGGCCTCAACGTCGCAGACGTCCAGTCGGTGGTCGCCGCCGGCATGGGCGGCACCCCTGCCGGCGAGATCTTCGAGGGCGATCGCCGCTTCGAGATCGTCGTGCGGCTGCCGGAGCAGCTTCGCCGGGATCCGGGCGTGCTGCAGCGCCTGCCGGTCGCGCTGCCGCCGCGGCCCGACGGCAGCCGCGGTTTCGTGCCGCTTGCCGAGGTCGCGCGAATCGAGCAGGTCGCCGGCCCCAACCAGATCAGCCGCGAGGACGGCAAGCGCCGCGCGGTGGTCACCGTCAACGTCCGCGGCCGCGATCTCGGCTCGTTCATCGAAGAGGTACAGGACAAGGTCGCGGCGCAGGTCGAGCTGCCCGCCGGCTACTGGGTCGCCTATGGCGGCACCTTCGAGCAGCTCCAGTCGGCGAGCGCACGGCTCCAGATCGTCGTCCCGCTTGCGCTGCTGCTGATCTTCGGGCTGCTGTTCGCGCTGTTCGGATCGGCGCGCGACGCCGCCATCGTCTTTTCGGGCGTGCCGCTCGCGCTGACCGGCGGGGTCGCGGCGCTGCTGCTGCGCGGCATCCCGCTGTCGATCTCGGCCGGAGTCGGCTTCATCGCGCTGTCGGGCGTCGCGGTGCTCAACGGCGTCGTGATGCTGAGCTTCATCCGTCAGCTGCGCGCCGACGGCGTGGGGATCGAGGAAGCGATCCGGCGCGGCGCGCTGACCCGGCTCCGCCCGGTGCTGATGACGGCGCTGGTGGCGAGCCTCGGCTTCGTGCCGATGGCGGTCAATGTCGGGCTCGGCTCGGAGGTGCAGCGCCCGCTCGCCACGGTGGTGATCGGCGGCATCATCTCGTCGACGCTGCTGACGCTGCTCGTCCTCCCAGCGCTCTACCGTCTCGTCCACACCTCCAGGAAAGCACCCGCCGATGACCTTGCTCTACAAGGCTGACCCGGTTCGCGGGCAGCGCTGGCAGGCGCTGTTCGCCGAGCTCGCGCCCGAACTCGAGATCCGGCTGTGGCCCGACGTCGGCGATCCGGCCGACATCCGCTTCCTCTCCGCCTGGACGCTCGAGCCCGGGCTGATCGAATCGCTGCCGAACCTGGAAGTGCTGTTCTCGATCGGCGCGGGGGTCGACCAGCTCGATCTGACCCAGGTCCCCTCTCAGGTGACGCTGGTCCGCTTGGTCGAAGACAATCTCGCCGCCAGCATGGCCGAATATGTCGCGATGAGCGTGCTCGCGCTCCATCGCTTCCTGCCCGACTATCTCGACAGCCAGGCCGCGCGGACGTGGCAGCCGATCCGCGAGGTGTCGCCGCGCGAGCGCCGCGTCGGCATCATGGGGCTCGGCCAGATGGGCAAGGCGGCGCTCGCCGCGCTCCAGCCGTTCCACTTCAGCTTGCGCGGCTGGAGCCGCAGCGCGCGCACCATCGACGGCGTCGAGACCTTCGCCGGCGAGAGCGGGCTTTCCGCATTTCTGGCCGGAACCGACATCCTCGTCTGCCTGCTGCCGCTGACCGATGAGACCCGCGGCATTCTCGACGCGCGGCTGTTCGCGCAGCTGCCGGAGGGGGCGCAGCTGGTCCACGCCGGCCGCGGCGGTCATCTCAACCCCGCCGACCTGATCACCGCGCTCGACACGGGCACGTTGTCGCGCGCGATCGTCGACGTGACGCCGGTCGAACCGCTTCCGCAGGACGATCCGCTCTGGTCGCACCCCCGGATCATCATCACGCCCCACGCCGCCGCCGCCACCGATGCCGAAGGCGCCGGCCGGGCGCTGATCGCCAACATCCGCCGCAATCTGCGCGGCGAGAAGATGGTCGGAGAGGTGAACCGCGAGCGGGGCTACTGAGCGGCTACAGGCGAATGCCGAGGCGCGGCCCGATCGCGAGCATCGCGAAGTAGAGCAGCACCGTCACCGCGCAGCCGATCGCGAGCGAGGTCCAGAAGCCGGTGCCGCCGCGGAGCAGCGCGGGCACGATCAGTAACATCGGCAGCGACGGCAGCACGAACCAGAAGGTCGCCTCGGCATGGTCCGCCATCCGCGCGACGTCGCCGGTGTCGCGCCACAGCCAGATCATGCCCAGAATAGACACCTAAGGCAGCGACGCCACGAGCGCGCCGAAACCGGGCCGCGCCACGCGATCTCCGACACCAGCGCAACGATCACGCCGGAGATCGCCGCCTCCACGCTCAGGTAGAACATGGCATCGCGCCGCTCACTTCAGTTCGGACGCACTTTCGTAGAAGCCGCCTAGCTTCACCGTCACCGTCACCGGGATGTCGCCGCCATTGCGGAAGTACCAGCCATGGGTGCCGGCGAACGGCGCGGTGAACTGGCCCTGCGCCGTGGCGGTGTTCTTCTGCTTCCAATAGGTCGTGAACTCGTCCGCCTTCGCCTGGTAGGGCTCGCCGTGCATCTCGAACCGGATCGGCGCTGACGCCTGCCAGCGGAAGTTGAAGCCGTCGCCCGCCTGCATCCGCGCCTTGACCTCGGTACCGCTGTGCGGGGCGAGCGTGACGGTGACGCTGTCGTCGCGATAGCTGGCCTTTTTCTCGATGCTCGCCTGGCTCTGGGGCGGCACTTCGAACGCGGCGGGCGCGGCAGGCTGCGGGGTTGAGGAAACGTCCGCCGCCTCGATCGCATCCTCGTCGACGCTCGCCATCCGGGTCAGGCCGAGCGCCTTGCCGACGCCGGTCGGATCGATCGCATATTCGGCCGGCAGCACGACCAGCACGAGGATCGCCGTACCCGCCGCCAGCGCGGCGAGAGTGGCGCGGCCCAGCGCCCGCGGAGACGCCTGATAAAGGACCGCATGCGGGTTGCTGCTCATGCCAAGGTCTCCGCGAAGTAGCCGGCCAGCTGGTAGCCGGTGAGGATGAAGCCGGCGCACATCAGCGCGGCGTTGGCGATCACGACGCTGCGGCTGAAGCTGGGCGAGCGCCGCCACAGCGTCATCGCGATCAGGATGATGCTGAGCGCGATCAGCTGGCCGATCTCGACCCCGACGTTGAAGCTGATCAGGTTGGTCAGCAGCCCGTCGCGGCTGGCGATCAGGTCCTGCAGCTTGGTCGCCAGGCCGAAGCCGTGGAAGAAGCCGAAGATCAGCACCGCCGCCTTCTGGTTCGGCTCGCGCCCGATCAGCGTGGGGAAGGCGCCAAGATTGTCGAGCGCCTTGTACACCACCGACAGGCCGATGATCGCGTCGATCACATAGCTGTTGGCGTGGAGGTTGAAATAGACGCCGGCGATCAGCGTCGTGCTGTGCCCGATCGCGAACAGGGTGACGTAGGTCCAGACATCCTTCAGCCGGTAGAGGAAGAAGATAACCCCGACCAGGAACAGCAGGTGATCATAGCCCGTCACCATGTGCTTGGCGCCGAGATACAGATAGGGGATGACGTTCACGCCCGGATTGTTCTGGATGAACGCCTTGTCCGCCTCCGCCACCCCGTGCGCGGTGGCGGCGGAGGCGAGCAGCAGCGCCGCCCCCGCCGCGGCGACGGGGCCCAGGCGGCGGAGGGCGGCGCCTGCCCTCACTTGATCGCGAACGTCGCCATCTGGCGCGCCTTGCTTTGCGTGTTGATCAGCAGCACGCCGACCTTCGCGCCCTTCGGCAGCTTGGCGCCCTCGGCCACGAACCTGTTGCCGCCCGCCGGCGCCGCGACATAGTCGGTCTTCTTGCCGGCGGCATCGACGGTCAGCTTGGCGGCGTAGCCGGCAGCGGCGATGTCGTCGCCGTCCTCGACCACATAGAGCTCGGCCCCGGCCGGCTTGCCGACCAGCTCGAACGCGGTCTCGCCGACCAGCAACACCTGGCCGCCGTGCATCGGATGGTCGCCGCCATGCGCGAGCACCGGGGCGGCGGTCGCCGCCAGCGCGGCGAGGCTGAGCTTCAGCAACTTGGTCATGGTCATATCTCCGTCATTCCGGCTTGTGCGCGAGGGTGAAGGCCAGCGTCGCGGTATGCTCGACCTTGTCCGCCTTCTTGAGATCGGGGCTGGGGCTGATGTGGACCGCGCGGATCACGTTCAGCCCCTGGTTGCGCACCGGAAGGGTCGCGGTGCCGTCGGCCTTGGTCTTGATCGGCGTCGCGTCCGGATCATTCACCATGTCGTTGATCAGCTCGGCGCCAGCGACGGGCTTGCCCTGGAACAGCACGCGGTAGGTGAGCGGCTGGCCGAGCATCGCCGGGATCGCGCCGACCGGCACGATCTGCAGGGTCTGGTTGGCGAGCGGTGGGATCGGCTTGCCGAGCGGACCCTGGATAGTCACCGCATATTTGATCGTGATCTCGGTGCGGGTCGAGGTCGGCGCCTCCACGCGGTTCTTCTTAACGATCTCGCCACCCGGCAGCCACGACCAGGTGCCGTTCTGGAGGACGGCGGCGACCAGCGTCGGCGGAGCGTCGACGTCGACTACCACCAGCGGACCATCCTGGCGCAGCGTCGCGGCAATCGGCTTGTAGTCGGCGTCATAGGCGGCGACGCTCTCCATGTTCGGCTGGCGCTTGACCGACTCCAGATCGTCGGCGCCGATCCCGTAGATGATCGCGATCTGCTTGGCGCGCTGCGCGAACCAGATCCCGTGCGCATGCGCGGCCGACGCGAGCAGTCCGCCGATCGCGACCGCGGTACCGATCCGAGTAACCCTGTTCATCGCCAGACTCCCACGTTCGTGATGGGAGGAGGCTAGTGTCGGGCCTGCGGCAGATTTATTTGATTACGCGCCAGTCGCGGCAGGATCGAACGGATTAGCGTCCCGCGAATGCGGACACTGCTCAGAACCAGGTGCGCAGCCCGATCACAAGCCCCTTCGACGTCCGCTCCTCGCCCGCCGCGCGCGCGAAGCGGGCGGTGTCGCCGAACTTGCGCTCCCACGACACGCCGACATAGGGCGCGAATTCGGGCACGAACTGGTAGCGCAGCCGGAGCCCGAGCTCGAGGTCCGACAGGCCTGATCCGACCCCGGTCGCGGCGACATCCTGCGCGGCGAAGTTGGCCTCTGCCCGCGGTTGGAGGATCAGCCGGTTGGTGATCCGCTGATCGTAATTGCCCTCGATCCGGGCGAGCAGATCGCCCTTGTTCGACAGGAACAGCGCCCCTTCCAGTTCGAACCAGTAAGGCGCGAGCCCCTCGACGCCGATGGTGGCATAGGTCCGGTCGGGATCGGGCTGGAAATCGTGCCGCACGCCGGCCTGAAGGTTCCAGTAGGCGTCGATCGCGCGGCTGTAGAGCGCCTGCACCTCGAGCGCCTCCATACGCTCGCCGAACCGCCCCTCGCCTTCGCTCTTGAGCCAGAGCCGGTTGATGTCGCCGCCGAACGATGCCTCGCCCTCGAACCGATAGCCCTCCCTGCCCTCCTGGATCTGAATCTCGGCGAGATCGAGCATGATCATTGAATAGGGCATGGCGCCATGCTCGGCATGCATCTGGTCCTTAGCGCGCGCCATCGCCTCCGGCGACCAGAAGCGATCGGCATAGCGATCGGTCGGAACGTCGGGCGCCGAGCCGGAGCCTGGCTCTAGATCGGTGCCGAGTTTCTCTGCCGGAGCCGCCGGAGCGGTTTGCGCAGGGGCCTCGTGCCCCGCATGACCACCGGCGGCAGGCGCGGCCGGAGGCATCGCGGGTGCGGGCGTCGCATGGCCCTCGTGCTGCGCGGCGGCGGGCGCTGCGACCAGCGCGGCGGCAAGCAGGAGCGAGCGCATCATGCCGCCTCCTCCGCCGCGTCGGGCCGCACGCTCACCACCCGCATCATGCCCGCATGCATATGGTAGAGCATGTGGCAGTGAAACGCCCAGTCGCCCTCGGCATCGGCGGTGAAGTCGAAGCTGGCGATGCCGCCGGGCTGGACCAGCACGGTGTGCTTGCGCGGCGAGAAGGCGCCGTGGCCGGTGACCAGCTCGAAGAAATGGCCGTGAAGGTGGATCGGGTGACCCATCATCGTGTCGTTGATCAGGTTCACCCGCACCCGTTCGCCCAGCGTGAACGCGATCGGCTCGCGCTTGTCGGAGAATTTCTCGCCGTCGAACGACCACATGTAGCGTTCCATGTTGCCGGTCAGGTGGATGTCGATCGACCGATCGGGCGCGCGCACGTCGGGATTGCGGCTGAGCGCGACGAGGTCCTTGTAGACCAGCACCTTGTGCCCGGCGTCGGCGAGGCCCTGCCCCGGCTCGCCGGTCCGGTCGGTGGGCATTGGCGAGATCGTCTGCACGCTCGGGTCGCGCTTGACCTGCAGCGCATTGTCGAAGTTGCGCATCGACATGTCCATCGTGCTGTGGTCGCCATGGTGCATGTCGCCCATGCCCATGTCCTTCATCGTCGCGAGCGGACGCGGCCTGAGCGGCGGCACCGGCGCGACCATACCCGACCGCGGCGCGAGGGTGGCGCGCGCCATCCCCGATCGATCGATCGCCTCGCCGACCAGGGTGAAGGCGCGATCCTCGCTCGGGGTGACGATCACGTCGTAGGTCTCCGCCGGCGCGAACTGGAACTCGTCGATCTCGACCGGACGGACGGCGAGCCCGTCGGCGGCGACCACCGTCATCCTCAGCCCCGGCAGCCGCATGTTGAACGTGGTCATCGCCGATGCATTGATGAAGCGCAGCCGCACCCGCTCTCCCGGCGTGAACAACGCGGTCCAGTTGTCGTCGGGTCCGTAGCCGTTGATCAGGAAGCTGTAGGTGCTCCCCGTCACGTCGGAGATGTCGGTCGGGTCCATCCGCATCGCGCCCCACTCGGTGCGCTCTTTGCCCGGCTGGTCGCGCCCGGCGAGCTGGCCCGCCAGCGTCTGCTTCTGCAGGTTCCAGTAGCCCGGCAACTGCTTCAGTCGCAGGAACAGCTTGTGCGGATGGACCGGGCTCGCGTCCGACATGACGATGACATGCTCGCGGTCTGACTGGACCGGATCCGCGTCCTTCGGGTCGATCACGATCGGGCCGTACAGCCCGGACTGCTCCTGCAGCCCCGAGTGGCTGTGGTACCAGTAGGTGCCGGCCTGGACGATCGGGAAGCGGTACTCGAACACCGATTTCGGCGCGATGCCGGGGAAGCTGATCCCCGGCACCCCATCATACTGCATCGGCACCAGCAGGCCGTGCCAGTGGATCGACGTGTCCTCGGCCAGCATGTTGCGCACGCGCAGCACCACGTCCTGCCCCTCGCGCAGCCGGATCAGCGGCCCCGGGATGGTGCCGTTGATGCCGATCGCATGGGCATGCCTGCCGCCGATCATCGCCATCTGCTCGGCGATCGTCAGGTCGATCTCCGCGCCCGAGACGGTCGGCAGCGGCTTGACGATCCCGCTCGAGGCCGGCTGCGCCCAGGCGGGCATCAACCCGGCGAGCGCAAGCCCGCTGCCGGTCATGGTCGCGCCGCGCAGGAACTGGCGGCGATTGACATCGAGGCGCATCATGATCCCTTGAAAGACTTGACCGCTATACGCGCGTGCCGCGTTCATCCCTCGCGCAGCGCCGCCGCCAATTGCGCGCGCGCCCGGTACAGCCGGGTCTCGATCGCCTTCGCGCTGACGCCGAGGATCTCCGCCGCCTCGGCCTGGCTCAACCCCTCGACGCCGCGCAGGACGATCACCTCGCGCAGCGTGGCCGGCAGCTCGGCGATAGCGCGCTG
>Ga0207668_10001113_pt1 | contig 16006 bp, 12 predicted proteins | sample KBSS43metaG_FD_184323 | JGI IMG/M metagenome (GOLD analysis project Ga0207668, IMG submission 184323) | Switchgrass rhizosphere microbial communities from Kellogg Biological Station, Michigan, USA - KBS S4-3 metaG (SPAdes) (version 2) | ecosystem: Host-associated > Plants > Roots > Rhizosphere... | reverse complement strand
GGCTGGTCCGCCATGGCGAGAGTGCCGGCAATGTTGCCCGCGATGCCGCGACCGCCGCGGGCCATCACCGCATCGACATCCCCACCCGCGACGTCGACGTGCCGCTCTCCCCGCTCGGCGAGCGGCAGGCCGATGCGCTCGGCCACTGGTTCGCCGCCGGCCGGGGCGACGGCCGCCCCGACATCATCCTCGCTTCCCCGTATGTCCGGGCGATGACCACCGCCGAACGCTTTCGCACCGCCGGGGGCGCCGCGGCGGATACCGCGATCTGCTGCGACGAGCGGCTGCGCGAGAAGGAGTTCGGTATTCTCGACGGTCTGACCGGCGCGGGCATCAAGGCGACCATGCCCGACCAGGCCGAGTTCCGCCGGCTGCTCGGCAAGTTCTACCACCGCCCGCCGGGCGGCGAGAGCTGGTGTGACGTGATCTTCCGGCTGCGCTCGCTGATGGACACCGTCTCGCTGCACTATGCCGGGCGCCCGGTGATGATCGTCGCCCATCAAGTCGTCGTGCTCTGCCTGCGCTACGTCATAGAGAATATGAGCGAGGCACAGATCCTGGCGATCGACCGCGCCGGCGACGTCGCCAATTGCTCGATCACCGAATATCGCTTCGACGAGACGATTGGCGATCACGGCAATCTCCGCCTGATCCGCTACAACGTCACCGCGCCGATGGAGGCGGAGAACGCGCCGGTCACCTCGGCGCCCGATCCGATGGTCGCCGCGCGGGGATGACCGACCCGCTCGACGCCGCCTGGCGGGCGGCGCATCCGCTGCCCGGTGTCGACCCTGAAACCGACAAGAACAGCCGCGGCACCGTTCTGGCGGTTGGCGGCTCGCGCACCGTGCCCGGCGCGCTCGCGCTGACTGCCGAGGCGGCGTTGCGCGCCGGCGCCGGCAAGGTCCGCCTCGGTCTTCCAGAGGAGGCGGCGCTGGGCATGGGCCTGCTCCATCCCGAATTCGCGGTGACCGGGTTGCCGACCGGGCCGTCCGGCGAGCTCTCGGTCGACGGCGCCGAGACGATCATTGGTTCGCTGGAGCGAGTCGACACGCTCGTGCTCGGGCCCGGCATGGGCAAGCCGGAAGCGGTGCGGCCGCTGGTGCGCCGTCTGCTCGCCAGCGCCCGCGACGGGATGTCGATCGTGCTCGACGCGGCCGCGATTTCGTGTTCCGCACGGCTCGGCCGCTCGATCGCCGCGCATCACGGCCGGGTGGTGCTCACCCCGCACCATGGCGAGATGGCCGCGCTGATGGCCTGCAACGAGACCGATGTCAGCGAGGATGACGAGCGGCTCGCGATGGATGCCGCGCGACGCTTTGACGCGGTCATCGTGCTGAAATCGGCGCGGACCGTCGTCGCCGGGCCGGACGGCACGCTGCTGCGCTATGCCGGCGGCGGCCCTGGCCTCGCCACTGCCGGGTCGGGCGACGTGCTCGCCGGAATCATCGGCGGCCTGCTCGCCCGTGGTGCGGATCCGCTACGTGCCGCTGCCTGGGGAGTGTGGCTGCACGGTGAGGCAGGGCGGCTCCTTGCGCGCCGGATCGGCAAAGTCGGCTTCCTTGCGCGCGAGCTTTCCGGCGCGATTCCATCACTGATGGGCCATCCCGCAGAGGACTGAGCGATAGGCGCCGATGGCCGTGCCGGCGTGCTGGTCGGCGCGGCACTGGCCGCGGCGCTGTTCCTGGGCTCCTGCTTTCGCAGGGGCAAGCCCCAAACGAAAAGGGCGGGGCCATCGGCCCCGCCCTTTCACTCGATCGGCCCGGACCGAGCAGCTCAGACTTCAGCCACCGCCGCGGCCTCTCCGCGCGGGCGCCGGCGGCGCGGGCGGGGGGCTTCCTCGGCTTCGGCGTCGTTGGCCTGAACCGGCGCCGGCTTGGCCTCGCTGCGCACGGCAGGGGGCAGTCGATCGGCATCGATCGTCTCTGCGGGAGCGTCGCCCACGGTTTCGTTCGTTTCGCGGACACGCGGCGGCCGACCACGACGGGGGCGCGGCGCTGCCTCGGCGACGGGCTCGGGTGCGGCGACCGCCTCGGCCGCCGGCGACGGGGCAACGGGCTCGCCCGGGCGCTCCATCGGTGCGCTCCAGTCGAGCTGGTCCTGACGGGTGGCGCGCTCGGGACGGGGGCCGCGATCCTGGCGGTCGAAGCGGTCCTGACGCTCGCGGCGCGGCTGGTTTTCGCCCCGATCGTCGCGATTGCCGCGGTCCTCGCGCGCGGCGCGCTCGTAGCGGTCCTGGCGCTCGGGCTGGTCCTGGCGATCCTGACGGTCGCCACGCTCAGGCTGCTCCTGATAGTCGCCGCGCTCGTCGCCATCGAACTCGTCGTCGCCGATCTCGTCGCGGCTGCGGCGCGGCTGCTGATCCTCGAAGCGGGCGCGATTCTCGGCCAGGATGCGGAAGTAATGATCGGCGAACTGGAGATAATACTCCGTCATCACCCGATCGCCCTGCATCTGCATGTCGCGGGCGAGCGACTTGTACTTCTCGTGAAGCTGCACCGCGTTCCCGCGGGCGCGATTGTCGATCCGGTTGCCCTGCTCGGGCCGATTGCCGGCTCCGCTGCCGTTCTGCGGCCGAGCGCCGCCACGGCCACGACGACGGCCGTTCTGACGATTGTTGATCAACGCTTCGCTGTCCTCGTCACTGGTGGTCGGTTCCCGCCACTCCATCGTCCGGGCCATTCCCGGTCGTTACGTCACGCGACCCCGGCACGCAGCACTCCGCATGGAGGCGGAGCCAGCTCCCGATCACGTCGGCCGCGCGTCAGCGGCAGAGCAATATGGGGTCGGTACACGCGGGGTATCGAGCAACGCTGCCGAAAATACCCCCGTCCCGAATTCGCATGTAGGGCGTCGCGGGCGGCGCGCCAAGGGGAAAGATGTTGCAATCCCAGGACCAGGGCTAATTTCTCGCGCGGGAAACGATCAGGCAACGCGCATGGCCGGAAAGGTCGTCGCGGGTGGTGGCGGCAAGGCCTGCCGCGCCCATCAACGCGGCGACCGCAGGCGCCTGGCCCGCTCCTAGCTCCAGGCAGGCGATCCCGGCTTCGGGGAGGCTGCCGGCGATGATCGGCGCGAGGCGACGGTAATCGTCAAGCCCGTCGGGGCCGGCGAACAGCGCGCTCGCCGGCTCGTAACCGGCGACGTCGCGCGGGAGCGCGGCATCGTCGCGGATATAGGGCGGGTTGCACAGGATGAGATCGAAGAGCCCCGGCGCCGCATTCCAGCCGCCTTCGACAAAACGTGCCCGCCCGCTCATCCCGAGCGTGACGGCATTGCCCGCCGCGATCGCCAGCGCCGCGGGCGAGCGGTCGACGCCGGTGCCGGTCGCCGCCGGCCACTCGGCGAGCGCCGCGAGCAGCAGTGCGCCCGATCCGGTGCCGAGGTCGAGCACGGTGGCCGGCCCGGCCGCGCCGAAATGCGCCACCGCCGCCTCGATCAGCGTCTCGCTGTCGGGCCGGGGGATCAGCACGCCGGGCGCGACCGCCAGCTCGATCGTCCAGAAGGCGCGTGTGCCGGTGATGTAGGCGACCGGCTCGTGTTGCGCGCGGCGGTTGACCAATGCGGAAAAGGCCGCCGGGGTTGCCCGCTCGCCGCCGAGCAGCAGCGCCTCGCGCGAGATACCCAGCGAATGCGCCATCAGCAGCTCGGCATCGAGGCGCGGCGTGTCGCTGGTCGCCGCGAGACGGGCGGCGGCGAGGCGGATGGCCTCGGAGCAGGAAAGTCTTCGCTCTTCGGGGGGGCGGGTCATCGGAGGGTCGCTCGACGGTCGTCGCGCCCACGAAGATCCTCCCCGGCACGGGGAGGGGGACCATCCGAAGGATGGTGGAGGGGGCTCCCCACGAGCGATTCTCTTGCGGGAACCCCCCTCCACCGCCGCTTCGCGGCGGTCCCCCTCCCCGTGCCGGGGAGGACGACAATCCTAGCCATTCAAATTCGCCAGCCGCGCGGCCTCGTCTTCGGCGATCAGCGCGTTGACCAGTTCATCCAGTCCGCCGCCCTCGAGGATCTCGGGCAGGCGGTGGAGGGTCAGGTTGATGCGGTGGTCGGTCACCCGCCCCTGCGGGAAATTGTACGTCCGGATCCGCTCCGATCGGTCGCCCGATCCGACCATCGAGCGGCGCGCGCCGGCGCGCTCGCTGTCCAGCTTCTCGCGCTCCAGCTCGTAAAGGCGGGTGCGCAGCACCTTCAGCGCCTTTGCCTTGTTCTTGTGCTGCGACTTCTCGTCCTGCTGGATCACCACCAGCCCGCTCGGCAGATGGGTGATGCGCACCGCGCTGTCGGTGGTGTTGACCGACTGCCCGCCGGGACCCGAAGATCGGTAGACGTCGATGCGCAGGTCCTTGTCGTCGATCTGGATGTCGACATCCTCGGCCTCGGGCAAAACCGCCACCGTCGCCGCCGAGGTGTGGATGCGGCCGCCGCTTTCGGTAACGGGCACGCGCTGGACGCGGTGGACGCCGCTCTCGAACTTCAGCCGGGCGAACACGCCGGCGCCGTTGACGCTGGCGACGACCTCCTTGAATCCGCCGAGCTCGGCGGGAGAGGCGGAGATGAGCTCGACCCGCCAGCCGCGCCCCTCGGCATAGCGCTGGTACATGCGGAACAGGTCGCCGGCGAACAGCGCCGCCTCGTCGCCGCCGGTGCCGGCGCGGATTTCCAGCATCGCCGGCCTGTCGTCGGCGGCATCGCGCGGCAGCAGCGACAGCGCCAGAGCACGCTCGGCCTTTATGAGCGCGCTCTGATTGTCGACCAGCTCGGCCTGGGCGAGCGCACGCAGTTCCTCATCGGCCTCGCGCGTCATCTCGTCAAGCGAGCGCGCCTCGGCGCGCAGCCGCCGCACCTCGCCCGCGGCCTCGGCGACCGGCTCGATCTCGGCATATTCCTTGGCCAGCGCCACCATCCGCTCTGAGGCAAGGTCGGGCCGCGCCATCTCGGCCTGCAACTCGTCGCGCCGTGCCTCGATCTGGCGGATGCGCTCGGGGGGGATGGCGATCATTCTTCTCCCCTCCCGGTCATGGGCAGCGAGAGATGTTGCCCTGTCACGCTCACTGCTGCACCTCAGCCGCGACCGCCGCCAGCGCCACACGCCTCTGCTCGCCCGTGCCGAGCACCTTCATGGTCGCCTCGCCGGCGGCAATCTCGTCGTCGCCGAGGATCACCGCGAAGCGGGCGCCGCTCGCATCGGCGCGCTGCATCCGCTTCTTGACGTTGCCCTTGAACGGCATGTCGCAGGCGATGCCATCGCGGCGAAGGTCGGCAATCAACCCCTGCGCGACGGCCTGCGCTGCTTCGCCCATGGGGACGACCGCGACGAGCGGCACTTCCACCGCCGGCTCATCGACCAGCATCGCCAGTCGCTCGATCCCCGCCGCCCAGCCGACCGCCGGCGTATGCGGGCCGCCCAGCGTTTCGATCAGCCCGTCATAGCGACCGCCGCCGAGCACCGTGCCTTGCGCGCCGAGGCGGTCGGTGACGAACTCAAAGGCGGTGTGGCGATAATAGTCGAGGCCGCGAACCAGTCGTGCGTTGCGGGTCCAGGCGACGCCGGCGGCGTCGAGCCCCTTTGTTACCGCTTCGAAGAACGCGCCCGCCTCTGCCGACATCGATGCGTCGATCTCCGGCGCGGCCTCGGCGATCGGGCGGTCGCGCGGGTCCTTCGAATCGAGGATGCGCAGCGGGTTGCGGGCCAGCCGGTCCTGGCTCTCCTCCGACAGATCGCCGCGATTCGCCTCGAAATGGGCGACCAGCGCCTGCCGCCAGGCGTCGCGTGTCGTCGAATCACCCAGGGTGTTCAGCTGCAGGGTGACGCCATCGCTTACCCGCAGCTCGCGCAAGAGCTGGTCGGCCATCACCAGCAGCTCGACATCGGCGGCGGGCTCGGCAGCGCCGATCACCTCGGCATCGAGCTGGTGGAACTGGCGGAAACGGCCTTTCTGCGGCCGTTCGTAGCGGAACAGCGGGCCGTGGGTCGCGACCTTGAGCGGGGCATATTGCTGCCACCCTTCGGTCAGATAGGCGCGGGCGATTCCGGCGGTAAATTCGGGCCGCAGGGTGAGCGGGTCCCCTCCGCGATCCTCGAACGAGTACATTTCTTTGGAGACCACGTCGGTGGTCTCGCCCAGCGATCGGGAGAACACCGCCGTCGCCTCGAACACCGGCACCTCGACCCGGCCGAAGCCGTAGAGCCGGCGCACCCGGTCGAAGGTCGCGACGACATGCTCGAAGCGGCGGGCCTGGTCCCCGATCATGCTCTGGGTGCCGCGGACGGCGTTCGGCGTGGTGGGCTTGCTCATGGCGCGGGTCCCTATCGAAACGGCAGCCAACAAAAAAGGTCGGCCGTCTGGACCCGGTCACAAACTGGCGATATTGCGCCGCACCATGAACATCGACCTCATCCCGATCGGCGAGGATCCGCCGCACGAACTGAACGTCATCATCGAAGTGCCTGTCGGCGGCGAGCCGGTGAAGTACGAGTTCGACAAGAAGTCGGGCGCGCTCTTCGTCGACCGCATCCTGCACACGCCGATGCGCTACCCCGCCAATTACGGCTTCGTGCCGCACACGCTGTCGCCCGACGGCGATCCGCTCGACGCGCTGGTCGTCGCACGATCGCCGTTCATCCCGGGCTGCGTCGTGCGCGTCCGCCCGATCGCGGTGCTGAAGCTGGAGGACGAGGCCGGCGGCGACGAGAAGCTGCTGACCGTGCCGGTTGACTCCACCTTCCCGTACTACAGCAAGATCGAGGAGATGGCCGATCTCCCCGAGATCGTGATGCAGCAGATCGAGCACTTCTTCACCCATTACAAGGACCTGGAGAAGAAGAAGTGGGTCCGCATCGGCAATTGGGGCGACACCGCCGAGGCCAAGCAGATCATCGTCGGAGGCGATCGAGTTCGCCAAGAAGAAGAAGGCCGAGACCGGCGACGACGCGGGCGTGAAGAAGCTCTGATCGACAGCCCTCTCCCTCCTGAAGCCCTCGCCCGACGGGAGAGGCTGGGGAGGGGGCTGGCTAAGTCATTCGCCCACCCCGGAGGGGGTGGACGCCATCGCGCGACGGGGGCATGCGGGCGGCATCTCTCGATCAGCCGAAGGCTCCCATGACTGCCAAGCGCCTCGCTCTCCTGCTCGCCGTCCTGCCTGCATCCGCACTCGCCCAGAACAGCGCGCCGCAGCCCGTCCCCTTCACCGACACCATCCCGGCCGCGAAGGACGCGCCCTATCCGGGCACGATCACCCTGCAGGTCGACGCCACCGACATCCAGCGTCGCATCTTCCGAGTGAGGGAACGGATCCCGGTCGCCGCCGCCGGGCCGATGGTGCTGCTCTATCCGAAATGGCTGCCGGGCAACCACCAGCCCTCCGGCCCGATCAACAAGCTGGTCGGCCTGAAGGTCACCGCGGGCGGCGCTCCGGTGCCGTGGACGCGCGATCCGGTCGACGTCTTCGCCTTCCACATCGACGTGCCGCAGGGTGCCACCGCGGTCGACCTCGAGTTCCAGTACGTCTCGCCGACGGCCGACAACCAGGGTGAGCGGGTGGTGATGACGCCCGAGATGCTGAACGTGCAGTGGGAGAAGGTCTCGCTCTACCCGGCGGGCTATTTCACCCGGCAGATCCAGACCGACTTCTCGGTGAAGCTTCCCGCCGGCTGGAAGGGCTTCACCGCGCTCGACGTCGCGGGCCCGCCTTCGGCCGACAACGTCATCCGCTACAAGCCGATGTCCTATGAGGTGGTGGTCGACTCACCGCTGTTCGCCGGCAAATACAGCCGGGTCGAGACGCTGGCGCCGGGCGTCCGCCTCAACCTGGTCGCCGACGCGCCCGAGGATCTGGTGATGACCGACGCGCAGATCGCCGCGCACAAGGGCATCGCCGAGCAGGCGATCAAGCTGTTCGGCGCGCAGCATTACGACCATTACGACCTGCTGATGGCGCTCTCCGACAAGATGAGCGGGATCGGTCTCGAGCATCATCGAAGCTCGGAGAACGGCGTCGACAGCACCTACCTGACCGACTGGGACCTCAACCTCGGCGATCGCGGCCTGCTGACGCACGAATACACCCATAGCTGGAACGGCAAGTTCCGCCGCGGCGCCGACCTGTGGACGCCGGATTACCGCACGCCGATGCGCAACAGCCTGCTCTGGGTCTACGAAGGCCAGACCCAGTTCTGGGGCGACGTACTGGCGGCGCGGTCCGGGATGCTCAGCAAGGAGCAGGCTCTCGACGACCTCGCCTCGGTCGCGGCGAGCTACGACAACCAGGCCGGGCGGCAATGGCGCTCGGTGGTCGACACCACCAACGACCCGATCATGGCCGATCGCCCGCCGCTCGCCTGGCGAAGCTGGCAGCGCTCAGAGGACTATTACAGCGAGGGTGAACTGGTCTGGCTGGAGGCCGACAGCCTGATCCGCGAAAAGACCGGTGGCAAGAAGTCGCTCGACGACTTCGCCCGCGCCTTCTTCGGCATCAAGGACCGCGACTGGGGCGAGGTGACCTACACCTTCGACGACGTGGTGAAGACCCTCAACGACGTCTATCCCTATGACTGGGCGACTTTCCTCACCGACCGCATCTACAAGCCCGGCCAGCCGACCCCGCTCGCCTGGATCGCGCGCGGCGGCTACAAGCTCACCTACGTCGATACGCCGACCAGCGCGAGCACCTCCTACGACAAGTCGCGCAAGATGACCGCGCTGCCCTATTCCGGCGGCCTGTCCGTCAACAACGACGGCAAGATCAGCGCGGTGCTTTGGGACAGCCCGGCATTCAACGCCGGGCTGACGGTGGGCACGGTGATCGTCGCGGTCAACGATGTCGCCTATGACGGCGACAAGCTGAAGGCCGCGATCAAGGCGGCCAAGGGCGGCACCGCCCCGATCCGCTTGCTGACGAAGAACGGCGATACCTACGCACCGTGAACCTGCAGTGGAACGGCGGCCTGCGCTATCCGAAGCTGGAGAAGGTGGCGAAGGGCGAGGGCACGCTCGACGCGCTGCTCGCGCCGAGGAAGTAGGCGATAGGCCGGGGGCTCTCGCTACGGCGCGCCGAGCGAAAGCCCTTGCGCCAGCGCTGTCGCAAGATCCGGTGGGGTGTCGAGGTCGAAGGCGAGGCCGGGGCGCTCGACGATGGTGACGAGTGATCCCGGCTTATCGCGATGCCGCGCGAAGCTGTCGATCGCGGCCGAGGCGGCAAGCGCCGCGACACCCCGGCCGAGAAGGTCAAGGTCGTCCGCGGGTGCGGGGTCGCTCTGGGCCGGGACGACAGGGAAGGTCAACCGCTGTGTCGGCGGCGCTGAAAGGCCTGTGATCCCAAATCCTCCCCGGCACGGCACGGCGAGGATAATCAGAGGTAGCCCAGATGCGCGACGTCGTTGAAGCTGCGCAGCTTCCAGCGTCCATCCGGTCCGACGATCAACCGCGAGATCGAGGTGTTTTCGGGAGCGACGAAGGCGAAGGGGCGGCTGCCGGTGGCCTGGCGGCACAATTCGGCGATGGTGCCCGCATGGCTGAACGAGACGACCGTCGTGTTCGGCGCCATCGCCTCGACGATGTCGAGGACGCCGCGGCGGACGCGCGCCGCGAACTCTTCCATCGGCTCGGCATTGGGCAGCACGTTCCAGCTTTCTTCGGCGAACATGCGCATCAACAGCGGGTGGCCGGCACGCGCGTGGCGGTGGAAGCTGTGCTCCCAGTCGCCGAGATGGACTTCGCGCAGATCGGGCAGCGCGACCGGCACCAGCCCCCGGGCGGCAGCGAGCGGCGCCGCGGTCTGGTGGGTACGCTGGAGCGGGGTGACGAAAATCGCGGCGATCGCCTCACCGGCGAGATGCGCGGCGAGCGCCACTGCCTGTTGCTGGCCTTCCTCGGTCAGCGGCGGGTTGGTGATGGTGAGATCGCCATACTCGTAGGTCTCGACCGTCTCGCCGGTGGTGGCGCCGTGGCGGATCAGCAGGATCTGCCGCGCGCCTGCGGGCATGCGGTAGCGCTGCTGCCCCCGGTGCATCTGCTGCCGGTCCGCATCATCGGCATTCGACATTGGCATATCCCTGAGGCTGCAATCCGCTCCGGCTCGGCGGTGACCCCGCTGCGCACCGAACTGGCCGATGGAATGTCACGGTCGCGCTCGTCAATGACCGAATTCGCGTTCCGCCGCGGATGCGGGGCGGGTAGAGGGCGGCCATGACCGAGACCGACCCGCACGCCCTGTTCGAAACCTGGTTCGCCGAGGCCAGGGCATCCGAGCCGAACGACTCCAATGCGATGGCGCTCGCGACTGCCGATGCGATGGGGCGCCCATCGGTGCGGATGGTGCTGCTGAAGGGCCATGATGACCGCGGCTTCGTCTTCTACACCAACCTCCACAGCCGGAAAGGCGGCGAGCTGGCCCAGAATGGCCACGCCGCGCTGCTCTTCCACTGGAAGTCGCTGCGCCGGCAGGTTCGCATCGAGGGACCGGTCGAAGCCGTCTCCGCCGCCGAGGCCGACGCCTATTTCGCCAGCCGCGGCCGCGATTCGCAGCTCGGCGCCTGGGCCTCGGACCAGTCGCGGCCGCTCGATGCCCGCGCCACCTTCGAGGCGCGGTTCGACGACATGTCGGCGACCTTTGCAGACGGCGAGGTGCCGCGCCCGCCGCACTGGTCGGGCTTCCGCGTCGTGCCCGAGCAGATCGAGTTCTGGACCGACCGCGCTCACCGCCTCCACGAGCGGCGGCTGTTCACCCGCGCCGGCACCGGCTGGCAGGAGGGCCTGCTCTACCCGTGACCGACCTGCGCTTCGTCCAGGTCGATGCCTTCGCCGATCGTCCGTTCACCGGCAATCCGGCGGCGGTGATGCCGCTCGACGGCTGGCTGGACGATGCCGTGCTGCAGGCGATCGCCGCGGAGAACAATCTCGCCGAGACCGCTTTCGTCGTCCCGGCGGGGGGCGATGCGGATTACGAACTGCGCTGGTTCACCCCCGCGGTCGAGGTCGCGCTGTGCGGCCATGCTACGCTCGCCAGCGGCCATGTCCTGCTCGCCGACGATCCAGCACGCGATCGGGTCCGTTTCCGCACCCGCCGGGCCGGCATTCTCGAAGTGCGCCACGCCGGCAGCGGCTACGAGCTTGACCTGCCGGCCCTGGCCCCGGCTCCGCAGCCGCTGCCGGAGATCGCCACGCTGATGGGTGGCGCCGCGGTCGCGACCCTGTGGCGCGACGGCGGATATGCGGTGATCGTCTATGAGAACGAGGCCGCCATCCGCGCGCTGGCCCCCGATCTCCGCGCGTTGGGCCGGCTTGGTGACATCCTCTTCATCGCCACCGCGCCCGGCGATGCGACCGACGTCGTCAGCCGCGCCTTCGCGCCGGGTGCGGGGATCGACGAGGATCCGGTCACCGGCTCTGCGCATGCGGTCGTCGCCCCCTATTGGGCCGAGCGACTCGGCCGGCCGGCATTCGGCGCCTTCCAGGCTTCGGCCCGCGGCGGTCATGTCGCCTGCCGGATCGAGGGCGGCCGGGTGGTTCTGGGCGGCGACTGCACGACGATTATCGAGGGCGTCTTCCGGCTCGGCGCCTGATCGCTTGCGGTGGAAGTGCTACGCCCATCTTGTCCGCGCCGCTCAGTAGTCGAAGCGGATCGTTCCGATCGCGCTGCGTGGGGCGGCATAGAAAGCCTGGCCCCATTCCAGCGAATTCAGATATTTACGATTGGTCACATTGCGTATGTTGACGCTGGCGTGGAGGTGGTCGAGCAGCTTGAACCCGGCCAGCAGGTCGAGCACCGCATAGCCTTTCTGCCGGATCGCCAGGCCGCCGGTGTCGTCCGTCGCGCTGACCGCACTCTGGTAGCGGAACTGCGCGCCCAGCTTCAGGTCGCGCCATTCCGGCACCTCGTAGGTGGCGGCAAGCTTGACCGAATCGCGTGGGATGAAGGTCTGCGCCGGCGCGCCCTGGTCATCATGGACCTTGATGTGAGTGAACCCGCCGCTCAGCAGCCAGCGGTCGGTCACCCGCCCGGAGACTTCGACCTCGATGCCCTTCGACCGCGTGTCCAGCCCTTCGTAATAGTCGACGCCCAGCGGGCCGTCGGTGCCATCGAACGTGCCGACATAATTGGCGAGGCCGCGCTGCTTCGCCTTGAACAAGGCTGCGGTGGCGTAGAGCCGCCCGTCGAGCCAGCTTCCCTTGATGCCGCCCTCGATCGCAATGCCCTTCGCCGGGTTCAGGCGGCGCTTGTCAAAATCGACCTGACTCTGCGGCGCATAGATGTCGGTATAGCTGGCATAGATGGTCAGATGCCGGGTGAGGTCAAATAAAAGGCCGGCATAGGGGCTGACCTTGTTGTCCTTGCGGGCGAGGTCGGAGCCGTAGGAGAAGCCGGTTGTCTTCAGCCACACCGCCGAGACGCCGGCGACGCCCTTCAGCCGGTCGGTGAAGTCGAGGTGGATCGCGCCGTAGGCGCGGGTCAGGCGATCATGCTCGCGCCCCTGCAACTCGGCTTCGGGGAAGCTCGGCTCCGCCGGCGTGTAGGATGCGAGCTGGCGGATATCGCCATAGTCGAACGCGGTGTCCGAGAACGCCTCGTACTCGGTCTGGCGCAGCCAGCCGTTCGAGATGCCCAGCGCGATCTGGTGCCGGCGGCCGAAGAGCTCGACGCTGCCCGAGGCATAGCCGTCGACCAGATATTGCCTGTTCCGCGTTGGGTAGTCGCCGGTGCTGCCGGTCACGCCGATACCGGTGTCGGGGTTGGGCGTCCCGCCGGCGTAGATCCGGCGCGCGCGCGATTTCATGTCGTTGTAGGTGAACACGCCGCGCACCGACCAGTCGCCGCTGATCCGCCAGGCCAGCTCGCCGAATGCGCTCTGGTTGAGGACGTTGGCATAGGTCCATGGCGCCGAGGTCGAGGCGGAGCGCGGATAGGCGATGCGGCTGCCGTCGCTGTAAACCAGCGGCAGGGCACCCCACAGGATGCCGTCGGCGCGATTATCCTGCCGCGAATAGCCGATCGTCGCGGTCAGCACCGGCGTGACGTCCCAGGCGACCAGACCCGCGACGACGTCGCGGTTGACCTTGTTGTAATCGAGGTAGGAATTCCGCTCCTCATGCGCGGCGATGACGCGGACGCGGAGCGCACCAGCGCTGTCGACCGGTCCGGAGACATCGCCCTCCGCGCGCCACTGGTCGAAGGATCCGGCATAGGCCGAGGCATTCGCCTGGAAGGTCGCGGTCGGGCGCTTGCGTAGATAGTTGATCGTTGCCGAGGGATTGCCGACACCGGTCATGATCGCGTTCGCGCCGCGTATGACTTCGACGCGCTCGTAGAGGATCGTGTCGAGATCTCCGTCGATCGCCGAGAGCAGCGGCAGACCGATGCCGTCGACCTGAAGGTTGGTGATGGCGAAGCCGCGCGCGGTGAAGTCGGTGCGATCGGTCTCGTTGCGGTGGACAGTGACGCCGATGGTCTGTTCAAGGAGGTCGTTGACGTTCGTCAGCGCGAAATCGTCAATCCGCTGGCGATCGATGACCGTAATCGATTGCGGCGTCTCGCGCAGCGACAGATCGAGGCCGGTCGCCGAGGCACTTTCGTTAAGCCCGGCCTGCTTCGATTTCGCGGCTGTGACGATGATTTCGTTGCGGGCGGCGGCGTCATCGCCACCGGTCTCCGACTCCGCGGCAGAGGCTGGTGCCGCCAGGACCGACGCCATTGCGCCGGTGATCAGCAATCGCCCAAGCAAAGTCATGACAGGCCCCCGATTGAAACGAGGCGGCCTTACTGATCATGCTATTGCGAGGCAAGCGCATTTGCTTTGGTGCGCTCGATCCGTGTCGTTGAAGTTTTCTATGCGGCCCGGAGACCGGCCCCGCCCTTGTCGCGAAAGGGCGGGCCGGTGGTTCAGGCGACCTGATCGAAACGGTCGGCTTTCATCACCTTGACCCAGGCGGCGACGAAGTCGGCGACGAACTTCTCGCCGGCATCGCTTGCCGCATAGACCTCCGAGATCGCGCGAAGCTGGGAATTGGACCCGAAGACCAGGTCGGTGCGGGTTGCGGTCCACTTCTGTGCGCCGGTCGCGCGATCGCTGCCGGCGTAGGTCTCGTCGCCCTCGTCATCGATCTGCTTCCACGCCGTGCCCATGTCGAGGAGGTTGACGAAGAAGTCGTTGCTGAGCTGGCCCGGCCGGTCGGTGAGCACGCCGTGGGGCGACCCGCCGTGATTGCCGCCGATCACCCGCAGGCCGCCGACCAGCACCGCCATCTCCGGCGCGCTCAACCCCAGCAGCTGGGCGCGGTCGATCAGCAGCTCCTCGGTCGGCACGCTGAAGCGCACCGACAGATAGTTGCGGAACCCGTCCGCCTTGGGCTCGAGCGGCTCGAAGCTCGCCGCATCGGTCCAGTCCTCGGCGGCGTCGCCGCGGCCGGGGGTGAACGGGACAGCGACGTCATGGCCGGCCGCCTTCGCCGCCTGCTCGACGCCAAGATTGCCGCCCAGCACGATCAGGTCGGCGATACTGACCTTCGCCGCCCCGCCGAACCCGGCCTGGATGCCCTCGTACACCGCCAGCACCCTGGCGAGCGCATCAGGCTCGTTGACCGCCCAGTCCTTCTGCGGCGCCAGCCGGATCCGCGCGCCATTCGCCCCGCCGCGCTTGTCCGATCCGCGGAAGGTTGAGGCCGAAGCCCAGGCCGTCTTGACGCGCTCGGCCACGCTTAGCCCCGCATCGGCGATCCTGGCCTTGAGCGCGGCGACGTCGTCGGCGCCCAGTGCCGGGCCGGCCGGGATCGGATCCTGCCAGATCAGGTCCTCGGCCGGCACGTCGGGGCCGAGGTAACGGACCTTCGGACCCATGTCGCGATGGGTGAGCTTGAACCAGGCGCGTGCGAAGGCGTCGGCGAAGTAGGCGGGATCGGCACGGAACCGCTCCATGATCGCGCGATATTTCGGGTCGACCTTCAACGCCATGTCGGCGGTGGTCATCATCGTCGGCACGCGGCGGTCTGGGCTGTGCGCGCCAGGCGCCTGCGTCTCCGCCGGATTGCCGACCGGCTGCCACTGATGCGCGCCGGCGGGGCTCTTCACCAGTTCGTAGTCGTGGTCGAGCAGCATGTCGAAATAGGACATGTCCCAGCTGATCGGCGTCGGCGTCCACGACCCTTCGATGCCGCTGGTGATGGTGTGGTCGCCCATGCCGCTTTCGTGGGTCGAAGCCCAGCCGAGGCCCTGGCTGGCGATATCGGCGCCCTCCGGCTCGACGCCGACCAGCTTCGGATCACCGGCGCCATGCGCCTTGCCGAAGGTGTGGCCGCCGGCAGTGAGCGCGGCGGTCTCCTCGTCGTTCATCGCCATGCGGGCGAAGGTCTCGCGCATGTCGCGGGCCGAACCCTGCGGGTGCGGGCAGCCGCCCGGTCCCTCCGGGTTGACGTAGATCAGCCCCATCTGGATCGCCGCCAACGGGTTCTCCAGTGCGCGACCGGACTCCTCGTCGATGCGGGTGGCGCCCAGCCACTCCTCCTCGGTGCCCCAATAGATGTCCCTCTCGGGCTCGAACACGTCCGCGCGACCGCCGCCGAAGCCGAACACAGGGCCGCCCATCGATTCGATCGCGACATTGCCGGCAAGGATCATCAGGTCCGCCCAGCTGAGCTTGCGGCCGTATTTCTGCTTGATCGGCCAGAGCAGGCGGCGCGCCTTGTCGAGATTGCCATTGTCCGGCCAGCTGTTGAGCGGGGCGAAGCGCTGAGAGCCGGACGAGGCGCCGCCGCGGCCATCGCCGGTGCGGTAGGTGCCGGCGCTGTGCCAGGCCATACGGATGAAGAACGGGCCGTAATGCCCGTAATCGGCCGGCCACCAAGGCTGGCTGTCAGTCATCAGCGCAGTGAGGTCGCGCTTGACCGCGGCAAGGTCCAGCGTCTTGAACTCCGCGGCATAGTCGAACCCGGCGCCCATCGGGTCGCCGCTCAGGCCGTTCTGCTGCAGGATGTCCAGCGACAGCTGGTTCGGCCACCAGTCGCGGTTGGTGCGGCCC
>Ga0207668_10001111_pt1 | contig 16013 bp, 9 predicted proteins | sample KBSS43metaG_FD_184323 | JGI IMG/M metagenome (GOLD analysis project Ga0207668, IMG submission 184323) | Switchgrass rhizosphere microbial communities from Kellogg Biological Station, Michigan, USA - KBS S4-3 metaG (SPAdes) (version 2) | ecosystem: Host-associated > Plants > Roots > Rhizosphere >... | reverse complement strand
TGGCAAACGTCGATGCCGCGTTCGAAGGCGAGATCCTCGACGTTGCGAAGCGACAGCGGGTAGCGGACGTACAGCATCACCACGAGCTGGATCACCTCGGGTGAGCTGTCGAACCAGCGGAACGGGTTGTCGGGCTTGGGTTTGCGCGGCATTGCGCCACGCTTACGCGCCACCCCTTACCGGCAGGTGCATTTGGCCTGACAGTGCCAGCCGACTTCATCGCGCGCCGGTGGGCTTCTTCAACAGCCTGCTAGAGCCAGACGAACCTGAGCGCCCTGTTGATCGAAATCAGATCAGCTGCCAATTTGACGCACATATAAGAATCTTTAGTCCGGTATCTATTGTGACTTGGCGCGATCGTTTTAACTCATGGTGGGCGTAGGAACCAGCGCGCCGCGAAACAGGCGATTGTCCCGCCGCGGGAGTGAAAGCGGCCGTGAGCCTTGCGCCTATGGATGCCCTTGGTGCGCGTGCCCCACGGGTTCCGACGAGCGCCTGGAGGACGCCGCGACGGCGGAAAACCAGTGGCCTGCTACACAGACCGGGACTTCGCCCGTCTGGACGGCCGTGGTCATGCACCTGACGCAAGAAAAGTGCGCGTCGAAAGAGCCGAAGCAATGGGACAGGTAAAGTTCAGCGACTTAGAGACGCTCATTATTGTGGCCGAGCAGCGTGGATTTAGGCGAGCTGCACAAGAGCTAGGTATATCACCCTCACGCGTTAGCATCCGGATAAAGGAGTTGGAGGTTACGCTAGGCGTACGCCTGCTGCATCGGAACACGCGCCATGTTTCGCTCACGGGTGCGGGCGAAGAACTGGTGCGACGTGCGCGAACGTCGCTGGAGCGCCTCACGTTGGACATCGACGCAATCAAGGAATTCGGCGCTTCCCTGTTCGGCTCGGTGCGGATCGGCGTGCAACTCGGCGTTCCCTATTTCAGCGTTGTGCCGCGTCTTGTCAGGTTCCTTGAGACATTTCCTTCTGTGGGGCTCGACGTCATCTCAAATGGGCATTTTGACGACATCGTGCTTGACCGATGCGACGTCGCCCTGGTGGTGCGCGGCAAAATCCCCCAGGACATGATCGCGACGCCTGTGGCGCGCGTCGGCCCTGCTTGGGTGGTCGCCTCGGCGGGCTACCTGGAACGGCACGGGGTTCCGCTCCACCCCCGTGACCTCGCCGCCCACGAATGTCTGGGGCCCGGCGCCGTATGGCGTTTCAAAAACGGGGACGAGGAAATCGAATTTACGCCAAACTCGCGTCTCCGCTGCGAAAATCTGGACATCAGTCTTGAAGCGGCGCTGAACGATTCAGGCCTGATCTATCGCGCCCCACAAGACCTGGAGGCGTTAGTGCGTGCTAGACGGCTTGTCCGCGTTCTGGATAGCTGGGTCGCGCCACCCAGCAAAGTTTGGCTCTACTACGCCAGCCGGCAGCATCCCACTGCCGCCGTCGCCGCCTTTATCCACTATATGCGCGCCTCAGGTGAATTGATCTTTCCAGGGCGATAGGGGTTAGGCTCGCTCTACGCTCCGTCTAGGCGGTGTTGATGTAGCGCAGAGCGAGAGCGGGTGGCGGGGTCAGGCCAAAGCCGCAAAAATGCTGCTCTTGGGCCCGCAATAACCACCTCGGGGGCGGCGCTCGGCCGGGTCGTTGTCGAGAAACGGCTGGCGCGTGCTCTACGCCGGCGCCCTGACCTGATACAGAAGCTCCAGGCCGCGCTCACCAAGCTCGACAGATAGGATCTGCCGATCCTCGGCGACCTGGCGTACGTGCGGACGGATTTGCCCGAGATCAGCGTAATCTTCGAGTTCTTCAGCATCCGCTGCGAGCGGCGCTCCATGCTGATCACCCCCAACCAGCCCTTCCTTCGGAAGGTGGGGCAGCGTCTTCCCCAGCGCCACGATGACGCTCGCCGCCGACGACCGCCTGGCGAACCAGGCGGTCGTCTTCGCGATGAACGTCGATAGCCACGCTGCAGAGCCGGGCTCGATCGTAAAGTCGATGCGACAGAAACCGAGCGGCAATCAACCTACCCGCTCGTTCGTCGCTCCGCGTCAATCAACCAGTATCAGTCGGGCCTTGATCGATCACGGACGGCCAGCATCATCGCGCCGGCGACCGCTCCTCAGTCCTCTGCTGTGAGAGGGGGGAGGGGGTTGTAGCGGTGCCGAAGGATCGTGCCGGGCGGGCCCAAGCGTCCCGGTTCGCCGGTGAAATCCGGATCGGGCTCGCGGAAGACCAGGAAGTCCTTCGTTCGCCAAGCGCTCCTCATATAGGGTCCGAAGGTTATTGTGGTGCCCACGCCGCCGGCCGCCGCTGGAAGCAGCTTGATGGACTCTAGCGCGGCCTTCACTCCCATTGGAGACAGCGGCCTCGCATTGGAAAGCGCTTGGGCGATCACATGGGTTATGTCGTAATTGAGCACGCTCCAGAAGTTCTGCGGCCTGTAGCCGTAGCGCTTCTCAAACCGATCGAGGAAAGCCTGTGCGACGACGTTTTCCTCGTCGTACTGGTCGATGCCCACCCAGCCCATCAAGGAGCGCACGCCTTCCGGTAGAGCAGGCGCGGTCATAAAGCTGGAACTCATCAAGCGATGGGGCGGGGTCCAGCCGATCTTCTCGAACGCCTTGTTCAGGCGGACAGCTGAGATACCGAACCCCAAATAGACGGCGGCATCGCCCCCCTTTTCTTTCAGGAACATCGCAGCATCGGTGAGATCCTCTTCAAGATGGCTGACAGCCTTTTCTCCCAGGATCTTGATCCCGTCGGAACGCGCGGCCTTGCGGAAATATCCGAGTAGCTCTTCGCCGATTGCCGACTCGTCATAAACGACGGCGATGTTCTTGAGGCCTTGCGTACGCAGGTAGTTGGTCATCATGTACGGCTCTTCGGTCAGCGAGCCGTTGTTGACGCAGAAGCACCATTCCCCATACCAGCGGTCGCTGCCCACCATGGCGACGCAAGGTACGTGACCTTCGGTGTCAACATACTGACGCAGGGTGATAGCGTTTTCGGAAATCTTGGGCCCGTGGACGCAAAGTACGCCTGCCTCGACCAACTCTTTGTAGGCTTTCAGCGTCGTGTGGTAGTTGCCGCGCGGCAGACCCTCAGCGACCTTCACCACGATCTCGACCTTACGGTCTAGAAGGCCACTCTCATAGGCCTCGTCAAAGACAAGTTCCATCGTATCGTGCAGTACTTGGAATGCCTCATCGCCATTGTGGAAATCTATCAACACTCCGATCTTTAATGGTTCCTTCTCGATATTTTTTGGCGGCACCTTAATAACCACGACTACCTCCCGATGTGAAATTTAACGTTGCTCCTTTCGACCATGGATCCCAGTGCACGGCTATCCTCGGCCGGGTGAACATGGCGTTTGGTACAGCGAAACAGCCGTCTGACCCGCGAACGGGCTGGCGCGCTCGCGTTGTGGAACGCGCCAGCCCCCGCCGGTACGGCGACCGGACGATCAGATGCATCCTCGTTGAGCGGATGCTTACGGGGTTTCTTAGGCTTCCTCCGTCGGCGCGAGCCCTACTCGCCCCACGCCTCCCTGATCTCCACGCCCAACATACGCGGCTCTTGAGTGGAGGCCGCCTGGACACCGGCGGTGCCTAACTGGGACGTGCTGACCGTTTGATAGTGCACGTTGAGGGCGTTGCGGGCGAACACTGCGAGGCGAGTGTCATGGTCAGGCAGTTCGTACTCGAGGCGCAGGTTGAGCAGGCCGATCGCGCGGCGGCCGTTGGCATAGTTGAACTGCGCCCCCCCGAGGTGATCCACCAATGCGGCCGGCAACGCTGGATCGACCAGCCGCGGCGGCGGATTTGCGCCGGCGGTCCAAGACCAGTCCGCCTGTACGCCGGCGACCCCCGGGCCGAAGGGAAGCTCGTAATGAGCCGAGAGCGCGTAGGTCCACTTCGGGTTGCCGAACTTCTCCCCGTTTGGATTGACCGTGCGGTTGTCCAGGGGTCAGGGCGGCCGGGAATGTAATGTACTTGCCTTCTAGGTAACCCGCAGTGGTGTGGCAGGTTAAAGCCACAATTCGCCCGGAAGACGAATTTCTGGGCGTGTTTTTGCCACCTGGCCATCGCTGAAATTGCTGAGAAATTTTGGTCGGGTTGCGTGCGATTTTTGCGCCGAAATACAACTCCAGTTTTAACGTGTCAGTACCTTCAGTCTCCAGCCCCACCTCATCCGCCGATCGACGCTGCGGCAGTCCGAGCCGCGGCGCATCGGGCGTGGACGGAGGCGACGATGGCGGCCTGACACACGGGCCGGGAGGGCGTTTGCGGTTCGACCGTCCTAACGTGTCAGTTCCGACCTGTTGCTCATCGCGCTTCAGGCGATCGCGCCGAGGGCCTTCAATTTTTCGATGCGGTCCCAATCCACGCCAAGGTCCATCAGCACGAGTTCGGTGTGTTCGGACGCCTCTGGCGCCCGCGTGGTTCGGGTCGCCTGGTGGTTGAATTGGATCGGCCCCGCGGCGATCTTCATCGGCGGACCGCCGCTGGCGGCCTCCACCTCCATGATCATGTCATTGGCGAGCACCTGCGGGTCCTCGGCGAGCTCGACCAGGTTCTGATAGGGCGCCCACTGCCCCCGCAGGGTGCGGAAGCGTTCGCGCCAGTAGGCCATGGGCTGGCTGGCGATGGCGCGCGTCACCTCGACGCTGCCCTCCACCCAGTTGGCCATCAGCGCCTCGGCGGTGTTAAAGCGCGGATCCTGCATCAACTCGGGCCGACCCAGGTGCGCCCAGGTGTCCTCCAGGTACGGGCCAGGCGTTAGGACGCTGAGGTTGAGGTGGCGACCGTCGGAGGTCTGGAACACGCCCACGAATGGATTGCCCTTCCACCCGCCCGAGTTCGGCATCTTTGGCGTGAACGGGATGCGGCCCGTCTCCATGGCCATCGCCAGGCTCATGCCTACGGCCCACACCCCGAGCTGAGCAGCGAAACGTCAAGCTCGACCGCCTCGCCGGTGCGCTCGCGGTGGAACAGCGCCGCGCTGATGCCGCCGGCGATATTGGTGCCGCCGATGGTGTCGCCGTAGGCCGGTCCCGGCTGGGTCAGCGGACCGCCCAGCTGTGGCGGCGTCACGCACATGGCCGAGCCGCCGCGCGCCCAATAGCCCGTCGAGTCGAACCCGCCCTTAGTGCGCTCCGGCCCCTTGTCGCCCAGCGCGCTGCCCCGCGCATAGATGATGTTGGGGTTCGCGGCTCGCAGATGCTCAACGTCGATCTTCAGCTTTTGACGCTGATCCGGCAGATAGTTGGTCAGGAAGACGTCGCAGTTTCTGGCCAGCTCGTAGATCAGCTCCTGGCCCTCGGGCTTGGAGACGTCGATACCGACGCTGCGCTTGCCGCGATTGGGATGGGCCATCATCACGTTGCGCTCGGGGTTCACCGGCGCGCTTTCGATGTTAATGAAGCCGCGCTGGGTGTCGCCGCGCAATGGGTGCTCGATTTTGATGACGTCCGCGCCCCAGTCGGCCAGCACCCCGCCGGCGACCGGAACGAAAGTGAACTGCGCGACCTCGAGGATGCGCACCCCCTCCATCACCTTGACCATGACTGTGTCCTCTTCAATAGCGTATGTTATGGGTAGCCTCTGATACGGGCTCAGCCGGCGCGGCAGGCCCGTCTTGACGATCGGCGAACCTCATGAATCGTTAGCCCTCCAACGCGACCACGAATGGCAAATCGTTCCAGCGTCGCTGCGCTAATCGGCTCGATCACTTTGCGGTCCTACCCCAAAAAGCCCTTCCTTGAGATTATGAGTGCTCCAACAGAAAAGTCGTGGGTAGCGAGGTAATTTGCAGATGCGTGAAGACAAGTGCCGGCCCGGGCCCACACGCTATTCGCTGAACTCCAAAAGAAACGCCTAGGTTAGCTGCAAGGGCCACAGCGAAGTTCGACGGGTTCGTTCCCCCGAAGAGCCCCACGCTGCGCCCTTCGAAGTAACGTCTGGCTCGATCAACACTAGCCACGCGAAACACCGTCGAAAGGATGCCCTGACCCGTCCTATCCATTTCTCGCCGAAGCGCGCGCTCTCCCGTCAGGCTGAGCAATTCGACGATATCGTGTGAAACCCCCAATCAGGCCGGTTATCCTCATAAATGGGTTGGCCGCAAGAAAGCCTTGCAGGAACCTCGAAGCGACGCGCAGGTCCGAATCTCGTGCGTAGCCGATCGTCTCCGGTCCGGCGGCATGCCCGCCCACAATCGGGCCGAAAATTCGCACCTCCCGATCTGCCAAGTTTACCTGACAGCGCCTCGAGCTTCACGCTGCCGCGCGGCCTGATGAACGGCTGGGGCGAGGTAAGCGTAACGCCGAGGTCCGACCAAACCTTGATTCGCTCTGACATCCTTGTCGCGGTAGCTGAATGCCCACGGCCCGGTACGCCCCTGCAGGGTGTCGGGATGTTGCATGATCTCGGCAACCTACAGCCGACGGGGCTCAGGCCTTGACAGGACGCGGCTCGACCGCCTCGGCGCAACCCGGTGCGCCTTCGCGACGTCCGGCCCGGCCCTGCGTCGGGGAATCATCAGCGCGAAAATCAAGCTCGCCAGGGCGCAGCACGCCATCAGGGTGAATGTGGTCACATAGGCGCTTTCGTCGGGGAACTTCACGCCCTCGCTGTTAGAGATCGAGGAGGTCGCCAGGCAATAGGCGATCAGCTGCGTTCCTAGCGCCATGGACAGGGATCGCAGCATCGAGGTCAGTCCCGTCGCCTCGCTGGTGCGTTCCGGCGGCGCGGCTGCGATGATCAGGCCTGGCGCGCTGCTGAAAGCGATCGTGGCCGCTGGTGCAATCAGAAGAATGCACACGGCCGCGATGAACACCGCGGACTCGTGGAAGAAGATTAGCGAAGTGAAGGCCAGGAAGTTGCAGGAGGCGGCGAGAATGATCGCTGGGCGCATCGAGTTGCGCCGTGCGAAGAGGCCCGAACCGATCCCTGCGAGGCCCGAGGTCGCGTTGGCGGGGAGCTTGATGATCCCGGCCAGCGTGGCGCTCACCCCGAAGCCAACCCCGGTCCAGAGCGGCTGCTGCAGCAGCGGCAGGATCACGATCGCATAGAGCATCGGCGCCATGGCCGTGAAGAAGATCGTGGCGTTGACGACGGCGATGGTCGGGTTGCCCAGAAGGCGCACGTCGATCAGCGGATCGGTCTGCCGAAGTTCGTAGAGCACCCAGCCGACGAGGCTCAACACGCCGAAGCCGAGCAGGCTCAGGACGACAGGCGACCCCCAGCCCAGCGATTTGCCATAGGTGATCGCGAGCAGCAGGGCGCTGATCGGGAGAATGAAAAGGGCGCCGGGCAGATCCACCCGCTCGGGCTTCGGCGGGACCTCGCCCTTCGGCAGGTAGCGCGCGGCGACGAGCAACATTACGAAGGCGACGGACGCGCTGACAGTGAAGATGTGCTGCCACCGCCCGCTGTCGACGATCACGCCTCCCAGGATGATCCCGACGCCGTTGCTCAACGCGAAGGTGCCGCCCAGAATGCCGACGCCCAGGTTGACGTCGCGGCTGTCCTTGGCGTTCTCCCGCAGGATTCCGAAGGCCAGCGGCAGGATGGCGAAGGTGGCGCCCTGCAGCGCGCGGCCGAGGATGATCACGTTGAGGTTCGTCGCCAAGGCGCTGATCGTCGAGCCGACGACGGCGACGCCAAGCATCAGCAGCAGCATCCGCCGGCGCCCGTAGAGATCGCCCAACCGGCTGAACAGCGCGGAGCTCAACGCCGAGGCGAGCAAATAGCCCGTGAACAGCCAGCCAACGTAGGTCGGATCATTGTAAATGCCGTAGAGCTTAGACAGCGCGGGGTAGATCATGTTGCCCTCGAGCGCGTTGACAAACTCGATAGCGATCAGCAAGGCGAGCAGCGCACGGAAGCTCAGGCCAGGACGGTCGGAAGGCGCGGAGGAAATAGCCATAGCGCAATAGATACCGGGGCATTGCCAGTGCCAAGGCTGCTGAAGGGATAACCAGCACGGATTCGGAAGTCCCGTGCGCGCGCCAATGATCATGCCGCCGCGGTCGCCGCCGCTGATCGATCGCGTGGAGAGATGCACCCACCACCCGCGGGAATTAACCTGAGCCGCGTTTGGAGCGTGCTGCCGACCTTAATGGCCGCCCGCGCGCCCTTGGTTTAAGCATAGCGAGCTCCGCCATCGCTGACCGGTTGTGGTTCAGCAGCTCAAAGTCACACTCGGTCAAAGGGCAGGCTGGTCACCGAATGCGATCTCCACCCTGCCTCCAGTTGCTTGAGTAGCTTTTCCGGCCGATGAATGGGGCCGGACGAGGACGAAGAACTTACCAAAGGTATAGATCACTGCTAAGCGCGGGTGTCCGCGGGGTTGGCGCGGTAAGGATATCGAGTTTGCTACGCGAGATCGGTAGGAAGGTTGTCATGGCCTTGAGCCTTGCGCCTACGGATGCGCTTGATGCGCGTGACCAACGGGTTCCGGCGAGGGCCTGGGAGACGCCGCGACAGCGGAATTCCAGTGGCCCCCTACATCGGCCGGGACTTCACCCGTCTGGAGGCGGAGCGCTTCTGGCCGCCCTCGTCATGTTCCGGGCCCGAGAAAGTGCGTGTCGAAAGAGCCGAAGCAATGGGACAGGTAAAATTCAGCGACTTAGAGACGCTCATTATTGTGGCCGAGCAGCATGGCTTTAGGCGAGCCGCGCAAGAGCTGGGTATATCGCCGTCACGCGTTAGCATCCGGATAAAAGAGCTGGAGGCTACCCTAGGCGTACGCCTGCTGCATCGGAACACGCGTCATGTTTCGCTCACGGGCGCCGGGGAAGAACTGGTGCGACGTGCGCGAACGTCGCTTGAGCGCCTCACGTTGGACATCGACGCAATCAAGGAGCTTGGCGCTTCTCTGTTCGGCTCGGTGCGCATCGGCGTGCAACTCGGCGTGCCCTATTTCAGCGTTGTGCCGCGTCTTGTCAGGTTCCTTGAGACATTTCCTTCCGTGGAGCTCGACATCATCTCAAACGGGCATTTTGACGACATCGTGCTTGACCGATGCGACGTCGCCCTGATGGTGCGCGGCAAGATCCCTCAAGACATGATCGCGACGCCTGTGGCGCGCGTTGGTCCCGCTTGGGTGGTTGGCTCGCCGGCCTACCTGGAACGCCACGGCGTTCCACTGCACCCCCATGATCTCTTCACCCACGAGTGTCTGGGCCCCGCCGCGGTATGGCGCTTCAAAAACCGGGACGAGGAATTCGAATTCATGCCAAGTTCACGTCTCCGCTGCGAAAATCTGGACATCAGCCTTGAGGCGGCGCTCAACGACTCAGGCCTGATCTATCGCGCCCCACAAGACGTGGAGGCGTTAGCGCAAGCTGACCGGCTTGTCCGCGTCCTGGCTGACTGGGTCGCCCCAGCTCGGCAAGTATGGCTCTACTACGCCAGCCGGCAACATCCCTCCGCTGCCGTCGCTGCCTTTGTCGACTATATGCGCGCCTCGGGTGAATTGATCTTTCCAGGTGAAGGGGGCTTGGGCCGCTCTACGGTCAGTCTCGGCGGTTGATCTAACCCAGAGTTGAGTGCAGGCGGCGGGAGTTAGTGACCCGCCCCTCGGGTTCTGGGCCATAGGCCCCAATGTGCTGCTCTTCGGCCGGAAACAGCCACCTGGGGGCGGCGCTCGCGGCCGGGCCTTGGTCGAAACGGCTGGCGTGTGCTCTACGTCCGCACCTCTGTCGGGGTATGGTCAACTGTCCGGCCTGCTTGCGCGGCGCGTTCCTTCATAGCGCTCGCGCTTCGGGGCGGGGTCTCTTAGGCTGCGTCTGTCGGGCCGCGCCCTACTCACCCCATGCCTTCCTGATCTGCACGCCCCACATACGCGGCTCCTGAGTGTAGGCCGCCTGGATACCACCAGTGCCAAGCTGCGAAGTGCTCGCTATTTGGTAGCGCACGTTAAGCGCGTTGCGGGCGAATACTGCGAGGCGAACACTGCTGTCGGGCAACTCGTAGTCGACGCGCAGGTTAAGCAGGCCGATCGCGCGACGGCCGTTGGCATAGTTAAACTGCGCCCCACCCACTAGGTCGTTCACCAATGAGGCCGGCAATGCTGGATCGACCAGCCGCGCCGGCGGGTTTGCGCCGGCGGTCCAAGACCAGTCCGCTTGGACACCGGCGACACCCGGGCCGACAGCACGCTCGTAACGAGCCGAGAGTGAGTAGGTCCAATCGGGGTTGCCGAACTTTTCCCCGTTTGCATTGACCGTGCGGTTGTCCAGGGTGAGGGCGGCCGGGAATGTAATGTACTTGCCTTCTAAGTAACCCGCCGTCGCGCCGAGCGTCAGCCCTTCCACAGGGCGGGCCGTGGCTTCGAGTTCAAGTCCTTTGATGCGGGCCGTGGCGGCGTTTTGAATGACAAAGATGGGAGTAATGCCCAAGAGGACGCTAATGGATTCCTGTTTATTGGCGTAGCGCGTCGTATAACCGGCGATATTGAGCCGAAGGCGGTGATCGAGGAAATCTGCCTTCAGGCCCGCCTCGTAGTCGGTCGCAGTTTCAGGCTCAAAAGGCGGCGCCGTGGGCGAGCGCACGTTTAGCCCGCCGCCCCGGAAGCCTCGCGACGTCTTGGCGTAGACCAGCATGTCAGACGTCGGCTTCCAGTTTGCGCTGGCGAGGTACGACCATGCTTGCGCGCTAACCTCTCGGGTGACGGCGCAGTCAAGCGGGTTCGCCGTGACCAAGGTGATCGTCGAGCAGGAATAGAGTCCCGTGCTCGGTGCAAAGCGCCGATTTAGGAAGGTCACTTTCTTGTCGTCGTGAGTATAGCGGGCACCAATTGTAACCGAGAATTTTGAGGTAAGATTGACGTTGTTCTGAGAATAAAAAGAGTAGGTCGTATTCTTGGGTTTGTTCGTGCTAAAGCTTATGGTGTACGGGGTGCTCAGCGCCGTCTGGTAGAAGCGGAAATTGTTGATCGTGCCGTCTAGCCCTTTTTCTTTATCGTAGTAAGCCCCAAGCAACCACGTCAGCCGTTTGCCCAGCGCTTCACCGCCGATGTTCGCCTCCTGAGAGTAGAACCGGGACTTCGTTGTGGGCTCAATGGGAAAGAAGAAGGGGCCGGGACTTGGGCGCGAGAGGTCGATGATCGCAAAGCGCGTCGTGTCGAGGTCGTACATCCGGAAAGATTCGAGCTCGCGGTAGCCGGCGATCCATTTCGCCCGGATCGAGTCCGTCAGCTCGTACTGCATGGTGGTCGCGACCGAGGTGCGGGTCAGCCGATCGAACAGCACAAGATTGGTGTCGTTGCTAAAGAAGTCGGAGTTGCCCTGCGCCACGAGGCCCTGCATGAAAGCTTGAGCCGTCGCCAAGTTCGATGGCACGGCGGGATTTAGCCCCATTTCGATGGCGATGGCGGTGTTTGTTGCGGTGCTCGGAACATAGAACCTGGGGGTGTTCATCTGTCCCCCATTGTTAAGTTTGGCCCATTCTACCTTAACCTCAGCCCTAAGACGCTTTGTCGGCGTAAACAGCAATGAGCCGCGGAAGAAGTCATCGTTCAAATTGCCGCCCAGATCCTGGCCCGTGGTGCGGGATCGGCCATATCCGTCTCGAAGGCTGCGCTGGTAAGCGGCCCGCATGGCCAGAACATCGTTGATGATAGGTACGTTGAGGGCGCCACCAAGGCGGCGGTACTGATAGTTTCCTCCTTCTACCTGAACGAAGCCGTGCAAGCCGTTGAAGTCGGCCCCTCGAGAAATGATATTGATGGTGCCGCCGGTGGTGCTCTTCCCGTATAGCGTGCCCTGCGGCCCCTTCAGAATCTCAACGCGGTCTACGTCGACAAAGCCGGTGTTCAACCCCCATGGGTGCGGATAGGCGAAACCGTCCGTGTAGAGACCGACCGCCTGGTCAATGAACAGCTGAATGTCGCTAGATGATTGGCCGCGCAGGGTTGCGGAGAAGGCGGTGGGCGACGCCGTGGTCGTCGTTATGATGAGGCTCGGCGTTTGTTGCTGGAGGTCGCTGAACCGGAACACGCCGCGTTTGGCAATCTGGTCTCCGGAGAGCGCCGTGACGGCCACCGGCACATCCTGCAGCCGTTCATCCCGGCGTCGAGCAGTGACCACCACCTCCTCAAGCGCCGCGCCGTGGGCTGGGGGGGGGGCCATTTCCTGTGCTGCGGCAGGCGCATAGAGAGCCAAGGCGGCGGTGCTGGCGAATAGCGCGTAAATGCACTTCGACCGACTAAATAACATCGAACCTTCTGGCACTTTTCCCCCCTTCAGGACGGGCGACCGCGCTTCGTGCACGGCGCTTCCTCGACCTGGACAGTTAGGCCTAACATTGAGCGTGGAGATGCATAATGACAGCGAATGTGAACGTCGTGTTCGGCGTGGCAAAACAATCGCGTACAGCAGCATCAAGGAGCTGCTCGCCCAACGCGGACCGAGGTCAGCCGCAAGGCGTGCGCTGCTGAATCAACGAGTTCGGCCCCTAGATCGGCGCCCACCTGCGCCAGCGGCGGTTGCGTACGTCCTGTCGGTGTTGGGGTGGACGACCCGACGGCATCGATGTGCCAGAGTGAGGTCGTTGCGGATCTCAGGCAAGGACCGTCCGTGGAACAGGTTCTCCGCATTACGATGGAGACGTCGAAGCACATTTTGCAGCTGCATCGCGGGACGCCGCTGAGCAGCCGGTTCTGCGCAAGAAGCTGCGGCGCAAAGATATGGTGGCGTTCTTCGCCCAGCGTGATCGCCATCGCGGCGTGCGGAGAATCCCATCACGGAGCGGGGCTGCTGCAGTCATTCGGCCACGAGGTGAAGCTGATCGCGCCGCAGCAAGCGCGACAAGAACGATGCGGCGGACGCCGAGGCCTTGTTCAAGGCGATGACCCCGATACTGTTCGTGCCGCTCAAGACGCCTGGACGTGGGCACTGAGGTTGCTCCCCGTCTTCGATGGTCAGTTGGATAGTTGGACGCGCCCGTACGCGGCGCTGTGCTCACTTCAGGTCCGACGGCAGCTCGGGCAGGAAGATGGCTTGGTCTTGAGATAGGCGGCGAAGCCCTCCGGTTCGCCTTACCGCATTTAGTCCGATTGCTTGAATTCTCCGAACGGAATGTTGAAGTCTATGCCGTGCTCGTTGAGCGTCAGGTTGCCTGACCGCCCCGGCCGCAGGAGGCATCTGAGAAGACAGGTGAGGACGCCCGCATCGGAGTAAGAAACACATATCTGGCCTAATCTACGGGAAGTGAATGCGGCCGCCTGCAGGCGCTTTATCCCACATGCATGACGGAAAGCCACGCGGACTGGAGACCTCAGGCGGGCGTCGTTAGTTTCGGCGGGTACGACCGTACCGGGAAATCAATGATTCACGTAATCTGGACGGAGAAGAGCCACGACGTATGGACCGTTTGGCTGGACGATCCGCCTCAGCGCAATTCACTCACTTGCGAAGCCCGGCTCGCGCTGGCCGAGCAGATCGGCGCCGGGGGCCGCGAACCGGCCTGCCGAGGGCTGCGTGAATGTCCGAAACGTTCCGCGGCGGCGTGGGCGGAGAAAGCTGCATCTTCCGCTCTCACGGTCGCGCCAGGACCGACGCGCCGCAAGGGGTGCGAGGAACTAATGGGAGAGCCGATGACCGACGTCGATTCGCGACCATTCCCGGCCCTGACACCCGGGAATGAGTTCTTCTGGACCGCCGGCGCGGAGGGACGGTTGCGGTTCAAGCGTTGCCAAGCCTGCGGCCTCTACCTGCACCCGCCAACACCGATCTGTCCGAACTGTCTGAGCAAATCGATCGCCGTCGAGGACGTGTCGGGACGCGGGATGGTGGTGACCTTCACCGTCAACCACCACGCCTGGGACCCGGCTTTCAAGCCGCCCTATGTGATTGCGATCGTCGAGATCGAGGAGGCGCCCTACGTACGCCTGACCACCAACATCGTGAACTGCGCGCCGGAGGACGTGCGGATGGAGATGCCGGTGGAAGTCCTGTTCCACCAGGTCGGGCCGACTTGGCTCCCCGTGTTCCAGCCGAGGGCGGCATGAGCGACAAATTCGAAGACACGGTGCGGATCACCGGTATCGGCATGTCTCAGGTCGGGCGACGCACCATGCGTGACCCGGTCGAGCTAGCGGTAGAGGCCTGCCTCGCCGCCGTGGCTGACGCTGGCCTGGAGCGGAAAGAGATTGAGGGGCTCTCGTGTCACCCGGGCCCACAAGACGCCCGCGGCTACAGCGGCGCTGGTGTCGCGCAGGTGGAGGAAGTCTTGCGACTTCGCCCTAAGTGGTTCGCCTCCGGCGCTGAAATACCCGGCCACACGGGAGCCGTCGTGGCCGCGATGCTCGCGGTCGCAGCCGGCCTCTGCCGCCACGCGCTGGTGTTCCGCTGCACCTGGGAGACGACGGCTCCGTTGCTCGCCCGCGACCCCCGCTATAACCAGGGCCTCGCCCAACCGGATCGGGCGGTGAGCGGCGAGATGATGTCTTACCGCCTCCCCTACGGCGCCTTCTCGGCCGCAAACTGGATCGGCCTGGCCGCAAACCGCCACTTTCACCTCTACGGCACCAAGCGCGAACACCTGGGCGCAATCGCGATCAATGCGCGGCGCAACGCGGCGCATAATCCTTACGCGATCTACCGCGAGCCGTTGACCATGGACGACTATCTCGGTGCGCGCATGATCTCGACGCCGTTCGGGCTCTACGATTGCGACAGCCCGTGCGACGGCGCCGTCGCCTTCGTCGTCTCGCACCGCGACTGTGCCAAGGATACTCGCCGGCCCAATCCGATCCGGCCTGAGGCGATCGGCATCCAGATCACCGAGCGGTGGAGCTGGGACCAGGGCGTGATCGACCAAGAGCCGATGCTGGAAGGGCCGGCCGACTCCTTGTGGGCCAGAACCGACTTGAAACCGCGCGATGTGAATGTCGCCGAGCTCTACGACGGCTTCACCTTCAACTGCCTTTCCTGGATCGAGGCGCTGGGCTTCTGCAAGCGTGGCGAGGGCGGACCTTTCGTGGAGGGTGGCCATCGCATCGCCCTGGATGGCGAGCTGCCGCTGAACACGCATGGTGGGCAGCTCTCCGCTGGGCGTCTCCAAGGCTTCAGCTTCTTGCACGAGGCGTGCGTGCAGCTATGGGGAGAGGGCGGCCGTCGGCAGGTCCCGAACGACCCCCGAGTCGCCTGCGTCTCTTCGGGCGGCGGCGCGCCCGGAGGCGCGTGGCTTCTGGTTCGGGATTGATGCTCAGCGCGACTGGACGAGCACTGACCGGGGCCGTCACGTTAACCGCCGCGGCTCGCAGGATGCCCAGCAGCCGCTAGAATGGAGGCTCCCATGTCACGCATTGTCATCACCACGGTGGACCAGTCTCTGGAGGGCTCGCAGTCCGATCCGCAGGCGGGCGTCAAGAGTCATCAGGTGCTCGACCACGACCGGCCAATCCAGCTGTGGAAACACAGGCTGGAGCCCAACGCGACGCTGCGGATGTTGGCCGTCGACTTCGGGCGCCTGCTGTTCGTATGGGACGGCTCCGCCCTGGTCTTCGGCGAGCGCTTCGTCCAGGACGCGGCCATCGTTGTCGAGCACCGGGCAAACGTCGACGTGCGCGCCGGCGCAGAAGGCTGCGAGCTTTTGGAGTTTCAGAGCATCGCCGCCGTGCCCCACCGCGACGGCGGGCGGGTCCATGCGCTCAACCTGGACCGGGCGCCGAGCACGGATCTGCCCAACGGGCGCGGGCACGTCCTGTCGGACGCGGACTGCCCGACCTGCGAGCTCTGGCTGCACAGGAACGGCTTCGAGACGCCCTTCCACTCGCCGCGACACTGTCACACCGAGGACGAAGTCATCGTCTGCACGAAGGGCAGCATCCGGTTCGGCACACGCGACCTGGGGCGCGGCGGCGTCCTGGCAATAAACAAGAACGCCTTCTACAGCTTCTCGACGACGGACGAGAGCGCGGCCTTCATCAACTTCCGATCCAGCGAATCCGCGGTGATCATCGCCGATAAGACCGGCGCCCATTCGCCTCGC
>Ga0207668_10001110_pt1 | contig 16019 bp, 15 predicted proteins | sample KBSS43metaG_FD_184323 | JGI IMG/M metagenome (GOLD analysis project Ga0207668, IMG submission 184323) | Switchgrass rhizosphere microbial communities from Kellogg Biological Station, Michigan, USA - KBS S4-3 metaG (SPAdes) (version 2) | ecosystem: Host-associated > Plants > Roots > Rhizosphere... | reverse complement strand
CCGAGGCCACGGCGTGGTAGTCCCGCGGCTCGACCCGCATCACTCTCGACTCCTCCGCCGCCCGGAACCCGACGGGAAACACGGTGCCGAGCGTGATCGGGACCTCGCCGAAGACGTCGCCAGGGTTTCGCTCCCCGACCTCCGTCTCGATCCCGTCCTCGATCTTGACGGCCACGATGCGGCCCTCGAGCAGCGCGAAGAGCGCGCGGTCGTCGCCGGGGTTCGCGGCGTACTCGCCGGCTGCGAGCGTGATATCGGCCGACGCGCGCGCCAGCCGCTCCCGGTCGGCGGGATCGAGATCGGCGAAGATCCCGACCCCTGCGATCTCGTCGGCGGTCACCATGCGAGGTGCTCCCAGGGCCGCATTGGCGACACGCTACTCGGGTCCGGCGGCGCCCGTGCGTCGAGGAATCCGACCGGACGGGCGCCCATCGTGGGGGCGCGCGCCCGGTCGCAGGTGTCACGGTTCTACGAGCCGCGGGAGCTACCGAGCCCGCCGAGCCAGCGGTCCTGCCTGTTCGGCGGCATGAGGCTCACGAGGATCAGGATCACCACCGTCGAGCCGAAGTACGTGTAGAGAGACGCCGTGCCCGAGAACTGGCTCGTCGCCGTCTGGCCGAAGGCGAGACACGCGAAGGTCAGCATCGCCACGGCCAGGCCGAGCTGGAGGAACAGCTTGTCGCGGTGCGGCAGGAACTCGAGGAAGATCAGGCTCGCAACGAGGAGCAGGAACACGCCGAACTCGAGAAGACCGAGGATGATCCACGCAGCGTGCGTCCCCGGGAACGTGTCGATGAACGTCCCCTTGAACTGATCCTTGATGCCCTGCGGCGGATGCCCGTTGTCGTCGAAGAGCTTCACCTTGACGCCCTTGACGACGGGCCCGACGGTGGCCGGGTTGATCGACAGGTCCTTGGGCCGGGCGATCGTCGCGAACGCGATCTCCGTCGACCCGTAGAGGTTGTAGACGACGGGGCCCAGGTCCTTCAGCGCGCGGGTGGCGAGCTCGCCGCCAAGCTGCGAGCCGGACACGAAGACGATCCGCAGGCTCGACAGGTTCGGCTTGGGACTGGTCTTCTCCAGTTCGTCGAGGATCCGGGACAGCATGACTGGCACCACCACGAGCGCCGTCACCCGATGCTTCTCGATGTCGGCGAGCACCGTGGCCGGCTTGAAGCGCCGTCGCAGCACCAGGGTGGAGCCGAGCATCATCGCGATGGTGCCGTGCAACAAGCCCAACGCGTGGAACATCGGCGCGGGCAACGACGTCACCTCACCCGACCGGAACGGCACATGGGACAGCACGCCGCCGATCGGGGCCAGCGACGGCGGGGTGCTCCGGTTGGCCCCCTTCGGCGTACCCGTGGTGCCGCTGGTGAGGATGATGATCTTCGCGTGCTTGTCGGACTTCGGCGCCGGGTCGCTCTTGCTCCGCGCGATCAGGTCGGCGAGCGTCTCGTCGGTGCTCTCGGACGGGGCGTCGCTGTCGGGGTTGGTCGGCAGCGCGCGGAGCTTTCCGAGCGGCGGGTCGGCCGCCGCGACGGCCTTCGTGTACTCGTCGTCGTGGATGATCAGCTTCGCGCCCTCGCGCTCGGAGACCTCCTTGATCTGAGGTCCCGAGAACTCGCTGTTGAGCAGGATCAGCCGAGCGCCGACCCGGGCGGCACCGTAGAACGCGATCAGGAACCACCGGTGGTTGCGTATCAACAGCGCCACCCCGTCGCCGCCGCGGACGCCCATCGCCCGCAGTCCGTTGGCGACGGCGTTGACCGAGTCGTTCAGTTCCTTGAACGTCAGTTCGCCGTCGTCGTCGATGACGGCGGTCCGATCCGGGGTACGACGCGCGTTGAGGGCCGGGATCATCCCGAACTCACCCCAGCGGCGAATGTCGGCGACCATCGCGGCGACGTTCTGCGGCGGCTCCAGCTTGAACGCGCCCGCCTCGAACATCTTGCGGGCGTAGTGGACTTCCGCCGAGCCGCGTTCGGCGAGTTGCTGGATCTTCGCCACTGCCTGCAAGGGAAGATCGGTTAGCTTGGGCATGGCCCAACGATATGTGACGCCGGTCTCACCCGTGGCCCGTCCCACCGCACAACTAGCATTGCCCTCATGGCCAGTCCGCTGTCATTGGACGTGGACGGTCGCACGGTGTCCGTGTCCAACCCCGACAAGGTCGTCTTCCCCGAAGCCGGGATCACCAAGCTCGACCTCATCAACTACTACCTGTCGGTCGCGGATGGCGCGCTGCGCGGCGTCGCAGGCCGGCCGATGATCCTCAAGAGGTTCGTCAAGGGCATCTCGCAAGAAGCGGTGTTCCAGAAGCGTGCCCCGGAGAAGCGGCCCGATTGGATCGAGGTCGCCGAGTTGAAGTACGCCTCGGGCACCTCGGCGAAGGAGGCCGTCATCCGCGACGCGGCCGGCCTGGCGTGGGCGGTCAACCTCGGATGCGTCGACCTCAACCCGCATCCCGTGCTCGCCGAGGACCTCGACCACCCCGACGAACTCCGCGTCGACCTCGACCCGATGCCCGGCGTGGAATGGGCCCAGATCGTCGCCGTCGCGTTGGTGGCCAGGGACGTGCTCGCCGACTTTCGCCTGACGGCGTGGCCCAAGACGTCGGGCTCACGCGGCTTCCACATCTACGCCCGCATCCATCCGAACTGGCCGTACAAGCAGGTCCGGCTCGCCGCCGAGACCATTGCCCGCGAGGTCGAGCTCCGCACTCCCGAGTTGGCCACCAGCAAGTGGTGGAAGGAGGAGCGCGGCGAACGCGTCTTCGTCGACTTCAACCAGAACGCCAAGGACCGCACCGTCGCGTCGGCGTATTCGGTCCGCTCTCGGCCCGACGCGCGAGTGTCGACGCCGCTGCTTTGGGACGAAGTGCCCGACTGCCGAGCCGAGGCATTCACGGTGGCGACGGTGCCCGCGCGCTACGCCGAACTCGGCGACCCGTGGGAGGGCATCGACGACGCGCCGGGCGGCTTGGACGCGTTGCTGGAGCGGGCGAAGGAACTGGGTCCCGCCGAGAAGGCACCGAAGGGAACGACGCGCGGCACCGGCCGGCGCGAGTCGAGCATGCCGCTGATCGAGGTCGCCCGCACCAAGACCAAGGACGAGGCGATGGCCGCGCTCGACACGTGGCGCACGCGGTATCCCGCAGCCGCCGAACGCCTCGAACCGGTCGACGTGCTCGTCGACGGGATGCGGGGCCCCAGTTCGATCTGGTACCGCATCCGGGTCAACCTGCAGCACGTGCCGGAGGACCAACGGCCGCCGCAGGACGAGCTCATCGCGGACTACAACCCGTGGGTGAACTACTCGGGCCCGCAGTGGAAGCGTTGAGCCATTTGCTCACGGCCACCACGGCGTAGTTCTTAGCGAAGTATTAGCCGCTACTCAAGGGTAGGCCAACTTGCGTGGATACCTTCGGGTTACAGGTTGAAGTGACGGCGCCGTCTGCAGCCATTTCACTCAACGGAAACGAGGGCATCATGACGAACGCGAGCACCGGCTCCGCGCCGGATCATGGCTTCCGCTATGGCAATCCCGCGCTCGATTGCGACCGCGCCCAGATGAGCGCGGTGTGCCGTCAACTCGCCACCGTCGTATCGTTCGGCGGCGAGCTCGACCACACGAACATCGGACGAATCATCGAGTACGCCACGCGATATGTGTTGTGCGAGAAGCCCTTCGTGCTCGACCTCAGCGACGTGGAGGCGTTCGCCGACGCGGCCATCGCACTGCTGTACGCCGTCGACGACGCCTGCTACGACGCTGGCGTCGAGTGGGCGGTCGTGGCAAGCCCGGTCGTGACCGACGTGATGCGCCACTACGGCGACCCGGCCGCCTTCCACACCGTCGATTCCGTGCCGGAGGCTCTGCACCGATTCGCCGACGCCACCGCGGCGCGTCGCCGCCTCCTGCCGATCCTCGTCAAGTCCGCCTGAGAGGACTACCCATGCTGCTCGACGTTCGCTCACTCATCCGGCTGCTCCGCAGGCGCAAGCCGCTCGACATGCACCGACTCGCCCTCGAGGCGCCCCGCGCCCACGCTGCCTGATCAGGCCTAGCGGCTGGCGAGCCATCACCCAACGTACGGCGATTCAGCTCATGCCGCGAACACCTGGGAGTCGTCGGCAAAGGCCTTGAACTCCAAGGCATTTCCAGCCGGGTCGAGCAGAAACATGGTCCACTGCTCGCCCGTTTCGCCCTCGAACCGGACGTAGGGCTCGATGACGAACTCGACGCCGGCGGCGCGTAGCCGCGCGGCGAGCTCCTGAAACTTCGGAACGGTCAGGATCAAGCCGAAGTGGGGCACCGGGACGTCGTGTCCGTCGACCGGATTGTGGATCGGCCGCACGCGGTCTGGCGACAGATGAGTGACGACTTGATGGCCGCTGAGGTTCCAGTCGACCCAGGTCTCGGCGCTGCGCCCCTGTTCGAGGCCGAGCACGTCGCCGTAGAACCGCCGCGCCGCAACGAGGTCGTCGACCGGCATGGCCAGGTGAAAGCGCGGGATCGGTGAGTCGAGCACGGTCATGGCTCCCACGATATGCGGCCGCACATTGAGTGCGCTTCTGTAGCACTTACCGTTGTATATTCAGTATCGTGGCGGCGATGACTGGCGGGCTGGCGGTGCAACGGCCGTGCCTGAGCGTGCTGTCGCCGAATGCGGTCGACGCGGTGCGCAGTGCCGGCGGCCTCATCTGCGATCGGGTGCGGCTCGGTTGGCGGGTCACCGTCCTGGTCCCGGCATGCGAGGACACGCGGTCGCTCCGCATCCTCGGGGCCGACGTCGCAGACATCGACGCGCCACCGGACGGGCTCCGCGACCACCGCTCGGCGCTGGTCGCCTCCGGCGCGTTGTACGCCAACGACCGCGCGGCGCGCTCAGAGGTCGATTCGGCACTGGCCACCAAGACCACCGAGGTACTCGTCTGGGGCGCCGCCATGCCCGCCGAGCTCAACCGCGGTGCCAAAGTGGTGTCCTACCGGCTCAGCAGTGCGGCCCGGGCCTTCAAGAGGCAAGCGTTGCTCGCGGCCGGGCTGCCAGCGGACGACGTCGCCACCGAGACGTTCCGCACCAAGTGCGCACTGGAGTTGATCGCGCGGGAACTCGACGTCGCGGGCTGAGTCCGCTACCCCGCCGCGAGCCGGCGCTCCCGCGCCAGTTCGATGTCAATCAGGCTCGCGATGATCGGCAGTGCCACCCGCGCTGCCAGGCACAGCGCGTCGGCCTGACCCGCAGGCAGCATCGTCAGTAGCTCGCGCAACCGGACCCTGAAGTCGCCTTGACGCTCGAGTACCAGGGCACGGCCGCCGTCGCTGAGTGCCACCAGGGCCGCGCGGCGGTCGGCGGGGTCGGCCGATCTTTCGACGAGCCGCCTGCGCTCGAGTCGTTGGATCAGCTGTGTCATCGAGGGCTGGCTGATGGCTGCGGCTGAAGCCAACGCGGTGAGGCGCACCGGACCCTCGGCGTGCAGTCGGTACAAGACCTCCGACGCCGTCGGGCTCAGGTCGGCACGCTCGAACAGGTGCCGGGACATCAGCACCGTGGCCTGTGCCAACGCTTCGGTGACGGCTTCGACGTCGTCTTCGCGCAGCTTCACCGTCGGCACAATACTTCACGACACTATGGAATACGTGGGAGCCGGTTAAGTGCTCCCTATGACCCGGCACGGAGCGCCGAAGCAGCCCCGAGTCTTGGTGTGACGGAAACCCTTGTACTGCAGCAAATGTGCCGCACATCACCCTCTCGACGTAGCGGTTCGAAAGTGGACTTGCACGCAATACTGTTAGCCGTACTATATATCTGCATTAAGCACCTGCCGCCTGACGCGTGGCTGGATGACCTGAACCCGACATCGACGACTCGACATCGAACAACGCAACGGACGGCAGGACGATGACACGTGCATTCGGGCGGCCACGCCTGGTGAAGGCCGCATGAGCACCCACACCACCGACGCGCCGACGGACGCCTTTCCGCCGGCCCGGCACGCGGCGCGGCCCTTCATTCCTCGGATGATCCGCACGTTGGCGGTGCCCATCATCATCGGCTGGATCGCCGTCATCGCCGTGCTGAACGTCATCGTGCCGCAGCTCGAAGAGGTCGGCAAGATCCGCTCGGTCTCGATGACGCCGGACGCCGCGCCGTCGATGATCTCGATGAAGCACATCGGCCAGGTCTTCGACGAGTTCGACTCCAACAGCGCGGCCATGATCGTGCTTGAGGGGCAGGAGCCACTCGGTCCCGACGCCCACGCCTACTACGACCAGCTGATCAAGAAGCTCGAGGCGGACACCGGCCACGTCGAGCACATTCAGGACTTCTGGAGCGATCCGCTCACCGCATCCGGTTCGCAGAGCAGCGACGGCAAGGCCGCCTACGTCCAGGTCTACCTGCGCGGCAATCAGGGCGAGTCGCTGGCCAACGAATCCGTCGAGGCCGTCGGGAACATCGTGAAGAGCGTGCCCGTGCCGCCGGGCGTCCAGGCGTACGTGACCGGCGCCGCCGCGCTTGCTGCTGACCAGAACACCGCAGGCGACCGCAGCATGCAGCTCATCGAGGGCGTGACGTTCACCGTCATCTTCGTCATGCTGCTGCTGGTCTACCGATCCATCGTCACGGTGCTCATCACTCTCTTGATGGTCGTGCTCCAACTCGCCGCCGCGCGCGGGGTGGTGGCGTTCCTCGGGTACCACGAGATCATCGGTCTGTCGACCTTCGCCACCAACCTGCTCGTCACCCTCGCGATCGCCGCCGCCACCGACTACGCAATCTTCCTGATAGGTCGATATCAGGAAGCGCGCGGCGCAGGCGAGGACCGAGAAGCCGCCTACTACACCATGTTCGGCAGCACCGCCCACGTCGTGCTCGGCTCGGGACTGACCATCGCGGGCGCCACCTTCTGTCTGACCTTCACCAATCTGCCCTACTTCCAGACGCTCGGCGTCCCGCTGGCCATCGGCATGGTGGTCTGCGTGTTGGCCGCACTCACGCTCGGCTCCGCGCTGATCAGCGCGTTGAGCCGCATCGGCAAGGTGCTGGAACCCAAGCGCGCCATGAAGGTTCGCGGCTGGCGCAAGATCGGCGCCGCCGTCACCCGGTGGCCGGGGCCCATCCTCGTCGCCACCATCGCCCTGTCGCTGGTCGGCCTGCTCACCCTGCCCGGCTACCGCAACAGCTACAACGACCGGCTCTACCTGCCGAAGGACGTGCCGGCCAACGAGGGCTACGCGGCCGCCGACCGGCACTTCTCGCCGGCCCGCATGAACCCCGAGCTGCTGATGATCGAGAGCGACCACGATCTGCGGAACTCCGCGGACTTCCTGGTGATCAACAAGATCGCCAAGGCCGTCATGGCGGTGCCGGGCATCTCCAGGGTGCAGACCATCACGCGGCCCGAGGGCAAGCCGATCGAGCACTCGACCATTCCATTCCTATTGGGCATGCAGGGAACCACGCAGGACCTGAACCGCAAGTACAACCAGGACCGCATGGCCGACATGCTCAAGCAGGCCGACGAGATGCAGAAGACGGTCGACACGTTGACGAAGATGTCGGCGCTCACCGAGCAGATGGCGGCGGTCACGCACGAGATGGTGCTCAAGACGAAGAGCATGACGGTCGACATCGCCGAATTGCGCGACAACATCGCCAATTTCGACGACTTCTTCCGGCCGATCCGCAGCTACTTCTACTGGGAGCCGCACTGCTACGACATCCCGGTGTGCTGGTCGCTGCGGTCGGTGTTCGACACGCTCGATGGCATCAATACGATGACCGACGACATCCAGCAGTTGGTGCCCGAACTGGAGAAGCTGGACGCCCTGATGCCGCAGCTGGTGGCGCTCATGCCTGCTCAGATCGAGACCATGAAGTCGATGAAGACCATGATGCTGACGATGTACGCCACCCAGAAGGGGCAGCAGGACCAGCAGGCGGCGGCATCGGAGAACTCGTCGGCCATGGGCGAGGCGTTCGACGACGCCCGCAACGACGATTCGTTCTACCTGCCGCCGGAGGTCTTCGACAACGCCGACTTCAAGCGCGGCATGAAGAACTTCATCTCCCCCGACGGCAAGTCGGTGCGCTTCATCGTCTCTCACGAGGGTGATCCCCTGACCGAGGAAGGCATCTCGCACATCGATGCCATCAAGCAGGCCGCCAAGGAAGCGATCAAGGGCACCCCGCTGGAGGGCTCGCGGGTCTACCTGGCGGGAACCGCAGCCACCTTCAAGGACATGGCCGACGGAGCGTTCTACGACTTGATGATCGCGGCGATCGCGGCGTTGGCGTTGATATTCATCATCATGTTGATCATCACCCGTGCCGTGGTGGCGGCGGCGGTCATCGTCGCAACGGTGGTGCTGTCGCTCGGTGCCTCGCTCGGACTGTCGGTACTCATCTGGCAGCACCTCATCGGCATCGAACTGCACTGGATGGTGTTGCCGATGTCGGTGATCATCCTGTTGGCCGTCGGCGCCGACTACAACCTGCTGCTCGTCTCACGCATCAAGGAAGAGATCCACGCGGGCCTCAACACCGGCATGATTCGCGCCATGGGCGGCACCGGATCGGTGGTGACCTCGGCCGGACTGGTGTTCGCGTTCACCATGATGTCGATGGCAGTCAGTGAGCTCGTAGTCATCGGACAGGTCGGCACGACCATCGGCCTCGGCCTGCTGTTCGACACGTTGATCGTGCGCTCCCTGATGACGCCGTCCATCGCGGCCCTGCTTGGCAAGTGGTTCTGGTGGCCGCAGCTCGTCAGGCAACGGCCGGTCCCCGTCTCGTGGCCGAAGACAGCCGTCACGACGAGATGAGCCCCCGCAGGCTCGATCTGCGCCCAATCCGTCGCGGCTGCGCACTTGGATGTCGGATATCGTCGTCAAACGAGGACCTCGCCACCGATCTCGTCAAGGACGTGACATGACCGCTCTGACCAACTCTGACGCACTGCCGACCGGCCAGGACCTCGCGTCCGCAATCGCCGAAGGCCAGCGCGCCTACGAACTCGACCGGGCCCACGTCTTCCACTCCTGGTCGGCGCAGGCGGCGCTGAAGCCCATGACGGTGCTGGCCGCTCAGGGCTCGTACGTGTGGGACGGCGACGGCACCAAGCTGCTCGACTTCTCCGGGCAGTTGGTGTTCACCAACATCGGCCACCAGCACCCGAAAGTCGTTGCGGCCATTGCCGAACAGGCCGCCAAGCTGTGCACCGTCGCACCGCAGCACGTGAACGCCGCCCGCTCGGAGGCGGCCCGCCTGATCGCCGAGCGCACCCCCGGTGACCTGAACCACGTGTTCTTCACCAACGGCGGCGCCGACGCCGTCGAGCACGCGGTCCGGATGGCCCGGCTGCACACCGGCCGCTACAAGGTGCTGTCGCGCTACCGGTCGTACCACGGCGGCACCGACACCGCGATCAACCTGACCGGCGACCCCCGCCGCTACCCGAACGACTACGCCACCGCGGGCGTCGTGCACTTCAACGGACCGTTCCTCTACCGCTCGTCGTTCTACGCGGAGAACGAGCAGCAGGAGACCGAGCGCGCGCTCGAGTATCTCGAGCGGCTGATCCAGCACGAGGGCGCGACGTCGTTCGCGGCGATCATCCTCGAATCCGTACCCGGCACCGCGGGCATCATGGTGCCGCCGCCCGGATACATGGCGGGCGTCCGCGAAATCTGCGACAAGTACGGCATCGTCATGATCGCCGACGAGGTGATGGCCGGTTTCGGGCGCACTGGAAAGTGGTTCGCCATCCAGCATTTCGACGTTCAGCCCGATCTGATGACCTTCGCCAAGGGCGTCACCTCGGGCTACGTGCCGCTCGGCGGCGTGGCGATCAGCGACGCGATCTACCGCACGTTCGGCGAGCGCCCCTACCCCGGCGGACTGACTTACTCCGGTCACCCGCTGGCATGCGCCGCCGCCGTCGCAACCATCAACGCGATGGAAGACGAGGGCATGGTGGCCAACGCCGCCCGGATCGGCGACGACGTCCTTGGCCCCGGACTGCACAAGCTGGCCGCCCAGCACCCGTCGGTCGGCGAAGTGCGCGGGCTCGGCGTGTTCTGGGCCATCGAGTTGGTGGCCAACCAGCAGACCCGCGAACCGCTCGCCCCCTACGGCGGGTCCAGCCCGGCGATGGGCGAGGTGCTCGCCGCGTGCAAGGCCAACGGGTTGCTGCCGTTCGCGAACTTCAACCGCATCCACGCGGTTCCGCCGTGCAACGTGAGCGACGCCGAGGTCAACGAGGGCCTTCAGAAGCTCGACGCCGCACTGACCATCGCCGACACGCACACCACCTGACCGGACGTCGCTACAGCGGCCAGGTCTCCTTCAGATAGGCCGCATCGAAGAACATCCACTCATAGCGGGCCGTGTTCGCGAAGTGGGCGCGGGCCCTGGCCTCGTCGACCGGCGAGAGCGTCGGCCCGATCCTGTCGGTGAGCGCCAAGACTTGCGCGACGGACGTGGCGAACTCGTCGCCGCCGTAGCTGTCGATCCACCGTTGATAGCGAGGGTCTGTCGAGCCGCTGGCGAGCAGTAGTTCGCCCACCCGAGCGTAGATCCAGTAGCAGGGCAGGATGGCAGCGAGTCCATCGGCGAAGCTGCCGCTGTAGGCGGTGGCCAGCAAGTAGCTCGTGTAGGCGAGCGTCGTCGGTGCCACCGCGATCTCGGCGACGGCCTCCAGCTGCATGCCGAGCGCCGGCAACAGCGTCTCGTGGAGCGTGAACTCGACGTCGAAGACGTCCGCGGAGTGGCGCGCGAACATCGCCGTGTCGGCCAGCGTCGGCGCCTTCGTGGCGATGACGGCCAAGGCGCGGGCGTAGTCGCCGAGGAAGTGCACGTCCTGAGCGACGTAGTGCGCGAACACCTTCTGATCGAGCGTCCCGTCGGTCAGGCCGCTGATGAAGGGGTGCGCGAGGATGGCGTCGAACGTCGGCTCGATCTCCTGCCAGAGGCGCAGCGACCACTGCTCCGAGGGCGCGTCTGCATGAATGCTCACTGGCTGCCTTTCGTCGGCGACGCGAGAGCCGTTACTTAGCACATGTGGGGAAGAGATGAACATACCCATCGAACCTGTGAAATGCGCGATCAACCATCGATACTGACCTCATGGCTGATCGCAACGTGCTGGGTGGCCCGCTGGAACCCTGCGGCACGGAGCCGATGACCGGCTTCTACCGCGACGGCTGCTGCTCCACGGGTGAAGAGGACGTCGGTCGCCACATCATCTGTGGCGTCATGACCGCCGAATTCCTCGAGCATCAGCGTGCGATCGGAAACGATCTGTCGACGCCGATGCCCCAATACCGGTTTCCGGGCCTCGCGCCGGGCGACCGCTGGTGCGTCACCGCGCTGAACTGGGTCCGGGCTCAAACCGACGGGTTCGCGTGCCCCGTCGTGTTGGCGTCCACCCACGAGCGCGCGCTCGACGTGGTATCCCTCGAGGTGCTCCAGCAGTACGCGGTCGACGTGCCCGACGACCTCGCCGGGCTGTAGCCCTAGAATGCCGGTGTGCCAGCCGTCCCCGTCATCGCGCTGACCGGATACCTCGGCGCGGGCAAGACGAGTCTGCTCAACCACGTCCTGCGCGCCCCGGGTGCCCGTATTGGCGTCGTAATCAACGACTTTGGCGAACTCAATGTCGATGCCGCGCTGGTGACGGGCCAGGTCGACGAGCCCGTGTCGATCGCTGGTGGCTGCATCTGCTGCCTGCCCGACGAGGGCGGACTCGACGCGGCGCTGGAGAAGCTCACCGACCCCCGGCTGAATCTGGACGCCATCATCGTCGAGGCCAGTGGGCTCGCCGAACCCGTGGCACTGGCCCGGATCATCCGCTACAGCGGCGTCGAACGGGTGCGTCCCGGCGGCGTCGTCGACGTCATCGACGCGGCGACTCACTTCGACACCGTCGACCGTGGCGGCCTCTCGCCCGCCCGCTACGGCGCGGCGTCCCTCGTCGTCGTCAACAAGCTTGACCAGGTCCCCACCGATGGCCGCGCTACCATCCTGGAGCGCATCGAAACACGTGTGCGAGAGCGCAATCCGCACGTCCAGGTCGTCGGCGCCATCGGCGGGAGGGTGGATCCCGCGCTGCTGTACGACGTATCCGATGCCGACCAAGGCGTGGGTCAGCTGTCGTTTCGGGAACTGCTGATCGGCGCGGAGCCGACCGCCCACCCGCACGCCGACGACCACGACCACGCGCACGCCGCCTCCGTGACCGCGACGAGCGACGGTTGCATCGACCCCGGCGTGCTCTTCGACCTGCTCGAGGAGCCGCCGACGGGCGTCTACCGGCTCAAGGGCACCGTCGCCGTCCGCACCGGCGCACGGGAGCGCTCGTACGTCGTGAACGTCGTCGGCACGTCGGTTCACGTCGCGGCGGCGCCACCGACGGCGCGGCCCAACTGCCTGGTCGCGATCGGCACCCGCTTCGACGTCGACGCCGTCCGGGACCGCGTGACGGCGGCGTTGCGTCCGCACGACGGATCCGCGCCCTCGGTGGGCGTGCGCCGCTTGCAGCGCCATCGACGGCGAAGCATCTGACCGGCCTGGTGGGTCAGCCGCGCGACTCGACGTAGGCAGTGATGACGTCGACCAGCGTCCGGCGTTCGCGCGACGAGTCCAGCGGTTCCGGCCACACCATCTGTGCGACCACGAGTCCGCGCAACGTCGCCCAGATGAGGTTGCCGATCTGGCCGGCGCGCGGGGCCGACAGGCCCTCGCCCAGGGAGCGGCCCAGTCTGGTCAGCGAGGTCATCAGGTCGGCCAGGTGAGTGTTGGCTGGGCCGTCGCGCAGCCCGCGGGTGGCGATGAGGATCTCCAGGGCCGCCATCGACGTCGGGCTGGAGAAGGCGTCCCACACCGCGTCGACGACGAATTGGGTGCGGGCCTGGACACTGCCCTCGACGACGGCGTCCGGCGGAAGCCTTCGCAGGGCTTCGAGGAGCTCCGCAAAGCCCTTGTCGACGACCGCCATCAGCAGGCCGTCCAGGTCGCCGAAGTGGTATTGGACTACGCCCCAAGTCAATCCGGCGCGGTCGGTGATGTGGCGGACACTGGGCGGGGCGAACCCCTCGTCGAGCACGCAGCGCACGGTCTCGTCGATGACGGCGGCGCGGGTGCGTTCGGCACGGGCCTGGGTACCGGTGGGCGGCCTCCGAGGCGTCGTCATGGCCGTCGCGTCACCAGAGCACACCGCGCACGTGGTCGGTCGGCCGGAGGTCGTGGGCGGCCAGGATGCCGCTGGGTGCCTGGCACACCGCCTCGATGACGTTGACGGCGCGTGCCGCGGTGGCGATGACGCCGCCCTGGTTGTGGTCGATGCCCGAAGTGCCGACGTGTGTGTTGATTTCGATGCCCGGGCTGCCCTCGACGACGACGCGATGCACTCCGGGGTGCCCGTCGGGTGGATACGGCCAGTGCGGTGCGGCCACGTCGGTGAGCCGGTTCACGTGTTCCATGGTGATCACCACCTCGCCACCGCGCACCCCTTCGACGGCGAACCGCACGGCCGCGACCGTCCCGGGGTCGACCGTCATCATCGTGCACTCGATGGGTTCGGGCGTCACCCAGGTTTCGTGACGCTCGCGCACGTCGTCGAGTTCGATCCCGAGGTCGGCGGCGAGGCTGCGCACCTGGGCACCCCACATCGAGGCGAGCACACCCGGCGCGAAGAGAATGGGCGTGTGGTCGGGCGTGGTACCGAAACCGAAACTGACGCCAGTGAATTCGGCGTCGTCGTAGCTCCCGTAGTCGAAGATCTCCTGGATGGTGACAGCGGTGGCCCGCGCCACCAGGCTGAGCGCGGTGTACACCAGCGTGTCACCGGAGAATCCCGGGTCGATTCCGTTGATGTACAGCGTGGTGTCGCCGTCGGCGCAGGCCCGCGCCAGCGGCTCGCGCAGCCAGGCGTCGGCCTGATCTGGTGCGACCAACCAAACGAACGACGTGCCAACGACATTCGTGCCAGCGCTCAGGAAGCAGCATAGCTCCGCCAACGCTTCGTGCGGGCGGGTCTCGGCCTGGGAGGTGTAGACCACGCAGTCCGCACCAAGCGCGACCAGGGCGTCGACGTCGTCGGTGGCGCGCACTCCGGTGGGTTGGTCGAGGCCGCACAGGTCAGCGGCGTCGCGACCGACCTTGGGTCCGCGAGCGTGCACGCCGACGAGCTCGAGATCGGGCCGCTCGATGATGCTGCGCAAGGCGTGCACACCGACGTTGCCGGTGGAGAACTGGACGATCCGACGGGTCACGGGGTGTCCTCTCGATGCGGTCACAGCAGGTCGGTGATGGTCTTGAGGCCCGCGTCGTAGAGCACCCCGGGCAACATGCCGCCGTCGATCTCGATGGTGGTGCCGTTGATGAAATCGGCTGTGCCAGAGGCCAGGAAGACGCAGGTCCGTCCGACCTCGGCGGGCTCGCCACCCCGCTTGAGCGGTAGGGCATCGAAGTACTTCGCGCCCGTCGGATCGTCCTTGGGCAGCACGAACGAGCGGAAGTTCTCGGTGATCGTGGGGCCCAGTGCCACACAGTTCACGCGGGCGTGTGGGCCCCACTCCTCGGCCAGCGACCGAGTGAGGTGGTTGAGGCCGGACTTCGCGGCGCCGTACGACACCAACGTCGGCGAGCCCGCCGGGTGGCCGGCGCCGCTGGAGACGTTGATGATGCAGCCGGTGCCGTCCTGTTGGCGCATCTGGCGGTAGACCCGAATGGCGAACCACAGCGGGCTGATGAGGTTCATCTGGATGGCGAAGGCGTGGAACAGCACGGTGCGCTCGTAGTCGTCGTCGGACGGCGGGGCCCCCTGGATGCGCGACACGAGCGCCGGAACGTCCTCGACGTGCGGCGCTGGCACGGTGCCGCCGGCATTGTTCACCAGGATGTCGATGCGACCGTAGCGGTCGACGACGTCGTCGACCATCGCGTCGATCGCGTGGTAATCGCCTTGGTCGCACACCATTTGGGCGGAGCGTTCGGCCCAGCCGGGCTCGGCGGCGACACCGGGGATGGCGTCGAGCGGCGACCGCGAGCAGCCGATGACGGTGGCTCCGGCACGCAGGAGTTCATGCGCGATGCCGACTCCGACGCCTCTGCTGGTTCCGGTGACGATGGCGACCTTGCCGTCGAGTACGCCCATGCCGCAGCCCCTTTGCTGCTCGGTCCCGACGCAGCGGGCGGCCGGGTTGGCGAGAAAATTACACATGTAATCATTTCGGAGCAAGGGGCTGCCGCGGTCGGAACGTGTGGGCTCAGGCCCGGCGGAGCGTCAGCAGCGTGATCTCGCTGGGCGCGAAGACCCGGAAGGGCGGGCCCCAGAAGCCGGTGCCCCGACTGGTGTACAGCTGCGTGCGCTCGCCGTGCCTGCTCAACCCCTGCACCACCGGCTGGTCGAGCCGGACCAGGAAGTGGAACGGCCATATCTGGCCGCCGTGTGTGTGTCCGGAGATCTGCAGGTCCACACCGGCACTCGCCGCCTGCGCGACCTGCTTGGGCTGATGTGCGAGCAATAGCACCGGCAGCGCGGGGTCGACGCCGGCCAGCGCGGCGCCGAGGTCTGCACCGTGCCCGTCGACGCCGGATCCATGGGCCGTCACGTCGTCGACGCCAGCGACGACGAGGGTGTCACCGCCGCGCTCGACGCGAATATTCCGGTTGCGCAAGGTATCCCAGCCGATGGAGTCCATGTAGTCGAGCCAGCCCAGCACTTCGCTGTAGTACTCGTGGTTGCCGGTGACGTACACGCGAGCGAGCTTGGCCCTGACCGCGGCGAGCGGCCTCGCCTGTTCCTCCCGCGCGTCCGCCGTGCCGTCGGCGATGTCGCCCAGGTGGCAGACGACGTCCGCGTCGAGTTCGTTGACGCGGTCCACCACCGCGGCGGACCAGCGGGCGCGGTCGATTGGGCCGTAGTGAGTGTCGGTCAGCACCGCCACGCGAAGTCCGTCGAGGCCGGGGCCCAACCTCGGGATCGCGACGTCGACGGATCGCACGCGCGGTA
>Ga0207668_10001108_pt1 | contig 16029 bp, 14 predicted proteins | sample KBSS43metaG_FD_184323 | JGI IMG/M metagenome (GOLD analysis project Ga0207668, IMG submission 184323) | Switchgrass rhizosphere microbial communities from Kellogg Biological Station, Michigan, USA - KBS S4-3 metaG (SPAdes) (version 2) | ecosystem: Host-associated > Plants > Roots > Rhizosphere... | reverse complement strand
GAACTCGGCCTGGATGTCGCCGCGCTCGTCGCAGATGAAGCTGTGGCCGTAGAAGGTCTGGCCGTCCTCGGTGCCGATGCGGTTGGCGGCGACCACCGGCACCACGTTCGACACGGCATGGCCGATCATCGCGCGGCGCCACAGCCGGCTGGTATCGAGGCTCGGGTCGTGCGGCTCGTTGCCGATCGCGGTCGGGTAGAACAGCACCTCGGCGCCCATCAGCATCATGGCGCGCGCGGTCTCCGGATACCACTGGTCCCAGCAGACGCCGACGCCGACCGTCGTCTCCGCCGCCGGCCACACCTTGAAGCCGGTATTGCCGGGGCGAAAATAGAACTTCTCCTCATAGCCCGGCCCGTCGGGGATGTGGCTCTTGCGGTAGACGCCGGCTATCTTGCCGTCGGGGTCGATCATCGCCAGGCTGTTGTAATGATGCGGCCCGTCCGCCTCGAAGAACGAGGTCGGGATGTGGACCTTCAGCTCGGCGGCGAGCTGGCGCATCGCCACCACCGAAGGGTGCCGCTCGGTCGGCAGCGCGCGGGCGAACAGGCCCTCGTCCTCGACCCGGCAGAAATAATGGCCTTCGAACAGCTCGGGCGGCAGGATCACCTGCGCACCCCTGGCCGCGGCCTCGCGGACCAGTTCGGACACCGCGGCGATGTTCTGCGTGGCGTCGTCGGACAAAGCGAGCTGCAGCGACGCGACGGTGATCTTGGTCATGGTGTTCCCTTACAGCGCGGGCATCTGCTGGCTGATGCAGTGGAAGCTGCCGCCGCCGGTCAGGATATGGTCGGCGCGATGACCGATCGCCACCCTGCCGGGGAACAGCGCGCCGATCGCCGCGACCGCCGCCGCATCATTGGCCGCGCCATATTGCGGAACGACGACGACGGCATTGCCGATGTAGAAGTTCATGTACGAGGCCGGGATCACCTCGTCGCTGCGGACCACCTCGCCGGGCGACGGGATCGGCACGACCTCGACCCCGAATGCCTCGGCGCGGGCCTTCGCATCGTTGTAGACTGCGGCGTTGGGATCGTCGTCGCCGGCCGGCACGGGGATGGCCAGCCGGTTCGGCCCGACGAAGCGGGCGAGGTTGTCGACGTGGCCGTCGGTATGGTCGTTGAACAGGCCGTCGCCCAGCCACAGCACCCGGTCGATGCCCAGATCGCCGCCCAGCCGCGCCTCGATCTCGGCGCGGGTCAGGTCGCCGTTGCGGTTCGGGTTGAGCAGGCACTGCTCGGTGGTGACGGCAAGTCCGGTGCCGTCGACGTCGAGCGCGCCGCCCTCGAACACCCAGTCGGCGCGGCGCACCGGCAGGCTCGCGGCGCGGGCGAGGACCGCGCCGACGGTGTCGTCGCCGGGCAGCTCGTACTTGCCACCCCAGCCGTTGAAGGCGAAGTCGACGCCCGACAGCCCGTCCTCGCCCGCGACGACGATCGGGCCGGTATCACGCAGCCAGATGTCGCCGAACTTGGCCTGCTCGACGAGGATACCCGGCTCGACGAGGATCCGCGCCGCGGCGGCGGCCTCGTCATTGGCGGCGACCAGCTGCACGCGCTCGCCGCGGCCATCGGCATGGACGGCGCGGGCGAAGGCGGCCACCTCAGCGCGGGCGGCGTCGAGGTCGTCCTCCCAGAGATCGGCATGGCTTGGAAAGCCGATCCAGACGAAGGCGTGCGGCGCCCATTCGGGCGGCTGGCGGCGGGTGGTCATTTCGCTGCTCCGCCCTGCGCGCCCGCCCGCGACTTGTCGCGGATCGCGCGGAATTCGGCGCTCGGGTACCAGTTCGGCCAGGCATCGCCCTCGGCCAGTTCGCGGCCGATCGCGTCGGTCAGGCTCAGCTCCTGAATCGCGCCGTCCCAGTTCCAGTCCGGATTATATTCGTCGGAGGGCGCATGGTAGTGCTTGGCGGTGTAATCGCGGGCCAGGGCCTCGCCGCGGGCGGTGCCGCCGTCGACGAGGTCGGGGCCGTTCTCGAAATAGGCCATCGGCACGCCGCGCTTGGCGAAGCTGAAATGGTCGGAGCGGTAGTAGAAGCCCTTTTCCGGGGTCGGCTCGGGCACGGTGCGGCGGCCCTGCGCAGCGACGGCGCGCTTGAGGTAATCCTCGATCTCCGACTTGCCCGGACCGGTGACGACGACATCGCGGCTAGCGCCGTAGATGCTGAGCCCGTCCATGTTCACGCCCCCCACCGTCTGCGAGAGCGGGTAGATGGGGTGGCGCGCGTAATATTCCGAGCCGAGCAGGCCCGATTCCTCGGCGGTGACCGCCAGGAAGATCATCGACCGCGCCGCAGGACCTGCCTTCACCTCCGCCTCGGCGAGAGCCACCAGGCCGGCGGTGCCCGAGGCGTTGTCATAGGCGCCGTTGCAGATGTCGTCGCCGTCGACCGGCTCGCAATGGCCGAGATGGTCCCAATGCGCTGAGAACAGGACGTATTCGTCGGGCCGGGTCTTGCCGGGCAGGATGCCGACGACGTTGCGCGAATTGCTCTTGGCGATCGTATTGTGGATCTCGGTCGAGGCCTTGAGGCCCAGCGGGACGGCCTTGAAGCCTTTGACCTTGGCCGCCTGCTTGAGCGCGGCGAGGTCCTTGCCGGCCGCGGCGAAGAGCTTCGCGGCGGCCTCGCCGGTCAGCCAGCCGATCGCCTTCGACTGGTCGGCATAGCCGTTGGCGGCATCGAGCTCGACCTGCGGGCCGGTCCACGAGGAGACGACGACATTGAAGCCATAGGCCGCGGGCACGGTATCGTGGACGATCAGCGCGGCGGCGGCCCCCTGGCGCGCGGCCTCCTCGAACTTGTAGGTCCAGCGGCCGTAATAGGTCATCGCCCGGCCGCCGAAGGGGCCGTCGAGGGTCCGCATCTCCCAGTCGGGGTCGTTGATGAGGATGACGACCGTCTTCCCCTTTACGTCAACCCCGGCATAGTCGTTCCAGCCGAGCTCCGGCGCATTGATGCCGTAACCGACGAAGACCATGTCGCTGCCGGTGACCGAGACATGCGGCTGCACCTGCCGCGTCGCCACCACCATGTCGGTCTTGTAGGCGAAGGAGAGCGGCGTCCTGCCGCCGGTGACGTCGATCTTCACCGAGGGATCGGCGGTGATCTGCACCATCGGCACGTCCTGGAACCAGCTGCCATTGTTGCCGGGCTTGAGGCCGGCCTTCTGGAACCGCTCGACCAGATAGGCCACGGTCTTGTCCTCGCCCGGCGTGCCCGGCGCGCGGCCCTCGAACGCGTCGGAGGAGAGCGTCTTCGTCACCTCCCTGAGTGTGTCGACCGAGAAGTCGGGCGCGGCGAAGGCGGCTGTCGACAGGGCTGTCGCAGCCGACAGGGCGAGCGCGGTCGCAGCGAGGCGGAAAAGGATCACGACGTCACTCCCGTTCGGCACCGCCCCCGCGGTGGAGGTCCCTTCGCAATTCGCCGCGCGGCACGCAACCCCGGCGTCAGGCGGCAGCCGCCGTTGCGCGGCGGCCGACGACCACGCCGACCGCGGCCGCGGCGAGCAGGATCGTGGCGGCGACGAGGAAACTGAACCCCGGTACGTGGTTTACGGTCATCCCGTACAGCCAGCCGAAGAACAGCGGCGAGATCACCCCGGCGATGCTGCCGACGCTGTTGTTGGCGCCCTGGAGCTGGCCCTGCTCGCTCTCCGAGACGCGCGCGGTCATCAGCGACTGGATGGTCGGCATCGCCAGCCCCCAGAGAGCATTGGGCAGCATCGCGACGATGAAGAGATGGCCGCTCGGGGCAAGACCCATCGCGCTGACGCCGATCGCGCCGAAGAGCAGGCCCACCACCATCGTCCGCCGGTCGCCCAGCCGCTTGACGATCGGGCCGACCAGCAGCCCCTGCACGGCCATGTCGAGGATGCCGACAAAGCCGAGCAGCAACCCCACCTGCCACGGTCCCCAGCCGTAGCGATGCGCGGCGTAGAGCACGAACACCGCCGAGAAGACGTGATGGGCGAAGTAGAGCGCGAAGTTGACGATGGCGAGGCCAGACAGCTCAGGATGCGAGCGCAGCAGCCGCAGCGCGCCGAACGGGTTGGCGCGCGACCAGGCGAAGGCCATCCGCTTCTCCCGCGGCAGGGATTCGGGCAGCACGAGCAGGCCGTAGAGGAAAGCGAGCGCCGACATCCCCGCCGCCGCCCAGAACGGCACGCGCGGCCCGATATCGCCGAGCAGTCCGCCCAAGGCGGGCCCGGCGACGAAGCCGGCGCTGAACGCCGCGCCGATCAGCCCATAGGCCCTGGCGCGGCCCTCCGGCGGGGTGATGTCGGCCATATAGGCGAAGATCGCGGTGAAGCTGGATGAGGTGATGCCGCCGATCACCCGCCCGGCCGCCAGCCACCACAGATCGGGCGCCAGTGCCATCAGGACCCAGTCGGCCGCCATGCCGGCGGTCGAGATGAGAATGGTCGGCCGTCGCCCGTAGCGATCCGACAGCGACCCGATGATCGGCGAGCAGACGAACTGCATCGCTGCCCAGATCGCGACCAGCGCGCCGTTCCACAGGCCGGCATTGGCGGTCGACCCGGCGAACTCCTCGATCAGCGACGGCAGCACGGGGACGACCAGGCCCATCGCCATGATGTCGAGGATCGCGGTCACGAAGATAAAGCCCAGAGCAGGGCGGAAGCGCGCATCGTTCAGCATCGCGCCACTTTGGCGGCAATTTGCGTGGAAACCGAGACAAAAGCGCGCGGGTGCCGGCTTTCCGGCTGTCCGCCGCAACCTGTATCGCTTCGACGCAGCAAGAGGCAGGGGCGGCCTTTCGATTCTCCGTTGGAACGGCCGGTCCTGTCGACTAGCCTCGTGTTCAGAGGGGTTCGGGGGGAATTTTCATGAAGATCGTACTGGCTGTCGCGACGGCGGCCCTGTTGGCGTCCGTATCGACCGTGACGCTTGCCGATCCGGCTGTGCCGGCGAAGCATCTCGATGCGGCGCAGGCGGCGGCCGCCTTCGGCGCGCGCGAGATGATCGAGGACATCAGCATCTCGCCGGACGGGACCAAGGTCGCCTTCATCACGCCGGTAACCGGCCAGGGCGCGGCGCTGGTGACGATGGAGGCGGGCAAGGACGCCACGCGCAAGACCGCGCTCGTCGCCAATGGCGCGCCGGAGCGGCTGACCGACTGCCACTGGGTGTCGAACGCGCGGCTGGTCTGCACTGTCTACGGCGTGCTGCCCGGCACCAACGAGGTCTTCCCGTTCACCCGCATCGTGGCGGTCGATGCCGATGGCAGCAACGTCAAGGTGCTGACCAAGGACCAGAACGAGTATTCGCAGGCGCTCCTGCTGGGTGGCGGCGAAGTGATCGACTGGGTCGGCGGCGAGCCGGATTCGGTCCTGATGACGCGGTACTATATTCCCGACGACCATCTCGGCACCCGCGTCGGCCAGACACGCGAAGGCTACGGCGTCGACCGGGTCGATACCCGCACCGGCCGTTCGACTACGGTTGAGCCCCCGCGCCAGGGCAATGACGAGTTCATCAGCGACGGGCAGGGCAATGTCCGGATCATGGGCTTTCGTGGCGACGACAAGAACGGCTACTCGAAGGCCGTCGTCACCTATCGCTACCGGCCGAAGGGCTCGCGCGACTGGAAGCCGCTCGGCGACTATAACAGCGAGACCGAGCAGGGATTCAACCCCTATGCAGTCGATGCCGAGCAGGACGTCGCCTACGGCTTCCGCAAGAAGGACGGGCGCTGGGCGCTCTACAAGGTCGCGCTCGACGGTACGGCGCGCGAGGATCTGGTCTTCGCGCGGCCCGATGTCGACGTCAGCGGCCTCGTGCGCTTCGGCCGCAGTAACCGCATCGTCGGCGTCAGCTATGTCACCGACGCCAGTCATGTCGTGTTCTTCGACGCGCCCCTGGCGAAGCTGTCGACGTCGATCTCCAAGGCGCTCGCCGGCCAGCCGCAGGTCAGCATCGTCGATTCGAGCCTCGACGAGAGCAAACTGCTGGTCTCGGCAAGCAGCGACACCGATCCCGGGCTCTATTACGTGCTCGACCGCAAGACGCACGAGATGGCGATCCTGGGCCTGGTCCGCCCGCAGCTGGAAGGGGTCAAGCTCGCCGAGGTCAAGCCGATGAGCTATCCGGCCGCCGATGGCACGATGGTGCCGGGTTACCTGACGATGCCGCCGGGGAGCGCGGGCAAGAACCTGCCGGCGATCGTGTTGCCGCATGGCGGCCCCGCCGCACGCGACGAATGGGGTTTCGACTGGCTGTCGCAGTTTTACGCCAATCGCGGTTACGTCGTGCTCCAGCCGAACTTCCGCGGATCGAGCGGCTATGGGGATGCCTGGTTCAAGGACAACGGCTTCAAGTCATGGCGGATCGCGATCGGCGACGTGCTCGATGCCGGGCGCTGGCTGGTGAAGCAGGGGGTCGCCGACCCGTCGAAGCTGGCGATCGTCGGCTGGTCCTATGGTGGCTATGCCGCGCTGCAATCGGCTGTCACCGATCCGGGCGTCTTCAAGGCGGTGGTGGCGATCGCGCCGGTGACCGATCTCGCCAAGCTGAAGGAGGAGAGCCGGATCTTCGACAACCACGCGATCATGGCGAACTATATCGGCACCGGCCCGCATATCGTCGAAGGGTCGCCGGCGCAGAACGCGGCAAGGATCAAGGTGCCGGTGCTGATGTTTCACGCCGCCATGGACCGCAACGTCCGCATCGGCGAATCGAAGCTGATGGACGAGAAGCTCAAGGCCGCCGGCGTGCCGCACGAGCTCGTCACCTGGGACAATCTCGACCATTATCTCGATGATTCGACGGCTCGCGCGCTCATGCTGTCGAAGAGCGACGCCTTCCTGCGCAAGACGATGGGGATGTAGCCCAACGAGAAAGGGCGGCCCCGTCGCCGGAGCCGCCCTTCCTGAATTCCCGAGGGGAGCCGATCAGCGCGAGTAGAACTCGACGACCAGGTTCGGCTCCATCTTCACCGGATAGGGCACCTCGTCGAGCGCCGGAACGCGGATGAAGGTAACCTTGGCGGCGCCGTCGGGCGCGACATAGTCGGGGATGTCACGCTCGGAGAGGCTCTGCGCCTCCATCACCAGCGCCATTTCCTGCGCCTTCGATCCCAGCGTGATCTCGTCGCCCGGACGGACCAGACGCGAGGCGATGTTGCACTTCACGCCGTTGACGCGGACATGGCCGTGGCTGACGAGCTGGCGCGACGACCAGATCGTCGGCGCGAACTTGGCGCGGTAGACGACGGCGTCGAGACGGCGCTCGAGCAGGCCGATCAGGTTCTGACCGGTGTCGCCCTTCATGCGGGCGGCCTCGATATAGGCCTTCTTGAACTGCTTCTCGGTGACGTCGCCGTAATAGCCCTTCAGCTTCTGCTTCGCCTTGAGCTGGATGCCGTAGTCGGACACCTTGCTCTTGCGGCGCTGACCGTGCTGGCCGGGGCCGTACTCGCGCTTGTTGACCGGGCTCTTCGGGCGACCCCAGATGTTCTCGCCCATGCGGCGGTCGAGCTTGTACTTGGCGCTGCTGCGCTTCGACATATAACGTCCTTCAATTGCGTGACCCGGCCGACATGGCCTGATCGGATGTCCCGGAACCGCGCTGCTGTCTCTGGAAGAGGGCAGGGCCGCCGCTTCACCGGGTGCGGAGCCAATTGCGAAGGCGCGGCCTATGGCGAAAGGACGGCCTCGCGTCAAGATGGACAGCAACCGGCCGCCTGCCTAGACGCGGGACATGACCGAGACGCCGCGTTCGCCAGAGGATTGCACCACCATGGCAGAGGTCCGGGCCGGCGTCGACGCCGTCGACCGGGCGCTGTGCGAACTGCTCGGCACCCGCTTCGGCTACATGCGCGCCGCAGCCCGGATCAAGCCGGACCGCGGCGCGGTCCGCGACGAGGGCCGCAAGGCCGAGGTGATCGCCAACGCCCGCGCCGCTGCCGAGGCGGCCGGCTGGCCGGTGGCGATCGCCGGCGACCTCTGGGAGCGGCTGGTCGAGGCCTCGATCGCCTATGAGCTCGACCGCTGGGACGAACGCCGGGCCTAGACCCTAACGCGGTCGCGGGCGGGCAAGTGCGCTGAGCACGCCGCGCAGGGTGCGGACCTCCTGGGCATTCCACCCGGGCTTGGTCAGCATGGTCCGCAGCATCCGCTTGGTCGTCGGCACGCGATCGGGCGGGAAGAAGAAGCCGGCCTCGTCCAGCATCGTCTCGAACTGGCCGATCATGCCGTCGAGATCGGCCTGCGGTGCCGGCGGATCGAGCTCTACCAGGGTCGGCTGCGCTAGTGAGGCGCCCTTCGACCATTCGTAGGCGACCAGAATCACCGCCTGGGCGAGGTTCAGCGAGCCGAATTCGGGGTTGATCGGCACGGTCAGGATCGCGCGGGCGACGGCGACGTCGTCGGTCTCCAGCCCCGAGCGCTCGGGGCCGAACAGCACCGCCGACTGCTCCGGAAAGCGGCGGATCTCGGTGGCGGCCTGCTCCGGCGTCACCACCGGCTTGGTCACCCCGCGCTTGCGCACGGTGGTGGCATAGACATGCGCGCAATCGGCGATCGCCTCGGCAAGCGTGTCGAACACCCGTGCCTCCTCCAGCACGAGGTCCGCCCCCGATGCTGCCGGCCCGGCATCCGGATTCGGCCAGCCATCGCGTGGGGCGACGAGGCGGAGGTCGGTCAGCCCGAAATTGAGCATCGCCCGCGCGGCCTTGCCGATGTTCTCGGCGAGCTGGGGGCGAACCAGGACGATGGCGGGTTGGGGAGCTCGCGCGGCAGGGGAACGCTCCGCATCCAAATCCCGTTCGTCCTGAGTAGATGCTGAGCTTGTCGAAGCATCGTATCGAAGGATCTGGCGCGGCTTGCGGGCGAGCTTGCTCACCTGGTCCCAGTCACCGGCGATCAGCGCCTGCTTCTTGGCGCGCGACCAGCCCTTGATCTGCAACTCGGCGGCAAGAGCCTCCTCGCGCGTCCCGAAGTTTTCCGACCAGACGAGGGCGACCGGACGCCGGCTCAACGTATAACCCGGAATGCTGCCTGCCTGATGGGCACCAAAGCGTGCTTCCAGATTATCAGTGTGGCCGACATAGAAAGAGTCGTCGGCGCATTGCAGTATGTAGGTGTGGAACGGCATCGCGCGGTCCTTCGATACGCGTCTTCGACTTCGCTCAGCCGCTACTCAGGACGAACGGTGGGGGAAGGAGTTGAAGGTGGATTCTCCACACCCCCGATCGTCCCGGCAAACTCCTCGAAGTCGCGCGCCTCGGCGAAGTCCTTGTAGACGCTCGCGAACCGAATGTACGCTACCGTGTCGATGCCCTTCAGCCCCTCCATCAGCATCTCGCCGATGCGGGAGGAGGGGATCTCGTTCTCGCCGGTCGTTTCCAGCTGGCGCTGGATGCCGGTGATCAACCGCTCAATCCGGGCCTGGTCGACCGGACGTTTGCGGCAGGCGATCGCCACCGCTCGTTCCAGCTTCGCCCGGTCGAACGGCTCGCGGCGGTCGGTCGACTTGACCACCGTCAGTTCGCGGAGTTGCACCCGTTCGAAGGTGGTGAAGCGCGCGCCGCAATCCTCGCACTGGCGCCGCCGCCGGATGGAGGCGCCATCCTCGGTGGGGCGGCTGTCCTTCACCTGGCTGTCTTCATGGCCGCAATAGGGGCAGCGCATATTGCTTTGCTAACTCCAAACCCGTTCGTGCTGAATAGAGGCTGAGCCTGTCGAAGCCTCGTATCGAAGCATCCTTCGATATGCCACTTCGACTTCGCTCAGTGCCTGCCTTGCAGGCAGTCGAAGGGGCCACTCAGGACGAACGGGGCGGGTGAATCAAAGCTCCGGATAGATCGGAAAGCGGTCGCAGAGTGCGCGGACGCGGACGTTGACCTCGGCCTCGACCGGGGCGTTGCCCTCCTCGCCGTTCCGGGCGAGGCCTTCGAGCACGTCGGAGATCATGTCGGCAATGTCGCGGAACTCGGCCGGGCCGAAGCCGCGGGTGGTGCCCGCGGGTGATCCGACGCGGATGCCGCTGGTCTTGACCGGGGGCAGCGGGTCGTTCGGCACGCCGTTCTTGTTGCAGGTGATGCCGGCCCGCTCCAGCGCCTCGTCCGCGTCCTTGCCGGTGACGCCGATCGGGCGGAGGTCGACCAGCGCCAGATGGGTGTCGGTGCCGCCCGAGACGAGATCGGCGCCGCGCTCCTTGAGGCGGGCGGCGAGCACCTTGGCGTTCTCCACGACGGCCGCGGCGTAGCTCTTGAAGTCAGGCTGCAGCGCCTCGCCGAATGCCACCGCCTTGGCGGCGATGACGTGCATCAGCGGGCCTCCCTGGAGGCCCGGGAACACCGCCGAGTTGATCTTCTTGGCGATCGCCTCGTCATCGGTCAGCACCATGCCGCCGCGCGGGCCGCGCAGCGTCTTGTGGGTCGTGGTGGTGACGACATGGGCGTGACCGAACGGCGTCGGATGGACGCCGCCGGCGACGAGGCCGGCGAAATGGGCCATGTCGACCATGAACTTGGCGCCCACTTCGTCGGCAATGGCGCGGAAGCGGGCGAAGTCGATATGCCGCGGATAGGCCGAGCCGCCGGTGATGATCAGCGTCGGGCGGTGCTCCTTGGCCAGCGCCTCGACCTGATCGTAGTCGATGCGGTGGTCGTCCTCGCGCACGCCGTACTGCACCGCATTGTACCACTTGCCCGACAGCGCCGCCTTGGCGCCGTGGGTGAGGTGGCCGCCGGCGTCGAGCGACAGGCCCATGATGGTGTCGCCGGGCTTGGTCAGCGCCAGCATCACCGCGCCGTTGGCCTGCGCGCCAGAATGCGGCTGGACGTTGACGAAGCCGCAGCCGAACAGCGCCTTGGCGCGGTCGATCGCGAGCTGCTCGACCTCGTCGGACGGCGCGCAGCCCTGATAGTAGCGCTTGCCCGGGTAGCCCTCCGCATATTTGTTGGTGAAGACCGAGCCCTGCGCTTCGAGCACCGCCTTGGAGACGATGTTCTCCGAGGCGATCAGCTCGATCTGGTTCTTCTCACGCGCGATCTCATGCGCGACGCCGGCGAAGACGGCGGGGTCGGCGGCGGCGAGGCCGCGGCTGAAGAAACCTTCGCTGCGGATGCTGTCCGGGCTGGCGGGCTTGCTGCTCATGCGGGCGCCTTTTCGATTGCGATGACGGGATTCGAAAGCTTTTCGACGCGACGGACATGCCGGTCGCCGAGGAAATCGGTGGTGAAGAACGCCTCGACGCAGGCCTTGGCCATGTCGAGGCCGATCAGCCGCGCGCCCATGGCGATGACGTTGCAATCGTTATGCTCGCGCGCCAGCCGTGCCGTCAGCGGCTCCGAGACGAGCGCGCAACGGCATTCGGGATGGCGGTTGATCGCGATCGAAATGCCGACGCCAGAGCCGCAGAGCGCGATGCCGCGGGTGGCGCGGCCGTCGATGATGCTGTGGGCCAGGCGATAGCCGAAATCGGGATAGTCGACCGATTCCGCACTGTCGGTGCCGAGATCGAGCACCTCATGTCCGGCATTTTCGAGCCAGGCGACGAGCGTCGCCTTGAACTCGAACGCGGCGTGATCGGAGGCGATGGCGATGCGATCGGCCATGACGGGTCCCGGATGATTCGAATGGCCGCTCTCTAGTCGCTCGGACCCGGCAGCGCCACTATCCGTTGAGGCGAGGATGACCGCAGAGGAGTGTGCGATGCGTGTGATGGCGATCGGAGCGATGGCGCTGATGCTGGCCGGATGCAACCCGGCGAGCCCGCCGGAGGCGGAAAATGCGGCCGCGAACGACATCGCCGCCACCGAGAACGAGACGGCGATGGCGACCACCGACGACCTGGTCGATGCCAATGCCGGCAATGCCGAAGCCGCGGAGACGCCGGCCAGCCCGGCGGGCGGCTGGGCCGGACGCTGGACCGGGCCGGAAGGACTTTATCTCGACATCAAGCCAGAAGGCGACGGCTTCGTCCTGAAGATGAAGTACACGCTGGACGACGAGGGCACGTTCAAGGGCCGGGCAGAGGGCGACGGCATCGTCTTCGAGCGCGCGGGCAAGCAGGAAACGCTGCGCGCGGCGACCGGTGACGAGACCGGCATGAAATGGCTTGCCGGGAAGAAGGAGTGCGTGATGGTCGCGGTGGGCGAGGGGTATTGCCGGGGGTAAGACGGCCACTCGGTCTGCTCCTCCCTCTCCGGTGCGCCGGACGAGGGGGCTGGCGTCGCGCTTCGGGACGATGACACCGGCCCGACCCCCGATCGGCGCTTCGGTTCCGGGTTATGGACGCCGTGACCGGGCGGGCGGTCAATACGCTTTGTACGACTTCTCTTCGTTCAGTTCCGACCCGAGCAGGGCGTTGATCCGCCGCTTCATCGCCGCGCGGCGGTCGTTCTCGCGGTAGATCGAGCGGGCCATGGTGATGAACTCCTCGGCGAAGTCCTTCTCCCGCTCCTTGTCGCGGATGTCGTCTTCAAGCTGCCACAGCGCGCTGTTGATCGCCTTGAGGTCGGCGACGAGGTCGGCGAGATCGTCATGGACCACCGAGTCCGAGAAGTGGCGGAGCAGCTCCAGTTCCTTGCGGACATTGGCCAGTGCCCGCTCCGCGGTGAGATGACCCTCCTTGATCTCGAGGATCGTGATCTTGTCGAAGAGCTCGCCCCAGGAAATCGGCACGACGGGAGTCGCCGCAACGGCCTCGGCCGGTGCTTTTTCGCTGTTCACGCTAATCTCCAAGCCCCTTCCGACCCAATTCCGCGCGCCCTGCGCGAAGATGCCGGGCGGATCAACCCCTAACCTTTATCAAGCCCGTCGCCGCCTCAGTTCGCTCTCCCAGGCGAGCGCGTCGGCGACGATGGTGTCGAGATCGTCGCGACGCGGCCGCCAGCCGAATCGGGCGCGGATCGCGGCGGAATCGGCGACGAGCGCGTCGGGATCACCCGCCCGGCGCCCCTCGATCCGCCGCGGGATCGGCCGGCCGACGACGCGGTCCACCGCATCGAGCACCTCCAGGACCGAGAAGCCGCGCCCGTAACCGCAGTTGAGGATGTGGCTCTCGGCCGGGTTCGCAACCAGCGCGTCGAGCGCGCAGAGATGCGCGGCGGCAAGATCGCTGACATGGATATAGTCGCGCACGCCGGTGCCGTCGGGCGTCGCGAAGTCGGTGCCGAACACCGCGACGCTGTCGCGCGCGCCGGTCGCCGCCTCGACCGCGACCTTGATCAGGTGCGTTGCCCCCGCGGTCGACTGGCCGGAGCGGCGCTGCGGGTCGGCGCCGGCGACGTTGAAGTAGCGGAGCGCGCAGAAGGCGAGGGGGTGGGCGGCGGCGACGTCGCGAAGCATCGCCTCGACCATCAGCTTCGACATGCCATAGGGGTTGATCGGCACCGTCGCCGCATCCTCGCGGATCGGCACGGCGGCCGGGATGCCATAGGTCGCCGCGGTCGACGAGAAGATGAAGTGCGGCACGCCGCCACGCACCGCGCTCTCGATCAGCGCGCGGCTCTTGACCGTGTTGTTTTGGTAGTACTTGAGCGGGTCGGCGACCGACTCCGGCACGATGATCGATCCGGCGAAGTGGATGATCGCGCGGACCCCCTCACGCGCGATCAGCGCCTCGACCAGCGGCTGGTCGGCGACGTCGCCCTCGATGAAGGTCGCCGCCTCCGGCACGGCCCAGCGAAAGCCGGTCGACAGGTCGTCGAGCACCACCACCGGCCAGCCGGCGTCGATGAGCGCCAGCACGGCATGGCTGCCGATATAGCCGGCGCCGCCGGTGACCAGGACGGGGAAGCGCGCGCTCACAGGCCGTGGTACGCGCGGTACCAGGCGATGAACGCCGGCACGCCGACGTCGATGGGCGTGGTCGGCTCGAAACCGAGATCGCGGTTGATCGCGCTGATGTCGGCGCGGGTTTCGCGCACATCGCCGGGCTGCATCGGGAAGGTCTGGACCTCGGCCTTGCGACCGATCGTCTCCTCCAGGATCGACACCATCCGCATCAGTTCTTCCGACCGGTTGTTGCCGATGTTGTAGAGGCGGTGCGGCGCGCGGCTGCCGCCGGCCTTTTCGGCGCCGTCGTCGGGCGGCGGGTTGTCGAGGCTGGCGACGATGCCGGTGACGATATCGTCGATGAAGGTGAAGTCGCGGCGCATGTCGCCATGGTTGAACACCGGAATCGGCCGGCCCTCGAAGATCGCCTTGGCGAAGATCCACATCGCCATGTCGGGTCGGCCCCACGGCCCATAGACGGTGAAGAAGCGCAGGCCGGTCTGCGGCAGGCGGTAAAGATGGGCATAGGTCTCACTCATCAGTTCGTCCGCTTTCTTGCTGGCGGCGTAGAGCGAGAGCGGATGGTCGACCCGGTCCTCGACGCGGAACGGCAGCGTCTCGTTGCCGCCATAGACCGAGGAGGAGGAGGCGTAGACCATATGGCTCGACCGGCGGTGGCGGGCGAGTTCCAGCAGGTTGAGATGGCCGACGATGTTGGAGTGCATGTAGGCGCGCGGATTCTCGATCGAGTAGCGAACGCCGGCCTGCGCGCCGAGATGGACGATGCGGTCGAAGTCCGCGCCGCCGACCGCTGCCTCCAGCGCGGCATGATCGGCGAAGTCGATCTGGACGAACGAGAACAGCTCGCCGAAATCGGCGGCGAGCTTGGCCAGCCGGGCCCGCTTGAGGGCGGGATCGTAATAGTCATTGACGACGTCGATGCCGATCACCCGGTCGCCGCGCGCCATCAGCCGCTCGGCGACGTGGAAGCCGATGAACCCGGCTACCCCGGTGACCAGTACCGTCATGCTCTTTCCCTCGCGGCGTTGCTGAAGCCTGTAGCGTGCCAAACCTTAGCCGCGCGTTGACGCGGGGAAAGCCGGAACCGCAGCACTGGTGACGTTCATGACCGGGATCGGCAAGGGGCCGGGTCGAAATGAGCGGCGCGATGGAACCCCTCCTCCAGCCGAAGAGGGGTTGGAACGTTCAGAACGACAGCTTGATCGTCCCGCCCCAGGTGCGCGGGTCGCCGAGCTGTGCCGAGATCAGACCCGTATTGCCCGGCGTCACTGCCAGCGACTCGAAATAGTCTTTGGCAAAAGCGTTGCGGACCCAGCCGAACAGGTCGAACCCGTCGCCGCGGAAGCCCAGGCGGAAGTTGTGGATCGAATAGCCGGCGACGTCGGTATAGATCGACCGCGACGCGTTGGACGAGAATTTCGAGCGGTAATTGGCATCATAGGCGGCATAGACCTGTCCGTCGCGGCCGAGCACCGTCGCCGGCTGGTTGACCTCGCCGCCCCAGGAGAACGCCCATTTCGAGACGCCGGGGAGCCACTGGCCGGACACGTCGCAATTCGCCGGGCTGTTCGCGCCGGGCGTTGCCGGCGGACCGACCGGCAGCCCGGTGCCGCCGCCGGCCAGCTCCGGCGGGCACGGCGCGTCGACGAACTTCCTGAATTCGTGATCGGTGAAGGCGCCGCTCGCATAGGCGCTGAAGCGGTCCGACGGCCGGACCGAGAAATCGGCCTCGACCCCGCGCACCCGCACCTTCCCGGCATTGGCGAGATAGCCGCGCAGCACGTTGCTGCCGCTGATGTTGCTGATGACGCTCGCCTGGAAATCTTTGATCTCGGTCCAGAAGCCGGTGAGATTGAAGGTCGCGCGCCGATCCCAGAACTGCGTCTTCAGCCCCAGCTCGAAATGGTTGACCTTCTCCGGCTTGATCTGCGCGACCTCCAGCGCGGGCAGGCCGTTGGACAGGCTCGGCACGCCGTTGAGGTTGATGCCGCCGGTCTTGAACGAGCGCGCATAGGTCGCATAGGCCATCACGTCGCGCGCCAGCTCGTATGAGATGTTGAGATCGTAGGAGAGGTTCCAATCGCTGAAATTCGGCTCGAAGAACTGTGACGACTGGGTGCCGCGCTGCGCGGTGGTCCACGGATCGTTGTAGTAAGGGTGGGTCGCATCGTTGGTGACGAGCTGCCGGGTTCCGTCTGAGGCGGTCCCGGTCACCACCGAGTTATAGAGACCCTCCTTCTTGTCGTAATTCACGCGGATG
>Ga0207668_10001104_pt1 | contig 16060 bp, 17 predicted proteins | sample KBSS43metaG_FD_184323 | JGI IMG/M metagenome (GOLD analysis project Ga0207668, IMG submission 184323) | Switchgrass rhizosphere microbial communities from Kellogg Biological Station, Michigan, USA - KBS S4-3 metaG (SPAdes) (version 2) | ecosystem: Host-associated > Plants > Roots > Rhizosphere... | reverse complement strand
GCAAGACCGAGGACGGAACGACCATGTTTTCCACAATAACCCTGGCGGCCGACGCGCCCGCCCCCAATCCCTACGCCAAGCAGATCGCCGCCTCGAAGCGGGTGAGCTGGGACATCGCCGCTGACGTGATCCGCGGGCGGCGCTTCGACCTGGCGCACAAGTTCCTGCCGGACGGCCTCAGCCGCGTCGACGAGCTGCCGTTCCTGACCCTGGCCCAGGCGCGCGCGCTGAGCCAGGTGCAGGGCCGCACCTACGCCAACATGTTCGGCCTCGTGGAGCGGTTCGTGGGCGCCAAGGTGCTGGAGCTGTCACGCGACCACTGGCTGGGCGACCAGACGGCCCTGGAGGCGCTGGTGCGCTTCGGCGACGAGGAGCTGAAGCACCAGGAGCTTTTCCGGCGCATCGAGCGGCTGGCCGCGGCGGTCATGCCGGAGGGCTACAGCTTCCCCTGGGACCCCAACGACGTGGCGCGCGCGGTGCTCGCCAAGCCGACCTGGGCGGTGATGTGCCTGACGCTGCACATCGAGCTGTTCACGCAGTCGCACTTCCGCGAGAGCGTCGCGCCCGACGAGACGCTGTCGCCCCTCTTCAAGGACGTGCTGCTCTACCACTGGCGCGAGGAGGCCCAGCACGCGATCCTGGACGAGCTGGAATGGCGGCGGGTGGATGCGGGCCTGGACGCGGCGGCGCGCGACGCCGGCGTGGACGCTTTCATCGAGCTGGTGTTCGCGGTGGACGACATGCTGCAGGTGCAGGCCGCAACGGACGCCAAGTACTTCGTCGAGACCTTCGCGGCGGAGCTGAGCGCCGGACAGGCGGCCAGCGTCGCCGGTTGCGTCCTGCGGGCCTACCGTTGGCAGTACATCCTGTCGGGCGCGCAGCACCCGCACTTCCGCGCCGTGCTCTCCGAACTGGTCACGCCGCAGCAGGCCGTCCGCATCGGGCGGGCCCTGGCCGACGTCGCCTGAGCATCTCGAAACATCCTCCCCTACTCCGCCCTTCCCCCGAACCCGGGGGGAGGGCTTCTTTTTCACGCCTCCAGAAACCGGTCGAACTCCTCGAAGAAGCGCTCGGCGGCGGGCTCGCCCTCCAGGACCAGGTGGTTCTGGCCGGGCAAGGGAACGAATTGCGCGCCCGGGATGCCGGCGGCCATGCGGCGGCCGAGCTCCACGGGGATGTTGGCGTCGCCGCGCGGGTGCAGGACGAGGGTCGGGACCGAGACCTTTTCCAGCAGGTGGCGGACGTCGAGGTGACCGGAAGCCTCGTAATAGCGGGCGGCGCATTCGGGCGAGGTGGTGCGCCGCTGCAGTTCGTTGAAAGAGTCCATCTGCTCCTGGCTGGCGCCGGGGATGAACATCGAGGTGAAGATCTGGCGGAAAGCCGGGTTGGGCTGGCCCCATCCCAGGCGCATGAGGGTGGTGAGCGCGCGGCGTTTCTCGTGTTCCGCGCCCTCCCCCTCCCGCCTGTAGGTCCCGGCCGCAAAGCCCGCGTAGAGGATCAGGCGGGTCACCCGCTCCGGATGGCGCACGGCGTAGGCGATGGAGATGGCGCAGCCTTGCGAGACGCCCAGCAGCGGGAACCGGTCGAGGCCGGAGCAGTCCACCACCGCCTCCAGGTCGCTCACCCAGGCGTCGAGGCCGAGCTCGCCAGCGTCCCAGTCGGACAGGCCGTTGCCGCGGGCGTCGTAGCGCCAGAGCTGATGCTTGCGGGCGAGCCCGTGCAGGAAGTGACCCCAGATCGGGCTCTCCCAGTCGTATTCCAGGTGGTTCATCCAGTTGGCGGCCTTCACCAGCGGCGGGCCGCGGCCCACCACGGCGTAGGCGATCCGCGCCCCGCCCTGCGCGCGGCAGAAGCGGATCTCCTGGTGCAGATCCTCGGCCCGCTCGCGCGTCGATGGCGCAGGGGCCGGGGCCGGCGCAGGCGCGCGCATCGCCTGATCGAGCACGGGGGTCACGCCGGCGGCCTGGGCGAGGACGGCGCGGGCGGCGGCGTACTGGTCCTCGGCGTCGCGGGTGCGACCGAGGGCGATCAGCTGGCGCACCAGGCGGGCCCAGCCAGCCTCGTCGTAGGGATCGGTGCGGACCAGCTCGCGCAGGTGCGGCAGCGCCGCCGCGGGATCAGCCGCCAGGCGGTCGGCGAGGGTCTGGAGGACCTGCCGATGCAGGGCGTGCATCTCTTCGCGCAGGGAAGCCAGCCAGGCCTGGAACGGCGGGCAGCTCGGCAGGTCCAGGTCGGCCAGGAGGTCGCCGCGGAAGCGCGCGGCTGCAGCCTCCAGGTCGGCCGTGGAGGCCGCATCCACGCCGCGCGCCAGGGCGGCGCGCACCTCGCCCAAGTCGATGCCCAGGCCCACCTCGCCGAGCGCCACGCTCTGGCGGTCGGCCACGATGAGCGGCGGCTCCGCGTCGTCCAGCAGGCCGCGCAGCTTGCTGAGGCTCCAGCGCAGGGCGCCGCGTGGGTCGTCCGGCACGTCCCAGAACAGTTCGCAGAGTCTCTCGCGACGGTGCGGCCGGCCGGTGGCGGCGAGGTAGCCCAGAAGCGCGCGGGTCTTGCGGGACTGGGGCAGCGGCAGGACTGCGCCGGCCCGCATCACCTCCAGCTCGCCCAACACCCGGATCTCGAGCATCCGTCCCTCTCGTCCCTGAGACAGCCGCAAGTCTAGCGCGCCGGCCGCCCGGGGCCAGCAATCGGATAGTACTGTTTTCTCAGACGGAGGTTCGCCACGCGCCGGGGCTGACGCCCATGATGCGGCTGAAGGCGCGGCTGAAGGCGGCGGCGCTGTCGTAGCCCACCGCGTCGGCGATGTCGGGGAGCGGCTTGCGGGTGGCGCGCAGGAGGTCGCAGGCGATCTGCATGCGCCAGCCGGCCAGGTAGTCCATCGGCGCCTTGCCGAGCACGCAGCTGAACCGCTCGGCGAGCACGCTGCGCGATGTGCTGGCGACCTTGGCGAGGGTCTCCACGCTCCAGCGGCGAGCCGCGTCCTGGTGCAGGGCGGCCAGGGCGCGGCTGAGGATGGGATCGCGGCTGGCGGCCAGCACGCCCATCTGACCGGCCGGCAGGCGGGCGGCGTGGCGGCGCAGCACTTCAAGGAAGAGCAGCTCCATGAGCCGGCCCAGCAGCGCCGGCGCGCCGGGCTGCGGCGCCTGGTCGAGGGTCTGCACGAGGGCCGCGGCGCCGGCCGCCAGGGTGCCGGAGACCGCATCGCCGGCGGTCTTCTCCACCAGCACGGGCGGCAGGGTGCGGAACAGCGGCGCCGGCATGAGTTCCGACGATTCCAGGAAGCCGCAGATCAGCCGCGTCTCCGCCCCGCCGCCGCCGAAATCCACCACGTGAACCCCCGGCACCGGACTGGTCCGCACGAGGTCGTCGGCGGCGACGAAGCCATCGTGCGCGCCGTTCCAGAAGCGATGCTCCGGCGTGAACGGCAGCAGCACCAGGTCGCCGGCCGCGAGCTCCACCTTTTGCCCGTCCGGCATCTCCATGGCGCAACGGCCGGCGGCCACGAAGTGGAAGACGCTGGCGTGACGCAGGTGCGCAAGCGGGTGGTCGCCCTCCCATCGCGCCGGACTGATCACGGCGAAAGGTTCGGAGAAACGGCCGTTCAGGAACACCGATCCGTTCAGCCGCACGCCCTGCAGCAGGTCGGACAGGAGATCGTGATCCGGCGTTGCTGCAATTACAGGCGGCTGTCCGGTCATGGCCGGCTCCTGGTTGTCGGTGAGACTGTCCGCATGTCAACGCCTCGCCTTCGGGCGACGGCGCAGCTTAGCACCACGAGGAAAGTTATGAACGTCCAGACCCAAATCAAGCCGCAGGCCCCGTCGGCGGACTGGCGGGAAGTCCTGGCCGAGCTGGGCCCGCAACTGGAGGCCGAGGGTCGCGCCTGCGACCGTGAAAACCGCTTCGTTTCGAAGAACCTCGACTTCCTGGAGGCTCGCGGCTTCTTCGCGCTGGCCGTGCCGCGCGAACTGGGCGGCGGCGGGGCGGACTACGCCGAGCTCTGTGCGATGCTGCGGGCGCTGGGCGCGATCGACGGATCGACCGCCCTGACCCTGTCCATGCACACCCACCAGGTGGTGGTGGCCGACGTCAAGCGGCGGGCAGGCGCGCCCACCGAGGGCCTGTTGAAGCGGGTGGCGAAGGAGGGCGTGCGGCTGGTCTCCAGCGGCGGTTCCGACTGGCTTGCGGGCTCCGGCCTGGCTGAGCCGGTGGAGGGCGGCTGGCGGATCACGGCGCGCAAGGTGTTCGCCTCCGGCGCCCTCGACGGCGACATCCTGATGACCTCGGCCCGCCACGGCGACGAGGTGCTGCACTTTCCCCTGAGCCTCTATCCCGACGCGGCGGTGCGGGTCGTGGAGACCTGGGATGTGCTGGGCATGCGCGGCACGGGCTCCCACGACGTGGAGATCGACGGCGCCTTCGTGGCCGAGGGCGCGCTGAGCGGCCGGCGGCCCGCGGACAAGTGGCATCCGATGTTCCACCTGATCAGCAAGATCGCCTTCCCCCTGGTCTATTCGGTCTATGCCGGCGTCGCCGACGGGATCCGCGACGCGGCCCTGAAGCTCGCCGCCCGGAAAGGCGCAGACGCCGTGCAGGTGATTCGCGTCGGCGAACTGGAGACCGCCCACGCGGCGATGGACCTGGTCCACGAGGCGATCGTCGAGGCCGGGGCCGACGGCGCGCCGGACGCGGGGCGGACCAACCGGGTGATGATCCTGCGCAACCTGCTCGGCAAGGCGGCGCTGGAGGTGGGCGAGCGGGCGATGGCGTGCGCCGGCGGGGCGGGCTTCTACCGCAGCGCCGGGGTGGAGCAGCGCTTCCGCGACCTGCAGGCCGCCCGCTTCCATCCGCTGCCGGACGGGGCTCAGCAGCTCTACGCAGGGCGGATGGCGCTGGGTCTTCCCATCGACGGGTGACGGGTATTCAGACCGCCTGGCCGGCGCACCAGCCGCTGGACCAGGCCCACTGGAAATTATAGCCGCCGAGCCAGCCGGTGACGTCGACCACCTCGCCGATGAAGTAGAGGCCTGGGACGTCCTTGACGGCCAGGGTGCGCGAGTCCAGGGCGCGGGTGTCGACGCCGCCGAGGGTGACCTCTGCGGTGCGATACCCTTCCGACCCCACCGGCTTGACCCGCCAGGCGTTCACCGCCTCGCCCATCCGGCGCAGCAGCTTGTCGGACACGTCGGCCAGGCGTTCGGGCGCCCCTTCCTGGTCGGCGAGCAGCTGGGCCAGCCTTCGCGGCAGGTGGTCGGCGAGGGCTGTGGCCAAGCCCTGGCGCGGGTGCTCGCGCTTGGCCTCGCGCAGGGCTTCGTAGACGTCGACGCCCGGGGCCATGTCGAGCCGGATCTCCTGGCCCTCACGCCAGTAGGAGGAGATCTGCAGGATCGCAGGTCCGGACAGGCCACGGTGGGTGAACAGCATGGCCTCCTCGAAGCGGGCCTTGCCGCTGCAGGCGGCCACATCCACCGCGACGCCGGCCAAGGGGCCCAGGCGCGAGAGCAGGCCGTGCTCGAAGGTCAGCGGCACGAGCGCCGGGCGCAACTCCGTCACCGGCACGCCGAACTGGGCGGCGACGTCGTAGCCGAAGCCGGTGGCGCCCATCTTCGGAATCGACTTGCCGCCGGTGGCGACGACCAGCGACTGGCAGGCGACCTGCGCCCCGCCCAGCGACAGGCGGAATCCGTCGGCGGCGCGCTCCAGGCGGTCGACGGGGGTGGACAGGCGCAAGGTCACGCCGGCCTGGCGCATCTCGGACAGCAGCAGGTCGATCACCTGGCGGGCCGAGCCGTCGCAGAACAGCTGGCCCAGGGTCTTTTCGTGCCAGGCGACCCCGTGCCGCTCCAGCAGGCCGATGACATCGGCGGGCCGATAGCGGCTGAGCGCCGAGATGCAGAAGCCGCGGTTCTGCGACAGGAAGGCCTCGGGGCGGGTGTGGAGGTTGGTGAAGTTGCAGCGCCCGCCGCCGGAGATGCGGATCTTCTCCCCCGGCGCCTTGGCGTGGTCGAGCACCAGCGTGCGCCGGCCGCGCTTGCCCGCCTCGATGGCGCACATCATGCCCGCGGCCCCCGCGCCGATCACGATGACGTCGTACTGGTCCAGGGGGAATCCTTTCGGGTGGTTCGCCTTGCGCGAAGGATGGGCCTACGACGCCTGGACCCGCGCCATCAACTCGCGGCGGCGCCAGCGGACCACGGCGAGATCGTAGGGATAGGCGGCCGCCTCGCGGATCAGCATGCGCCGCCAGTAGGCCGCCGGGGCGTCAGCGGGGCGGCCCGGCCCGCAGGCGGGCTCGCTGGCGGCGCCGAGGGCGGAGAGAAGCATCCGGGCGCGGGCCATGTGATAGCCCTCGGTGCAGACGACGAGGCGTTCGAGCCCGCGGCGGCGCAGGAAGCGGGCGGCGGCCACGGCGGTCTCCAGGGTGTCGCGGCTCTCATGGTCCAGGACGAGGCGCGCGGCGTCCACGCCGGCGTCGGCCAGCAGGAGGGCGAGAACATCGGCCTCGGAAGGCTGGCCCCTGCGCGCCGCGCCGGAACAGAACAGCGGCGCCTGCGGGTGCGCCTCGGCGGCCCGGGCGGCGCAGGCCGCGCGCCGCAACAGCGGGCCGGTGGGGCCGCCCTGCGGCGTCAGGGTCGCCCCGAAGACGACGATCGCGCGCATGCGCCTCCCCTGCTCGCGTTGGGAAATCCGTAACAGGCGATCGGCCATGATGCGAGCCAACGGAGGGCTCGCTTGGACGCCACCTTGATCCTGACCTCGATCGGCTTCGGCGGCGCCGCGGTCTGCATGGGGGCCTATGCGTACGGCTACGTGGCCAAGCCGGCGGGCTTCCGCTGGCTGAACATCCTCAGCCTGTTCTCCACCATCGTGGCGCTGGCCCAGCTCACCTTCGTGCTGCAGCTGGGGGCGCCGCCCGGGGGCTCAGTGAATGCGATCTACGCCCTGGTGTTCCTGCTGATCGCAGGGCTGGCGCAGTCGCTGATGGCGGTGAAGAGCCGGCCCCAGCGGGCCCGGGAGCCTGCGGACCAGGTCCCATCCTGAGGTCGTGGGCTTCCACCCGAACGCTACGCCGCCGGGCTTTCCCCCTGCGCATCGCCGCGGCGGGCTTCCCCGGTGTTCATGGGCGGCTCATAGCCGCCGATCATGTCGGCGAGTTCTTCGCGGCGGACCGCGCTCTTGACGTTCAGGCGGGTGAGCACCTCGACGTCGCCGTAGCGCTCCCGCGCCTCCTCCAGCTGGTCACGCCAGACCCGGCCGGCCAGATTGTCGGTCTCTCCGGCCATCACGATCGTCCGCGACTGGCCGTTCCGCTGAGCGATCACATAGTTGGCCCCCGCCGGCGGCAGGAAGCGGTCCTCGTCCAGCGGTGTGTAGCGGTAACGGGCGCCGGACTTGCCGACGAATTCGATTTGTTGGGACAACGCAGTCTCTCAAGCCTGAAGAACACGAGGCGGCCTAGCACTCGGCCGGGATTAGGGATACCCGCCCGACTAGGGCGAAAGATAGGCGACGCCCGTGCGGCGGAATCACCTCTGCGCGAGGCTGGAGCCGCAACGTGTGCGGAACAACCCAGGACAGAAGGCGTTCGGCCCGTGGACCGGGCGCTGCTAAGCTTTGGGTCCAAGGGGGTGCGACTCGACGGCGTGCTCCGCCGCTCGTAGGAACCCGCGCCGAAAATGGACGAGCCCGCCGACTTCAGCCTGCAGAAGTCCGCCGACAAGGCGTCCGTCGTGCTGACCGGCGACTGGACGGCGATCACCCTCGGCCCCGCCGGGGTGGGTCTGAACGAGGCGCTGGCCGGAGCCCCCCACGTCGATCTCGACCTCACCCAGGTGGACCGGATGGACACCGCCGGGGCCTATGCGGTGATCCGCGCGGCGGGCGAGCGGTTCGACCTGGAGAAGATCCAGGCGCGGCCTGAGACCCTCCGGCTCCTGGAGCTGGTGGACAACGCCTACCGGGTCGAGCCGGAGGCGGTGCGCAGGCTCCCCAGCTTTCATCAGCTGACCGTGCGGATCGGCAAGGGCGTGATGGACCTGGCCGGCGACGGCTGGGACACAATCATCTTCCTGGGCCACATCCTCGCCGTGCTGTGGCTCTCCATCATCAATCCGCGGCGCATCCGCTGGGCGGCGTGCATTTCGCTGGCCGAACGCGCCGGGCTGGATGCGATTCCGATCGTGGCGACCACCTCCTTCTTCATCGGGGCGGTGGTGGGCCTGCTGGGCGCGAACATGCTGCAGCAGTTCGGGGCCGAGGTTTTCGCCGTCGAGTTGATCGGCATCGCCGTCCTGCGGGAATTCAACATCATCATCACGGCGGTGCTGTTGGCCGGCCGGTCGGCGTCGAGTTTCGCCGCCGAGATCGGCTCGATGAAGATGAACCAGGAGATCGACGCCATGAAGGTGATGGGCGTAGATCCGTTCGAAGCCCTGGTGTTCCCGCGGTTCTTCGCCCTGCTGGTGACCATGCCGCTGCTCACCTTCGTGGCCTTCCGATCTGGCCTGTTCGGGGGGCTGGTGGTGACGTGGTCGGTGCTGGGCCTCGGCCCAGCCTTCTTCCTGCAGCGGATCATCGACAACGTGGGCGTGACGCACTTCTGGGTCGGGATGTCCAAGGCGCCGGTGATGGCGATGGTGATCGCCGGCATCGGCTGCCGCCAGGGGCTGGAGGTTGGCGGCGACGTGGAGTCCCTCGGCCGGCGCGTGACCGCAGCGGTGGTGCACGCGATCTTCGCCATCATCCTGATCGATGCGATCTTCGCCCTGATCTACATGGAGGCGGACATTTGAGCCTCGAGCCGCCCCCCGTCGAAGGCGAGGTCGACGAGTACGGCCTGGCGACCACCGGCCCAGCCGTGGAGGTGCGCGGCCTGTTATCCGCCTTCGGCTCGCAGGTGGTCCACGAGGGCCTGAACCTTACCCTGCGGCGCGGTGAGATCCTGGGCGTCGTGGGCGGGTCGGGCACCGGCAAGTCGGTGCTGCTGAACACCATCATCGGCCTGAGGGTCCCCCAGGCCGGCGTGGTCAAGGTGTTCGGCCAGGACCTGCAACGGGCCTCAAGCCGACGCTGGACGGTGATCGAGCGGCGCTGGGGGGTGCTGTTCCAGCAGGGGGCGCTGTTCTCGAACCTGACGGTGAAGGAGAACGTGGCGGCGCCGATCTTCGAGCACACCAGGCTGACGCGCAAAGAGGTCTACGAACTGGCCGACCTGAAGATCGCCCTCGTGGGCCTCGGGCCGGAGGCGGCGGGTCGCAAGCCCGCGGAGCTCTCGGGGGGAATGCGCAAGCGCGCGGGCCTGGCGCGGGCGCTGGCGCTCGATCCCGAACTGCTGTTTCTCGACGAACCCACGGCGGGGCTCGACCCGATCGCGGCGGCGGCGTTCGACGAGCTTATCAAGGATCTGCAAAGCAGCCTCAGGCTCACGGTGCTGATGATCACCCACGACCTCGACACCCTCTATGCGATCACCGACCGGGTGGCCGTGCTGGCCGACCGCAAGGTGGTGGCCACCGCGCCGGTGCGCGAACTTGAAAAGTCCAACCATCCGTGGATTCAGGAATATTTCCTGGGTCCGCGCGGACGCGCCGCCAAGGGCGCGGAAACGGCCGGGGCCTGATGGAAAAGAACGCCAACTACGCCCTCGTCGGCCTGTCGTCGCTGATCCTCACCATAGGGTTGGTGATCTTCCTGGCGTGGATCGCGCGGGTCTCCTTCGCCCAGGACTATGATCTCTACGACATCCTGTTCGAGGGGCCGGTGCGCGGCCTGAACCAGGGCGGCGAGGTCCATTTCAACGGCATCAAGGTGGGCGAAGTCACCAAGATACGCCTCAACGCCGCCAATCCGAGCCAAGTGCGGGCGACCATAAGGGTGACGTCGGACGTGCCGATCCGGGTGGATTCCTACGCCACGCTGGAGCCCCAGGGGATCACCGGGGTGAACCTGGTGCAGATCACCGCCGGCACCACGTCCAAGCCCCTGCTCAAGGACGTCACGCCGCACGACCAGATCCCAGTGATCCGAAGCCAGAAGAGCGCCCTTTCCGATCTGCTGGAGGGCGGCGGCACGGTGCTGACCCGGACGATCGAGGCGCTGGACCGGGTCAACCGGGTGCTCTCCGACCAGAACATCAAGACCATGTCGGCGGCGGTCTCGGACGTCCAGGCGGTGACGGCGGAGCTTCGCGAGCGCAAGGCGTTGATCGCCGACGCGCAGAAGTCGCTGCAGAGCATCGACACCGCGGCCCAGTCGTTCGCCGCCCTGGCGAACAGCGGCAGGACGCTGATGGACGGCGACGGCAAGCGCACCCTGGCGAGCCTGGCCGACGCGGCCGAAGAGGCCAAGGGCGCGGCCGCCGAGGCCCGCAAGCTCATCACTCAGCTCGACGCCCCGGTCGGCGACTTCGCCACCACCGGACTGCCGCAGCTGACCGCCGCCGCCGTCCAGATGCAGCAGTCCGCCGAGGCGCTGGAACGGTTGGTCAACGACGTCCAGTCCAGCCCCCAGAGCGCGCTCGGCAAGTCGCCGTCGGCGGAAATCAAGGTGAAGCCATGATCGCGGGCAAAGCCCTCCTGCGCGCGTCCGCGCTCGCCCTTTGCGCCGCGGCTCTCTCTGCCTGCGTGTCGCTGCTGCCGAAGACGAAGCCGGCGCAGCTCTACCGCTTCGACGGGGCGCCGCCGGCCGCCGCCGCGCCCGCCGAAAGCGGGCCGGCGTTCGGGGTGTTCAAGGGGCGCGGAACCTTCGACCGGGCGGCGGCGGGCGACCGCATTCTGACGGTGGACGGCCAGCAGGTCGCCTACATCGCCGAGGCGCGCTGGGCGGCGCCGGCGGTGGTGCTGTTCGACCAGGCGCTGGCGCGGGCCTTCGACGACAACGTGGGGCCTGCGCGGCTGGTGAGCCGCGGCCAGGCCGGCCGCTCGCAATATGTGCTGCAACTCGACGTACGCGACTTCGCGGCGGTGTACGAGAATGGGCCGAAGGCTGCGCCTGCGGTGCTGATCCGGGTGCGCGCCAGCCTGACGCGACAGGGCGACCGGTCGCTGGTGGCCGAGCAGACCTTCGAGACCAAGGTGAGGGCCGCCGACAACCGCGTCTCGGCCATCGCCGCGGCGTTCGACAAGGCCGTAGGCGACGTGATGAACAAGCTGGTCGCCTGGACGAACACGTCGGGCAAAAGCGCCTAACCGTTCCCCCCTATCCGATGCCGGCGATGCGCTTGGCGGCGGTGACGGTGTTCTGCAGCAGACAGGCGACGGTCATCAGGCCCACGCCGCCGGGCACCGGGGTGATGTGGCCGGCCACCTGGCTGGCGGCCTTGTAGGCCACGTCGCCCACCACCTTGGTCTTGCCGGCGGCCGCCTTCTCCGGGTCGTCGAACGGCACCCGATTGATCCCGACGTCGATCACCGTGGCGCCCGGCTTGATCCAGTCGGCCTGGATCATCCGCGGGCGCCCGACGGCGGCCACCAGGATGTCGGCCTCGCGGCACACCGCGGGCAGGTCCTTCGTCCGAGAGTGGGCGATGGTGACGGTGCAGTCCGCCTGCAGCAGCAGCTGGGCGATCGGCCGGCCCACCAGCACCGAGCGGCCCACCACCACGGCGCGCTTGCCGGTGAGGTCACCCAGGGTCTCGCGCAGCATGATCATGCAGCCCAGCGGGGTGCAGGGGATCAGCGCTGGCTGGCCGCTGGCCAGGCGGCCGGCGTTGACCACGTGCAGGCCATCCACGTCCTTGTCCGGATCGATGGCCGCCAGCACCGCCCTCTCGTCCAGGCCCTTGGGCAGCGGGAGCTGGACGAGGATGCCGTGGATCAGCGCATCGGCGTTGAGGTCGGCGATCAGCGCCAGCAGCTCGTGCTGGCTGGCGTCGGCCGGCAGGCGGTGGGTGACCGAGTGCATGCCGGCGGCGCGCGAGTGCTCGCCCTTCGAGCGCACATAGATCTCGCTGGCGGGGTCGGCGCCCACCAGCACGACGGCCAGACCCGGCTGCAGGCCGTGGGCCTGGCGCAGGTGCGCCACCTCGGCGCCCACCTCAGCACGCAGGCGCTCGGCCAGGACCTTGCCGTCGATGATCTGGGCTTCGGGCATTGAGGGCTCCGGGAGGGATTGCGCGCCCGCACCTAGCGGTTCGCGGCGAGCCTGGCAACGCGGCCGGCGTCGCATGTCGTCTCCCGGCGCGACCGCACGACACCTAGGCTCAGCGCTTCACCCGCCGCAGCCACGCGGCCACCGCCCAGGCATGGGCGTCGTGGCGAAGGGTCTCAATGGCGGCGTAGGGGTCCAGCCACACCAGCGTGTGGTCATCCTCCGTCTTCAGCGAGGCGTCCTCGGCGACCATGCTGGCCGTCCAGAAGCCGGCGCGATTGTTGAACGCCTTGCCGTCGGTGTTGACGACGTACTGGTCGGCGCGCGTGAAACAGGAGCGCGCCTCGACCACGAGACCCGTCTCCTCGCCGAATTCGCGGACCAGGGCCTGGGCTTCCGTCTCCCCGGGATCGACCGCGCCGCCGGGCAGATCATGCCACGCCGCCGCATCCGCTCTTTCGATCCGAACCAGGGCGATGCCGCCGGCCTGCTCGACGATCCCGAAGGCCGCGAGGCGATCCGGATAGTCGCGGCCCGGTTCGGGATCGCCGAACTGTGGAACAGAAGCCATCAGTCGACTCCATAGAGGGCGTTGTACGGATCAACGCGCCCGGCCTCCACATCGGCCACGGAAATCGGTTTCCAACCCACCTTCAGGGACCCGCTCATCCGCCAAGCCAGAACGATGAGGTCGCGCAACTCGGAGGCCCCAGCGGCCAGCCGCTCGGCGGCGAAGGCGGTTCCGCGCGGGTCGCGCGACTGGAATCCGCCGGCCTTTTCAAGCGCGTAGAACGGCTCCACCTGGTGGAATGTCACGTTCAGATAGGCGGCCACGCGAGCTTCCAGGGGTTCGGCGGAGACCTTCAGCGGCGCCATCCGGGCGCTCACCATGGGCTGGCGGAGGTTGTCGCCGACGAAGGCGTCCTCGAAGGGGCTATGCACCTTGGCGGTGGTGTATCCCTTGGGGTTGGGATAGTCGCCCCAGCCGTTGTAGTGCGCCGAGACGTGCAGCGGCTGGCTCCCATCGCCGACGAAATGGGCGAGGTCGCCCAGAGACGAAAACATCAGAGCCTCGCGACGGCGGCGGTCCTGGGCGAACCAGGCGCGGTGGGCCCGCCACCGGGGGTTCCGCTCGCCCATCGTCAGCACGCGCCAATAGGCGAAGTCCTTGGCCAGCTGCTGGGTGCGGTCGACGATTGAGTAGGGGAGATAGCCGGCCTGCCACTGGTCGGTCCCCGCGGCGCGCAGGGCGGCTTCATACTCGGCGCGGGTGGGCGGCAGGTTGAGCAGCGCCGGCCCGCCCAGGATGCGCCCGTCGTCCTCCACGTCCACGAAGTGACCGGCATTGCGTTCGTGATCGTGAACCTTGCCGGCGTCCTTCGAACGGTCAGGCTCGCGGGCGAGCTCGCCCAAATCGGCGGCGAATTGCGGCCGATGCAGGAAGGCCGGGATTTCCGGCGGCAGGGCCCGGGCCGCGGCGACTCCGATCAGCCGGTGGCCCACGCCGCCCCAGGCGAAGGCGTCCCGCGGCGCAGCCAGGAGCGCGAGGACGGCCGCAAGCGCGAGACGTAAGGTGCGGGACACGGCGGCTCCTCAAGCGGCGATGTGAAGTGCGGCCTCGACCCGGGCGATCCAGCCCGTGACGCGCGGATAGACGCCCAGGTCGAAGCCCCCGTCGGGGGCCATGCGCGTATAGGCCACCAGCGCGACATCGGCGAGACTGACCCGCGGGCCCACCAGGAACGGGCGATCCGCCAGCCCCTCCTCCAGGCGACGAAGCGCCGCAGCTCCCCGTTCCACCAGCTTTCGGGTCAAGCTCGGCCACCGGCTTGCCGAGGTACTTCACATGAAAACGGGCTACGGCGACGTAGGGCTCGTGGCTGTACTGCTCCCAGAACATCCACTCCAGCATTCGCGCCCGGTCGTAGGCGGCGACGGGGATCAGATCACTGCCCTCGGCCAGGAAAAGGATGATGGCGTTGGATTGCGCAAGCGCCCGGCCGTCGTCCAACACCACGACCGGCGCCTGTCCGGCCGGGTTCAGCGCCAGGAATTCTGGCGTCCGGGTCTCGGATTTCAGAACGTCGGTCTCAATCCACTCATAGGCCCGCCCAAGATAGTCCGCAGTCCACTTTACCTTGAGGCAGTTTCCGGAGATCGAATCCCCATAAATCCGCAAATCAGCCTCCGTTGCTCTAGGCGTTCAGCGATCTGCACCTGAATCAGGCAGCCCGCGTAATTGGCACGAGATGTTAACTATGTTGTGTCCGGACGGGGTTGCGGTCACGAAAGACTCTGGTTAGGTTCCCGACGCTACCAGATCAACGACGAAGGAGGACGCCGTCATTCGACGCCGCCTCGCCGCACTGGCCGCTTTGAGTGTCCTTGTCACGGGTTTGGGCGCCCAAGCTGCGCCCGCAGACCCGATCGGGGATCTGCTGATGTCCGCCTTGACCGGGTCTATCCCGGGCACGCCGGCGTACACCCTCAAGGCCACGCTTTACCACGCCGGCGCCAAGGGCGTGGGCGCGCTCGACTCGCTCGGCTGCAAGGTCGTCGCCATGCGCACCGCGGCCGTGGATTCCAGGCTGATACCCCGCCGTACGGTGCTGTTCATCAAGGAGACGGTGGGCATGCCCATGCCGGACGGCACGGCGCATGACGGCTACTGGTACGCCTCCGACGTCGGCGGCGCCATCAAGGGCGAACGCATCGACCTGTTCACCGGCAGGGGCGGCGCCTCGATGAAACCGATGATGCCGCTCAACCTCTCCAGGCTCTCCGCCGTGAAGGTGGGCAAGTTCGACGGCTGCCCGCCGAGGTAGCCCCGCCGCCTCTGGGGCAAACCCCAAAACCTTACCGGCATTTTCGACCGTCGCGGTTGCGGGGCGCATGAGGCCGCACGACATCTGACCGAGGCCTTGCGGGAGAGACATGATGGCGAAGGACAAGAGTGCGGCCACGCCGGGGCCGAGAATCAATATCGGGATCAGCGAGGCGGACCGGGCGGCGATCGCCGGCGGCCTGTCCAGGCTGCTGGCGGACACCTACACCCTCTATCTGACGACCCACAATTTCCACTGGAACGTCACCGGGCCGATGTTCAACACCCTGCACCTGATGTTCATGACCCAGTACACCGAGCTGTGGAACGCGGTGGACCCGGTCGCCGAGCGGATCCGCTCGCTGGGCCACCCCGCCCCCGGTTCCTACGCCCAGTTCGGCGCCCTGGCCTCGATCAAGGACGCGCCGGCGACGCCGCCCCAGGCGACGGAGATGATCCGCATCCTGGTGGAGGGCCATGAGGCCGTGGCGCGGACCGCGCGCAGCGTCTTCCCCATCGCCGACAAGGCGGGCGACGAGCCCACGGCGGACCTGCTCACCCAGCGCCTGACGGTGCATGAGAAGACAGCCTGGATGCTGCGCTCGCTGCTGGAGGCCTAGCGGGCCGCCTCAGGTCTCGACGAAGGCCCGCTCGAGCACATATTCGCCGGGCTTGGCGATGGAGCCCTCCTGATAGCCGCGCTCCACCATCAGGGCCTTGAGGTCGGCCAGGACCGAGGGGCCGCCGCACATCATCAGCCGGTCGGTCTCGCGGTTGAGCGGCGGCACGCCGAGGTCCTCGAACAGCTTGCCGGACGCGATCAGGTCGGTGATGCGGCCCTGCGTCTTGAACGGTTCCCGGGTGACAGTTGGATAGTAGCGCAGCTTCGGCGCCACCAATTCCCCGAGATCCGGATCGTTCGGCAGGTCGTGCTCGAAGAGTTGGCGATAGTTGAGGTCGGCGACCTGGCGCACGGTGTGGGTGACGATCACCTCGTCGAACCGCTCGTAGACCTCCGGATCGCGGGCCAGCGACAGCCAGGGCGCCAGGCCCGTGCCGGTCCCCAGCATGTAGAGGCGCTTGCCGGCGGTCAGGCCGTCCAGCACCAGGGTGCCGGTAGGTTTGCGACCCACCAGGACGGGGTCGCCTACC
>Ga0207668_10001103_pt1 | contig 16076 bp, 17 predicted proteins | sample KBSS43metaG_FD_184323 | JGI IMG/M metagenome (GOLD analysis project Ga0207668, IMG submission 184323) | Switchgrass rhizosphere microbial communities from Kellogg Biological Station, Michigan, USA - KBS S4-3 metaG (SPAdes) (version 2) | ecosystem: Host-associated > Plants > Roots > Rhizosphere... | reverse complement strand
TGTACTCGGGCTTCTACGCGATACCTGAGGTCAACCAGTACCAGATCGCGACCGTCGAGACGTCGGTGTTCCAGGTTTACCAGAAGAAGCTGGTATGGACGGGAATCACCGAGACGTTCGACCCGACGTCGATCGCACAGGAAGCGCCGGGATTCGCCGACGTGATCCTGGGTTCGTTGCAGCAACGCGGCGTCGTGCCGCCGGCGAAATGACGCGCGGCCGCATAGCGTCGCTCGCGCTCGCCGCGCTGGTGGCGAGCGGCTGTATGACGGTCACCAAGCGCACCGAGCTGCGCGACGTATGGTCCGCTCAGCCGGGTCCGCCGTTTCGCAAGATGGCCGTCGTCGGAATGAGCAGCGGCGCCAACGAGCGGCGTGTATTCGACCAGGCGATGGTGAAGCAACTAGCCACGGTCGGCGTCGAAGGCATTCCGGGCGCTTCGATGATCGCCGATGCCAGCGCTGCCGACGGCAGCGGCACGATGCAGGCGCTGAACCGGTCGGGCGCCGAGGCCGTGCTCTACGTGTGGCTGCGCCGCGACGACTCGCGTGATGTCCCGGGAACACATATCCAACCCTCGCTCGGCACGTGGAACTGGTTCGGCACGGATCCGGAATGGTATGCGTCGCCGCAACTGCAGCGGCTGATGATCGGCAAGTTCGAAGCGCGGCTGTACGACCTGCGGTCGCAGAAGCTCGTGTGGACGGCGGTTACCGCGACGTTCTATCCGAAGACCGTCGACGAGGACACGCCGGATGTCGCCGCGGTGATCGTTGCCGACCTCGCCAAGCGGGGGTTCACACCCCGGGTCCCCTAGTTTCCCGCGAGAAATCGCATCGTGCCGTTGTCGAATTTCAACGCCAGCACCAAATTGCCCGCGTCGATCGTCCACCCGCGCACCGCTTCCAGTTGCCGCAGGAATTCGCCGCCGAGCGACCCTGGCGGGCAGGCCATCTTGGTCGTTGCCACCGCGCTGATCGTGATCTGCGGCCCTTCGGAGCCGCGAACGTAGCCCGCGCTGCCCCGGTTGCAATCGGCGCGAACATTCACACGGCCGTCGCGCATGAACTGCACCGTATAGCGGTCCGGTGCGTCGGGCGTCACCTGCCTGCCATCGTTGAACAGCGTCGATTGCCAGCGCCATGTCGAGTTGACGTACGGTGGGGCGGCCGGTGCCGTGGCGCCCGCCCCGGATGCGGGTTCGGATTCTTGCGCAAGCAGGATCCTGGGCCCGGACGGCATGGCGACCTCCGCCGGAAATGCCGATTCAGGTGGCACTACCGGCGGCGGCGGTGTCGCGGGCAACGCCGATTGGGACGCGGGCGTCACGCCGTATTCCGCCGGCAGATTCGTGCATGCCGCCAGCGCGGCCAGCGCACCGCAACCTATGAACCGTGTCAGTCGAATCGTCATCGTGTGAACCCTGCAGTCATCGCGCGTCCCTAAGCAGTCCGCCGAGTGCGAGCGTCGCATCGTGCGCAGCGTCGCGGACGAGCCGCCCGAGCTTGGCCACCCGCTCGGGTGTGAGCCGCGACGTCGGACCGGCCAGCGACAGCGCCGCCCACGGCTGTCCGGTCTCATCGAGGATCGCCGCTGCCACACACCGCAGCCCCTGCGCGTGCTCCTGGTCGTCGATCGCGTAGCCGCGTCCGCGCGTCGCCGCAAGGTCGGCGACGAGGGCGTCGCGCGCAGTGAGCGTATGGGCAGTATAGCGGCGCAGGCCGCGCGCGACGATCGCCGCTGCGACCGCGTCGTCCGGCATCGCCGCGAGCATCGCCTTGCCGACGCCCGACGCGTGCAGGGGCCCGCGCGTGCCGAGCTTCGCGCTCATTCGCATCAGCTCGCGACACTGGACCTGCGCGACGAACACCGCTTCACCGTCCTCGATCACCGCCAGATTCGCGGTTTCGCCCGCCTGTTCCATCAGTCGTTCCAGCCGCGGCAGCGTTTCCGCAACGAGATTGCGATGCGACAGGAATGCGCTGCCCGCGCGAAACGCGCGCACACCGACTCGCCATTCGCCGTTGGCGCCGGCTTCGACGAAGCCAGCCTGCTCGAGCGTCGCAAGCAGCCGATGCGCGGTGGGCGCCGGCAGCGACAATGCGTCCGCCAGCGTCGTCAGCGTCGCGCCGCCGTCGGTCGCGGCGAGCGTCTCGAGCAGCGCGAGGCCGCGCGACAGCGCCTGCGTGTGGCCGGCACCCTTGCTGCCATTGGCAGCGACGCGCGGCGCTGCGGTCCGGCGCGCGGGTGCGCGACGCAGCGTCTTGCCGGAGGAACGGGAACGGACGGTCATGCGGCGCGCATTCTAGCATCGCACGCGATTTGTGAAACCCACTTTCATATTCGCCGCGACGGCGCGCCCATTAGAATCGGGACATGATTGCTCCGCCGACGCCGCTCGCCCGACTGGTCACCGGACTCGGCATCGCGCAGATCATCTCGTGGGGCACGCTGTTCTATTCGATCGCCGTGCTCGGCGGCGCCATGCGCGCCGAGCTCGCCGTCGGCGAAGTCGCGCTGTTTGCCAGCTTCACCGCCGGTCTGTTCGCATCGGGCTTGCTCGCGCCGTGGGTCGGTCGCGAAATCGACCGGCGCGGCGGCCGCGTCGTGCTCGTCGGCGGCTCGGTGACGGGCGCGTTGGCGATGCTGACGCTCGCGCTGGCGTCGCATCCGGTGCTGCTGTACGCCGGCTGGATCCTGGCCGGTGTCGCCAGCACCGCCTGCCTGTACGATCCGGCGTTCGCGACGCTGCACCGGATCACCGGCAATCGCTACCGGCATGCGGTCACGCTGCTCACGCTGTTCGGCGGGTTCGCCAGCACGGTCTTCTGGCCGTTGTCGCAGTTCCTGCTCGATACCGTCGGCTGGCGTGACGCGTATCTGATCTACGCCGCGCTGCATCTGCTCGTGTGCGCGCCGCTGCATTGGTGGGTCGTGCCGCGGACGGGACCGATACCGGCCGCATCCACCGGGACGCCGGCAAGCGCGCGAGAGGCGGCGCCCGTCGCCGCGCCCGACGCGTTCGTCTGGCTTGCCGTGGCGCTGTCGCTGTTCGCGTTCATCAGCAGTGCGCTTGCGGCGCACCTGATCGAGTTGATGGCGGCGTCCGGGCTGTCGGCGCGCGACGCCGTGCTGATCGGCTCGCTGATCGGGCCGATGCAAGTCGCCGGCCGGATCATGGAATTCGCGTTCGGGCGCTATTTGCGGCCGCTCGCCGTCGGCACGTTGTCCTGCGTCTTGCTGGTCGTCGCGCTGGGAGTGTTCACGCAGATTCACGGCGTGTGGATCGTCGCGCTGGCATTCGCGATTCCCTATGGCTGGAGCAACGGCGTCGTGACGATCGTCCGCGGCACCGTACCGGCCGAGCTGTTCGGGACGCACGGATACGGTGCGCTGCTCGGACGGCTCGCACGGCCGCAGTTCATCGCCAAGGCGGTTGCCCCCGTGGCGCTGACGCTGCTGTTCGCGGTCGATCGCGACAGGCAACTCACGCCGTATGTGCTGCTGTTGCTGGCTTTCGGCGCACTGATCGCCTATCAGCGGGCGATCCGCAAGCGCTAGCGAGGATTGCCGCCGCCGATCGCGCGGAGCCGGGCCTGCAGCGACATCCGGTCGATCGTGTCGAACGGAAGGCTCGCGAACAGACGGATCCGTTGCGCGAGCAGCCGGGATGCGTCGGCGAAGGCCTTGCGCTTGACGTCGTCGCTGCCGTCGACCGCCGCCGGGTCGGGGACCCCCCAGTGCGCCGACACGGGCTGGCCCGGCCACACGGGACAGACTTCGCCGGCTGCGTTGTCGCAGACGGTGATGACGAAATCGAGCTTCGGCGCGTCGGCGCGCGCGAATTCATCCCAACCCTTGCTGCGCAGGCCGGACGTGGGCAAGCCGCGTTGCTCGAGCAATTCGATCGCCAGCGGATTGACCCTTCCCGCCGGGTGACTGCCGGCGCTGAATGCGCGAAACCGGCTGCCGCCGGCGTCGCGCAACAGCGCTTCGGCGATGACGCTGCGCGCCGAGTTGCCCGTGCAGAGAAAAAGCACGTTCAGCGGCGGCTTTGCGGTCATGCGCAACAGCTTTTGGATGCCCGCAGGGCGTCGCTGTCCGCAGGAATCGCGCCGGGCGTGCAACACGCCTTTGAGACCCGCGGACCGTCGCCCTTTGCATCACTGGCGTTCGGCGTGCAGCAGCCGGCTTCGGCAGGCGCCTGGGTATCACCATAGATCGGCACCGATTCGAGCGTATGGAATGCCTCCCAGGCAATCCCTTGCGGGTCGGTCACCCAGTGCTTGTCACCGCGCGCGTAGCAGCAGCGCACGTCGGGTTCGTCGACTATCGACGCGGCGTCGGCGGCCTCGAAGCGCGTGCGAATGGCCGCCAGTTCCGCGTCCGATTCGGCCTGCAGGCCGAGATGATCGACGCCGGTACGGCCAGTACCGCGCTGCGAGATTGCGAAGTTGACGCGCGGATCGTCGATCATCCATTTCGCGTAGTCGGGCTTCTGCACGGTCGGCGCGGCGCCGAACAGGTCGGAATAGAAGCGGATGCTGGCGGCGAGGTCGGGCACGCCGACGTGGACGTGGAAGCGTTTCATCGTTGTCTCCTGCTGCGCGGTTTCGGAGCGCACGCGTCCGGCGCGCAGGCCGGGACGCAGCCGCTGCCGCTCGCGCGGCAGCAATTGGCGGTCAGATAGGCGACGAGCTCGGTCATCGCCGCGAGGTCGGCGCGGTACCAGATGAAACGGCCTTCGCGACGGTCGCCGATCAGGCCGGCGTTGGCTAGTTCCTTCAGATGGAACGACAGCGTCGCCGGCGCGAGCTTGAGCCGCAATGCGATGGCGCCGGGCGTGAGACCTCCCGGCGCATGCTCGACCAGCAATCGGAAGATCGCGAGCCTCGTTTGCTGCGCCAGCGCGCCAAGCGCAAGCACCGCGTCGTTGCCGGCAGTGTCGGGGAGCGATTCCAGCCGTGCATTTGATTTCATAATTCCAATATTATCGAAATATAAGCGGATGTCAAGGGGCGCCGACGGCAGGGCGCCTGCGGTCAGCTACCCAGGAAACGGCGCGCGATGCGCCAGGCTGCGAACGCGACGAGTACCAGCGCCGCGGCGCCCCACACCAGCAAGGCGATGTTGGAGCGGCGCGAGGGCGGGGCCAGTAGATCGGGATCACGCAGGTTCGACGGGAACGGGCGCGGCGGCACCGGGACGATCTGTGCATGCGCCGGATCGCGGGGTACCTTGCCGTAGTACTCGCTTGGCGACACCACCGGCCAGCTGCCGTACTTCCGCGACGACGGCAGCTGAGGAACGCGCACGGTGATCAGCGCGGTGAGGTCGTCGGCCAGCATCCGCGGCAGCGCGCCGTCGTCCGCAGCGACGCCGTTGGTCGCGAGCCGCAGCAGGTCGGCGCCGATTTCCTCGAACGCTGCCGCGGGAAACAGGCGCGTCTGGTCCTCGGTCAGGTATTCGTACGCCATCCGTGCTTGCTCGACCGAGCGATCCTTCACGAGCGCATAGGGAATGCTGAGCCACGCCAGCGGAAGGCTCGAGGCCCCGCGCGCCGGCACGTGCCAGTCGAGCGCGCGCAACGTGTCCACGCTGATGCTCGCGCAATTCATCGTCGCGTGCTGGTAGACGAGCTGGTGGCGCCAGAATTGCGGATACACGCGGTTGAACGCGCCCTGGATCACCATGGCTGCGCGCGGATCGCTCAGCGTCGCGATGATCAGCAGTGACGGCCGGTACCACGCCTGCCCGCTGTTGAGATCGGCCAGATAGTTGTCGAGCGGCACCGGCGCCGCGAGGATGCCCTTTTCGCTGACGACGTCGAGCGAGTAGAAATTGTTGATCAGCAGGTCGTCGATGCGGCCGCTGGCCGGCAGCACGCCGGTGCCGATGGCGAAATGGCCGCCCCACGACTCGTCGTCGTCGCCTTGCGCGCCGTTCACCATCACCACGAGCACCGGCTGGTCCGAGCCGCCGCGACGACTGCCGGTGCGCTCCCAGATCACGCGGCTCGCGAACGGCGCCCGCGCGCCGCCGTCGGGCGTTGCGCGCATCAGGTCGCGCAGCGCCGCCTGGCTCGACGGCGCCTGCGGCAACGGCGCGAGCGGCGCCCTCGGGTCGACGCGGAAATCATCGGGCCACAATGTGCGGCCGACGAATGCCGCGCCGCGCATCTCCCCGCGCACGGTCAACGGCCGCTCGGCGAAAAACGCGGCGGAGCTGGTGTCGAAGTACGAGCGGTTGAGGTCGAGCTTTGGATGAAGCGCGAAGGGGATCGTCGTACCGCCGACCTGCAATGTCTTCGCATCCGCGGCGAGTCTCGCACCGGCAACCAGTTGCGGCGCGGCGATCCATACCAGCGCGGGTCGAGCGTCATCGCTGGCGCGGATGGAACCGGCTGCCCACCCACGGACGTCGTCGAATGCCGTCATGCCGCTGCCGACGCCAGCCACCGGGATGCCCGACTTCGGCACCGCGATGTATTCCTTTGCGAAATACAACTTTGCCGCGGGGGTCAGCGGCGCACCGTCGCCGGTCGTTACTTCGAAATCTGACGCGGCGTAAGGTCCGACGCGCCCCGCCGCGGCGATCGCGGCGGCAATCGGACCTGCAGGCGGCTGCGCCTCCGCGGCGAGGGGAGGCGTCATCGCGAGTGCGAAGAGAATTGCTCGCTGCAGCGCGTGCGATGCGGCACGAATCACACGCATCGCCGGCCGCTGCGGGCGTCGCGCAGGAGCCCCGCAGCGCGCAGCGGTCCCGGCCCTACGCCGGGACCTCGCGAGAAGTGATCTTGTACTTGAACGTGTCGGGATCGAGGCTGTCGATCCGCTCGCCGCGGCTCTCGGCCTGCGGGTACATGAAGAAGCCGAGCTTCGCGCCGCGCGAGCCCGGCAGCGCCACGTCGTGCGCGACGTTGTACGCCATCCAGTTGCCTTCCCACGCGCCGAACAGCCCGGCGTTCACCGGCGCCACCAGTTCGTGCTTCGGATCCTTCAGCCACTCCGGCGCTTCCTGCCGCATCACCTTCGCGACATCAGCGGGGTCCATCGCGACCCATCCATATTCGGTCAGAAACACTTCGGCGCGACAGTGCTGCGCCTTGGTGATGTCCGGGCTGCCCGCGCCGAGTTCGCGATAGCCGAACGCCGATTTCGCGACGCGGATGCCGTACAGGTCGCGCGCCGGCACGCCGCTCGAGCGGCACAGCGCGACGAACAGCGCATTGAGGTCGGCGCACTTGCCGCCCATGTTTCCCGTTTCGAGCATGCCCTTGATGTCGCCGACGCCGCAGCCGCGCACCTTCGGTTCGCGATACGTGTTCACGACGACCCAGTCGTAGAGCGCGCGCACGCGCTCGACGTCGGTGGTCTTGCCGGCGACGATCTTGCTTGCCGTCTCGCGGACGATGCCGTCGGTCGGCATCAGCGCCGTCGGCTTCAACGCCAGCGCCAGCTCCGCCGGGTCGGCAGCAGGCGACGACTTCCGCGACCAGTCGAGCGCGCGGTCGCGGGACTGGATCCGGCTCGTCACTTCGATCCATGGCGCTTTCTCCGCCTCGGCCCATGTCACGTGGACCATCTTCGCGCCGTAGACGGGATCGGTGACCAGCTCCGCCTGCTGCATGTTGCCGCTCCACGTTCCGGGCGTCGATTTCTGCCAGTTCGCATCGACGGCGGGAACCGGCACCCACGCCTGCGTCGCGCCGGTCGGGTTGGCGACGTCGAGCCGGGTGACCACTTCGAACGTCCGCCAGTCCCCCGGACGGGGCGTAAACGTGCGCGCCTGCGCGAGCGCGAGCGGCGACAGCGCGGTGGCGAATGGAAGGGTGGCGGCAGCGGTAACGAACGTACGGCGATCCATGGGGTTCTCCTTGCGTCAGAAGCCAGCAACAGGGCCGGCGCGTATTTTAGCGCCGCTCGGCGACCGTGCGTGGACGGCCGCCAAGTTCGCGGATGCGGGCCTCTACCTGTGCGTCATCCCAGTCGATCTCGCCGACGGCGACCAGGGAGATCCGCTGATTGGGGTTGACGACGAACGTCGTTGGAAACACGTTTACATCCCAGGCGTCGCGGACGCTGCCGTCGTGGTCGCGCACGACCGTGAGGTCGAGCCGCATGCGATCGAGGAACGGTTGGATACGTGCCGCGTTTTCCTGGTAGTTGACGGCGATCACCGTGAGGCCATCGCCGGCCAGCCGGTCACGCAGCCGCTGCAGCGACGGCATCTCCTTCACGCACGGCGCGCACCACGTCGCCCAGAAATTGACGATCACCGTACGGCCGCGGAAGTCAGCCAGCCGGATATCGCGTCCGGCCAGGTCGCGCAGCGCGAGAGGGGGCGCCTGCGCACCGCTCGATGGAACAAGCTCGGCCGCTGCCGCTCCATCCAGCACCAGCGCACAGGCGAATGCGGCGACGAACCGTAGCAGGATGCGGCACACGGGCGCGTGCGATGCGGGGGTCATCGATGTCGGCTTTGACGGATTGTGCATGGCTGCGTCAGACTGCGGCGAAGGGCGCAATTTGCTCGCCCACGATGTTCGTCCAGCGCACGTCGCCGACTCTAGCAGATGTTGCGGCGGGCGAGGGTTGCAGCACTTGGACACCCGATCGCGGCGGCTCGTTCCGAAACTCGTCGATGCCCTATCGAATTCTCACCCGTCTTCGCCGCGACCCGGCGGCCGAGCGCCAGGCGCTCGTCGCTGGCCTGCGCGCTACGCCGGCGACGATTCCACCCAAGTATTTCTACGACGCGCTGGGTTGCGCGTTGTTCGGCGCGATCTGCGAATTGCCCGAGTACTATCCGACGCGAACCGAGCGCGCGATCTTCAGCGAGCACCGCGATGCGATCGCCACTGCCGTCGGCCGCCACCGACAGTTCGTCGACCTTGGCGCCGGCGACTGCTGCAAGGCGCAGGGCTGGCTGCCGTTCCTCGAGCCCACGCGCTACGTCGCCGTCGACATCGCGGCGCCGGAGATCGAGCGCGCACTGACGACGATGACGCTCGATTTCCCCGAAGTCGAAATGCTCGGGATCGTGACCGACTTCACGCACGGACTCGACCTGCGGCACGACCTTGGCGATGCGCCGGCGACTTTTTTCTATCCGGGCTCGTCGATCGGCAACTTCACACCAGCCGCCGCGCGGGCTTTTCTCGCCGACATCCACCTGCACTGTCTTGCCAACGACGAAAGCGGGCTTCTGATCGGCGTCGACACCAAGAAAGACAAGGCCCGTCTCGACGCTGCTTACGACGATGCCGTCGGCGTCACCGCGGCATTCAATCGCAACGTGCTTCACCACGTCAATCGTGTGCTGGGCAGCGACTTCCGTCCCGAGGCGTTTGCGCATCGCGGCTTCTACAATGCGGCCGAAGGGCGCATCGAGATGCACCTCGAGGCGCTGTCGACGCAGACGGTGCAGATCGACGGCGTGCCGCGAACCTGGCGCGCCGGCGAGCGCATCCATACCGAGAACTCGTACAAGTACACGCCGGGCGAGTTCACGGCGCTGCTCGGCGACGCGGGGTTCCACCGCGTCCGCTGCTGGCAGGACGCGAACAAGGATTTCTCCGTTTTCTACGCGTCCTGACCGTCGCGCGCCAGCCGGAGGCCGCTGAACTGCCAGCGCGCGTCGGGCGGAAAGAAGTTCCGGTAGGTAGCGCGAACGTGCGACGCCGGCGTCGCGCACGAGCCGCCGCGCAGCACCATCTGGCTGGCCATGAACTTGCCGTTGTACTCGCCGATCGCACCGTCCGCCGCACGGAAACCCGGATACGGCAGGTACGCGCTGCACGTCCATTCCCACACGTCACCGTACAGTTGCGCAGGCTCGTCGTCGGGCGGCGCACCGCGCAGCGCCAGCGGATGCAGCGCGCCGCTCTCCTGGAAATTGCCGGCGACCGCGACGTTGCGGGCGGCGATTTCCCACTCGTATTCGGTCGGAAGCCTGGCGCCGGCCCAGCGCGCGTACGCGTCGGCTTCGAAATAGCTGATATGGGTGACCGGTGCATGCGGGTCGATTTCGATCGCACCGTGCAACGTGAACGTAAACCAGCGACCCTCCCGGTGCTGCCAGTACAGCGGAGCGTCCCAGCGTTGCGCCTGCACGGTGTCCCAGCCCAGCGACAGCCACAACTCGGGCCGCCGGTATCCGCCGTCGTCGATGAACGCCAGGAAATCGCCATGCGTCACCGGGTGCGATGCAAGCTCGAACGGCGCGACATACGCGCGATGGCGCGGCCCCTCGTTGTCGAACGCGAAACCGTCGCCGGCGTGACCGAATTCGGACAAACCGCCGTCGTAGCCGATCCACGCCGGCGCGCGTGCCCGCACCGGCGTCAGCGGCCACGTCCGCTGGTAGGCGGGCTGCAGCGGATTCTTGGACAGCAGATGCTTGACGTCGGTGAGGATCAGCTCCTGGTGCTGCTGCTCGTGGTGGAGCCCGAGCTCGATCGTCGCTGCAGCGTCAGGCGGCAGTGGACTCGACAGCAGCGCGCGCATCGCCTCGTCGACGTACGCGCGATACGCGAGCACGTCGTCGAGCCCGGGGCGAGACAACAGGCCGCGCTCGGGACGCGGGTGCTTGTCACCGACGGCGTTGTAGTACGAGTTGAACAGCACGCGATACGCGGGATGAAACGGGCGATACCCCGGCTGCCCTGCGAGCACGAACGTGTCGAAGAACCAGCTGGTGTGCGCGAGGTGCCACTTGACGGGGCTCGCGTCGGGCATCGACTGCAGCGCGCAATCCTCGGCCGACAGCGGCGCGGCGAGCGCGGCCGTCTGCGACCGGATCACGTCGAACTGGTGAACAAGCCGGGCCGAAACGGGCGCCGGCGCGCGAAGCGGGGTGCGGGCCATCGCGAACTCCAGCGGCCGTTGAGAAAAAGAGCTTACGCCGTGATTCAGTCGGCCGCCATCGGCGCCGGCTTACGGTGGGAAGCGGCGTTGTCCTACGCCGGCTGGCAGCGCGGACAGTAGAACAGGCCGCGTCCACCCGCATCCGCGCGACGGATGCGGCTGCCGCAGGCCCAGCAGCGTTCGCCTTCGCGTGCGTAGACGCGGAAGCGGTAGTCGGCGAACGGGCGGCCCTGCGCGCGGAGTTGTCGGGCCAGAGCCACGTCGTTGGTGACGCCGCCGGTGCGGAAACTCTGCCGCGGCAGCGTACGAATCGCTGCGGCGAGCCGCCGGAGATCCGGTGCGGCAAGGTCGCGCGGGCGCACGTCGGCACGAAGGCCGGCGACGAACAGGATGTCGCTCCGTAGATAGTTGCCGAGTCCCGCCACGAAGCGCTGGTCGAGCAGTAGCGCGCCGAGCGATCGGCCGCGATGACGTGGATCCACGAGTCGGGCAGCGATCGCCGCCGGTGTGAGCGCGGGATCGAAGACATCGGGTCCGAGCCGCGACAGGAACGGATGCCGGGCCAGCTCATCGGCACGCAATAGCTCGATGTCCGTCGCGGACCAGAGCTCGGCGCGGTGGCGCGCCGTGGCGATGACGACGCGCACGCTCGGCCCCTCGGCGCTCGCTCGTGCGGCGACATGCACGTGCCACTCGCCGTAGAGCTGGTTGTGGCTGTAGTGGGTGATCCCGCAGTCGTACTCGATCAGCAGCGACTTGCCGTGCGTGTAAACGCGCCGGATGCCGGTGCCGGCGAGCCGACGCGCGCGGCGGGCAAGTCGGGGCAGCCGGTATTCGATCCGCGTCAGCGGTCGCCCGACCAGCACGCGCGCGAGCTGGGCGGCGGCGCGACGGATTTCCGGGCCTTCGGGCACGGTGCCGCTACTTGTAGCGCGTCAGCGCCGCCTGGCACGCCGAGCCGTCGAAATCGCGTTTGCACGTGTCGCGCACGGCGCCGCAGATCGCACCGCCGATGCCCTGCATCATCGACGTGACGGCGTCGCCGACACCCTTGGCTTCGTCGACGGCCTTGGGATCGGCGGCCTTCGTGCGCGCGGCGAAATCGGCCGTCGCTTTGTCCGCCTGCGAACCGATTTCCTTCAGGCACGTCGCATGCGCGGCGTCGATCCGCCGTTCGTTGGACGTCATCAACCACCAGGCAACGACGCCCGCGATGACGATCGCCACGACCATCGCACCGTATCGGGCCGTGAGCAAGCGCATCGGACGGACGCCTGCCGGGCGCAACCGTCAGCGCACAATGACGCGCGCGGCACCGGGCGTGATTTCCCCCACGACCGCCGCGCGCTCGAAGCCTTCGCCGCGAAAGATCGCCAGCACCTTGTCGACGGCGTCGGGCGCGCACGCGACCAGCAGGCCGCCGGACGTCTGCGGATCGGTCAGCAGCGCCTGCGCCGTCGCGTCGATGCCGGCACCGAGCGTCACATCGTTGCCGTAACCCGCCCAGTTGCGGCCCGACGCACCGGTGAAATAGCCGTCCTGCGCCAGTTCGCGGGCGCCCGGATGGAGCGGCACGCGTGCCCAGTCGAGCACCGCGCCCGCCTGCGAGCCGCGGCAGATCTCGAGCAGATGGCCGAGCAGCCCGAAGCCCGTGACATCGGTCAGCGCGTGCACGCCGGGCTGGTTACCGAGCGCGATGCCGGGAGTATTCAATTGCGTCGTGCTGGCGATCATCGCCGCATACCCGGCAGCATCGAGCTTCTGCTTCTTCAGCGCGGCGCTATACACACCGACGCCGAGCGGCTTGCCGAGCACCAGTGCGTCGCCGGGTTGCGCACCAGCGTTGCGTTTCAGGTTGCGTGGATCGACGAGGCCGATGGCGACCAGCCCGTAGATCGGCTCGACCGAATCGATCGTGTGACCGCCGGCGATCGGGATGCCGGCGCGCGCACACACCGACTCGCCGCCTTCGAGAATCTTTCGGATCGTGTCCACCGGCAGCTTGTTGACCGGCATGCCGACCAGCGCCAGTGCGAACAGCGGCGTGCCGCCCATCGCGTAGACGTCCGAGATGGCATTGGTTGCCGCGATCGCGCCGAAATCGAAGGGGTCGTCGACGATCGGCATGAAGAAGTCGGTCGTCGCGACGATCGCTTGCGTGTCATTGATCCGGTACACCGCCGCGTCGTCCGACGTCTCGATGCCGACCAGCAGCTCCTTGGGCAGCAGCGAGGGCCCTGACTTGGCGATGATCTGCTGCAGCACGCCGGGGGCAATCTTGCAGCCGCAGCCGCCGCCGTGGCTGAATTCGGTGAGTCGCAACGGGACTGCGTCGGGAGCGTTCATCTTGAATCCTCGGGTCAGGCCGGGCTGGTCGCCCGCTGTGGTGCCAGTTTACCGGTGCGCGCCTCGGCTGCGGTCAGCGCGTGCGCGACGCAGGCAAAAAGCGCTCGACGCTCGGCCGCCGGCGCGAACAGCGGCGCGCGCGCCGCGCACTGTCGCTCCAGACTGGCCAGCCACGCGCGATCCTCCGCTGCGCGCACGACCAGCGCTGCCAGCGCGGCGGCGTCACCGGCGGCGAAGTACCCGTCGTAGCCCGCACCCAGCATGCCGAGGTTGCCGGAAATGCGGCTTGCGAGCACGGGCGTCCCCGCGGTGATCGCCTCGACGACCACGTTCGCGCCGCCTTCCATTCGCGATGGGCACAACAGCAAGTGGGCACGCTTGATCGCCTGCCGCGTCCACGCGTGCGCGCGCGGCCCCAGCCAATGCACGCGCGGGTCCGACGCGGCCAGCGCGCGGGCGGCGGCGCCGAGTTCGGGATCGAGCGCGTCGCCGATGATCGTCAGCGTCGCGGGAATCGATCGAGGCAGCCGACACCAGGCATCGAACGCCGTCGCCGGGTCCTTGACCGGCCGCAGGTGCGCGACCAGTACGCAATGCAATCGTTCACCGGATTTCGAGCGGAACGGCTGCAACGCGCGTGCCGATTGCCGGACCACGTCGACGTCGTCGCGACGCGACGGCGGTACATATTCGCGCGCGTCGTCCTGCAGCACCAGCAGGCGGTCGGCGTCGGCCAGCGACGCGCGCGCATCGACGTCGCCGTCGGGCAAGTCGCCGTAGAGATCGGTGCCGGTCAGCACGACGACGAGCGCACGTTCGGGATACGCGGCCCGCCACGCTGCGATTGCTGCGCGGCTGCGTCGTGCGTGCAGCGCGACGAGCGCCCGCGCGCGATTGCGCGCACCGCCGGTTACCGCCTGGTCGGCCGCTTGTAGAATCACGCGATAGTCGGGCGCCAGCATCCGCGCCCAGCGGGCGGCCGTGCGCCAGTTGCCGTTGTTCGCGGCCGCCAGGTATGGCGTGACGAGGAGCAGCGTGGGCGTGATCGAACGGGACATCGTGCGCGGCAACGGGGCGGCGACGCACTCGGCATCGGCCATCGCGGCAGCGTTGCGGGATGCACGCCATCATACGCTCGGCATCTATGCGCACCTGACCGATGCCGAGCGCCGCTTTCCGCAGCTGACAGTCGTCAATCCGCCGGCGTGGGAACTGGGTCACGTCGGCTGGTTCCAGGAATTCTGGTGCCTTCGACATTCGCAGGTCGATCTGACTGCCAAGCGTACACAGTCGCGGATCGCCGCCGCCGATACCTGGTGGGACTCGGCGAACGTGCCGCACGCGACGCGATGGGACTTGCCCCTGCCGGACGCCGCCGCGATCGACGCCTATCTCGCAGATACGCTGGCCGCGACGCTCGAGGCGTTGGCTGGCTCGCGCGACGGCGAGCGCTATTTCTTCGAGCTCGCGCTGCGGCACGAGGACATGCACGCGGAAGCGATGCTGATGACGCTGCAGACGCTGGCGCTGCCCGCGCCCGCGTCGTTGCGCTCGCCGCCGCCACCGGCGTCGGCCCCGGCGATCGACGTGGACGGCGATGTGCGTTTCGCCGGCGGCGAATTTGCGCTGGGTACCGCGCGCGGCACCGATGCGCACCGGTTCGTGTTCGACAACGAGAAGTGGGCGTATCCGGTCGTCGTCGCGCCGTTTGCCCTGTCGCGCCGATGCGTGACCAACGACGAATTCGCCGTGTTCGTCGATGACGGCGGCTATCGGCGGACCGAATGGTGGACGGCCGCCGGACGGGACTGGCTCAAAGGCGCAGGACGGCACGGCCCGGCGTACTGGCGGCGCGCGGCCGGTGATTGGGAAGTCCGGCGCTTCGACCGGTGGCTGCCGCTCGATCATGCCGCGCCGGTCCAGCACGTCAATGCCTACGAAGCCGAGGCGTGGTGCGCATGGGCCGGCCGGCGGCTCCCCACCGAAGCGGAGTGGGAGTTCGCCGCGCGGGCCGGGCTGCCGCCCTCGGGCGACGATCCCCGGCCGACCGCCGCCAACCTCGATTGCCACCTTGGAACGCCCGCGGCTGCGCGGGCGCCCGCGGGCGGCGAGTTGGCGCAGATGCTCGGTGATGTCTGGGAGTGGACGGCATCGGAGTTCTCCCCATACCCCGGTTTTGCCCCCGATCCCTACGCCGAGTACTCGGCGCCGTGGTTCGGTGACCACCGGGTTCTGCGCGGGGGCAGCTGGGCGACCCGATCGCGCCTCGTTCATTGCCGGTTCCGGAACTTCTATCGACCCGAGCGGCACGACGTTTTTGCCGGTTTCAGGACCTGCGCCGCCGATTGATGCACTGCAATATCGCAGTGTTGTTGCGTAAACCGACGTACGGCCGCAGCCGCAGGTGCGCGCGGCTTCCCATGGCAGGGGGGCTGGCGTAGCATCCCGCGAGCGACCACGGTTCGGACACTCCAGATGACAGGGATGGAGGCGTCACGTCGACAACACGACCGGGCGCGCCACTGTGGAGGCGGTTTGGACCCAACGGATATCAAGCACCCCGATTACTTTCACAAGGTCGTTGATTGCCAGTGGGCATGCCCGGCGCATACGCCGGTACCTGAATACATCCGGTTGATCTCGGCAGGGCTTTATACCGAAGCCTACGTCGTCAACTGGAAGTCCAATGTCTTCCCGGGCATCCTCGGCCGAACGTGTGATCGGCCGTGCGAGCCCGCGTGCCGGCGAGGGCGCGTCGAGGACGGCTCGCCGGAGCACCGGAAAGCCGACGCCAAGTCGGAGCCGGTCGCGATCTGCCGGCTGAAGCGCGTCGCCGCGGATTTCAAGGATGACGACATCAGC
>Ga0207668_10001096_pt1 | contig 16127 bp, 14 predicted proteins | sample KBSS43metaG_FD_184323 | JGI IMG/M metagenome (GOLD analysis project Ga0207668, IMG submission 184323) | Switchgrass rhizosphere microbial communities from Kellogg Biological Station, Michigan, USA - KBS S4-3 metaG (SPAdes) (version 2) | ecosystem: Host-associated > Plants > Roots > Rhizosphere... | reverse complement strand
CAGCGATACCGAGGTCATCATCCACCTCGTCGCCACCTCCTCCTACCGGACCCTCATCGACAAGTTCATCGATGCGCTGAAGCAGGTCGAGGGCGCCTATTCGCTGGTCTGCATGACCCCCGAAGGCATGATCGCCTGCCGCGACCCGCTCGGCATCCGGCCGCTGGTCCTCGGCCGCGTCGGGGATGCCTATATCTTCGCCTCGGAGACGGTGGCCCTCGACGTGGTCGGCGCGACCTTCCTGCGTTCCGTGGAGCCGGGCGAGATCGTCATCGTCTCGAACCAGGGGCTGCGCTCGATCCGCCCGTTCGCGGCGGTGGCGCCACGGCCCTGCATCTTCGAGCACGTCTATTTCTCGCGCCCCGATTCGATCGTCGATGGCTCCTCGGTCTACTCGGTCCGCAAGCGGATCGGCGCCGAGCTCGCCAAGGAGAACCCGGTCGAGGCCGACATCGTCGTCCCGGTGCCCGATTCGGGCACCCCCGCCGCGATCGGTTACGCGCAGGAAAGCGGCATCCCTTTCGAGCTCGGCATCATCCGCTCGCACTATGTCGGCCGCACCTTCATCCAGCCCGGCGACCAGGTCCGCCATCTCGGCGTCAAGCTGAAGCACAACGCCAACAAGGCGCTGATCGACGGCAAGCGCCTGGTCCTGATCGACGATTCGATCGTGCGCGGCACCACCAGCCTCAAGATCGTGTCGATGCTGCGCGAGGCGGGCGCGCGTGAGATCCACATGCGCATCGCCAGCCCGCCGACCCGGCACAGCTGCTATTACGGCGTCGACACGCCCGAGCGCGCCAAGCTCCTTGCCGCGCAGATGTCGGTCGCGCAGATGGCCGATTACATCAATGTCGACAGCCTCTCCTTCCTGTCCATCGACGGCCTCTACCGCGCGCTCGGCGAGGACATGCGCGAGGAGGCCAAGCCGCAATATTGCGACGCCTGCTTCACCGGCGACTACCCGACCCGGCTGACCGACCAGGAGGAGGTCGCCCCGGTCGACCAGCTCATGCTGCTGTCGGAGCGCGTTGCCTGATGTCGAAGACCCTTGAGGGCAGGCTCGCCCTCGTCACCGGCGCCAGCCGCGGGATCGGCGCCGCGACCGCAACGGCGCTCGGTGAGGCCGGCGCCCATGTCATCCTCACCGCGCGCACCACCGCGGGGCTGGAAGAGGTCGAGGAGAAGATCCACGCCGCCGGCGGCACCGCCACCATCGCCCCGCTCGACCTGGTCGACGGCGACAGCATCGGCCGGCTGGCCGGGGCGATCGGAGGGCGCTGGCCGGCGCTCGACGTGCTCGTCCTCAACGCGGCGATGCTCGGCACGCTGGCGCCGGTCTCGCAGATCGATGCCAAGGAATTCTCTTCGCTGCTGACCCTGAACCTCGGCGCGCAGCAGGCGCTGCTCGCCGCCTTCGACCCGATGCTGCGCGCCTCGGCCGACGCGAAGGTGATCGGCCTGACCTCCTCGGTCGGTGCCCAGCCGCGCGCCTATTTCGGTGCCTATGGCGCGTCGAAGGCGGCGCTCGACACGCTGCTGCTGGCCTATGCCGCGGAGGTTGAGGCGATCAGCAAGATCCGGGTGGCGATCGTCGACCCCGGCGCGACGGCGACGCGCATGCGCGCCAAGGCTTTTCCCGGCGAGGATGCCAGCACGCTGAAAGGCCCCGAGGTGGTCGCCGCGCGGATCGCGGCACTGGCCGGCGAGGCGTTCGAGACAGGCACGCGGGTCCGGGTTTCAGCCTGACCAATCCTCCCCGGTACGGGGAGGGTTTCATTTTTTCCGCCCCGCCGCCAGCGCCCGCTCGCGCGCTTCGCGGTGGCCGATGATCTTTTCCGGATAGCCGTTCGGTCGCGCCTCCGGGTCGTGGATCGCCTCATCCGGCAGATCCGCCAGTTCGGGCACCCATTTCCGGATGTAATCCCCCGCGTCAAACTTCGCGCTTTGCGACAGCGGCGCCATGATCCGGCCGAACGGGTTCGAATCGATCCCCGTCCCCGCCACCCATTGCCAGTTCACCGCGTTGTTGCCGTAATCGGCGTCGACCAGAGTGTCCCAGAACCAGCGTTCGCCGCGCCGCCAGTCGATCAGCAGGTGCTTGATCAGGAAGGAGGCCGCGATCATCCGCACCCGGTTGTGCATCCAGCCGGTCGCCCACAGCTCACGCATGCCGGCGTCGACGATCGGATAGCCGGTCAGTCCCTTCGTCCAGGCGCGGAAGTCGCTGTCCGCGCGACGCCAGGGGAAGCGGTCATAGGCGTCGCGGCCGTTGCGCGATCCGTAGTCGGGGATGATGTCGACGACGTTCGAGGCGAAGTCGCGCCACGCCACCTCGCGCAGGAACGGCCAGGGATCGCCCCCCGCGTCGCACAGCGCGTGCCAGACCGCCGCCGGCGAGACCTCGCCGAAGTGAAGATGCGGCGAGAGGCGCGAGGTTCCTTCGACGGCGGGCAGGTTGCGATCGACGTTGTAATCGTCGAGCCGCGCCCGAAAGCGATGGAGCGCGGCCCTGCCGCCGGCCTCGCCCGGCGTCCACACATCGAAGCCGCCTGCCCAGTCCGGCTTGGTCGGCAACAGCGACCAGTCGGCCAGCGCGTTCCCTGCGATCTGCTGACGCGCGCCCTCCAGCCCGCGCGGCACGCTCAGCGGCGGGGGCGGCGGCATCTGTTCGCGCAGCGCCCGCCAGAAGGCGGTGAACATGCGGTAGCGCCCGCCGCTGCCCGTGCGAATGCCGTCCGGGTCGGCCAACAGGCGGCCATCGTGGAGCCGCAGGTCGAGGCAGTCGGCCTTCGCCAGCGCCGCCTCCGCCTGCTTCCACCACGGCTCGTAATGATGAAGGGCATGGACGGCGCTGGCGCCGATCTCGCGCGCGACCGTGGCGACGACCTTTTCCGCACGGCCCCTGCGCAGGACCAGCGGCACGCCCATCTCCTTCAGCGCGGCGCCGAGGGCGGCGAGGCTGTGGTGCAGCCACCAGCGTTGCGCGCCGCCGATCCGCCAGTCGCCCGGGGTGTCGTCGTCGAGGACGTAGAGGCCGACCACCGGCCCGGCTTTCGCCGCGGCGGCGAGTGCGGGCTGGTCGGACAGGCGCAGGTCCTGGCGAAACCAGACGATCACGGGGTCGGCCATCGGGGGTCTCCGGTTCAGGCGAAGGCGGCGTTGGCTTGCGCCATCGTCAGCATCGAACGCACGTGACGCCGCGCGATGTCCACGCGCTCGGCGGCATAGCCGCCGCCGAGCGTGCTCGCGACCGGCACGCCGCGGCGACGCGCCTCCTCGATCACATAGGTGTCGCGCGCGGCCAGCCCCGCATCGCTCAGCTCCAGCCGGCCGAGCCGGTCGTCGCGATGCGGGTCGACGCCGGCCTGGTAGAGGACCATGTCCGGCGCGAAGCCGTCCAGCAGCGCAGGGAGATGTGCGGCGAGGATCGCGAGATATTCGTCATCCTCGACCCGGTCGGGCAGCGCCACGTCCAGGTCCGACTGTGCCTTGCGATGCGGGAAGTTCTTCTCGGCATGGATCGAGAAGGTGAACAGATCGCGCCGCCCGGCCAGCAGCGCGGCGGTGCCGTCGCCCTGATGGACGTCCAGGTCGACGATCAGCACGCGGCGGCGCACCCCTTCCGCCACCAGCCGGTGGGCGACGATCGCGAGGTCGTTGAACACGCAATAACCGGCGCCCGTCTCGTAAAGGGCATGGTGGCTGCCACCGGCGGCATTGGCGGCATGGCCATGTTCGATCGCACGCAGCGCGGCGAGCCACGTGCCGCCCGGCACATGCGCCGAACGGCGCGCGATCGGCTCGGTGATGGCGTAGCCGATCCGCCGCTCCTTCGCCGCCGGCACCGCGGCGGCGGCGACTTCGGCGACATAGGCGGGATCGTGGACCGCCTCGATCCACGCGCACGGCATCGGATCGGGACTGTGGACGGTGTAGGACGCACCGGACTCGGCGAGGGCGTGCATCACCAGGCCGTATTTGTCGGCGACCGGCTCGCCGCGCCACGGGACGACGTAATTGGGGTGGTGGACGACGTGGAGCATCTTGAACCGGCGTTCTACTTGTCCGAACGGGTGCCGTCGCGACCCACGCGAGGAGTGCTCATGACCATCGATCTTCCCTATCGCCCCGCCGCCGGCGTGATGCTGCTCAACGCACAGAACCAGGTTTTCGTAGCGCAGCGGCTCGATAGCACGCTCGAAGCCTGGCAGATGCCGCAGGGCGGGCTCGACCCCGGGGAGGATGCCCGCGCCGGCGCGCTGCGCGAACTGGAGGAGGAGACCGGCATCCCGCCGCACCTGACGGAGGAGATCGCCTGCGCCACCAGGGAGCTGTTCTACGACCTTCCGGACGATCTGGTCGGCAGGATGTGGAAGGGCAGGTACCGCGGCCAGCGCCAGATGTGGTTCCTGCTGCGCTTCACCGGCACCGACGCGGACATCGACCTGGACACCGCGCATCCCGAGTTCCGCGCCTGGAAATGGGCTGAACCGGGCGATCTTCCCGACATGATCGTGCCGTTCAAGCGGCGTTTATATGAGGATGTGCTAAGGGAATTCGCCGCATTTCTGTAACTTTCGAAAGGCTCCCGGTGCTGCGGTGGACCTGTGCGCTCTTCCTGGCAGCCTTCGCCGCGACGCCGGCGGCGGCCACCCTGCCGGATCCGATCCGTGCGATGGTGGAGAACGCCTTCGCCACCAATGACGCCGCCACCATCGCCGCGGTGGTGAAGGTCGCCAAGGCGACCAGCCCGGCCGATGCCGGCGAGATCGACGCGCTGGTCGGCGCACGGCAGAAGCGGCTGGACGAGCAGGCCGCGCTCAAGCGCGCCAGCACGCCCTTCCTGAAGAGCATCGACGGCGAGCTGGAATTCGGCGTGACCAACGTGACCGGCAACACCAGGAGCCTCGGCGCCTACGGATCGGTCAAGCTGACCCGCAACGGCCTGCGCTGGCAGCACCAGCTCACCGCGCGGGTCGACTATCTGCGCACCAACGGCGATACTACGACCGAGCGCGCCTCCGCCGCCTATGAGCCCAAGTACAAGTTCGACGAACGCCTGTTCGCCTATGGCCTGGCCCAGTACGAGCGGGACCCGATCCTCGGCTACAGCAGCCGCTACACCGCCGGCGGCGGCATCGGCTACGCGATCTTCAATACGCCGACGCTCCACATCGACCTTGCGGGCGGCCCGGCGCTGCGCCGGACGGACTTCGTCGACGAGCCGAACAAGTCGACCATCGCCGGACGCGGCTCGGTCGCGGTGCGCTGGCGGATCACGCCCACGATGACATTCACCCAGGACGGCGCGATCTATATCGAGGAAGGCGGCACCAATGCCAGCCTGGTCTCGGCGATCGACACCCGCCTGATCGGCCAGCTCAAGGCGCGCCTGTCCTACGACATCAAGTACGAACGCGACGCGCCGAACGGCAACGACCCGCTCGACACGGTGAGTCGGGTAACGCTGCTGTATAGTTTCTGAGGATCGCTTCTCCCCGCCCACCTGCCGGCGTGGGGCACGCGGATCGATGCTATTAACCAAATCGGTCGCCTCGCACTGGCGTGGATTTAGTCACCTCGCTAGAATGGCTCATGTCCTTGAGCAGCCCTGAATACGCGGCCCTGGAGGTTACTGCCGGCCAGCCGCTCCTGGCTCAGGTCGAACATTGGGCGGCGATCAACAGCGGATCGCGCAACCTGCCCGGCCTGGCCACGGTCGCGGGTCACCTCGCCGATGCCTTCTCTGTCCTGCCAGGCGATCTCGCGCTGCGCGATCCGGCGCCGGTCGATGCCATGGGCGCCGACGGCGTCGCGCGCCCGGTCGACCATGGTCGCAACCTGCATCTCGTCGTCCGCCCGCAAGCTCCGGTGCAGGTCTTGCTGACCGGCCACATGGACACCGTCTTCGGCGCCGACCACCCGTTCCAGAGCCTCGCCTGGCGCCAGGCGGGTGTGCTGAACGGCCCCGGCACCGCCGACATGAAGGGCGGCCTCGCCGTCATCCTCGCCGCACTTCGTGGCCTGGAGGCGAGCCCGCTCGCCCCCCGGATCGGTTACGAAGTGGTGGTCAACAGCGACGAGGAGGTCGGCTCGCCGGGCTCGGCCGCGCTGATCGCCGCCGCCGCGCGCGGCAAGGTCGCCGCCCTCACCTACGAGCCGGCGCTCCCCGACGGCACGCTTGCCGGCGCCCGGCCGGGCAGCGGCAATTTCTCGATCGTCGTCCGCGGCCGCGCCGCCCATGCCGGCCGCAACCCGGAGGAGGGCCGCAACGCCGTCCTCGCCGCCGCGGCGCTGGCCTTGCGGCTGGAGGCGCTGCGCCAGCCGGGGCTGACCGTCAACCCGGCGAAGATCGAGGGCGGCGCCCCCAACAACATGGTCCCCGATCTCGCCGTGCTGCGCGTCAACCTGCGCCCGGCGACCCCCGCGCTGGAGGCCCTCGCCCGCGACGCCATCGCCGCCGCGGTGGCCGGGGTCGCAGCCGAGCGCGAGGTCGACATCCACGTCCATGGCGGCTTCGGCCGGCCGCCCAAGCCGATCGACCCCGCCGCCGCGCGGCTGTTCGGCCTTGTCCGCAATTGCGGTGCCGAACTCGGCCTCGACATCGCGTGGCGGGCGACCGGCGGGGTCTGCGACGGCAACAACATCGCCGCCTGCGGCGTACCGGTGGTCGACACGATGGGCCCGCGTGGCGGCGCGATCCACACCGCGGACGAATTCCTGATCGTCGACAGCCTCGCCGAGCGGGCACGGCTTTCGACGCTGGTCCTGCTGCGCATCGCCGAAGGGGGACAGCCGTGACCTTCGTCATCCGGCCCTCGCGCGAGGACGACCTGCCCGCACTCTACGAGATGGCGAAGCTCACCGGCGGCGGATTCACCAACCTGCCACCCGACCGCGGCGCACTCGCCGAGAAGCTCGCGCGGTCGGCGCGCAGCTTCGCCGGCGCACATGACGATCCCGGCGACGATGTCTTCCTGCTGGTGCTGGAGAACAGCGAAACCGGCCAGGCCCGCGGTACCGCGCAGATCTTCGCGAAGATCGGCCACCGCGTGCCCTTCTACAGCTACCGCCTCGGCGCGATCAGCCAGACCTCGCGCGAGCTCGGCAGGACCTTTCGCGCCGAGATGCTGACCCTCACCACCGACCTCGAGGGCTCGTCGGAGGTCGGCGGCCTGTTCCTCCATCCCGCCGATCGCGCCGGCGGGGTCGGCGTGCTGCTGGCGCGCAGCCGCTACCTCTTCATCCGCCGCCACCGCGCGCTGTTCGCCGACCGCACCATCGCCGAGTTGCGCGGGCTGATCGACGAGGCCGGCAGCTCGCCCTTCTGGGACGGGATCGGCGCGAAGTTCTTCGGCATGGCGTTCCGCGATGCCGACGAGTTCAATGCCATGCACGGGCACCAGTTCATCGCCGACCTGATGCCCAAGCACCCCATCTACACCGCGATGCTGCCCGATGCCGCGCGCCTTGCGATCGGCGTGCCGCATTTCAGCGGGCGCGCGGCGATGCGGATGCTGGAGGACGAGGGCTTCCAGCACGACCGCTATGTCGACATCTTCGACGGCGGCCCGACCGTCGCCGTCGCCACCGACGCGATCCGCAGCGTCCGCGATGCCGTCACCGCGACGGTCACCCGCACCGACATCGCACCCGGAGAGACCCGGACGATCGTCTCGCGCGGCAGCCTGCTCGATTTCGTCGCCAGCTTCGGCACCGCCGAACCGGATGCCGCGGGCGTCGGCATCGATCCGGTCGCGGCCGAGGCGATCGGCGCGCGGATCGGCGACGACATCCTCTACATTCTCGGGCGGAGTTGAGGCGGACATGGCGCTGGTGGAGATCAACTTCGACGGCATCGTCGGCCCGACCCACAATTATGCCGGCCTCTCGCTCGGCAATCTCGCCTCCGCGCGCAATGCCGGCGCGGTCGCCTATCCCCGCGCCGCGGCGCTGCAGGGCCTCGCCAAGATGCGCGGCAACATGGCGCTGGGTCTGCGCCAGGGCGTGCTGCTGCCGCATCGCCGCCCCGATGGCGACTGGCTGGCGGCGATGGGCAGCACGATCGAGACCGCCGGCCCCGGCCTGCTCGCCGCGGCGTCCTCGGCCTCGGCGATGTGGGCGGCCAACGCCGCGACCGTCTCGCCAGCGCCCGATACGGCTGACGGGCGCTGCCACCTGACCGTCGCCAACCTCGTAACGATGCCGCATCGCAGCCACGAATGGTCCGACACGCTCGCGCAACTGCGCGTCGCCTTCGCCGACGACCGTCACTTCGCGGTCCACCTCCCCGTCCCCGCCCCGTTCGGCGACGAGGGTGCCGCCAACCACATGCGGCTGGCCGCGGCGCACGACGCACCCGGCATCGAGGTCTTCGTCTACGGCGTTGCCGGCGGCCCCTTCCCCGCCCGCCAGCACCGTGAGGCCAGCGCTGCCGTCGCCCGGCTCAACCGGCTGCGCCCCGACGACGTCCTGTTCGTCGCCCAGTCGGAGGAGGCGATCGCCGCCGGCGCCTTCCACAACGATGTCGTCGCCGTCGCCAACGAGACCGTGCTCTTCACCCACGAGCGCGCCTTTGCCGACAAGGACACGTTCTACGCCGCGCTCCGCGCGAAGCTGCCCGCGGTCGAGATCGTCGAGGTGCCGGCGGCGCGCGTCAGCCTCGACGCGGCGATCCGCAGCTACCTGTTCAACGCCCAGCTCGTGACGCTGCCGCAAGGCGGCATGGCGCTGATCCTGCCGACCGACGCGCAGGACGTGGCGGAAGTCTGGGCCTGGCTGGAGGAGATGGTCGCCGGCAACGGGCCGATCCGCCGGCTGATCCCGGTCGACGTCCGCCAGTCAATGGCCAATGGCGGCGGCCCCGCCTGCCTGCGCCTGCGCGTCGTCGCCGATCCGGCGACGATCGACCCGCGCTTCATCCTCGACGACCGCAAGCTCGACCGCCTCGTCGCGGTGGTCGAGGCGCATTGGCCCGAGCAGGTCGCCGTCGCGGATCTTGGCGACCCGGTCTTCGTCGCCGCTGCCCGCGCAGCCCGGCGCGCGTTGCTCGCCGCGCTGGACCTGGACGACCTTCCCACATGATCCCCGCCACGTCCTCGCTCCGCATCGGCGCCTTCGCGCGGCGGTGGCGCCCCGCGCGCGGCCGGGCGCGGGGCGGGCTATCGGAGGGCCTCGTCTGGCGCCCGCTCGTCTCGCAATATCTGCTGCCGATCGGCCTGCTCCTCGCCTTCGGGCTCGGCGGGTTGTTTGCGGTGCTCTTTCACCTCACCGCGCTGCAGGACCAGGTCGAGCGCCAGCGCGAGATCGGCCTGGTCGCCAATTCGCTGGAAAGCAACGCCACCGCGACTGCCAACAATCTCAGCGACTATGCGTTCTGGGACGAGGCGGTCCGCAACATCGTCATCGATCAGCGGCCCGAATGGGTCGAGAACAACATCGATTCCTACGGGCTGCAGGCGCAGGGCTATCGCTGGATCTCGATCGTCGACGCCACCGACCGGCCGCTCTTTCCACGCCAGGGCCTGATGACGCCATCCGGCGATCGCGATCCGGCCGCCGTGCTCGGCCCCGCCTATGTCCGCCACCGCCAGGCGCTGCGCGACGCCGGGCGCGATCGGAATACGGTGATCAATGGCTATTCGCGCTCCGGCTACGGCGTCTTCACCTACGTCGCCGCCTATATCCTGCCCGCGACCGAGGCGCTGCCACCGGACGCCGGGCGAGGCTATGTGATGACCGTCGCCGCGCGGATCGACGCCGTCTTCCTGCGCCGGCTGGCCGAGCGCCACCACCTGAAGGCGATCCGCTTGACCACCGACCCGCCCGACGCGCAGGCGGCCGCGCTGAAGCTGGCCGACACCGCCGGCAACCCCGTCGCCTGGATCGCCTGGACGCCGCAGCGGCCGGGATCGACCCTGCGCTGGCAGGTGCTGCCGGCCTTCATCCTCGTCGGCATCGTCTGCGTCTTCGCCGCCGCGCTGATCCTCCAGCGTGCCCATGACGGCCTCGACGCGCTGCGCACCAGCGAGGCGCGGGCCCAGCATCTCGCCCGCCACGACATGCTGACCGGCCTGCCCAACCGGCGGGCGATGATCGACGATCTGCGCGACCGGCTCGCCCGGGCGACGACGACGACGCTCCTCTACATGGACCTCGACGGCTTCAAGGACGTCAACGACGTCTACGGCCATGCGCTGGGCGACGAGGTCCTGCGCGAGGCCTCGGCGCGGATCCGCCGGATGGCGGGATCGCGCGGGGCGGTCGCGCGGATCGGCGGCGACGAGTTCGCGGTGCTGCTGACCGAGGCCGAAATGACCGAAACGGTCGTGATCGCCGACGCGGTCCTCGCCGCGATCCAGGATCCGATCGAGGTCAACGGCTTCCGCCTGCGCATCGGCACCAGCATCGGCATCGCCGACAATGCCGGCCTGGCCGGGATCGAGGACCCGGAGGCGGAAATCGTGCGCCGCGCCGACGTGGCGATGTACGCCGCCAAGGCCAACGGCAAGAACCGCTGGCACCGCTACGACCCTGCCGCCGACCGCCTGCGTGCCGAGCGCAAATGGCTGGAGCAGGACCTGCGACTGGCGATCGACCAGCGTGCGCTGACCGTCGCCTTCCAGCCGGTCGTCGACGCCCGCAGCCGGGCGGTGACCGGGGTCGAGGCACTGGCCCGCTGGACCCGCGACGGCGAGGAGATCGCCCCGGAGCTGTTCATATCCGTCGCCGAGGAGAGCGGGCTGATCGTCGACCTCGGCCGCCAGCTCCTGACCGACGCCTGCCGCCATGCCCGCAGCTGGGGGATCTGCCTGTCGGCCAACATTTCGCCGACGCAGTTCTGGGACCGCAACCTCGCCGCCTCGGTCGCCGCGGCGCTCGACCTGACCGGCTTTCCGGCGGCGCGGCTGGAGCTGGAACTCAACGAAAGCTACCTGCTGCGCCGCCCGCGCGCCGCCCGCCAGATCATCGAGGAGCTGCGCGCGATCGGCGTGCGCATTGCGCTCGACGAGTTCGGCCGCAGCTTTGGCAGCATCGGCTTCCTGCGCGAGCTGCCGGTCGACCGGATCAAGATCGATCGATCGCTGGTCAGGGATGTCGCCCGCGACGCCGATGCCGCGGAGATCGCCCGCTCGGTGGTGGCGATCGGCCGCGCGCTCGGGCTGCCGGTCACCGCCGAGGGCATAGAGGGCGAAAGCCAGGCAACGATCATGCGCGCTGCCGGCTGCGACCGGCTGCAGGGCTGGCTGTTCGGGCGCCCGGCCGATCCCGCCTCAGTCGGCGTAATGCTCGGCTGAAATGGGTTGGGCCGGGCGGCACGTTTCTCTGTCCGACGCAATGAAGGAACAGGTCGAAGGCCGGACCCGCGACGACCGCCACCGCAGAAATGGTGCCGGGTGTCGGACTCGAACCGACGACCTACCGCTTACAAGGCGGTTGCTCTACCAGCTGAGCTAACCCGGCGACGCGCTTTCCATGCGTCACGCGACGCCGAAGGTCCATCCCTCGGTTGCGGCGATCGCGGGGGTCAGGCCCGCCGGTGACCAGAGCGCGGAGTTTTCGGCAGCGCGGCGCAGCCAGGCGGCGGTGACGAGCGCATCGGTGCTGTGATCGTCGTGACGATCCAGCGCGACCGAGGGGAGGCCGAAGCTGGCGAGGGCGGCAGAGAGGCTCTCGGCATCCCGCATCTTGGAGAGGCCCCGACGCAGGCCGGCCGCCCGCGCGGCGAGGCTGGTGTAGATTTCGATGAGGACCGGGCCTTCGGCGGGGATCGGGTCGATCGGCCAGACGGGAACCGCACCGTCGAGACGGTGGAGCACCCGCATTCCGGTCAGGCTCGATTTGCCCACCTGCGCCGCCCCGATCAGATTGAAGCAGGAGGAGGCATTGCCGAGGCCTTGCGCGCGACAGGCGCTCTCGACCTGCCGCAACCGGCCGGCCCCGGCGGGAAAGGCGGAACCGGTCCGGGTGGCGCCGGCAACCTGCCTGCGAAAATGCGGCGACGCCTCCTCGTGAGCGACGAAACTGCCGACGCCAAGAAAGGCATCTCCGGTGCAGGTCTCGTCGACGAGGCGCCAGAGCGACCGCGCGTCGGCGATCTCCTCGCGCCAGCCCGGCAGGTAGGCGCCGCGATCGACGAACGGCAGTGTCGGCGAGAAATCGACGCCGATCAGCAGGTCGCTCTTCGCCGCCGCGTGCGCACGCAACCAGTCGAGAATGCCCTGACGCGACCAGCCGCCTTCCGGGCGCAGCAGCACGGGCGGCCTGTCGGCGGCCTGCGTCACGGCAACCGCCAGTCCCCGCGGGCGGGCGACGGCCTCGCCCGACCAGTCGATGCACGCGAACTGCCTGAAGCGCCGCATCAGCCCTTCTTGCGCGCCTTCGGCTTCGGCCGGCTGCGCGTCCAGGCGTGCGAGCGGGCGATCATCGCGGCCACGCCCTCGGGGTCGGGGCTGTCGTAGCGGACCAGCAGGCCGGGCCAGCCCTCGTAATGCGGGGTCTGCCAATACGTCTCGGGTTCGGCCGCCTTGAGGATCTCGATCAGATCGCGGTCGAGCGCGAGGTGGAAGCTGCCCGCCTCCCGCCCCGGCGAGACGAAGGCGCGGCCGTTGGTCTTGACCGCGGGCGCGCCGTAGAAGCTCTCGACGCTCGTGTCGGGCAACGCCAGCGCGAGCGCGACGACCCGGTCCCAGTCCAGTCTGGCCGGGCCGGGGCTCACGCCTCCCGCCGCTCGGCGCGCAGCCGGTCCCAATAAGCGATCCGCTCGGCGATCTTCGCTTCGAAGCCGCGCGGGGACGGCGTGTAGTAGGTCTGCGCGCTCATCTCCTCGGGCCAGTAATCCTCGCCGGAGAAGGCGTCGTCGCGGTCATGGTCGTAGGCATAGCCCTTGCCGTAGCCGATGTCCTTCATCAGCCGGGTCGGGGCGTTGAGGATCGACTTGGGCGGCATCAGCGATCCCGTCTCCTTCGCCGATCGGAACGCCGCCTTCTGCGCGACATAGGCTGCGTTCGATTTCGGCGCGGTGGCGAGGTAGAGGCAGGCCTGCACGATCGCCAGCTCGCCCTCGGGCGAGCCGAGGAAATCATAGGCGTCCTTGGCGGCGAGGCACTGCACCAATGCCTGCGGGTCGGCGAGGCCGATGTCTTCGCTGGCAAAGCGGGTCAGCCGGCGCAGCACGTAGAGCGGCTGCTCGCCCGCGGTCAGCATCCGCGCCATATAGTAGAGCGCCGCCTGCGGGTCCGACCCGCGCAGCGACTTATGCAGCGCCGAGATCAGGTTGTAATGCCCCTCGCGGTCCTTGTCGTAGACCGCGACCCGGCGCTGCAGGAAGGACGACAGGCCGGCAGGGTCGAGCGGGGCGTCGAGCCCGACCGAGAACAGCGTCTCGGCCTGGTTGAGCAGGAAGCGCCCGTCGCCGTCGGCACTGGCGACCAGGGCCTCGCGCGCGCCGGCGGTCAGCGGCAGCGGCCGCCCCTCCTCGGTCTCGGCACGGTCGAGGATCTGGCCGAGCGCCGCGGCGTCGAGGCGGTGGAGGATCAGCACCTGCGCGCGGCTGAGCAGCGCGGCGTTGAGCTCGAAGCTGGGATTCTCGGTGGTGGCGCCGACCAAAGTGACGGTGCCGTCCTCGACATAGGGCAGGAAACCGTCCTGCTGGGCGCGATTGAAGCGGTGGATCTCGTCGACGAAGAGCAGGGTGCGCTGGCCCATGCGGGCGTGCTCGCGCGCCTCGGCGAAGACCTTCTTGAGGTCGGCGACGCCCGAGAACACTGCCGAGATCGCCGCGAAGCGGAGCCCGACCGCATCGGCGAGCAGCCGCGCGATCGTCGTCTTGCCGGTTCCAGGCGGACCCCACAGGATCATCGAGGAGAGCCGGCCCGCCGCCACCATCCGCCCGATCGCACCCTCCGCACCGGTGAGATGATCCTGCCCGACCACCTGATCCAGCGACTGCGGGCGCAGCCGATCGGCAAGCGGGCCGATCGTGGCGGGTTCGGGGGCTTCGGGAGCAAAGAGATCGGCCATCGTCGCCGCGAATATAGGCCGGCGCGTTGCGGGTTGCACATCCTTCACGCGCTTGGCCGGAGACACATGGCGGAAATTTCCAGATGGCGGCCTTGAACTTAGAAACGCATCAAGATATATCTTAGACATGTTCAGACATAGGAACGCTACAGCGATGCATTTCCCCCATCACCACCATCATCACGACGGCCGCGGCTTCGGCGGACGCGTCTTCGGCCCGCGCGGCTTCGGCCGGTTCGGCGGCCGGCACGGCGAGGGCCGGCCCGAGGGCGGGCGGCGCCGCGTCTTCGACTCCGGCGAGCTCCGCCTCGTCGTCCTCAAGCTGATCGCCGACGAGCCGCGCCACGGCTACGACGTCATCCGCGCGATCGAGGATCTGACGGGCGGCGCCTATGCCCCCAGTCCGGGCGTGATCTACCCGACGCTGACCCTCCTCCAGGACATGGGCCAGATCGAGGAGGCCGCCGCCGAGGGCACCCGCCGCGCCTTCGCCGTCACCGCCGAGGGTACCGCCCATCTCGACGAGAAGAAGGAGGAGGTGGCGGCGCTGCTCGCCCGTCTCGCCGATCTCGCCGCGATGCGCGAGAAGACCGATGGCGCGCCGATCCGCCGCGCGATGGGCAACCTGAAGGCCGTGCTGATGCACCGCCTCGGCACCGCCGACGTCACCCGCGAGACGCTGCACGAGGTCGCCGCGATCCTCGACGAGGCGGCGCAAAAGATCGAGCGGCTGTGAGGCTCACCCGCCTCACCCTTCTCAGGCGGCGCCTCGCCGGCGCCGCCACCCCTCCCGATGGATCATCGCATGACCAGCACCAGCACAGCCCGCGTCCCCACCGCGAGCGCCAGCCGCTACCTCCAGCAACTCTGCAAGCACTGGAGCCATAACCTCACGGTCGAATTCACGCCCGAGGCCGGCCGCATCACCTTCCCGCGCGACGCCCGCGGCGCCGACTGGCCGGGCGACGCAGTCGCGACCCTCGCCGCGCATCCGGACAGGCTCGAATGCCGCATCGCCGCCAGCAGTCCCGATCATCTCGCGGCGATGAAGGGCGTGCTCGCCAGCCACCTCGACCGCTTCGCCTTCCGCGAGGCGCCGCTGGCCTTCGACTGGCAGGACGGGTGAACGCCTGCGGGGGGAGATTACCGTAGCGCCTTCTTCGCCAGCGGGCCGGCGCCGCTCTGGCGTTGCCGGGCGATGCGCAGATAGGCCTGCAACAGCACGTCGTTGACCTCGTCCCACCCGTAGCGCGCGCTCGCCGCGCGGCCGGCGGCACCGGCGGCGGCGCGGGCCTCCGCATTCCGGCAGTAGAGCTGCAGCGCATCGGCGAAGCGGCCGACCGCACCGGGGCGGACCAGGCGACCGGTCACCCCGTCCTCGACCAGGCTGGCGCTGCCCGTCGCGACCGCCGCGACCACCGGCAGGCCGGCGGCCATCGCCTCCAGGGTCACGTTGCCGAAGGTCTCGGTGACCGAGGGGTTGAACAGCATGTCCATCGAGGCGACCGCCCGGCCGAGATCCTCGCCCTTCTGGAAGCCGGCGAACACCGCATCGTCGGGCAACCGCTTCTCGAACCACTCGCCCGCCGGCCCTTCGCCGACCACCAGCACGCGGTGCCTGACGCCGCGCCGGCGCAGCATGTCGACGGTGTCGGAGAACACGTCGAGGCCCTTTTCCATGACCAGCCGACCGACGAAGCCGATCACCACCTCGTGCTCGCCGATGCCGAGCGAACGGCGCCACTCGGGCGAGCGTCGCGCCGGATCGAACACGTCGCGCTCCACACCGCGCGACCAGATGCCGACATCGTAGTTCATCCGCTGGTCGCGGAGCAGCTGCGCCATCGATTCAGACGGTGCGAAGATCGCGTCGCAGCGGCGGTAGAAGCGGCGCAGCGCCGCCTCCAGCAGCGGCTCGAGGAAGGACAGGTTGTAATAGCGCGGATAGGTTTCGAAGCGGGTGTGGACCGAGGCGACGACCGGCAGGTTCATCTTGCGCGCGAGCGTCACCGCGCGGTGGCCGAGAATTTCGGGACTGGCGACATGGAAGATGGTCGGCCGGAACGCGCGGATATCGCGCTTGACCCGCGGCGGAATGAACA
>Ga0207668_10001087_pt1 | contig 16183 bp, 14 predicted proteins | sample KBSS43metaG_FD_184323 | JGI IMG/M metagenome (GOLD analysis project Ga0207668, IMG submission 184323) | Switchgrass rhizosphere microbial communities from Kellogg Biological Station, Michigan, USA - KBS S4-3 metaG (SPAdes) (version 2) | ecosystem: Host-associated > Plants > Roots > Rhizosphere... | reverse complement strand
AGTTCGTGCGGTGTCTGGGTAGAGCCCCAGATGGTGAGCTCGGAGGTGCCTGCCGTCCACTCGACGACGATGCCGCGGGTCTCCATCGGCACCGGCACGTACATCTGTTGGTAGATACGTTCTTCGACCACATGGGCCGCCGAGGCGAACAGCTCCTCGTCCGGCGGCATCCCGCCCATCCCGCCGGCGACGTTGTCGGGGTAGGCCTCGTGCACGACGGGAATGTCTTCGGCGGCACCGCCGATTGCTTTGCGGAAGTCGGCGACGGCGGGCAGCTGGGTGTAGTCGACGTCGACGAGGTCGACGGCGTCCTCGGCGAGGTAGCGGCTCTCGGCGATGACGAGGGCCACCGGGTCGCCGACGAACTTCACCTCACCCTCGGCCAGCGGCGGGCGAGGGGTGTCGAGGATGTCCTTGCCCGCGACGGCGTGCCACGCCTCCTTGACGTCGGGATTGAGGTCGTCGGCGACGAACACGGCGTGTACGCCGGGCAGCGCGAGTGCGGCCGCCGCGTCGATGCCCTTGATGGTCGCGTGGGAGAAGGGGCTGCGCACGAAGCACGCGTGCAACATGCCGGGCCGCGTGACGTCGTCGACGAAGGTGCCCTTGCCGGTCAGCAGGCGGGTGTCCTCGACCCTGGGCACCCGCGCACCCGCATAGCGGGTGCTGACGGTTTCGGTGGGTGTCACCTGGCGTTCGCTCCCCTCGATCACTTTCGCGTGTAAGTGATGGTCGTCACGTCGGTGACGAAGCTTCGTTATCGTACACAGAGAAGCGTCGTACCAAAAAGAGAGAGTGGTATTACCGCACGTCACCGGCGGTAATCGAGGCGTGATCGGGCACGTCGTGGTGGATTCGGCCGTCAACGTCGGCCAAGGGACGGCCGCCGCCGCCCCATTTGCGGGCGATGATCTCCGCGGCGATCGAGACCGCCGTCTCCTCTGGGGTGCGGGCCCCGAGGTCGAGTCCGATGGGGCTGGCGAGCTGGCTGAGCTCGGCCTCGGTCAGCCCGAGTTCGCGCAGCCGGTGGAGCCGGTCTTCGTGCGTTTGACGGGACCCCATGGCCCCCAGATAACCGACCCGCGGCAGCCGCAGCGCCACTTCCAGCAGCGGGACGTCGAACTTCGGATCGTGGGTGAGCAGGCAAATCGCCGTCCGAGAGTCGATGGCGCCCTGCGCCTGCTGGGCCGCGAGATAGCGATGCGGCCAGTCGACGACGACCTCGTCGGCGGCGGGGAATCGCGCGGCCGTGGCGAACACCGGCCGGGCGTCGCAGACGGTGACCCGATACCCGAGCAAGGCCGCCTGACGGGTGAGCGCCGCCGCGAAGTCGATGGCGCCGAACACGATCATGCGGGGTCGCGGGGCGTGGCTCGCGACGAACACCTCCATGCCGGTGCCTTGGCGTTGACCGTCGGGCCCGTAGGTCAGCACGGCCGTGCGTCCCGCGGCGAGCAGGCCGCGCGTGTCATCGGCGACGGCGTCGTCGGAGCGGGCCGAGCCGAGCGACCCGTCGACGGAGGTCTCGCCGACCACCAACCGCCGCCCCACCCATTCGGGCTCGGGATGGGCTATCACGGTGGCCACCGCAATTGGGCGGTGCGCCGTGATGTCATCGGCCACGGAGCCAAGTTGCGGAAAAGTGCTTTGCGACAACGGTTCTGCGAAGATGTCGATGATGCCGCCGCAGGTGAGCCCGACGGCAAACGCGTCCTCGTCGCTGATGCCATACCGCTGCAGCTGCGGCCGGCCGGTGCGGACGACCTCGGCGGCGAGCTCGTAGACGGCGGCCTCGACGCACCCGCCCGACACCGATCCGGCCACGGTTCCGTCGGGCGCGACCACCATGGCGGCACCTGGCTGACGTGGTGCGGACCGCATCGTGCGCACGACGGTCGCGACGCCGGCCGTTCCACCGGCGCGCCAGACCGAGAGCAGTTCTTCGAGCACGTCGCGCACAGCCGAAGTCTATGTCCGGCGGGCGGTCACGGCGCGAAAGTCTTGTGCGATCGCTCAGCAGGGCGTTTGGTTGCTACCGTCACCGGGTGCGCAAGCTGATGGCGGCAATCTGCTTGGCGGTCGTCGCACTGGTGCCCGCTTGCAGCAAGAACCGCGAGCCCAACTCCCTCTTCGACGCCGCCGGCTATCACGTGCGTGGCGACACGGTGTACTACCTGCACGCGTTCCCCGGCGAGGCCTTCGAGATCGTCGGCGCCGACGTGGCGTCCTTCGAGGTGCTGGACGGTACTTACGCGCGGGACGTGTCGACGGTGTACATCGACGGCCGGCCGCTCGAGGGCGCCGACCCCGCGAGCTTCGAGCTTCTCGACCGCCCAAACTTCGCCAAGGATGCGAAACACGTCTTCCAGCGCGATCAGCAAGTCAGCGATGACCCGGCGCACTTCGAGCTGCTCGACGCGGACCTTGCGAAGGACGGCGCGCACGTCTACTGGTCGGACGGCACCGTGCTTTCCGACGATCCGGAGCACTTCGTGATCGTGTCGCACCTCGACCACTACCTGTTCACCAGGGACGACGAGACGGTCCACGTCAACGGCGTCCCGATCGCCGGGGCCATCCCCGCGAGCTTCCGCGTGCTCGGCGGCGCGTACGCACTCGATGACCACGCGGTCTACTACTTCGCCGACCCGATCCCGGACGCAGACGGTGCGTCACTGGAGGCGCTTGCCGGCCCTTACGCGCGCGATGCGACGCGGGCCTATTGGATGGGCAAGCCGATTCCCGGCGCCGATGCCGACACGTTCGCCGTGCTGAACGCGAACTTCGAGTGCACCGCCGACGCGGTGCACGCCTACTATCAGGACACCGAGATCGCCGACGCGCACCCGAAGTCGTTCCCGCCCGGCAAGGCCGTCACGCAGTGCTCGGCCACGTCGATCACGTTCGCGGAGTAGCCGTTTCGGCTCTATGCGCCAGCACCAGCATGGCTCGGACGGCCACGCGAATCTCGTCGGCGGTGAGGTCTTCGCCTGCGACGCCGGTCCTGATCAGTTCTGACAGCACGTCGTCGGTGAGCCGACAGCATCTGTCGGCGATCATCACGTCGACGTAAGCGTCCAGGGCATCGGGATTCTCGCCGACCGCCCAGCGCGCGAACAGGTTCCGGTCCTGCTCGGGTACGCCGAGCAATGCGCAGACACCACTCACGGTGCGCGTGTGGTAGCCGCTGACTGGTCGGTTCACTTCAGCCTCCTGGGATTGATGGTATGCGCCTCATGGCGCCAGGTGGCGGCTACGGTGACCGTCATCACCATGGGTGCCCGCTTGTGACGAACCGACGATGAGTGAGCGCGAGCCGTTGAGCAGCAATGACTTTCAGACTCAGCGGACCGATCGTGGGTTCCGCGAAGCCCAGGACGTGACCAAGCTAACTATCGGTCAGGGAAGCGTGCTCCTCGGGTTGGTTGGTCAGAATGGCGGTTTGTCGTCGCCGGGTATCGGCGGTGGCGGGGGTGGCGGTTCCCAGTCGGCGGGGATGTGTTCGTCCTCGGGTGGGTCGTTGACCCATCGGCACCACGGGCTGGTGCTGGGCCGGCCGCCCTTGAGTACGAGCAGTGTCTTGCGCATGTTGTTGCGCCACTGGCGACGGTCGATCTCCTGGCTGCGGGCACGATTGATGCGACGCTGTTCGGTGTTGACCGTTCGCAGCGCGTTGAGCTTGCGGCGCGCAAGTGAGGTGCGTGCCGCCTTGTCCTTCTGTCTGTTGCGTTTTCGCGGTATCGGCTCCGCGCATGCGGGCCGTAGCTGAGGAAAGAGGTCCGCCCCGGCCGGGCTGCTGCGATAGGTGCGGCCCGTCGGCGAGGTCAGTACGACGGCTCCGTCGGGCAGCTGCTGCTCCTGCCACCCTTCGAGACCGCCGTGAAATGTTTTGACCCGGTGGTGTTGTCGGCAATAACACTTGTTGTTGCCGGGAATCGTCAACCCTCCGGCGCTGGGCCGCGCGTGGTTGAACGGCACGGTGTGATCGATGTCGGCGGTCCAGGCCGGACGGTCGCACCCGGGGAAGGCGCAGGTGAGGTCGCGGCAACGGATCCACCGCTCCAGCGCCGCCGAGGGCTGGTAGCGCATCGCCTCGGCGTCGGTCACCTCGGGTTCGGTGAGCAGTCGCAGCGTCGCGGACTCGGCGAGCTGACGTATCTGGTCGGCGTCGATGACCCCGTAGCCCTCGAGATAGCCGGGTTGCTCGCTGCGTCCCTCGACCGTGTCCTGGGTGGCGATGACGTTGATGACGAAGCGTGCGCTGCTGGGCGTGTCGGTGACTCGGGCGGGGCAGTCGGCTTGATCGCAGTTGCAGGCCAGGGGCTGGCCCTCGCTCAGTGCGACCAGCGCGTCGGCACGGCGTTGGGCGATGGTGCGGGTGTCGCCGCTGCACACCGAGGTGGCCAGTTCGGTAAGCCGTTTGTCGACGATCGACGCGGCGGGCGCCGGCAGCGCGCCGTGTAGCCGTGCCATGCCGTTGGGCTCGGCGGTGATGCTGACGTTACGCGCGTTGTCCGCGGTGACGCGGCGCTCCTTGGCGGCCTCCGGGTCGATGGCGCGCACCGCGGCATCCACGGCGTTGATGACCCGACGCCGTGACCAGCACTGCCACTTGAGGATTCGCTCGGCCATCGACTGATCCAGCTGCGCCATCAGGGCGCCGTCGACCAGGTCGGTGCGGGTGATGATGAGTTTCACGGTGGGCCAATCGACCGTCCCGTCGGCGAGCAGCTGCGCGACCTGTGGCAACCGGGTGTCCAGGGCTTCGGCCTGGGCCACGATCTGGCTGGCCGCCATCGGAGACATGTTCATGGCCGCAGACACCTCGGCCGACGTCCTGGCGAACCCGGTGATCAGCGCGTAACCGGGGTCATCGCTGTCGGCGTGCTCGGCTTCGCCGGTGCGATGCCACAGCAGGTCGGCGACGGCCGCCATCCGGCGCGCGATGAGCTTCGACTCCCCGCGCCAGCAGTCCTCGATCTCGCCGACCAAGGCGTCCGGCGATGTGCCTTCGAACATGTGTTCGACTATGCCAGAAAACTACGACCGCGTTGACTCGTCAGAAATGCGCGCGAAAGGGTGATTCGTTGCCTCACTGAGAATGCGCGCGTAGGCCCAGCAGATGGGGTTGACGTTGGCAGAGCGCAGAGCAATCACCGAGACCGCCGCGGCCCGCTACCAGCTGGCGAGTAAGCGCGGTAAGAGCCGAATTCTCGACGAGTTGTGTGCCAACACCGGGTGGCACCGAAACCATGCCCGCAAGGCGCTCAAAGCGGCGCTGCAGCCCCGGATCGTCACCCCGCGCAGTCCCCGGCCGGTGAAGTACGGTCCTGATGTCATCGCAGGGCTGACGGTCTGCTGGACGGTGCTTGGAATGCCCGCCGGCAAACGGCTCGCACCGATGCTCACAGAGCTGGTGGCCGTGCTGCGCCACTTCCGGGAGCTGGTCATCAGTGACGAGACCGCGGCACTGCTGGTGTCGATGTCGGCGGCCACCATCGATCGCCGCCTGGCCGATGAGCGGGCCAGATGCAAGATCAAGGGACGTGTGGGCACCAAGCCGGGGTCACTGCTCAAAAGTCAGATCCCGGTGCGTACCTGGGCCGAATGGGACGACGCCGTGCCCGGCTTCGTCGAGATCGACACGGTCTTTCACGACGGCGGCAATCGCGGTGGGGGCCATGCCTTCACGCTGACGGTCACCGACATCGCCACCGGCTGGACCGAGAACCGCTCGCTACCTGACAGGACGGCCAAGACCGTGTTGGCTGCCCTCAATCACATCGCCGCCGCGATGCCGTTCCCGATCCTGGGCGTGGACTGCGACAACGGATCGGAATTCATCAACGACGACCTGCTGGCATGGTGCCAAGGCCGCCAAATCACCTTCACCCGGTCACGGCCGGGTAACAAGAACGACGGCTGCCACGTCGAGCAGAAGAACTGGTCAGTGGTACGCACCGTGGTCGGCTACTACCGCTACGACACCGCGTCAGAACTGTTGCTGCTCAACGAGATCTGGCAATTGCAGTCCAAGCTGACCAACTACTTCCACCCCCAGCAGAAACTGATGTCCAAAGTCCGCACAGGGGCCAAGGTAGCCAGGAAACACGACAAGGCCACCACCCCGTTTCACCGCGCGATCGATCACCCGGGCATGACCGTGGAACGCATCGTGGGCCTGACCCGGAGGTACTCGCTGATCAATCCCGCCGCCACTCAACGCCAAATCCAGGCGTTGGCCACCCAGCTTTTCACTCTGGCCACCAGCAAATCCCAAGCCGGTGTCCCCGCTCCAGTCACCAAGCGCGCACGCTCACGTGAGGCAACGAAGCACCCTTCGCGCGCATCTTGACATGAGGCAACTTGACGACGGGTCGCAGAAGTTATCCACAGGCCGTCTTGGTTAGTCGGTGCGCTCGATCGCGACCGCCGTGACGATCGCGTGAAGATGCCGCTGATGAACGTCATCACGGCCATACTCTGCGTTTCCCGCAGTTCGGGATCGCGCACGGCGGCGAGCATCAGCTCGATCCGCGCCTTGTTCTGGAGCAGCCCCCGTTCGAGTGGACTCGGCGCTGACCGATGCGATGTTCACGAGGTCGATGTCGGCGACGCGCTGGCCCACGCCGCGCAGCAATGCTTCCCGGGTGCGGTAGTAGTACGACGTGGTGCCGTCGGGCACGTTGGCGGCGCGGTCGCCCCGTTGGTGGGGGTGAGCCCGCGGGAACCCTGCTCGGCCAGCACGCGGATGGCCGCGTCGCACAGTTCCCGTCGGCGTTCCTCGCCGTCGCGCTTACGTGGTGGTGGGATGGTCACGAGTTCATCGGTCAGCGCAGGACGGTTCCGCCGTCGACGTTGATGACCTGTCCGTTGATCCATGCGCCCTCCTCTGATAGTAGGAACGCGACCAGGGCCGCGACGTCGTCGGTCTCGCCGACCCGCGGGCCGCGGATCCGCTTGAGCGCGGAGGCTTCCAACTCTGGCCACTGTGGCGCGGACCGAATCGCCTCCGTTGCGGTGAAGCCCGGGGCGACCGCGTTGCAGCGGATGCCCTCCTTGCCCCAGCGGGCGGCGACATGTCGTGTCAGGGCGCCGATTCCGGCCTTCGCGGTGGCGTACTTCATGGCCGCGACGTCGCCGCGCAGGTTCACCGTCATCACGCGATCCCAGAGGTCGAAGTCGATGTCGACGACGTCGGAGTCGCTCCGGATGGCGGCCATGTCGGCGCCCACGGTGAACAACGCGTCGACACCGCCGTAGCTAGCGGCCGCGGTGGCGATGAGGTTGGCCACCGAGTCGGGGTCGGCGAGATCGAAGGCAACGGCAGTCGCCGTTCCGCCAGTGGTCGTGATTCCTGCAGCGGTTCGCTCGTCGGAGTCCACGGCGACGTCGCCGACGACCACCAGGGCGCCTTCGGCGCATTGGCCGACTTCCTGCTCATCGAGGACGCGGTGCGAGGGGTCAGTCTGGAGGTGATCCCCGACCACGTCCCCTTCGAAGTGGCTGCGCTGAACGAACCCATGGCGGTGGCCCGCCACGGGGCCAACCGTTGCCGGCCGAAGCACTCGGACAAGGTCGTCGTATTCGGCGCCGGTCCGGTCGGGCTCGGGGCGGTGCTCGCCTTCAAATCGCTGGGAGTGGAGCACGTCGTCGTGGCCGACCTCATCCCCGCCCGCCTGGACAAGGCGCTCGAGATCGGTGCCGACGCGGTCGTCAACACCGCTGAAGAGGATGTCGTCGCTCGACTCATCGAACTGCACGGCGAGGGCGAATCGAGATTCGGCGGCAAGGCCGGTACGGACGTCTACCTCGACGCTGCAGGAGCCAAGGCCGTCATCGACATCGCACTGGCCGCCGGCAAGCAGGGCGCCACCATCGGCATCGTCGGAGTGCACGAGGAGCCCGTCCCGATCGAGCTCGTCAACGTCATGAGCGGCGAGCTAACGATCGTCGGGTCGATGGGCTACCCCGACGAGATCTTCGAGGTGACAAAGGATCTCGTCGCCAACTGGGAGAAGTACGCGCTCATCGTCAGCCACACGATTCCATTCGCCGACGTCGACGAGGCGCTGCGGCTGGCGTCGACGCCCGACGCGGCCGACAAGGTGATCGTCACCTTCAGCTGACGAACCGCTCCCGGTAGGTGCTGAACCTGCTCTCGACCTCGGAGACGTTGAGCCCGAGATCGTCCAATGCGTAGATGACGCCGCCATGGCGGCCGCGTGGGTGTTCGACGCAGAACTGAGCCATCGCCGTACGGGCGCGCTCGTCGTAGGGCTGGCCAGCCAGTGCGTAAATCGCTGCGACGGTGGCTGTTTCGTTGGCCATGAAGTCATCGAATCTGACGTCGATGCTCTGCGCCTCGGGCAGCACGTCGCGATCACGCAGGCAGCCGTTGAGCAGGTCATCGGCGCGGTCGAGCCAGTAGCGGGAGATCCGCGCCGGGTCGGGATGGTCGCAGGCCATCCGGGCCGAGTAGCTGATCATCGTCGCCATCGACTGCGTGACTTCGACGGGATCGCGGTGGGTGACGACGAAGGTTGCGTCGGGGAAGGTCTCGTACAACACGGGGAACTGCTCGAGGTGTTGCGGCGACTTCAGCACCCACCGCTGCCCGCCCCGAAGCCACTGCATCGCTTGCAGTGAGCGTTTGAGGTAGGCGTACGACGGCGTTTGGTCGTGGGCCTTGTAGTGGGCGGCATAGTCGGGAACCAGGTTCATGGTCTCGAAGAGCATGCCGGAGATGTCGTTGGCCAGCAGCTGGATCTCTTCGTGGGCGTGGTCGACGGTCATCTCGTGCATCCGCTTGAACTCGGGCATCGACGTGTCGACGATCTCGAGGCCCGCGGCGCAGCGATCGCGGCGTGGCTGTTCGTCCTCGCCGGGTGCGGGAAACGGCTCGAGGCTCTCCCAATACGGCATGTACCGGATGGCGGGATCGGCGGCGATGAGGTTGTGCAAGTGAGTCGTTCCCGTGCGGGGGAGGCCGCAGATGACGATCGGCCGCTCGATCGCGACGTCTTCGATCTCGGGGTGGGCGGTGACGAGCGCCTCCAGCCGGAGTCGGTTGACGAGATTGCCCACCAGCTGCTCGAACACCATCGCGGTGCCGACGTCCGACAGGCCGGACTGCGTCGTCAAAGATCCGCACAACACGTCGAGACGCTCGCGAAACGCCTGGTCGCCCCACTCGTCGAGCCCGGTGCGCTCGACCGCCGCCGCCAACAACGCCTCGGGCGTCAGGTCGAGCGTCGAGCCGTACGCCGAAAGGCCTTCGCGCATCGGCAACGAAGCGTCGGGGTAGACCGGAGCGGACAGGTCGGTCAGGTGAATCGGCGCGGGCCGATTCACCCCTTCACCTCGGCGACGTCGACCACGCGGCATTGCAGGGGTGCGGGCGTCTGTTCAGGGAGGAACCAGCGCAACCAGATGAGGCCCTTGGCCCGGCCCGCGGTGGACACCCAGTTTGGATGTCCGGGATCGGTTGCGCTGACGACGATCTGCCACGATCCGTCGGGTTCGTAGGTGACCTCGGCGCCGTTGATGGTGACGCGCTCGTCGGTGAAGTCGTAGGTATGAAGGAACGGGTTCCACAGGCAGAGGTTCCAGAACACGCATTCGGGCGACGTGCCGCTGACGACGAGTGCCTGGTGCGACTCGAGCTCGTACGCGCCCATGGCGTACGCGGCATCGCCTGCAGCCCAGCCGAATGTCTTCGTGGGCACCGGATATGGATCGTGAATCTCGTTTGGGGGCTCCACCTTCGTCGGCAGGAACGACAGCTGATCGCGAAGCCACGTTCGGGCCGCACGCAACCGTCGCGTCATGTCGGCGCGGTCCTCTTGTCGGCGCTGGGGTCCATCGACGACCTCGATGGTCCAGTGTGGGCGGCTGGCCGTATCGCGTTCCGTCACGTAGTCCCGGGTCAGCGCGAACACTGCATCGGGTTCCAGCTTCAGCCAGGCCCCGGTTTGCGGCGTCGGACTGAGCCACAGTTCGAAGTTGCCGTCTTCGTCGAACTCCAGTGAACGGTCGTTGACCGTTCCGACGATGCGCTCGCTGTACCTGCCGTCGTCGGGCCCGCCGTACACCGTCAGCGAGACGTACACCGCGTCACCACGATTGCCGGTGACCCGGTACGTCCGGTCGGGGTCAATGGGTGAAAGTTGGTAGAACGCATCGGAGTTGTCGCCGCCCCACTTGAGGAACGGGCCGATCACGTCGACCATGCGGGGCCGCGCCTTGTCGTTCCAGACGAATGCGTCGACCGCCACGCGCAGCAGGCTGAACGCCAGCCGGTAGCCGTCGAGCAGGTCGGCCTCGGCCAGCGGCGGGTCGGCGGCGAGCATCTTGGCTTCGACCGCGCGTACCTCGTCGAGCAGCTCGCCGAAGGCCTCGGAGAGCTCGGATTGGGAACCAACTTCGGTCATGCGCACTCCTGCCGCTGGGAACGCGACGAATCGTTACATGCCATAACGTAATGTGTCAACGGGCGGTCAGCGGAAGGCGGTACTGCTAGCGAGCTACCTTCTGCCACAGGCAGTTACCGGTCATGTCGATCGAGAAGAGCTTGGGTACCACCTGCAGCGTCACGACCTGGCCGGGCCCACCCTCGTCGACTCGCGGCGGCCCGACGCCGACGCCGGGCACGACGGCCAGTTGCTCGGCGCGGCAGCGGTCGCCGGGCGTCAGGGGAGTGGCGGTCCAGTCCCCTGATTCGATGACGGGGTTGCGCAGCCCGTCGCCGTGCAGCCTCATCGCGGGTCCGTAGCTCACCCATCGTTCGCCGATCGGATACGGCGTCGCGACCGGCTGCCAAGCTCCGCCGGTGCACACCAGGGGAGCCTTGGCGTCCGGCGGCCAGGTCATCGCATCGACGAGATCAGCCGCGCAGGACGAATCCAATTGCGGCACAGGGGGATCAGCCGCTGCCGTCGCCGGGCCCGCCAGCGCGGCGATGCATAGCACGGCGGCCGTCCAGCGCAGCATCTACGGTGCCTACACCTTCGTTAGGTCGGTCTTCATGAGCATCACGTTGTACTCCGACCACAGCGACAGGTTCCAGTACAGGTCGGTGCCCGTGCCCATCGTCGATGGTGACCACGGATGCATCATCGGCGCGTAGATGCCGCCGGACTGCTGGCTCATCAGCACCTTCGCCGACGACCACGTGCCCTGCGGGGTGTCCGACGTCCGCATCACGATGTTGTTGAACTGGTCGCCGTAGAGCGTGACGTACTTGTTGAGTTGCTTGTTGTACTGGACGGAGAACTCACTGACCTGATTGCCGGGATTGGCAACGCCGCAGGCGCCTTGATCCTGGCCGAAGACGGCGGTGGCCGCGCTGGGGTTGTTCTTGTACCAGCCCGCGGGCGTCGCGCCGATTCCGAACCACCCGCCGGCGGAGCCCTTGCTGTAGTAGTCGTACTTCGTGACGTCGAGGATGTCCTTCTCCAGGACACGGGACAGATACGCCGCGCCTTGGCGGCCATTGGGCGTGCCGTACGAGTAGACGTAGCCGTCGCCCGGCCGTACGAACGCGGCCTGCTGGAAGTTCTGATTGCCGGTCCACGGCTGGTTGTACCGGATGGACGTCGGTGCGACCTTCCAGTTCTCACCGTTGTCCTCGGAGTAGGCGATCCCGGAGAAGTTCGTCGTCCACTGACCGGCCGACCCCCAGTTCGTCACGGACATGAAGCTGAGGTACTGCGTCACTCCGTACTTCGTGCCCGGAGTCGGGATGGAGATGCCCGCGGTCGGGATCAGGGTGATGCCCGGCTGCGCACCGGGCGGGAGCGCCTCGGGGTTGATGATGCGCCGCGCGTACTGCTCGTAGACACCCGGACGCGGGTTGGGCCACAGGGGCATTCCGCCGTACCAGTTCCCGTTCCCGAATTCGCCGTCCGGGACGTCGATCCCATCGCCGAGGACGTGGTCGGAACTGCGCATCAGCACGTTGAACCGCCAGTCCTCGCCCGGCACGGTGCGCAGACCGAAGGTATCGCCGAAGGCGATCAGCACCTGGTGTTCGTCGTACGGCGTCGTCGGGTCGTCGACCATCCCGTTGTCCCACATGGTGCCGACGTCGGTGCCCGAGACGCCGAAGCGGGTCAGCGTGTCGGCGATGTACGGCTTGCCGGGGATCTGGTAGTTGCCGCTCAGCCATTGGACGAAGGACGTCGACGGGCTCACCTGCGGGTTCCACCCGGGGGGCGCGGCCACGTTGGCAACGGCCGCGGCGGCGAGCATCAGGCTGTTCGTCTGGACCGACGGGGTTGGGGCTGCCGTCGTTCCGCCGGTGACCGCGGACACGAAGTTCTCGAACTCGCGGCGGGCGAACGCGAGCAGCGACCATGCCATCGGAGGTTCGGCGGGCGTCGCGGGCCCGCTGCCTGCGATGGGGCCGAGCACCATGCCGACGATGCTCGTCACGAGGTTGGTCATGATCGTCAGCGGATTCACCGGTGCCGCAGCCGGTTCCGGGTCGACGGCGGCCGGAGCCACGGTGGCCGACGACAACGCGAAGGTGGTCACGGTCGTCCGCGATGTCGCAGCTTCAGGCTCGGGCTCCGTCGTGGCAGCGGCCGTCACCGCGGGCGGGTCGGAGTCCTGCTTCTCGACCACCTTGGATTCCGGCTCGGACGCCCCGGCGACGGCAGCGGCGGAGGCCTTGGGCTCTTGCGGCGTCTTGTCCTCGGCGGGGCGCGACGAGTTCTTGGGCTTGGTCGCGGGTTCGACGGCCGGTTCAGTCGGTTTGGCGGGCTCAGTCGGCTCGGTGCCGGGCGACGTTCCGGTGTTGGTCTGCGCGCTCACTTCGCCCGACGCAACGGGTTCGGTGACCTTGGTCGGCGCCGGCTCGGTGGTGTCCTCGTCGGCGGGTTCGGCGGCGGTCGACGGCTCGGGTGCAGTCGACGGCGCCGGGCTCGGGTCGGCCTGCTCGCCTGTGGTGGCTGAGGTCGTCGACGTATTGGTCGTCGTGTTGGACGTGGTGTCGGTGCCGTCGGCGTTCGCGACGCCGTGACCCGTCACGATCGCGGTGCCGACCCCCAGGGCGACGGCCAGTCTGCCCACTCGACCCACGTATGCGGAGGCTCCCATGATGTCCCCTCGTTGAGGCTGCTCGTTCTCCTCCCCCGTCAATATGCATTGAATCGCATCTGCCAAGAGGTCGCGAGCAAACTCGCAAATTGCCTCAACTTTCACACGCGTCTCGCCGGCGCGGCACGTCAGTCCAGCTTGCGCAGGGCTTCCTCGTACAGCTCGAACGCGTCGGAGAGCCCGTCGCCGACCCAGGCTTCCACCAGTCCAACTTTGTCGGCGACGAGCTGAACCTGAGTCGCCCAGCGCTCGAACTCGTGGTCGCTGCGCAACGAAGCGAGCTGATCGCGGGTGCCCTGAATCAGGATGAAGCCACCGAGTTCACTGCTCTGCGGCTTGAGGATGGCGGTGTCGAACCGCTCGATCCGTCCGCTGCCCACTAGCTCGTCGAGGTAGTCGGTGATCGTGTGCTTGAGCAACTCGAGCGCTTGGCGTTCGCGTCCGCGGGTCGGAATTCCCCATGCCACCCAAAGCCCAGCTTCGGCCACGACTTCCTCCTTGGTCGGACGGTCGTCGAACGAACATATCGGGTCCGCGAAGCTTGGCTCTGGCCCGAGCGGGCCAAATCTGGCGCTTTCAACTGAGCTTGGCCCCTGCGTGCGTCACGCGAGGGCAAAAGAGCTTCACATGGGCAACGATCTACGCCACCCTTGTGTATTCTCCGATATTGACATCAGCGGCAATTAGCTGTGAGGGGTCTGAATGGGGTTGGACGGAGGCGGGGCGTCGGTGAGTCACGGAATCTACGAGCTATGTCTGTGCGGCCACCGATACCCCGAGCACTCGATGTTCGACGTGTGCCACGGATGTAGCGCCTGCGACGACGTCGACGAGCGCATCGGCGGCGGATCGGACGAAGATCATCCGTACCGGCAATGCGACTGTCGCGAGTTCAGAAGCGTCGGCGAAGACGAGCAGATCGCCGGTTAGCCACCCGGAACGCAGACTGTAGCGATGCCCCGCATCTCACCGCTGCCGCCCAAGGAATGGCCCAAGGAGTTCCGCGCCGCGATGGCGGCCCTGCACCCGCCCAATCAGCGCCACCCAAGCATGCCGACCGAGAACCGGCCCAAGGGGCTCAACGTGCTCGGCACGATGGCCCACCACCCCGCGCTGGCGCAGGCATTCTTCACCTTCAACGGCCACATCCTGTTGGCGACCACGCTGACCGAGCGTCAGCGCGAGCTCATCGTCATGCGGGTGGCCGCGGTGCGGAAGTTGGGCTACGAATGGGTGCAGCACCTGTTCGTGGCGCGTGATGCCGGCCTCACCGACGAGGAGATCAGCCGCATCGGCTACGGTCCCGACGCGCCGTTTTGGAGTGAATTGGACGCCGCGATCCTGCGCGCCGTCGACGAACTCATCGAGGTCGCGTGCATCAGCAGGCCGACCTGGGACGCGCTGACCGCCGAGCTCGACACCCAACAGGTGCTCGACGTGATCGGCACCGTCAGCGCCTACGACATGTTGGCCCGAATCTTCAATTCACTGGAAGTCGACATCGACGACGACATCGCGGAACTCATGGGCCGCTAGAACGGATCGGTGCTCTTTGGCGGACGTTCACGCGAATCGCATCCGGTTGTGACAACCTCGATTGAAGGATTCCGTTCACGTGGCAGGGGGGCCCATGACCGACGGCAGTCCAGACGAACGGGGGCGAAACCTCGTCGTCTGTCTCGACGGAACGACCAACGAGCCCGAATCCGGGGTCACCAACGTCGCGAGGTTGTTCGACGTTGCGGCGAAGCACGACGGCCAGTTGGTGTACTACGACCCAGGGGTCGGCACCATGGGTTCACGCGCGGCCGTGACCCAGCTCGGGCGGGCCGCGACTCGGGCTGCCGGAACGATCGCCGGGTTCGGGATCAAGGACAACATCGAAGAGGCGTACACCTGGCTTGCGCAGCACTATCGCCGCGGGGATCGCATCTTCGTGTTCGGATTCTCGCGCGGGGCGTACACCGCCCGCGCGCTCACCGGCATGTTGCGCACGGTCGGGCTGTTGCATGCCGACGCCGACAACCTGGTGCCCTACGCGCTCAAGCTGTACGTAAAGAGCGGGCCAGCCAACGATCCGGGTGCGACGCCGAGCGCGGATGCGAAGAAGGCCGAACGCGAGTTTTGGAGGCTGCGCGAGGACTTCCGCAAGACGTTCGGAAACCCCGACTTCCCCAACCCCTTTCAACACACCAAGCAGGTCCGCTTCCTGGGCGTGTGGGACACGGTCAAGTCGGTCGGCTGGCTGAACCTCAAGGCGCGCATCGAGATGGCGCGCTGGCCCTTCACCGCCAACATCGCCAACGTGCAGACGGCACGACACGCGCTGGCGATCGACGAACGGCGACGGCCGTTCGCGGAGTACCGGATTCGTGCTGCAGTCGATGCCACTCCCGACTTCCAAGAGTTGTGGTTCGCGGGCGTACACGGCGACGTGGGCGGTCAGTCCCGAGCTGACGACCGGCTGCCCGACATTCCGTTCAGTTGGCTGGTGACCGAAGCCCACGCCGCTGGGATGAACGTGGACGGGGCGAAGTACCGGCGAATGGTCGGGGTGGACCTCGGCGAGGAGCTGCCGCCCGATCGAGCGCTCGGCGTGATCAAACCCAACTCGAAGTGGTGGGTGCTTGCGGGAGGTTGGCGTCCGCGCCCGATCCGGCCAGACGACGTCGTGCACCCGAGCGTTATCGATCGGATCGAAGGCCTGCGCGACACCGCGCATCCGTACCGGCCCAAGAACCTTCCGGAGGCACTTACCCGCCGTTGAGCCGGGCTACGGACAGTCTTTGTCTGGCAGATCGCGCAGAGTCGGACACGCCTGAGACCCGATGTCGTAAGACCCGTAGCCAGGTGGTGGATCGGGTTGGCCGAATGGCGTTCCGCTGCTCGGCTTCCCCAACCAGTGCTCCCGTTCCGCGGAACCGGCGAACTTGAGCCAGTAGCCATTTGGGTCCGGCATCGATGGTTCGAATACTGCTTCGATGACGCAGTACACGCCATCGTCTCCCAAAGCCCGCTTGCCGCGGAGTGGCTGCCGTTCGTCCAGTCGAACGTCGCGGACCCGCTCAGGACGACGGGCCAG
>Ga0207668_10001080_pt1 | contig 16245 bp, 16 predicted proteins | sample KBSS43metaG_FD_184323 | JGI IMG/M metagenome (GOLD analysis project Ga0207668, IMG submission 184323) | Switchgrass rhizosphere microbial communities from Kellogg Biological Station, Michigan, USA - KBS S4-3 metaG (SPAdes) (version 2) | ecosystem: Host-associated > Plants > Roots > Rhizosphere... | reverse complement strand
GTGACACGTGACCGTGGCGCAGCGCCGGCCACTCGCTGGGCGGGCGGCCTGGCCGTCACCGCGCTGCTGACGGCGGCGGTGAGCGGCGTGATCGCGCTCATCGAGCCCAGCCTGCCGGCGTCGCGCCTCATGGTGCTCTACATGCTGGTGATCCTGCCGGTCGCGATCGGCTGGGGAACTGGCCTCGCGGTGGTTGCGGCACTGCTCAGCACGTCGGCGTTCGCCTATCTGTTCGTGGCGCCGGCGCACACCATCTGGGTGACCGACACACAGGAGCTGATCGGTCTCGGGGTCTTCCTGGTCACGGCGGTGGTGGTGGGCGAGCTGACGGCCCGGATGCGGCGCGCGGCGGTCGAATCGGAGCGCCTGTCGCGCGAGCAGTCCGCGCTGCGGCGGGTCGCCGTGCTGGTCGCCGAGGCGGTGGAACCGGCGGCGGTGTTCGAGGCGGTCACCAGGGAGGTCGGCCTGCTGTGCCGGGCCGACCTGGCCCGGATGGAACGCTACGTCGACGGCGCGGTGGTCGGGGTCGCCGCGTGGTGCAACGCGCCGCCCGCGCCGGCCGTCGGCACCCGGCTGGCGCTCGACGGGCCCGGCGTGGCCCGCGCGGTGCTCGACACCGGCGGTCCGGTGCGGGTGGACAGCTTCGCCGATGCCGCCGGCCAGGTCGCCCGGGAGGCGCGGGACCTGGGCATCCGCTCGTCGGTGGGCAGCCCGATCGTGGTGGCCGGCCGGATCTGGGGGGTGATCGCGGCCTCGACCCGCGGCGAACGGCCGTTCCCGCCGGGCACCGAGGCGCAGATCACCAGGTTCACCGAGCTGGTCGCCACCGCCGTGGACAACGCGCACGGCCGGGCCGAACTGGCCGCCTCGCGGGCCCGGGTGGTCGCCGCCGCCGACGAGACCCGCCGGCGGCTGGAGCGCGACCTGCACGACGGCGCCCAGCAGCGGCTGGTCGCGCTGGCCCTGGACCTGCGGCTCGCCGAGGAGACGGTGCCGGACGGCATGCCCGAGCTGCGCGGCGCGGTGCGCGGGGTCGCGGACGAGCTCACCGAGGTGCTCGACGAGCTGCGCGAGATCTCCCGCGGGATCCATCCCGCGATCCTGTCCGAGGGCGGGCTGCGGCCGGCGCTGCGTACCCTCGCCCGGCGCTCCCCGGTGCCGGTCGACCTGCGAGTGCACACCCGGCGCCGGTTCCCGCCGGCGGTCGAGGTCACCGCCTACTACGCGGTCTCCGAGGCACTGACCAACACCGCCAAGCACGCCGCCGCGGGACACGCGGAGATCGTGGTCGAGGAACAGGACGACGTCCTGCGGCTCTGCGTCAGCGACGACGGCGCGGGCGGGGCCGATCCGGCGCGCGGCTCGGGCCTGCTCGGCCTGCGCGACCGGGTCGAGTCGATGGGCGGGACGATCGAGGTCGCCAGCCCCGACGGCCGGGGCACGACGATCACCGTGGTGCTGCCGCTGTCGACGACCTGACGCCGCCGGGACAGGATGGTGGGTGGAGGTGACGCCGTGCGTGGCTGGCAGGTGCGAGCGCCGGATCCGGACGTGGTGCGGTCGCTGCACCGTACGAGCATGGCGGTGCCCCGCCCCGGGCCGGGCGAGCTGCTGCTGGCCGTCGACGCGTGCGGGGTGTGCCGCACCGACCTGCACATCGCCTCCGGGGAGCTGCCGGTCCACCGCCGCGCGGTGGTGCCCGGCCACGAGATCGTCGGCCACGTCGTCGAGCTGGGGGAGGGGGCGACCGGCTTCCGGGCCGGCGATCGGGCCGGGGTGGCGTGGCTGCGCGAGACCTGCGGCGAGTGCCGGTTCTGCCGGCGCGGCGCGGAAAACCTGTGCCCCCGCTCCCGCTACACCGGCTGGGACGCGGACGGCGGCTACGCCGATTTCGCGACCGTGCGCGCCGATTTCGCGTACCCGCTGCCCGACGGATACTCCGACGCCGAGCTCGCGCCGCTGTTGTGCGCCGGCATCATCGGCTACCGGGCGTTGCGCCGGGCCGAGCTGCCGCCGGGCGGCCGGCTCGGCATCTACGGCTTCGGCGCCTCGGCGCACCTGACCGCCCAGGTCGCGGTCGCCGAGGGGGCCCGGGTGCACGTGCTCACCCGCTCGCCGCGGGCGCAGAAGCTGGCGCTCGACCTCGGTGCCGCATCGGCCGGCGGCGCCGCCGACGGGCCGCCCGAGCCGCTCGACGCGGCCGTGCTGTTCGCGCCCGTCGGCGACCTCGTGCCGGTCGCGCTGCGGGCGCTCGACCGGGGCGGCACCCTGTCGGTGGCGGGCATCTATCTCAGCGACATCCCGTCGCTCAACTACGAGCGGGAACTGTTCCAGGAGCGCACGGTCCGCAGCGTCACCGCCAACACCCGGGCCGACGGCCGCGAGCTGCTCGCCTTCGCGGCCGTCCACCGGCTGACCGTGGCGGTGGTGCCCTACCCGATGGCCCGGGCCGGCGAGGCGCTGGCCGATCTCGCGGCCGACCGGGTCGACGGGGCCGCCGTGCTGCTGCCCTGAGCCGGGATCAGGCGACCAGTTCGCGCAGCACGTTGTCGAGCGGGGTCGGCTTCAGGTCGAACTCGGCCGCCGTGGGCGACCAGTCCAGCACGCATTCGCGCCGGTACAGGTACTGCATCTCGGCGGACTCCACCATGAGCGGGTCGGCCGCCATCGCGGCGTGCAGTTCCACCGGCGTCATCTCGCGGACCACCGGCCGCGGCCGGCCGGCCACCTCGGCGAACCGGGTCGCGATCTCCCGCACCGGCAGGTCCGAGGTCTGCGGCGGGTGCCAGGCCCGGCCCCACGACCGCGCGGACCGGGCCACCGCGACCAGCGTCCGCGCCACGTCGCCGGTGTACGTCCAGCTGTGCGCCACCTCGAGATCGGCCGGGAAGACGACCTCCTGGCCGGCCAGCACCTGCGGGCCGATGAACAAGTTGAACAAGGCCATGGCGCCGGCGCCCAGGTAGTCGCCCGGCCGCACCTCGGCGAACCGCAGCCGGCCCGCCTCGTGCGCGGCGATTCCGTCGAGGTACATCTTCGCCCGTACCTGGCCCTTGATGGTCGTCGGGCGCATCGGCAGGTCGGCGGACAGCGGGCTGGCGGCCGGGCCGTACCCGTACACGTTGGAGAGATTCACCAGGCCGGCGCCGGTCCGCTCGGCCGCCTGCAGCAGTGACTCGGACAGGGCGGGCGTCTCCTCCGGCCATCGGTCGTACGCCGGGTTCGCGCAATTGATCAGGGTGGCGGCGCCCTCGGTGAGCCCGGTCAGTCCGGCGCGGGCGTCGGCGGCGACCAGCTCGATCCGCGGGTGTGACGGGCCGGTGCCGCGCCGGGTGACCACCCGGACCTCGTCGCCGGACTCGGCCAGCAGGCGGGCGGTCGACGTGCCGGTCGGGCCGGCGCCAACTACAACGTGGAATGTCATGCCCTCGACGCTAGGAGCGCGGGAGAAGACCGTGGATGGCTCAGAAGCTCGAAAAGATGTCTTAGAGTCTTGGCATGGATGTCCTCAGCGACGTACTCGTGGCCATGCGCACCGGCCGCCCGGTCGCGACCCGCAGCCGTAGCCACGCCCCGTGGGGTGTCCGCTTCCACCGGGGCAAGGCGGCCGGCTGCCACGTCGTGCTGTCCGGCGGCTGCTGGCTCATCTCCGAGTACGGCCCGCCGCTCCCGCTCGGCGCCGGTGACGTCCTGTTCACCCCGCACGGCGACGGCCACGCGCTGGTCGACGAGCCCGGCAGCCCGGTCGTCGACTTCCGGCCCGCCCCGGGCGGCACCACCGCGCTGGACGAGATGCTCATCGACGGCGCCGGCCCGGCCACCGAGCTGCTGTGCGCGTATTACATGTTCGACCCCGCCCGCCCGCACCCGATGCTGGCCGACCTGCCACCGGTCATCCACGTGCCGGCCCACCCCGGCCGGCACTCCTCGTTGCAGAGCGCGGTCGAGCTGCTCGGCCGGGAACTCCTGGACCCGCACCCCGGCAGTGACGCGGCACTGCCCGCACTGATCGACATGCTGCTGCTGTACGTCCTACGCGCCTGGCTGGCGGACCAGCCCGACGGCGCGGCCGGCTGGGCCACCGCACTGCGCGACCCGGCGATCACCACGGTGCTGCGCCAGATCCACCAACACCCCGAGAAGCCCTGGACGGTCGAGGACCTGGCGGCCGTCGCGGGCCTGTCCCGAGCCGCCTTCGCCAAGCGCTTCACCACCGTCCTGCGCGACCCGCCGCTGACCTACCTGACCTGGTGGCGCATGACCACCGCGGCCCGCCTCCTCGCCGACTCCGACGCCCCACTACGCGCGATCGCCGCCCGCTGCGGCTACGCCTCCGAATACGCCTTCGGCAAGGCCTTCAAGCGGTCGTACGGCGTGGCGCCCGGCCAGTACCGCCGCCAGCCACCCGCCTAGCACGGCCGCTGCCATTCGCGGTTGGGTTTTGCCTGGACTCCGGCTCTGCTGCGACGCCTACGCCCCGACCCGAGGCACGGTCGGCTGCGGCCGAGCCGACGTGACCCGTCTGGCGGTGTCGAGGAATGCGTTCCGGCGCTCGTCGTCCTCGGTTCAGGCCGGCCGGCCCGCCGGAACCGAGGACGATCTGAGTTCCGTCGCGGGCATCACCTGGCTCGGCGGTCTCCGTGACCATGGCCGAGGTCAGCGGCCAAACCGGCGGAGGGCTGGCCGGCCGACGCGTTCGGAGCTCAGGCGACCATCCCGGCCCATCGAATCGGGCTACTACGACACTGACCTTCGCCGCATCGACGGCGAATGGCGGATGGCGGATGGTCCATCACCGCCGCCGCTGTGGGATCGCTGCCGGTGGGCATGTGGGTGCGCTGCGCCGGTCGGCTGGTATCGGGCGGCGGTGCCCAGAGGAGTTCCATGGACGCGCCGCCGAGCTTCCGAGACCATGGGAGGTCATCTGCCGGACCCGGCATCGCGTCGTGCAGCGTTTCCTTGATGTGGTCCTTCGATAGCAGGGCGAAGCCCAGTGCGGCGGCCAAGGGCGTGGCCAGGGTGGTCTTTCCCGCGCCGGGTGCGCCGGACACGAGGACGATGGCGGGTCTCATCAGGACATGATGTCGAAAGAGCGAAGGCGGTCGTGGCGGCGCGGGCCACCGCCGGGGGCAGCACTCGGTAGTCGCGCGGGAACGGCTCGGCCAGTTCACGTTCGAGTAGGTCGGAGCGTGACGACCTGCTCGCGGTCGGCTGTCATGCGGGGAGGATCTCCGCCGGTCCGGGAATCCTCAACCAGGTTCGTCGCACGCGGGTCGGGGCGGCCGATGGCCGCCTTGTCCGGCGGGTGTCGCACGGCGCCGGACCGCCGGCGCGTAGCCTCGCCTGGTGACATGGCTTGACGTGCTCGGATGGGTCGGATCGGCGCTGCTGGTCTGGTCGTTGTTGCAGGCCCGGCTGCTCCGGTTGCGGGCGCTCAACCTGGTCGGCTGTCTCGTGCTGATCGGCTACAACGCCGCGGTGTCGGTGTGGCCGATGGTGGGGCTCAATGTCGTGCTGGCCGTGATCAACCTGTGGTATCTGGCCGGCATGCTGCGGACCCGGCACGATCAGCGGCGGTACCAGGTCGTGCGGGTCGGTACCGACGACGACTTCCTCGGGCATGTGCTCGCCACCCACGCGGCGGACATCGCCCGTTACAACCCGGGGTTCCGGTGGGAGGGCGGCCCGGGCCGGTCGGCGTACCTGGTGCTCACCGGCGATGATCTCGTGGGCGTGGTGCTGCTGCGGGCGGTCGACGACACCACCGCGCAGGTGGAGCTGGACTATGTGACCAAGCGGTTCCGGGACTTCACGCCCGGGGAGTTCGTGTATCAACGTAGCCGGCTGTTCACCGACCGGGGCTTCCGCCGGGTGGTCACCCCGCCGGGCATGGTCGCGCCTTATTACGAGCGGCTCGGCTTCCGCAAGGACGGCGACTCCTACGTCCTGCAATGGTGAGCGGAGGTGTCGGGGATGCGGCCCGGTGTGCGAGCATCAGGGAATGATCGACCGGCTATCCGAGGACACCGACCGGCAAGTTCGCCTGGCGCGTTTCGGCACCTTGCCGGCGCGCGTCACCCCTGAGTCCGCCGTGGAGACGGTGGCCACCGAGCCGCCTCGGGGGCGGCCCGAGACCGCGGGCACCGAGGAGCAACGTCAGGTGTTCCTCGCCGGCGGCTGATCTCCTAACCTACCGGCAGCCGGATCGTCATGAGGGTGCCGGCGCCCGGCCGGCTCTGTGCGGTGATGCCGCCGCCGTGTGCCTCGGCCAGCTGGCGGGCGATCGGCAGGCCGAGCCCGCTGCCGCCGGTGGCGCGGGTCCGTGAGCCGTCCGCCCGCCAGAACCGCTCGAAGATCCGGGGCAGGTCGTCCGGTCCGATGCCGACGCCGGTGTCGCGCACCGTGACGGTCAGCTCGTCCGGGCCGGCCTCGGCGCCGATCACCACCGCGCCGCCGGCCGGGGTGTAGCGGATCGCGTTCGTCACCAGGTTGCCGACGATCTGCCGCAGCCGCACCGGGTCGGCCTCGACTTCCGGGTCGCCCGCCACGGCCATGGTCAGCGCCACCCCGGCCGCGTGCGCGGCACCCTGGTGGGCGACGGCGACCTGGTGCAGCATGTCGCGCACCGGCACCGGTTCCGGGTGCAGCCGCAGGTTTCCCGCGTCGGCGGCGGCCAGGTCGCTCAGGTCGTCGATGATGTGCTGCAGCAGCACCGCCTCCTCGTGGACCAGGGCGAGCAGCCGCGAGTCGGTCGGCGCCAGGCCGTCCTGGGCGGCCTCCACCCAGCTGCGGATGTTGGTGAGCGGGGTACGCAGTTCGTGCGCCACGTCGCTGACCATCGCCCGCCGCAGCGCCTCCGCGTGCTCCCGGCGTTCGGCCAGGTCGTTGAGGGCGCGGGCGAGGTAGCCGATCTCGTCGCGGCCCGAGTCGGGCATCCGGGCCCGCCGGTCGACCGGTTGCGCGGCCGCCTCGGTCAGCGCCCGCAGCGGGCGGACCAGCCGCCGTCCGGCCAGGACGGTGACCAGCACGGCGGCGAGCAGGACGGCGCCGGTCACCCCGACGATGCGGACGACGTTGGTGCGGGACAGGGTGAAGACCGGCGCGTCGGCGGCGCTGCCGGGTTCGGTGACGAACAGCAGGGCGGCCGGCGCCACGTACGGCCGCAGCTGGCTCTGCCTCGACTGCAGCAGGCAGGAGTTGACCCGGCCGGCGGCGAGGCCGCTGATGTCCTCCTCGAACGGCGTGACGACGAAGTCCCGGGAGATCCGCACGGCGTCCGGGTTGCTCCGGCCGATGCAGCGCAGGAACAGCCGTTGCAGGGCGCTCAGCGCCCGGTGCTCGATCTCGGTCACCGGATCGCCCAGCCGCTGGCGGCAGTAGCCGGTCAGGCCCTTGGGATCGAGCGTGGTGACCTGCACCGTGGGGCGCCCGTCGGGACCGTCGACCACCTTCCCGTCGACGCTGGCCGCGCGCATGCATTTCAGCTGGGTGTCCAGCGCGGAGCGCAGCTTCGCCCGGTCCGCGGCCGGCAACCGGTACGGGCCGGCGACGCGCGGGTCGATGCGTTCGGTACCGCCGGTGAGCCGCAGGTCGAGGCGCAGCGGGTCGACGGTCGCCGACGGCCGGGCCAGGGCCAGCGAGGGCCCCGGCGCCGAGTCGGCGATCACCTCCCGGTCCTCGGTCATCAGCGTGATCCGCCGCCGCAGCGAGCCGGCCTGCTTGGCCACCACGGTCTCCACCCCGGCCCAGCTACGGTGGGTGGCGGCGTAGCCGACCAGCGCGTCGTAGATGCTCCGGTCGTCGGCGAGCGAGCGGCCCTGTTCCTGCCGGATGGCGCGGGTGGTCGACTGGGCGGCCAGCCACGCGGTGGCCGCGATGGCGGCCACCGCCACCAGCAGCGAGACGGCCAGCAGGCGTACGACGAGACTGCGGTGCAGCGGCACCCGGCCGGTCATGTGCCGTCGACCAGCTTGTAGCCCACGCCGTACACGGTCAGCAGCATGACCGGCCGGCGCGGATCCGCCTCGATCTTGCGGCGCAGGTTCATCACGTGCACGTCGATGGTGCGTTCGGTGGAGTTGCGGTCGATGCCCCGGGTCTGCGCGAGCAGCTGCGCCCGGGTGAAGACCCGGCCGGGATAGCGGGCCATCGCGGCCAGGATGGCGAACTCGCCGGCGGTGCAGTCGACCGGTACGCCGTCGGCGGTGACCTCGTGCCGGTCCGGTTCGACGGCCAGCCGGCCGACCGTGATCGCCGAGGAGGGCGCGGGCCGCTGCCGGCGCAGCAGGGTCCGGATCCGGGCCATCAGCTCGCGCGGGCTGTACGGCTTGGTCATGTAGTCGTCGGCGCCGAGGTCCAGCCCTTCCAGCAGGTCCTCCTCGGCGGTGCGGGCGGTCAGCATGAGCACCAGTACGTCGGAGTCGCGGCGCAGGGCACGGCACACCTCCCGGCCGTCCATGCCGGGCATCAGCACGTCGAGGATCAGCACGTCGGGCGGCCGCCGCCGGACCTGGTCGAGCGCGGACAGGCCGTCGTGCACCACGGTGGCGGTGTGGCCCTCCGCTTCGAGATAACGCCGGAGCACCTCCGCCTGCCGCTGATCGTCCTCGGCCACGAGTACATGGGCATTCACGCGGGCGACTATAGGCCGCCGGTTCGACCCGGCCACGGATCGCGGGCGGATCTGACAGGTTCCTGATGATTGCTCGGCAGCATGGTCCGCATGTCCGAGGCACCCACCGAGATACTCACGCTGACCGATCCTGCCGCGGCCCGCCCGCCGGCCGAGCCACCCGACCGGCCACGCCGCCGGCGCCGCTGGGTGGCCGCCGTGGCGCTGCTTGTCGTGCTGGCGGCGGGAGCCTCGGCGATGGTGCTCCGGTCGGGCCGGCGCACCACGGAGGCACCTCCGCCGGCGGCCCCGTCGGTGCAGACCGCCGAGGTGGTCCGGCAGGACCTGTCGACCAGCCTGTCGCTGTCGGGGACGCTCGGCTTCGGCGCGCCGCGGCCGGTGACCGGCCGCGGCGCGGGCATCGTCACCTGGCTGCCGCAGCCGGGCGCGGTGATCCGGCGCGGACAGCAGGTGTACCGGGTGGACGACCGGCCGGTGCCGCTGCTGTACGGCGGCATGCCGCTGTTCCGTACCCTGCGGGAGCGCAACACCGTCGGCCGGGACGTGCGCATCGTGGCCGACAACCTGCGCGCTCTCGGGTACGCGGTGGGCCGCCAGCCGCGAGCCGGCGAGCGGGTCTATCCGCAGCCGCCGGCAGCCGCCGGCAGCGAGCCGCCGAAACCCGCCGGCACCCAGCCGCCGAAATCCGCCGGCACTCAGCCGCCGGCGAGCCCGCCGCGGGGCACCGTCGCGGTCCGGGTGCGCACGGGCGAGGGCGTGCTGACCGGCTCGCTGATCGCCGCGATCAAACGGTGGCAGCGCGACCTCCGGCTGCCCGAGACCGGCACGATCTCGGCGGGCGACGTCGTGATCCAGGTCGCCGCGGTACGGGTGAACGCCGTCGCCGTGCAGCCCGGGGCCGACGCCGCCGCGCAGCTCATGTCGGTCACCCCCACCGACAAGGTGATCACCGTGCCGGCCGGCTCGGGCGAGGGGTCCGGGATCGAGGCGGGCGAGAAGGTCGCCGTCGAGCTGCCCGACGGCCGGTCCGCCCCCGGCAAGGTCACCGCGGTCGGCACCCAGCTGGCCCCGGCGGAGAACGGGCCGGCCGACGGCCCGGCCCAGCTTGCCGTCACCGTGACGGTGGACGACCCCAAGACTGTGCAGCGCATCGACGCGGCCGAGGTGACGGTGAAGTTCGCCGGCGAGACCCACAAAGGGGTGCTGGCCGTGCCGGTCACCGCGCTGCTGGCCCTCAGTGAGGGCGGGTACGCCGTGCAGGTCCAGGGCGGGCAGTTGGTGCCGATCGAGACCGGCATGTTCGCCAAGGGCATGGTGGAGATCAAGGGGAACGGGCCGGCCGAGGGCACGCCCGTGGTGACGACCTCGTGACCGACACCCCGGTGCTCGCCGTGCGCGACGCCGAGATGCGCTATCCGGGCGGGGTCACGGCCCTGACCGGCGTGTCCCTCGACATCGCCCGCGGCGAGATGCTCGCCATCGTCGGTCCGTCCGGTTCCGGCAAGTCCACGCTGCTGAACATCATGGGCACGCTGGACCGGCCCACCTCCGGCACCGTGCGGCTCGCCGGGCACGACGTGGCCCGGCTCGGCGACCGGCAGCTGTCCGCCCTGCGCGGGCGGCTGCTCGGCTTCGTCTTCCAGCAGTTTCACCTGGCCGACGGGCTGACCGCGGCCGAGAACGTGGCGACCGGCCTGCTCTACGCCGGCGTGCCCCGGCGGCTGCGCCGGCCGATGGCCCTGGAGGCGCTGGACCGGGTCCGGCTGCACCACCGGGCCGGGCACCGGCCGCGGGAACTCTCCGGCGGCGAACGGCAGCGCGTCGCCATCGCCCGTGCCCTGGTCAGCCGGCCCGAGCTGGTGCTCGCCGACGAGCCGACCGGGGCACTGGACACGGCCACCGGCCACGCCGTGCTGGACCTGCTGCACCGGCTGCACGAGGAGGGCACCACCATCGCTCTGATCACCCACGACCGCGACATCGCCGCGTCCCTGCCGCGGCGCATCGAGATCCGCGACGGCCGGCTCGTCGACGACTCCGCCCGGCAGGGGGTCGCGCGGTGAGTGCCGCCGACCGCCCGGTCCGGCTGAGCCCGCGGGACCTGCTCGGTCTCGGCCTGGTCGGGCTGCGGACCCGCAAGCTCCGGGCGGCCCTGTCCGCGCTCGGCATCTCGATCGGCATCGCCACGATGATCGTGGTGACCGGGATCCCGGCGTCCAGCCAGGCCGCGCTGCTGCGCGAGCTGTCCGCGCTGGGCACGAACATGTTGCAGGCCGCACCGGCGCCCGACCAGAATCCACCGGCGCAGCTGCCCGCGGAGTCCGTGGCCATGGTGCGGCGGATCGGGCCGGTCACCGCGGTGAGCGCGGTGGCGAACACCCATGCCGTGGTACGCCGCAACGACCGCACCGATCCGCGCGACGGCTCCGGCCTGACCGTGCTGGCGAGCCGGACCGACCTGCTCGACGTGATCAACGCCCGGGTCCGCGACGGCCGGTGGCTGACCGCGGCCGGTGACGGGTTCCCCACCGCCGTGCTCGGCTCGGTGGCCGCGGAACGGCTCGGCTTCACGGGGCTGCCCGCCGGCCGGCCGGCTCAGATCATCATCGGCAGCCGGTGGTTCACGGTGGTCGGGATCCTGGCCGCCACCCCGCTGTCGCCGGACATCGACCGGTCGGTGCTGACCGGCTGGGCGGCCGCGCAGCGCGAGCTGAGGTTCGACGGGCACCCCACGGTCCTGTACGTCAGGATGCGGGAGTCGCACGTGGAGGCGGTCCGGGCGGTGCTGCCCGCCACGATCCATCCGGAGCGGCCGGGCCAGGTGCTGGTGACCCGCCCGTCGGACGCGCTCGCCGCCAAGCGGGCCACCGAGAGCACGTTCTCCAGCCTGTTCCTCGGGCTCGCCGCGGTCGCCCTGCTGGTCGGCGGCATCGGGGTGGCCAACACCATGGTCGTGTCGGTGCTGGAACGCCGCTCGGAGATCGGGTTGCGCCGGGCCCTGGGCGCCAACCGGGGGCAGATCCGCGGCCAGTTCCTCACCGAGTCGGCGGTCCTGGCCGGGATCGGCGGGCTCCTCGGCACCGGCCTCGGCCTGCTCGCCACGCTGGCGTACACGACCTACCACCAGTGGCCGATCGTCGTGCCGGTCACCTCGGCGGTGACCGGCGTCGGCGGCGCGGTCGTGATCGGCGTGCTCGCGGGCGTCTACCCGTCCGTACGCGCCTCCCGGCTCACACCGACCGAGGCACTCGCCGCAGCGTGAAACCGCAGCGTGAGACCGCGGCGGCCGGCGGGCCGCCGCGGTCTCCTCGAACCGCCGTCCGTACGTACTACTTACGGGCGGCGGCCACCTGGCGCTCGCACTCCGGCATCAGGTCCATGCCCTTGGTGATGGACTGCGCGTGATTGTTGGCGCCGCCGAGCTCGATGTCCAAGCCGTTCGAGCCGACCGCCACGTACTTGACGCCTTTCTCCTTGAGGCATTTGACCACGTCGCGGGCGAAATCCTTGGCCTCCGGATTCGCCGGGTCCTTCTCCCACGGCGGGAGCGGCATGTACAGCGGTTCACATATCCGGCTCACCGCCTCCAGCTTCTCGGCATCCGCCCGGATCGTCTTGCGGTTCCACTCGCTCTTCGGTTTCGCGCCGTGCTCGCGGACGCATTTGTTGAACGGCTTGAGCATCTGCTCGTACTCCTCGGGAGTCGTGTCGAGCCGTTCCCGGGGCCGGCTCGCGACCGCCGCCGAGGCCGAGGCCGCCGGGGTGCTACCCGCGCCGGCCAGCGAGGCGACGTTCGGCGCCGCCGTATCCGGCGACCCGCCCGAACAGGCCGCCGTCAATACGGTCAACGCCAGCACGGCCAGCGCCTGACCCGGTTTCCGATCCCATTGCATCGTTACGCCTCTCTGCCGGAATTCCTCCGAAGGAGCATCGCGGGCAGATATGAGGAACCTGTCAGATCCGGCCGGGCCTCCGCAATTTCGGTACCGACATCCGTATGGTCACCGTGGCCGGGAACCGGTCCGCCGGGCAGAGTGGACGCCGTTGCAGTAGTGGTGGTGAACGGAGGGGCTGATCATGTACGGCGAGGTGAACGGGGCGGTGTCGCGGGAGCGCCTGCTCGGCGGTGAACTGATCAGAGCGGCGGAGACCCTGGTGGCCGACACGCAGCCCGACCCGCGCGATCGCGAGCACCGGGCGCGGCTGGCCACCGTACAGTCCCTGCTCGCGTTGTACTGGGAGCTGCGCCACCGCGACGCGGCGGCTACGGACGAGAAGGCGCGTCCGGCGTGGCTGAGCCTCGATCCGACGCTGGAGGCATTGCTGGCCTCGAGTCTGTCGGCTCCGCGGCGCGCGGCCTCATAGCCGGGCCGCTGCACGGCGGCGGAGGCACGTGCCGGCGCGGCCGGACCATGGCCCAGACCACCTTGCCCTCCCGGGTCGGCATGGCGCCCCACGCGCTGGCCTGGGACTGCACGGTACGCAGCTGCCAGCCGCGCCGGGCCAGCACGATCCCCGGGTCCGGCGCCCCGGGGTCGAGCAGGCAGGGCAGCCGCTGGTCGCCGTCGTGCACCGCGAGGTGCAGCCCGCTGCCGCGCAACGACATGGTCAGCGACATGTCGGTGCCGGCGTGCGCGATCGCGTTGGCCACCAGTTCCCGGGTGATCTGACGGCTGCGGTTGGTCAGGTCGGGCAGGTCCCAGGCGGCGCAGGCGACCGCGACCGCGTCCGCGGCCACGTCGGCGGAGGCCGCTTCGGGCCGCAGCCGGTTGAGATGCAGCCGGTCCATGGCCGGCGGGCGGTCGGCGACGGCGTCGCGGGCCTGCTTCGTGGTGGCATACAGCGACACATGCCGTACGGCGCCGAGCCGGCGCAGATGACTGGCCAGCTGCCAGGTCGGCGGGACGCTGAGGAGCAGCTGCACCGGCGGCTGGAACAGGCTCGCGGCCCGGCTGGCGGCCAGCCACATGGCCGTGCTGGCGGCCTCGGGATCGCTCAGGTCGTGCAGGTCGATGATCACCGCCGAGGGGTGCTCCGCCAGGCAGCTGCGCATCGCGAGATGCACCGTGAGGGCGAGCCGCCGGCTCCACCGCCCGTGGATCCGCATCTCGACGACCGCGGTGTCCACGTCACCGACGACGGACAGGCCCAGCTCGTACGGAGGATCGGCCCTCATCGTTCCTTCTTCCAGCTAGCCCCCACCACGACACCGGGGCAAGTCTGTAACCCGGCATAAGGGCGGTCAATACTGACCTAACCGGTCATGGAAGGCATCATCCGATCGAGGGCGAACCGGCCCGAAAAGTCGTCCCGCCGTCGGCGGAAACTGCACCGGCACCGGGTTTGAACGCCGTGGCGGGGGAATGCTCGGTTCCGGATCAGGCGTCCGCCTGCTCGATCCGGCGCAGCCGGCGCCGCAGCAGGGCGCGTTCCGGCTCGGTGCCGGCCAGGCCGAGCGCCTCCCGGCAGGCCGCCGCGGCCTCGGCCGGCCGGCCGAGCCGGTGCAGCAGGTCGGCCCGGGCGGCCGGATACGGGTGATAGCCGCGCAGCAGCGGCTCGCCGGCCAGTTCGTCGAGCAGCACGAGCCCGGCCGCCGGGCCGTCGCGCATCGCCACCGCCGCGGCCCGGTTGAGCGCGACGACCGGCGACGGGGTGAGCGCGAGCAGCACGTCGTAGAGGGCCACGATCTGCGGCCAGTCGGTGCCCGCGACGTCCGGCGCCTCGTCGTGCAGGGCGGCGATGGCCGCCTGCACGCCGTACGGCCCGGGCGGTCCCCCGGTCAGCGCGACCGGGACGAGCGCGCACCCCTCCTCGATCAGGCAGCGGTCCCACCGGCTCCGATCCTGCTCCTCGAGCAGCACCGGCACGTCGTCCGGCCCGGTCCGCGCCGCCCGCCGGGCGTGGCTCAGCAGCATCAACGCGAGCAGCCCGGCGACCTCCCGCTCGGCCGGCAGCAGCCGGCGCAGGATCCGGGTCAGCCGGATCGCCTCCTCGGCCAGGTCGACCCGCCGCACCGCCGCGTATCCCTCGGTGAAGATCGAGTAGATGACCTGGAGGATGCCCGGCAGCCGCTCCGGCCACTCGTCCGCGTCGGGCACCCGGAACGGGATCCGGGCCTCGCGGATCTTCTTCTTGGCCCGGGTGATCCGCTTGGCCATCGTCTCGGCCGGCACCAGGAAGGCGCGGGCCACCTCGGCCGTGGTGAGCCCGGCCAGGCAGCGCAGGGTGAGCGCCGCCCGGTCCTCGGCGGCGAGCGCCGGGTGGGCACAGGTGAAGAACAACCGCAGCCGCTCGTCCGGCAGGTCGTCGCCCGGCTCCACAGCCGGGACCGGGCCGGCCCGGTCGGCCTCCACCTGCAGAATCGCGAGCCGCGCCGCGTACGCCTGGTCACGGCGCAGCCGGTCGACGGCCTTGCGGCGGGCGGTGGTCATCAGCCACGCGCCGGGCACCGGCGGGACACCGGTGGCCGGCCAGTGCACCAGCGCCGCCTCGATCGCCTCGGAGGTGACCTCCTCGGCCAGGTCGAGGTCGCCGAAGCGGCGGACGAGGGCGGCCAGCAGGCGGCCGCGTTCCTCGCGGAAGACCGCCTCGACGCCGGCCGCCACCTCGCCCATCGGGCTCACCCCGCGAAGTCGGCGACCGGGCGGACCACGATCGACCCGTCCCGCGCACCCGGGCAGCGGGCGGCCCAGTCGAGCGCGGCGTCCAGGTCGGGCACGTCGATCACGTAGAACCCGCCGAGCACCTCGCGCGTCTCGGCGAACGGGCCGTCGGTCACGGTGCGCCGGCCGTCCGGCCCGACCCGTACGGTCGTGGCGGTGACCAGGTCGGCAAGGGACTCCCCGGAGACGAAGATGCCGGCGTCGCGCACCTGCTTGTCGTACGCCATCCAGTCCTCAGGGGTGCACCCGGCGGCCTGGCCGTCGCCGTCGGCGGCGTTCGCGATGATCAGCAGCATGTACTTCATGATCTGACTCCCTCGGTATCGGGTGCGGCGCGGCCGCCGCACGCCATCACCACGAGCGGGGCACCGCCGGATGGACATCCCGTCGAAAGAATTTTCTCAGGTGAGTCCGGCCAGCACGGCGCGGGCGACCGCGTCCCGCTCGGCGGCCTCCTGCTCGGCCTGCCGCTGCTCCTCGGCCACCCGGGCGTCATACCGGCTGCGCGCCTGCGCGATCTCGTTCTGGTGCGCCTCGGTCCAGGTGACCAGCGCGCGGATGGTGCTGTGCAGGGTGCCGCCGAGCGCGGTGAGCTCGTAGTCGACGCGCGGCGGCACGGCCGCGTGCACGGTGCGGCTGACCAGTCCGTCGCGTTCCAGATGGCGCAGGGTGCGGGCGAGCATCCGCTGGCTGATCCCGTTGATGCTCTGCCGCAGCTGGGTGAAGCGCATGCTCCGGCCGTCGAGCAGGGCGATGACCAGCAAGGACCATTTGTCGGCGATCCGGTCGAGGATCTGCCGCACCTCGCAGTCCTCCCGGGTGTCCCACTGCAGGACGTCGTAGTCGGCGCCGGTATCCGCGCAGTAACCAGGGGTCGGCGAAGTTCCGTCTTCCATGCCTCCCGATAGTGCCCGACGATGCTGCTGGTTACAAAAAGTTACCGGCCACACG
>Ga0207668_10001079_pt1 | contig 16262 bp, 13 predicted proteins | sample KBSS43metaG_FD_184323 | JGI IMG/M metagenome (GOLD analysis project Ga0207668, IMG submission 184323) | Switchgrass rhizosphere microbial communities from Kellogg Biological Station, Michigan, USA - KBS S4-3 metaG (SPAdes) (version 2) | ecosystem: Host-associated > Plants > Roots > Rhizosphere... | reverse complement strand
CCACCGAGCGACTCCGCTGTGGTGTTCGCGCGGATGCCCTCGTCCTCGGCGAACTCGATCGGGTCGCCCTTGCGCTGCGGGATCGAGACGGGCACGACCTCGTCGGCGTAGACGCCATCCTTCCAGGCGGCGGCGGCCAGCCGATGCGACCGGGCCGCAAACTCGTCCTGCTCGGCACGGGTGAACTGGTCGACGTCGTTGCGCTGCTCGGTGAGCGCACCCATGGGCTGGTCGGTGAATACGTCGTGCAGGCCGTCGTAGGCCAAGTGGTCGAGCACGGTGACGTCGCCATACTTGTAGCCCGAGCGGCTGTCCATCAGCAGGTGCGGCGCCTTGGTCATCGACTCCTGGCCACCGGCGACGACGACGTCGAACTCACCGGCGCGGATCAGCTGGTCGGCCAGCGCGATGGCGTCGATGCCGGACAGGCACATCTTGTTGATGGTCAGCGACGGCACGTCCCACCCGATACCCCCGGCGACGGCGGCCTGGCGGGCGGGCATCTGCCCGGCCCCCGCCGTCAGCACCTGACCCATGATCACGTACTCCACGGCCGACGCAGGAACCCCGGCCTTCTCGAGCGCGCCCTTGATCGCGATCGCCCCCAGGTCACTACCGGAGAAGTCCTTCAGCGAACCCATGAGCTTGCCTATCGGAGTGCGCGCTCCAGCAACGATCACCGACGTGGTCATTTACTACCTCCAAGGGCCAGGTGCCGGCAGATGTGGCCGATCACACATTCCGCAAACATTCAGGTAAAGGTTACCGTTACGTTATGACGACCGAGCAGGTTGATGCACGTCCGGTGCTCGCCAGTGCGTTGGTAACCGCGATCGACCACGTCGGGATTGCGGTCCCCGACCTCGACGTCGCCATCAAGTGGTACCACGACCACCTCAGCATGATCGTCCTCCACGAAGAGGTCAACGAGGATCAGGGCATTCGCGAAGCCATGCTGTCGGTTCGCGGCGCCCCCACGGGCAGCGCCCAGGTGCAGCTGATGGCCCCGCTCGACGAGACCTCGACCATTGCGAAGTTCATCGACAAACGCGGTCCCGGGCTACAGCAGTTCGCCTACCGCGTCAGTGACCTCGAAGCGATCTCCGACAAGCTGCGCGCCGACGGCATCCGGCTGATCTACGACGCGCCGCGTAGGGGAACGTCGAACTCGCGGATCAACTTCATCCACCCCAAGGACGCTGGCGGCGTGCTGGTCGAGCTCGTCGAGCCGGCCGACGACCACTGACCCCTAGGACCACTTCCTCGTCGGATTCCGGTTGCGCCGGTTGGCCCAGCAAGACGTATGCCAGTGCCGTCGGTCGTCGACGGCCGACTCCCCCGCATCCGCAGGCCACACCAGCACATGCGCCGTGCTCGGCTTGACCTCTTGATCGCAGCCCGGGCATCGATACGTCTTGGTGGCGCGCGCCGCGGCGACCGGCCGCACCTCGTAGTCGTAGCCGTCGGGTCCTTCTTCGACGCGACGCGCCGCCAGCGCCGGCGGCAGCGCCCGTGGTCTACGGGGCGGGGGCCGACGCCTTGGCATGGCTTCAGTGTATGCGCTCAGAACAGCCGGAACTCATTGCTGTCCAACCCGCGCATCTCGTCGTAATCCAGTGTCACACAACGTATCCCGCGGTCAGCGGCCAAGGTGCGCGCCTGAGGCTTGATCTGCTGGGCAGCGAAGACCCCGCTGACGGGTGCGAGCACGGTGTCTCTGTTCAGCAGCTCGAGATAGCGCGTGAGTTGCTCGACGCCGTCGATCTCGCCGCGCCGCTTGATCTCGACGGCCACCGAGCGGCCCAACTCGTCGCGGCACATCAGGTCGACCGGGCCGATCGCCGTCATGTACTCACGGCGAACCAGTGTGTACCCCATCCCGAGCAGTTCGACGTGCTCGGCGAGCAACTCCTGCAGGTGCGCCTCGACACCGTCCTTGACCAACCCCGGGTCCACCCCGAGCTCGTGGCTGGAATCGTGCTCGACGTCCTCGACGGTGATGCGCAGCTGCTCGCCCGCCTTGTTCGCGACGACCCACACGGGCGATGGACCGTCGCCCTCCTCGGTCACCCAGCACGGTGGGCTCATCCAGTTCAACGGCTTGTAGGCGCGGTCGTCGGCGTGCACGCTCACCGACCCGTCGGCCTTGAACAGCAGCAAACGACGAGCCGAGGGCAGATGAGCGGTGAGGCGACCGACGTAGTCGACGGTGCACTGGGCGATGACGAGCCGCACCGAACCACCATAGTGGGCGCGCGGCATTACTAGGCTGGCGCCACGATGACCGAGAAGAAGAGCGCGGCACAACGGCTGGGCCGGGTGCTCGAAACGGTCACCAATCAGACCAGCCGCGTCGCCGCGACTCCCGAGTACGGGTCCTGGATTCTCGGCCGGGTCTCGGAGAGTCAGGGCCGTCGTCGGATCCGCATCCAGGTCATCCTGACTACGTTCGTGGTCATCGCCAACCTCATCGGGATCGGGGTGGCGTTGCTCGTCGTCACCGTCACCTTCCCGGTGCCCAGCGTCTTCGACTCCCGGGTGCTTTGGATCACGTTCGCCGTCGCGCCGGCCTACATCGCGCTGGCCTTCATCGTCGGCGTCGTCTGGGCCACCAACCGGGTCATCAACAACGTCCGGTGGGCGCTCGAGGAGCGCGAACCCACACCGAAGGATCAACGAAACACGTTCTTCGCGCCGTGGCGTCTGACTCGGGTGCTGTTGAGCCTCTGGGGCGTCGGAACCGTACTGCTGACGATCCTGTACGGACTGCAGGACACCGACTACATCCCCAAGGTTCTGCTCGGCGTCAGCTTTCCCGGCATCGTAGTATCCGCCAGCGGCTACCTGTTCACCGAGTTCGCGCTGCGTCCGGTGGCGGCGCAGGCCCTCGAAGTCGGTCCTCCGCCAAGGCGATTCGCTCCGGGCATCATGGGCCGCATCATGCTGGTGTGGGCACTCGGGTCCGGCGTACCGGTGCTCGGCATCCTCTTGGCCGCCATCCTCACGCTGAGCCTGCGCAACGTCACGCCCACCCAATTCACCATCGCCATAATGATTCTCGCGTTGTTCGCGCTGGTGTTCGGCTTCATCCTGATGTGGATTCTGTCCTGGCTCACCGCGACCCCCGTGCGGGTCGTCCGCGCTGCGCTCAACCGGGTGGAACAGGGTGACTTCGACACGAACCTCGTCGTGTTCGACGGCACCGAGCTCGGCCAGCTGCAACGCGGATTCAACTCGATGGTGCGCGGGCTGCGGGAACGCGAGCGCGTACGCGATCTGTTCGGTAGGCACGTCGGGCGCGAGGTCGCAGCCCTCGCCGAGCTGGAACGCCCCAAGCTCGGCGGCGAGGAACGCCGCGCCGCAGTCATCTTCGTCGACATCATCGGATCCACGGAGCTGGTGACCAGCCGACCGGCTGTCGAGGTGGTCGAACTGCTCAACCGATTCTTCACCGTGATCGTCGAGGAGGTCGACCGACATCACGGACTGCTCAACAAGTTCGAGGGCGACGCGGCTCTAGCCGTCTTCGGTGCGCCGGTATCGCTGGACAACGCCGAGGATGAGGCGCTCGCGGCGGCACGCGGTATGGCCGAGCGGTTGCGGGTGGAGGTACCCGAGTGTCAGGCGGGCATCGGCGTGGCGGCCGGCCAGGTGGTCGCGGGCAACGTCGGCGCCAAGGAACGCTTCGAGTACACCGTCATCGGGGAGCCGGTAAACGAGGCCGCGCGACTGTGCGAACTGTCGAAGCAGGTGCCCGGTCACCTTGTCGCGTCGTCGGACACCGTCGCGAACGCCGGTGAAAGCGAAAGGGCGCGTTGGGTTCTTGGCGACACGGTGACGTTGCGCGGCCACGAAGATCCGACACGACTCGCCACGCCGGTCTAGAACCGCGGAACGGCCTCGCCTGCGCGCTACGCTCAGGACGTTCTCACAGCCGAGACTCAGCGCCGAGTGGCGCGGAGGGGGTGGTCGCATGTCGTACGCGCGCCGCCTCGCCCCGCTCGCGGCCGCACTCGTAACGGCCGCCGCCCTCGCCCCGATCGCCGCGTCGGATCCCGACATCGACACCGAGTCAGCCGCGGCCGTCATCGACGAGCTCAAGGAACAGGGCTATCGCGTCGAGATCAAGGGCGTCTCGAACGACGACACCTCACTGCTCACCGGTTGCACCGTGACGTCGATCCGCAACCCCGGGGCGCCCACGACGGACCCCACCACGACGACCACGATCTACGTCGAGGTCGCCTGCCCCATCCACCACAGCTGACACGAGTCGGCCCGTCACCCCACAGCGCGGGGTGACGGGCCGACGTCGTCGCACTCAGATGCAGTAGTAGTTCTTGACCTGACTGCCGTACAACTTCGACTGTGCGTCCTTCATCGCCTTGGGCAACGTAGTGCCACTGCCGCCGACGTACTCCTCGCCGCCGTTCCGCGTGGAGAGCACCACGCACCCGTTCTTCGGCGACACCGCGGCGACCCCGCAGAAACCGCCTGCGATGTTGCAGTTGTGCATGGCCGCTGTCACTGCGACGTCCTTGTTGGCGTTGCGGCCGTAGCCGTACACCTTGTAGACGGTCGAGTACGTGACGGCGACGTATTCGCCCGACGCCGCCGTCGCCGGTGCGGCGGTACTGAGCCCGCCGGTAACCAAACCGCTGAGCGCGGCGGCGGTCAACATGGTCGCGGCGAGGGTGCGTCGGCCGGGGTTCTTTGCAACGTTGGTCATGACTACTCCTTCGAGGTGGTCGCCACCGGTCGGCGGCGTTCGAAGGTGAGGGGAACGAGCCGCCCGGATTCGCACACTTTTTCTTCGGAGGTTCTCCGCGGGCGCGCTCAGCGCGTGAACGCGTCGCGCTGCCGTTCCTCGGCGGCCGCGACGGCGTCCTCGATCGTGAGGTATCGCACCGCTTCGAGCTCGGGCTCAGTGAGGGTGACGATGCCCTCGGGGTCGACGAGATAGCCGTCCTTGCCCTGCGCCCGCAACATGGCGCTCATTCCCGACAGCAGACTCCGCGCCGCGTCGTCGATCTCATCGACCCGGGACACGTCGAGGATCGCCACGTCGAAGCTGTCGCGGTCTCGGTCGACGGTGCGCACCACCTGCTCGGCGCCGCAGAACAGCAGATCCCCGTGAGTCTCGTACACGCGCACGTTGTCGCGCGGCTCGTAGACGGCACGCAGCGTGGCCCGCGAATCACGGGACACCGACAGGAAGTGCAAGCCCAGCTGCTCGGAAAGGCTGCGGCACACGCGGACTCCGCGCACGCTGTTGCCCTTGGCGTCGAGCAGCGGTGAGTACGTCCCGATGCCGAGCTGTCCAGGCAGCACGGCGACGATCCCGCCGCCGACTCCGCTCTTGGCGGGCATGCCGACGGCGCTCACCCAGTCGCCCGCCGCGTCGTACATCCCACACGTCACCATCACCGACAGCGTGCGCTTGACCACCGCGGGGTCGGTGACGCGCCGGCCCGTCATGGGGTTGACGCCGCCGCGGGCCAGCGTGGCGGCCATTCGCGCCAGGTCGGTCGACGTCACGTTCAGCGAGCATTGGCGGAAGTACACGTCCAGCACGTCGTCGGGATCGCCGTCGAGCGCGCCGAAGCTCTGGAGCATGTAGGCGATCGCCCGATTGCGGCTGCCGGTGAGTTTCTCGGAGTGGTAGACGTCGTGGTCGAGGGTCAGCCGGCGGCCCGCGAAGCCCGAGTAGAAGTCCTGGATCAGGGCGAAGCGTTCGTCCGGAGTGGCTCCGGGCACGAGGGCCACGGCGGCGATCGCGCCCGCGTTGATCATCGGGTTCTTCGGCTTCTTGGTGGTGCGATCGACGCTGATTTCGTTGAACGCCTCGCCGGAAGGTTCGACGCCGATCTTCGCGTCGACGGCGGCCTCCCCGATCGAATGAAGAGCCAACGCGTAGGTGAACGGCTTCGAGATCGACTGGATGGTGAATTTGGTTGCGGTGTCGCCAGATTCGTAGACGAAGCCATCGGCCGACGACAGCGATAGTCCGAACCCAGCCGGGTCCACAGTGGTGAGCTCGGGGATGTAGCTGGCCAGCGCACCGTCGGTCACCCCGGCCTGTTCGACACGGATGCGGTCCAGGTATCGCTGCACCAGTTCGGCCACGTGTCGGATTGTAGGGGCGGACGTCGGCCGACGGGTCCGGTGCGGCTACGGCTGGGGATAAGGCGCGAAGCGGTTGTCGTAGCCGGCCTTGCGTGCCGCGAGTTGCGCTTCGCGTTCGTCAGGGGTGACGTAGCTGGTTCCGGCGGGTAGCACGCTCGCGAGTTGGCTCAGCGGCACCACCTGCGAGTGCACCGTCGGCAGGTGCGTCGGCTCCACTGGGAGGTCCTGGAACCGGATCGAGATGGTGCCCTGGTTGAGGCCACCCGTGGACACCCAGTTCGTCACCAGCGGGTCCGTCGGCGAGATGACGATCGTGTACACGCCATCGATGGGCGTGGCCTGCACGTTGTTCAGGCTCGTCTGCTCGTTCCAGTAGTCGTTGGTGATCGTCCAGTCGTTGGTCACCGGCACCACGAAGTAGTTGGCGTCGCCAGGGTCGATGGTGAGCACCAGCGCCTCGTCGTCGGCCAGTTGGAAGTGCCCGGCGCTCTGCAGCTGTGTGGCGAGGAATTCCGCGTTGCGGGTGGGGTTCGTCAGCACGTTGGCGTCGCGCGGCAGGCCGGTTTCGGTGTCGGTCGTGGCCACCGCCATGTAAGTCGACTCGCGCTGGATGCCGAGCGCCATGATCACCGCAGCGACCGTGCCGCGCAGCAGGGGCGGCGTGTACGGCAGGGGCGGCACCAATGACACCAGCGCCTGCAGCAGCGGGTTGCCCACGACCAGCGGCCCGAGGCCGGGGATCGCGAAGCCACCGAGTTGGCTGAAGAGGCTGCTGGGTGGCCCGCCGACCCGGGTGATCTCCAAGCTCATCGGCTGCTGATTCGTCCAGTCGGACAACGTGTTCCGCGTCGCGATCAGCGTCGTGTCATTGGTCAGCTGCAGATGGTTGGGGCGACCGTTGGCCGGAGTCGAGTCCGCGGTAATGGTGAAGGTTCCATCGGCGTTGAGCACCAGTTGATCCTTCGTCAACACCGACGCGGTGGTGCCGGTGAGGCCCGTCAGCACGCTGAACGTGGTGTCGGCCGGGAGGTGGTCGAGGTCGGCGAAGCGACCCGTGATGACGTACGACGACGCGCCGTTGACACCCATGAAGCGGTAGATCGTGTCCGGGTTGTCGTAGAGGATGCGCGAGCCGGGCACGATTTGTCCGTACCAGGTATGCGCGGGCGCCACCTGCATGACGACCGTCGGGTTCATCGAATCCAGGATCTGCTGCTGGAACGCCGCACCCATCGCGTACTCGTTGACCGCCGCGTCTAGCTGGTCGACGTTGGCCTGGTCCGGTCCGTCGGGGAACTGCTGCTGCGCCGCCGACATGAAGCCGAATCGCAGCACGAGCTTCATCAGCTGCATCGGCAGCGTGTTGAGCGTCTCGGTGGCGATCTGCTCGGCGGTGAGTTGCTGTTGGGTGCCCAGCACGCTGGTCGCCGCGAGCGCCGCGGCCGGCTCGACCAAGGCCGTCGTCGCGACCGCCGAGGCCTGACCCCCGGTCGCCGGTGCCACGACGTGACCGACCTCGCGGCGCACCCACCCCAGCACCGTCCACAGAGTCGGCGACGGGATCGGTGTCGCGGGCCGGCCACCGGTGGCCAGCGGATTGAGCCCCACCGCCGATAGCAAGCTCGACACGACCTCGGTGACGACACTGTCTGAATGGACGGGCGGACTCGGCTCGGCCGGCTCGTCACTGTGTTCTGAAAGTGACTGTACTGCAGTGACTTTGACAACTGGCGATGCAACCGGCTGTGCGGGTTCCCGAGCGTCGGCTACGGCGACCACGTTCGGTTCGTTCACCGCGACCGTTCGCTTGTCCGAGTCAGACTCCGCGGACGACTGTTGCTCGGCGACGACGCTTCTGGCGGAGGCGTTCGCCTGCACTCGCCGATGCGGCTTGTTCGGCTTCGCATCCTTCTCGTCGTCGTCGGCCGCGGGCTCGGGCGTCTCGTCGTCGGCGGCTTCGACGGGATCCTTGGCGTCGTCGGCCTGCTGGCCGTTGGTTTCATTCGTCGGCGTGGCCTCGCCCGACGACGGCGGGCTCTTCGTCGAAGCAGTGTCGTTCGACGTGGACGACGTGGACGACGTCGACGACCCCGGCGACCCCGGCGACCCCGGCGAGTCAGAAGCGGCGGGGTCGGCCCAGGCAGTACCCGGACTACTCGCCACGGCCGCACCGATGCCCAAGGCGACTGCCAGTGCACCTAGTCGGCCGACGAAGGCGGCACATCCACCGCTGATCGGCGACGTCATCGACCGCCCTCTGGACGCGTCATCGCGTGGCATCGACATTGAGGCGCACTTTCTGTGACGGGATCAACCCTTGGCTCTGTATAGCAAGATTTGCCGTCGCGAAGACCAAGGTCGGGGTTTCGATCGGGCGACAAGAACCCATTGCTTCGCTTTGCTAGGTAGCTGAGCACCTTCTCAGCTACCTAGGACGCGCACTGAGCGTCAGATCACAACCCCTTAGGTTGTGCCGCTCAAATCGCGACTATGAAGTGTGTTTCATGCGAGAAGCGAGGAAGTTGAGCGTCGATCGCCAGCGGTGATAACTACATCCGACGTAGTTATGGCTACTGTTTGCAGTTAGCTAATTGCGGTCTCTCAACGGCCGCCGACTTGGGGAAGTTACGCTTGCGTCAGTGAGAAGGCCGCAACGCAGGAAGCGTCAGCGCACGTTCTGCTGCGCGACGAAATGGTCGAGCGAGTGAAGTACACACAGTAGTTTGGTGATCGAGAGTTACTGTGCTGTACCACAGCTTATTTGACGACGCGATCGAGCGGTACGCCACTACGTCCACTCGAGCATGCAGTTTGCCAGTGCTGCCGACGCTACGTCGGATCTCCCCTTGACCAATGCACAAGCGGTCCTCGATGCGACACGCCAAAAGATCGCCGAACCTGCGCGATTCCGTTCCCCAACAAGGGCTCTCATGGCGTCATCAAAAGTCGCCCATGGAGGCTATCAATCGGGCGAACGGGCGCAGCAGCACGCCGCCAGCCGCACCGGTCACGGTGCCGTGCGCGTTGGACACCGCGACGCCACCGGCAGCAACGGCCACGTCGACGGAGAACGTCGCGAAGGGGTCGAGGCCCGCGCGCGGCGACACATGTCACCGTGGGGATGGGGCCGGGCCGCCCCGTGCACGACCCTCTAGCGCCGCCGCGGTGCGCGCAAGCGCTAACTTGGTGAGTGAAAGTTAGCAACGTGCAACGCATTTGGTCCGATCGAAAAGTGGATGGTCGACCCGATTCGCGTACTCAACCGCGCCTGATGAGTGATATTGCCGGCACCTCGAGCCGTTCCGGTTGACAACCCTCCCCCGGCTGATTGTGTGCCCCTAGCGTCAGCAAATAGTTTGCTAACTAATTCGGTGCTAGTTAGCTGTCACCTGGGGGTCACGTGGCTAATTAGGGATTAGGACCACATCTCGCCATTTGCTGGTCGATTGGAAAGGCAGTGTTGCTGGTTGCTGTATCGGGTTGTTTGGAAACCGATCGGCGGGTCGACACACCCCACACGGACAGCACGTCGCCAAAGGTTGAGACCGTGAGCCACGACTGCCCGTCGTTCGCGACAGATCGTTGGATAGATGTGCCGTCGCACGACGGCGAACCTCGGCTGCGGATTCCACAGCCAGCCGGGTGGGAGCGATTCAACGGAATGGATCCCTCCGAGGGGCGCAGCCGCCGCAGTTCCTGGTCACCGGCGGCCGCGCCAAACTGGCACTCTTCCAGAGCGTTACGATCCTCATCGCACTGGCGCTGCTCGTCGGAGCCTGGAAGCTCTGACTCGAGGCATGGCGTACCGCGTCGACAGGCACGAGGACCTCGTGGTGAGGACTGAGGGTCGGGAAAGAGGCTCGCACGGTGGAGGAACAAGCGGTGCTCATTGAAATGGGATGTCGAGCCGGGCCCGATTGCGGGTCGCTCTGGACGGCGATAGAACCAACGGTGCGAGCATTCAATCCCGCGCCGGCGAGGCTGACCCTCCAGCCTTTGATACAGGACTGGCTGAGGCTTGACGCAGATCGTGTGCTGCCCCTTTCTCCAGAGCAAGGCAGGCAGGAGGTCGAACGTCACCCATGATCGGCCAGGATTGCGCCGCAGTTGAGCGACAGCGCGCCCACGCCCGAGCGGGCGGTGACCTCCCCGTATCCATGCCATCAAGCCAAGGATCGGAAGCAGCCGATACCTTGAGATCGCACTCACGCAAGATGGATCGCCATCGGCCGGACGTGACGGCGCCGAAGTGAGTCGAGAGAGGTCCAGACGTGTTTCGTCAACAACAGCCAATCGACGCACCGTCGTGGTTCACGTCCGCGCTCGCCCACACGCCTGAGCACTCGGAGATCGAAGTCGACAGTTGCCGCATCCACTTGCGCGCGTGGGGAAACCGCGAGCAGCCGCCACTTGTTTTCGTTCACGGTGGCGGCGCACATTCTGGCTGGTGGGATCACATCGCGCCGTTCTTCGCTCACACCCACCGAGTCATCGCTCCAGACCTCAGCGGACACGGCGACAGTGGCACCCGACCCACCTACAGCTTGCGTACGTGGTCGCGCGAAGTCCTGGCAGCCGCGGCGGCTGGCGGGACGTCGGGTCATCTGCCGACCCTTGTCGGCCACAGTATGGGTGGCTGGCTCTCGGCCGTGGCGGCACTTCATGGCGGCGAACCGATCGACAGCATCGTGATCATCGATTCGCCGCTGTGGGATCACGCGCCAGAAGAGCGGCGCCTGCGTGACCGCAAACGCCGCACCGCGGGCTACCGATCGAAGGAAGAGATCATCGCCCGCTTCGTTCCCGTCCCCTCACAGGAGACCGTGCTTCCCTTCGTCGCACGGCACATCGCCATCGAATCGGTGCGGCGCACGCTCGGTGGATGGAAGTGGAAGTTCGACCCCGCGATATTTGACACGTCCGTTGTTGGTCAGCGCCCCGCCGACCAAGAGTCGATGGAAGAGATGATGGCTGAAATGCCATGCCGCATAGGGTATTTGCGCTCCGAAGCGGGCTTGGTTCCCATCGAGATGGCCGACAAGATTCGGTCGATGTTGCAACTTCGAGGACCTTTCGTGGAGCTCGCCGAGGCAGGACATCATCCAATGCTGGACCAACCACTGCCACTAGTGGCGACGGTGAGAACGCTGCTGGAAGTCTGGTCGATTACCTGAGCTGCCCACGCCGGCCAAGATCGACTAGTCAGCCTCAACAAGTTGACTTGTAGGTGCTCAACTTTCATGTCATTCTGCGGAGCTCTGAACTGCGGTCATGCAAGTTGCCTCACGACATGTCATCCGGGTTTGTCTCAGATTCGTGTCATTTCTTCAGTAGCCCCCGAGGTCTGACCAGATCGGCTCAATCGCGACCGAGCTCGACGCGGAGAGCAACGCTTCCACGACCACCCGTTGAGTTATGTTCACGGAGGACTTCAGATCAGTTCTGACTGTTATCGGCCCGGTCCCACGTTAACCTCCCTGCATGGCAACAACGAAAGTGGCCGTTCGCCGAACGCAGTCCGATCGACGGGATAGCAGTCGCACGCTGATCTTGGACGCCGCCGTCGAACTTCTGGTCGAGTCGGGGTACTGCAGCACGACGACGGTCGCAATTCAGGCACGCGCGGGCGTCACGCGCGGCAGGCTTCTGCACCATTTTCCGTCACGCGACGCTTTGCTTGTCGCCGCCGCGCAGCACCTAGCCGAGAAGCGGATCGTCGAGATGGAGCGGTGGTTCGAACAGACCAACGACCCGTATCCCGGCGGCGGCGGAAGAGTTGACCGCGCTATCACCCATCTGTGGAACACTTTTCGGCAACCGTATTTCTGGGCTGGGATGGAGCTCTGGTCAGCAGCGCGCACCGACGACACTCTGCGAAACGAACTCGCCGCTGCGGAAGCCCGGCTCGGGCGAGCCATCCAGCAGGTCATCGCTACCATGTTCGGCCCCGTCCACAGCAGCCATCCCGCGTTCGGCGGCGTACGCGAGTTGCTGTTTACCAGCATGCGAGGGGTAGCACTCACCTATTCGATCATTGAGCGTGATCACGAAATGGATCCACACCTGAATCTGTGGCGGGCGGTCGCTCGCCAAATGCTGGACGTGGTCCCTGACGACGACCAATAACAGTCAGATGTGACTGGTACAATCTCGGGAACCTCAATCTCAAGGAGCGAGACGGTGTCGTCTACCGAGCTACTTCACGCAAGCCCGTCTGTGCCACGGACTCAAGACCGGATGACTCACGACGTGTGGCTACCGGCGGAAATCATCGAGCTCCGCGCCGAGGCGCGCGCGGCGGTCGAAAAGCGACTGGTCCCACACGCGCGGGAGATCGGCCAGCGCGAGGAGTCCGCCGACAGCTTTCCGTGGGAGGCATTTCGCGGCCTCGCCGACGAGGGGATGTTCGCCATCCCGTTCGGTGCCGACTACGGGCGTGGACTCGAACACCCGATTCTCGGGACCTGCACCGTGACTGAGGAGATCGCCTATCACTCGTCATCGATGGCGGGCGTCTACGACGGACAGTGCATCCTCGTGCCGCAGACGCTCAACTTCGCCACAGACGACATGCGGGCGCGATTGATCCCCGAGTTGACCAGTGGCCGAACCGCGTTCTCGTTCGCCACTACCGAGCCTGAGACCAGCTCGGACCTCACGGCCGAGCGCATGCAGACGGTCGCGGAGGAAACTCCTCACGGCTTCGTCGTCAACGGTCGCAAGCGCTGGATCACCAACAGCATCGTGGCCGGGTGGGTCTCCGTGCTGGTGCGCGCCGGCGCCGGGAGCAATCGAGCGACCATGTTGCTCGTGGACCTGTCCTCCCCCGGAGTCCGAATCGGCGCGCCCGACCTCAAGATGGGACACCGTGGCCAGATCACTGCCGACATCGTGTTCACCGACGTCCTCGTTCCCCGCACGAATCTGCTCGGCACTGCCGGGAACGGCCTGAGCGTCGCATTGTCCGCCTTGGTACGCGGGCGCGTCGGCATCGGCGCCGCCGGTGTGGGCGTCGCCCAAGCCGCGCTGGACCTCGCCGTCGAACGACTACGAACTCGGCAGGTCTTCGGTGGACCGCTCGGTGCTATGCAGCATTGGCAGTTCACCATGGCGCAACGCGCCACCGAGATCGAGTGCGCCCGAACGCTTTACCAAAAAGCCGCGACGCTGCTGGATCGCGGCCATCGAAGCGCAGAACCTGAAGCGGCGATGGCCAAGGCCTATGGCACCCGCTTGGCAAACGACCTCGTACGCGAAGCAATTCAGATTCACGGCGCCGTGGGCTTCGCGCGTCAGGTCGCCGAGAGTGGCGAATCGGTCAGGCTCGAGGAGATGTATCGCGACGCGAAGATTCTGGAGATCTTCGAAGGTGCCAACGAACTGCAGCAGTGGATCGTCGCCCGTCAGCTGATCGGCCGCGACGTCACCGGGTGACCTGAGTGCTTCTCGTCGCGGTTCCCCGACTTGTAGAACATCACGACTTTCTCCGGGTTCGATCGTCACACCCGACAGTTCGAACCGCCGCACCGCCCAAACTACTAGGTCCGTGGTCGCGGTCTACATCGACATGACATCTCATCTGAGCATGTGACACCGAAATTGAGAAGCTACACGAAGCGGGACGTCCAGCTCCGATTCACCTTGATGTCGGTTTTCCGCCAGTGATGTCGGACCCGACGTGTAAGTGTCGAAGCATGCACGAAGACTTCGAGCGCTGCTACCGAGCCGTCCAGTCCAAGGACGCCCGCTTCGACGGGTGGTTCGTGACGGCCGTGCTGACGACGCAGATCTACTGCAGACCCAGCTGCCCGGTGCGGCCTCCGTTCGCCCGCAACGTGCGGTTCTACCCCACCGCGGCCGCCGCCCAGCAGGCCGGATTCCGAGCTTGCAAACGCTGCAGGCCCGACGCCTCGCCGGGTTCGCCCGAGTGGAACGTCCGTGGCGACGTCGTCGCGCGGGCCATGCGGCTGATCGCCGACGGCACCGTGGACCGCGAGGGCGTCACCGGGCTGGCGGCCCGCGTCGGCTACACCACGCGCCAACTCGAACGACTCCTACAAGCCGAGGTCGGCGCCAATCCGCTCGCCCTGGCCCGCGCCCAGCGGTCGCAGACCGCCCGGGTACTCATCGAGACGACGGACCTACCGTTCAGTGACGTCGCCTTCGCCGCCGGCTTCTCCAGCATCCGACAGTTCAACGACACCCTCCGGGCGGTCACCTCCCTGACTCCGACGGTGCTGCGGGAGCAGGCCCGAAATCGTTTCGGCCCAGGGCAATCCACCGGATCGGGGCTCATCACGTTGCGTCTCCCGGTGCGCAGTCCGTTTGCCTACGAAGGGCTGTTCGGACACCTGGCCGCTACTGCCGTCTCCGGGGTCGAGGAAGTGCGCGACGGCGCATACCGTCGCACGTTGCGCCTCGGGTCGGGCAACGGAATCGTCAGCCTGACACCGCGGCCGGACCATGTCCACTGCGAACTCGTCCTGGACGACTTCCGCGACCTGTCGACCGCCATCGCCCGGTGCAGGAGACTGCTCGACCTCGACGCCGACCCAGAAGCTGCGGTCGACGTGTTGAGTTTCGATCCGCTACTCGCCGCAGTGGTCGCGAAGGCTCCTGGCCAACGGATTCCTCGTACCGTCGACGAGCCGGAGCTCGCCCTGCGGGTGGTGATCGGTCAACAGGTGTCCGTGAAGGCCGCGCGCACACATGCAAAGCGGCTCGTCGAGGCGTACGGATCACCCGTGCACGACGCGAACGGCGCTCTGACACACGTCTTTCCGAGTGTCGCGCAACTCGTCGACGTCGATCCTTCACTGTTGGCGTTCCCGAAGGCCCGGCAGCGGACGTTCGTCACACTGGCCCGGGCGCTCGCCGACGGCGACGTCGTGCTCGACCCGGGGTGCGACTGGAACAAGGCCCGTCAACAACTACTCGAGATTCCGGGCGTCGGGCCGTGGACGGCGGAGGTGATCGCCATGCGTGCGCTCGGCGACCCCGACGCGTTCCCGTCGACTGACCTCGGTGTTCAACTCGCCGCCAAAGAGCTTGGTCTGCCGTCGGATCCGCGGGCGTTCATCGAACACAGTGCGCGTTGGCGGCCATGGCGTGCCTACGCGACCCAACACCTATGGACCGCACTCGACCACGAAGTCAACAACTGGCCGCCCGTGGCGACCCCGAAGGAGAAGTGAAGATGGAAACGCTGCACGTTCGTACCATCGACAGCCCAGTCGGCTTGCTCACCCTCGCAGGCAAGGACGGGCGGCTGCGGCATCTGCGGATGGTTGATCAAACCTACGAACCCAGCCGCAATGGCTGGACACGGAACGACGACGCGTTCCCCGAGGCGGTCGCTCAACTCGACGACTATTTCGCCGGCGAGCTGCAGGACTTCGACCTCGACCTCGAGCTCGTCGGTTCCGCCTTTCAGCGGCGGGTGTGGGCGGCGTTGTTGACGATTCCCTACGGAGAGACCCGCTCGTATGGACAGATCGCCGAGCAGATCGACTCACCTGGCGCGGCTCGAGCAGTCGGATTGGCCAACGGCCACAACCCGATCGGAATCATCGTCCCGTGCCATCGGGTGATCGGAGCCAACGGCAGTCTCACTGGCTACGGCGGTGGACTCGAGCGCAAGAAGCATCTGCTCGACATGGAGAAGAATCGCGTGGCGCCCGTCGCGACATTGTTCGACTGACGCTGCCGACTTCCGGGAATGCGAATCTCATGTGGCGTCGCGATGAGTTTTGCGTCCCGGTGCAGTCTGATCTCCATGGGCAGACTCATCTATGGCTTCAATGTGTCGGTGGATGGGTACATCGCTGACGCGCAAGGCAACATCGAATTTTCCGATCCGAGCGAAGAACTGCACCAGTACTGGAACGACTTCGAGCGGGAGACCGCCCTGTCGTTCTACGGGCGGCGGCTCTACGAACTGATGGCCGCGTACTGGCCGACCGCCGACACGAACCCGGACGCCACCCCTCTGATCGTCGACTTCGCGCACATCTGGCGCGACATGCCCAAGGTCGTGTTCTCGCGCACCTTGGAGTCCGTCGACTGGAACTCACGCCTGGAACGCGGCGACCCGGTCGAGGTGGTAACGAAGCTGAAGGCCGAAACGGACGGCAGGC